>JADMIO011081501.1_pt1 | contig 17377 bp, 11 predicted proteins | sample 8958161 | NCBI WGS metagenome assembly JADMIO01 (sample SAMN16585339, study PRJNA669376) | soil metagenome | isolation source: Crop rotation soil | place: USA: Cullars Rotation, Alabama | collected 2011
ACTCGCGACCGCCGATGAAATTTCGCACGTGGTTTCGATGCACCGCACGGGGCCGTCCTTTACAATCGTCCCCTCGCATGACGAATTCGGATCGAATACGGTGGTTGTTTCCCCACCGACCGCGGTTCCTTTGACATTCGGCGATGACAGCTTCTTTCCCCATCTGCAAACGGCCAAACGATGCGGCATCGAGCCCACGATTGTGCGTTTGCCTGGGATTGGCCGCGATGTCGATAATGCCGATGATCTTCGGGCCTTCGCCGGTCTTCGATCTGCCACGCTCACCCAGGCGTTCTTGGATCGGAACGGGTATCCAAATTGGAACCGCGTTGCCGGTGTGATGGCTTCACGGAATTCGAATAGATGATGACGGCGCAAGAATTGAACGAACTTGTCCGGAGCGGGGCCGAGCCGACGGCCGCTCAGGCGCTGGCGATTTCCGATTTCAATGATCTCGCCGCGTTGATGAAAGCGGCGGCAGAGTTGCGCGACCGAGGTCACGGCTTGGTTATTTCCTATTCCAAAAAGGTATTCATTCCACTCACCAAGCTGTGCCGTGACTCTTGCCACTACTGCACCTTCGCCCAATCGCCCCGCCGGGTGGAAACCGCCTATCTGTCGCCGGACGAGGTGCTGGCGATCGCCCGGGCGGGTGCGCAAGCCGGATGCCGTGAGGCCTTGTTTACGCTGGGCGACAAGCCGGAGCTGCGTTACCGAACGGCGCGCACCGCGCTCGATAAGCTCGGCTATGCCACCACGTTGGATTATGTCGCGGCCATGGCGGCGTTGGTGCTGAAGGAAACTAGCCTGCTGCCGCATATCAATGCCGGAGTGATGGACATCGATGAAATCCGGCGCTTCCGCACGGTCTCGGTTTCGCAGGGGATCATGCTCGAAACCGCTTCGGACCGACTGTCATGCAAGGGCGGCCCGCACTTCGGTTCACCGGATAAGACGCCCGCGGTGCGGCTCGCGACCATCGCCGCGGCCGGCGAGGCGGCAGTGCCCTTCACGTCGGGCATCCTGATCGGCATCGGCGAAACGCGGCGCGAGCGTATCGAGGCGTTGCTGGCGCTTCGCGAGCTGCACCGGCGCTACGGTCACCTCCAGGAAATCATCATTCAGAATTTCCGCGCCAAGCCGGGCACTCGAATGGCTCATGCGCCCGAACCGGCATTCGAAGATCATCTTTGGACCATCGCGGTTGCACGCATCCTCTTCGGACCGGACATGAATATCCAGGCTCCGCCCAACCTCAGCGGTGGCCCTCTCGGCGATGTTATCGCCGCGGGAATCAACGACTGGGGCGGCGTGTCTCCGGTCACCATCGACCATGTGAATCCGGAAGCGCCATGGCCTCAACTTAAGGTGCTTGAACGACAAACCTCCGCAGCAGGAAAGGTGCTGGTCGGTCGCTTGGCGCTCTATCCGAAGTTTGCTGCGGAACCGCATCGATGGCTCGACGCGCCTTTACGCACGGCTGTTCTGCGGGCGAGCGACTCGGAAGGCTATGCCCGTCCCGACAATTGGGTGTCCGGCTCGGACAGACCCATTCCCCTGGCGCGGTCGAGCAAGGCACGGCGGCGTGGCCGCGGTCGCTTGCAGGACATCCTTGATCGCGCCGTCTCTGGTGAGGGCTTGCCCGAAGCCGACATCGCAAATCTGTTTTCCAGTCGCGGCGACGACTTTCATCGGGTCTGCCAGGCGGCGGATGCGTTGCGCGCTAAGACCTGCGGCGACCGTGTGACCTATGTGGTCAACCGCAACATCAACTACACCAACATCTGTTCCTTTCGCTGTACGTTTTGCGCGTTCTCGAAGGGTAAGCTCGCGCAAAATCTGCGAGGGCGGCCGTACGATCTCGAACTCGACGAGATTGCACGCCGCAGCAGTGAAGCATGGGCGCGGGGCGCAACCGAAGTGTGCCTGCAAGGCGGCATTCACCCCGACTACACCGGCGAGACCTATCTTGCGATCTGCCGGGCCATCAAAGACGCTGTTCCGGACATCCACATCCACGCGTTTTCGCCGCTCGAAATCTGGCAGGGCGCAGCTTCGCTCAAGCTTCCAGTTTCCGACTTTCTGGCACGATTGAAGGACGCCGGGCTCGGCACACTTCCCGGCACCGCAGCCGAAATTCTGGATGACGAGGTGAGGGCGGAAATCTGCCCAGACAAGCTCAAGACCCAACAATGGCTGGATGTGATCGAAACAGCCCACTCGCTCGGCCTGCGCACCACATCGACGATCATGTTTGGTCATGTGGATGAGCTGAAACATTGGGCCCGTCATCTAACCTTGCTCCGCGAACTGCAAGCGCGGACCGGCGGCATCACAGAATTCGTGCCGCTTCCGTTCGTGCCAATGGAGACGCCAATCTACCTGCGCGGCAAGTCGCGCAGCGGACCGACCTTTCGCGAGGCGGTGCTGATGCACGCCGTCGCCCGGCTGGCGCTGCATCCTCTTGTTACGAACATTCAGGCGTCTTGGGTCAAAATGGGACCCGAGGGCTTGAAGTGGTGCCTGCAAGCGGGAGCCAACGACGTCGGCGGCACCTTGATGAATGAAAGTATCACCCGCGCTGCGGGCGCAACGCACGGCGAAGAGATGCCACCCGCCGACATGGAAAGCCTCATCGGTTCGATTGGACGGCGGCCACAACAGCGCACGACGCTCTATGGACAACCGATGGATCGGCAAAAAGAAGCGTCCTTTACGGCTGCGCCCTTGGCGATGCCATCGAACGGCACGGTCCGCGCTACTACTGGCGGCCTTTCAGCAGTTTGAACAAATTCGCTGGTGTGACCGGATATTCGCTAATCTGCACATCGAACGGCGAAAGAGCGTGCTCAATCGCGGAAATGATCGCGGCCGCCGCCGGCACGCAGCCGGTTTCGCCGACGCCCTTCACTCCCAGGGGATTGAGCGGTGACGGGTATTCGGCAAACCTCACTCCGATATTGGGCACTTCGGTCGCCGTAGTGAGAAGATAGTCAGCGAAATTCGTGGTGACCGGCTGCGCGCCTTCGTCGTAGCCCATCCATTCGAACAGCGCATTGCCGATGGCGTGGACCACGCCGCCGACGATCTGCCCTTCGACGATCATGGGGTTGATGACCCGGCCGCTGTCGTTGACCACCGCATATTTCAGGATACGGATGGCGCAGGTGTCGGCTTCGACCTCCACCTCGACCGCATGACAGCCGATGCCGTAAGTGAGGGCGTGCGGAACAAAGTTTTGAAGGCTTTCAAGACCGGGCTCGAAATCTCCGGGGAGTGGGTATCCAGGCACTCCTGAAACAGCTTCTGCTACCGCCTGTAATGTCATGCCGGAACCAGGCACGCCGGCCACGTCGACTCGGCCGTCCTTCAATTCCAAGTCTTGTGGGCTTGCTTCGAGTAGATGCGCCGCGACCGCCAGAACCTTCTCGCGCACGACTACAGCCGCCATGTGCACGGCGGAGCCGGCGGTGATGGTCTGCCGGCTGGCGAAGCCGCCTTGGCCGTGCGGAATAACGGCGGTGTCGCCGGCAATCACCGTGACGTTGGATGGATGAACGTTGAACTGTTCAGCGCAGACTTGCGCCAGCGCAGTGCGGATGCCTTGGCCCATTGGCATCGCACCCGTGTAAACCGAGATGCGGCCTGAACGCCCGACTCGCACGATTCCTGACTCGAAGGGGCCTCGGCCGGTGCCTTTGACGCCGTTGCCGATTCCAATGCCGAGATAGCGGCCCTCGGCACGCGCTTTGGCTTGGCGTTCGGGGAAGCCCGCATAGTCCACGGCATCAAGCACGAGCTGCTGACATCGCGGGAAGTCGCCGCTGTCGATGGTGATCGATGAGCCAGAGCGGGTTTTCAGCGGGGTGGTGTAGGGAATCTTTTCGGCCGCTATGAGATTACGCCGCCGCACTTCGGCGCGGTCGAGATCGAGCTTGCGTGCGATGGCGTCCAGCACGCGCTCCATCGCGAACGCGCCTTCCGGATAACCTGCGCCGCGGACCGGCATGGTCGCGACTTTGTTGGTCTCAACAACCTGCACGGCAATTTCATAGGCGGGCAGCACGTAAGGTCCGGGCACCGCCGTCGACGCGTTGTAAGGCAGGTTGATGCCTTGCGGCGTGTAGGCGCCCTGGTCGTGGATCATGCGGCCGCGGATGCCGTGCAGCGTTCCGTCGTTCTCGAACGCCGCCTCCAACTCCCAGTATTCGTCACGCTCCTGGACCGCGGCGAGAAAATGCTCCCGGCGGTCTTCCACCCACTTAAGGGGACGGCCGAGACGAATCCCGGCGGCGGCGACCGCGACCTCTTCGGGATACATGACGAACTTGGCGCCGAATCCGCCGCCGACGTCGGGCGCGACCACGCGAATCTGGTTTTCGTCGAGCCGGAGTAGACCCATCAGGAACGCACGAACTTCGTGCGCGAGCTGGGTCGATGTCCAGACCGTCAGACGATCCTCGTTCGCGTCATAGGACGCAAGCACGCCACGGCCTTCCATCGAATGGGCGCCGCCGCGGTGCTGTTTCAGGCTGACAGCGGTGCGATGCGGTGCGCCGATAAAAGCTGCGGCAACGTCTCCATAGGATTGCTTGATCTCCGTCATGACATTGGACCTGCGGCCGCGGTGGGCCAGCGGCGCTCCCGCCTCTGCCGCTGCGCGGCAATCGGAGACGGCAGGAAGCGGTTCGTAGTCGACCGCGACAAAGGCCGCGGCGTCTTCGGCGAGGTAACGCGTGTCGGCGACCACCATCGCCACCGCCTCGCCGACAAAGCAAACCTCGTCCTTGGCCAGCACGAACGGAGTAATATCGGCGGGCAACTGCGCGCTGCGGAATTGCAGGGGCAGCCGCTCCTGCGACAGTTGCGGCGAAAGATCGGTCAGCGTCAGCACTGCATGCACGCCGGCCATCCCGGTTGCCGCCGTCCCATCAATGCCGCGAATCAGCGCGTGCGCATGGGGGCTACGCACGAACGCAACGTGAAGCATGCCGGGAAATTGCAGATCGTCGAGGAAACGGCCGCGGCCTCGGATGAGAGGCTCATCCTCGATCCGCTTGACCGGTTTGCCGACGTAAACGGGGCTATTCACACGCGTGATCCAGGCGCAACGGAAACATCCCACGCCTGATGGCGACTGTAGCGAAATCAGACAAGGCTGGTTGGATGCGAATCCTAGCAGAGCTGCGGAAAAGCCGTCAAACCACGACTTGGCTCCTCGTGCTCACATTTGCACGAAGCTCGCAGCGTTACGCTATCAGAAGCTTTTCCAGCCGGATCGGAAGCTCGCGCACGCGGATGCCGGTAGCGTGATACACGGCATTGGCAACCGCCGCGGCCGTCCCGACGTTGGCGAGTTCGCCGATGCCCTTCACGCCCACCGGATTGACGGAGTCGTCCTGTTCTGGAACCAGGATGATGTCGATATCCGCGATATCGGCGTTCACCGGAACGAGATAGTCGGCGAGGTTGTCATTGACGTAACGCGCGTTGCGAGGGTCGATCTCGGTCGCCTCATGCAATGCCGAAGAGACGCCCCAGATCATCGCGCCCAAATATTGGCTGCGGGCGGTGCGGGGGTTCATGATGCGGCCCGCGGCGAACGCGCCGACCATGCGCGGTACCCGGATTTCCCGCGTGCGAGCGTTGATCCGAACCTCGATGAATTCGGCGCCGAGTGCATACATCAGCTTGTCGCCCTTGGAGCCGCCGCCCAGGAAGGGCGTGCCGCCGTAGAGCTTCTTCATGGTATCTGGTTTGCCGCCCGGCGGCAGGAACTCGGCATATTCCTCGATAGCGCCGACACCCAGCCGCTTGAACTTGTCTTCGAGCCTTTCGCTTTCGCCCGGCACCGCGCTGCCCACAGTGGCATTGGTGCGGAAGTGCGCGTTGATGGCGTCGCAGGCCTTCATGACCACCGAGCAGCAGCTTGCGGTCTGATTTGAACCGCCGGCGACCGGGGAGGGCGGTAACGCGCTGTCGCCTACCGACACGGTCACGGCTGACAACGGGATACCCAGCCGCTCCGCCGCCATCTGGGCGACGACGGTGCGAACCCCGGTGCCGATCTCATGGGCGGCGATCTGCACGTGCGCTTCGCCATTGGCGGTCAGGCGGGCGCGCGCGGCGGCGGCGCCCACGTGGGTGGGATAGACCGCGCTGGCGCAACCCCAGCCGATCAGCCAATCGCCGTCCCGCATCGAGCCGGGTTCGGCGCTGCGTTGAGCCCAGCCAAATCGCTCTGCGGCCTGATCGTAGCATTGCATCAACGAGCGGCTGGACCAGGGCTTGCCGGTTGCGTCCTGCATCGAATCGTTGACGCGGCGAAGTTCGACCGGGTCCATGTTGAGCGAAATGGCGAGTTCGTCCATCGCGCTTTCCAGGGCGTAGATATATGGCACCACGGGTGGTGAGCGCATGAAGCCCGGCGTGTTGCGGTCGGCATGCACGAGTGTGACGTGAGTTTTCACGGAGCCGAAGCTATAAAGCCGTGCGCTGTCTTCCACGCCGGCGACCGCATAGGGATCGGGCCGCGACGTCACCTCCCAGCCCGAGTGGCTGAAGCTGTCGATTTTGCCGCTGCGTTGTGCGCCGATACGGATGCGATGGCGGGTCTCCGCACGGTAGGTGGCGATGGTGAAGCCCTGGTCGCGCGTCGCCACCAGTTTCACAGGACGGTTGAGCTTCTTGGCGGCGAATGCCACGAGGCCGGTTCGCGGCGAAAGCTGCGCCTTGCAGCCGAATGCGCCCCCCACATACGGGCTCACCACGTGGACGCGCTCGGGCTCGATGCCGAGCTTCTGGGCCACGCTGGCCTTGAGGCCGTACACGAACTGGCTCGGCTCATAGATGGTCAGTTCTCCGTCACGCCACGCCGCGGTGGTGGTGAACAGTTCGATTGGATTGTGGTGTTGGGGCGGGGTGCCGTATTCGACGTCGAGTTTGATATCGGCCGAATCGTAGGCGCTGTCGGCATCTCCGGCCTGCGGCAAATCCTTGGCTCGCTCGTTGGCCTTGCTGGCGTCTTCTTCCGTGACGCCGGCCGCATCGAATGTCGCGCTGACCGGTTCCGACTTGTATGAAACGCGAACCCGATGGGCGGCCTCGCGAGCCGCTTCAAACGTGTCGGCGACCACCATGGCGACGATCTGGCCGTCGTGCTTGATCTGCGGTCCGAGTTCCTGGATCGAGCTGGTCGCGCCACCACCACCGCCGCCGAATTTGACGGGCTTTAGTTCACCGGTGTTTTGGTGGGTGAAGATTTCCAGCACGCCCGGCACCGCTCTGGCGTCCGCCAGATCCATACCTTCGATCGAACCTTTGGCGATGGCGCTGGTGACGAGATACGCGTAGGCCGGATTGCTCGCGGCAAAGTCCGAACCGTATCGCGCCTCTCCTGTCACCTTAAGCCGGCCGTCGACGCGGGGTTCGGGGCGACCCATGTTGGATTTCGGCACCGGTGCGGCGCGGTTCATGTCAAATCTCCATGGCCGCGGCCTGGTGAAGCGCGCGGATCAGCGTGCGTTTGCCGAGCTCGATCTTGAAGGCGTTGTGTCCGCGCGGCGCGGCGGATGCGAACGCCATATCCGCCGCGGCGGTGGCGCTGACTTCGTCAAGTTGTTTGCCCCTCAGCACGGCCTCAGCCTCACGAGCCCGCCACGGCACGGTGGCGACGCCTCCGAGTGCGATGCGCGCCTCCTTCACGTTGCTGCCGTCGAGGTCGAGCGCAACCGCGGCGGAGGCGAGGGCAAATTCATAGGATTCGCGGTCACGGATCTTGAGGAATAGCGAGCGGCGCGCAAACGGCGTGGCCGGCACGCGGAAGGCCGTGATCAATTCTCCGGGTTGGAGTGTCGTTTCGAGATGCGGCGCATCATCGGGTTTGCGGTGCAGGTCGGCGAAGGTGATGTCGCGCTGGCCGTGCGGTCCGTCTAATTCGATCCGTGCGTCGAGTGCGATCAATGCTTGAGCAAAGTCCCCCGGATAGCTGGCGATGCAGCTATCGCTGGTGCCCAAGACCGCGTGTTGCCGGTTGATGCCTTCGAGTGCCGCGCAGCCAGACCCGGGCAGACGCTTGTTGCAATTGCCGTACGATGTATCGCGGAAATAGGTACAGCGGGTGCGTTGCAGCACGTTGCCGCCGAGCGACGCCATGTTACGCAATTGCGCGCTGGCGGCGAAGTGGAGCGCCTGTGCGACGACAGGGAAATGCTGCTGGATCTCGGTATCGTCGGCGGCGTCCGCCATGCGCGCCATTGCGCCGAGCCGAAGCCCCTCGGAGCCGGCATCGATCTGGGCCAGGCTTTGCATGCCGTTGAGGTCGACCAGATGCGAAGGCCGCATCACGTCGAGCTTCATCAAGTCGAGGAGTGTGGTGCCGCCGGCGAGATACTGAATCGTGGCATCCGCATCCGCTGGGCCGCGCTCCGCACCATGGGCAAGGATGGCGGCAGCGGGATCATCCACGCGGGTGAACTGAAATGGCCTCATGGATCAACCTTCCTTCATCTCGGACTTGGCCTGATTGATCGCATCGACGATGTTTGGATAAGCGGCGCATCGGCAGAGATTGCCGCTCATATATTCGCGGATTTCGGAATCGCTGCTCGCGTGGCCTTCTTTGACGCAGGCGATGGCCGACATGATCTGGCCCGGCGTGCAGTAGCCGCACTGGAAGGCGTCGTGGTCGATGAAGGCTTGCTGCATCGGATGCAGCGTGCCGTCAGCCGCAGCCAGCCCTTCGATGGTGGTGACCTCCTTGCCGTCCACGCTTGCAGCGAGCGTCAGGCAAGACAGCACGCGGCGGCCTTCCACCAGTACGGTGCAAGCGCCGCACTGGCCGTGGTCGCAACCCTTCTTGCTGCCGGTCAGGCCCATACGCTCGCGAAGGGCGTCGAGCAGCGTGGTCCGAACATCGAGCGCCAATTGATGGCGCTGGCCGTTGACCTGCATTGTAACGGTGTAGGGGGCGCGCGGATCGGTGGTGGGAACTTGGGGGCTGGCGCCGGCAGCCGGACGTTCGAGAAGCGTAACAGACATTGTGGAAACCACACTTGTTGCAAGGAAATTCCGGCGGCTCCAGGGCCGCTGCGCATCGATCTTGCGGGACGACATGCAGAATCTCTCCTGGATTGGGCCTAGACGACGGCTGTCAGCAGCCAGACATAAATGTTGGGCGCTGCACCCAAACAGGAACGCGCCGCGAGACGGCGTTGTTCCGGCGGTCAGGAAACTAAGGTCAACAGGTTGATAGCTGATGCGAGGCGTCTTCAATCGCTGCGGAACATTGTTCCAGGCAGTTAAAAGAGCAGTTGTTCAGCCGCGTCAGCGCGGCTTTACCTGGACGCTGATCGGAGCCAGGTCAAACGGCTGATACTGGCTGAGCGTTTGCAGGCCCGCCATGTCGGTCAACTCGACCAGACGCGACTGGGTGTTGATCAATCGCTCAGCGCGCAATTTCTGCATCACACGATTGAGGTGCGGCACGCTGAGTCCGAGCGCGTCGGCCATGACCTCCTGCGAGAACGGCAGATTAAAGTTTGTTTTTTCTGCCCGTCCGACCGCTTGCAGGCGGGCGTGAATTTCCAGAAGAAAATGCGCGAGCCGCTCGATCGGTGTCCGGCGGCCCAGGTCGACGATGTGCTCGGCGTAGATGGCCGCTTCGTGGGCGGCGAGCCAGCTCAGCGCAAGGCCGAAGCGGGGCTGCTCGTAACAAAGTTGCACATATGAATCGAGCGAACACATGTTGTAGGTCAGGTCACTGATCGCGACGACCGAGTAGATCGAACGATCGAAGAAGCTGACCGGAAAGCCAATGACGTCGCCCGGCAGGATCACATTCAGGATTTGCCGCTTGCCGCTGCGCAGGAGTTTGTAGCGGATCGCATAGCCGTCCTTGACGAAGCAGAGGCTGCGGTACTCATCGCCGATCACAACAAGATCGTGCCGCCGTTTCACCAGCCGATCGTTGTCGACAATGCGTTCTAGGCCTCTGAGATCGGTCGCGCCAAGCTTCATCAATCGCGAAAGCCTCGCCACGAACGGATGTCCGGCGAGCGATACGTCGTGATCGATTTCAGCAACATCCATGCGCGGCTCTCCGGCCCACCTTACGGTTTTTTATTAATCCAGATCAATAATCGAAATCATGGAACGAAAGTGGCATTGACCGCATAACCCTTGCCGTTGGCTATAGCCAAGCATCTTGACCTGCTTGACGCGCGGCCTTGCGACACATCGCCAAACGCGCTCGACAACAGTCAAAAGATTCGAGAAGCGACTCGAACTTATCGAGGAGAGGAACCTGAAAATGTCACGAAAACACCAGGATTTCGGAAGCGTGTCCCGCCGCACCCTGCTGCAGGTTGGCGCTGGACTTGCCGGCGGCGTAGCGCTGCCGTCGCCGTTCACCATACCGGCATTCGCAGTCGGGGAGTCCGACAAACCCGCGATCGGCACTTGGCCGGCCGGTTCGCAAGGCGACACCGTCAACGTAGCCGCGGCAGTTCCGCGCACCGGCACCTACGCGGTGCAGGGCGAGGACGAGCTTAAGGGCTGGCAGCTCGCTGTCGAACACATCAACAACGGCGACCCGTTGCTCAAGAAGATCGCGCCAAAGGTGACCAAGGGCTTGCTCGGCAAGAAGGTCAATCTGCTATCTGCCGACTCGGCCGCGAAGCCGAACCAAGCGGTGCAGGAAATCCAGACCTTCATCAACCAGAACAAGATCATCCTGATGACCGGCTCGACGTCGAGCGCGGTTGCCGTTGCGCTCAACAAGTTCGCGCAACGCGAGCACGTTCTTTACGTCACAGGCATTTCCGGCAGTAACGACACCACCGGCAAGGACTGCGTGCGCTATGGCTTCCGTCAGAATTTCTACGGCGAGACCGCGGCAAACGCGATCGGCCCGGTGCTGGTGAAGGCTTACGGCAAAGGCAAAAAAGCGGCGTTCATGACGCCGGACTATACCTACGGGCACACCGTCACCAAGTCGGTCAGCGAGTACCTGATCAAGAACGGCGGTTGGACGATGGTAACCAACCAGGTCTCGCCACTCGGTACGCAGGACTTCAGCCAGTATCTCACCAACATTGCCAACTCCGGTGCTGACGCCATCGTCAACGTCAACTGGGGACGCGACGCGGTGCTGTCGGTGCAGCAGGCCAAGCAGTTCGGCCTGACGCCGAAGATGAAGATGGTGATTCCGTACCAGATTCCGTTCCTCGCAAAAGAAGCGGGTCCGGAACTCATGGAAGACGTCTATGCCGCGACCGACTTCTGGTGGACGCTCGAGGATAAGTATCCGCTGGCGAAGATGTTCGTCGAGGCGTTCGACAAGAAGTTCGGCTACAAGCCGGAGTGGGGCGCCAACAACGCCTACATGTCGTTCGCGATCTGGGCGCGAATGGTGTCGAACGCCGGCTCGTTCTATCCGCCGGATGTCATCAAGGAGTACGAGAAGGGCGAGAAGTTCGACTCGACGGTTGGTCAAGTCTATTTCCGCAAGGAAGACCACCAGCTCGTTCGTCCGGTCGTCATCGTCAAGGGCAAGGCGCCGAAGGCCATGAAGAACAAGGAGGACTTCTGGGAGGTCCTTGAGGTTGTCGATGGTCTGCCATTGATGCAGAAGCCGGACGCGTTCGGCTGCAAGCTCGGCGACTACACCTGACCGGCCACTGACGTTCCCCGCACGCGGTGCAGCGCGCTAGCGGTGCACCGCAGATGCGGGGTCCCGATTTCCGGAATCAACCGGGGTCCCGGGTCTGCAGCGCACCACTAACGTGCTGCGCTGCGCCCGGGACACGCCGTCAGCAACCGAGGCCTGCATTGATCAACTGGGCGACCTTTATCTCGCAGTGCTTTAACGGCTTGGTGCTGGGCGCCCTGCTGGCGCTCATCTCATCGGGACTTACCATTATTTACGGCACGCTGGGTGTGCTCAATCTCGCGCACGGTGCCATGTTCATGCTCGGCGGTTACGCCGGCTGGCTGGCGTACAGCTATACGGGTTCTTTCATCGCCGCTGTGATCGCTGGCAGCCTTTTCGTCATGCTCGTCGGCGTGGTGATGGAGCGGCTGATCATCCGAAGTTTCTACGGCCGTCCGCATGAGGACCAGCTTCTGGTCACGTTCGGCATCGGCATCGTGCTGGTCGAGGCGGTGCGCTTCTTCTTCGGCAGCTTGTCCAAGGCCGTGCCGCCACCGCCGCCGCTGGCAGGAATAACGTCGCTCGGCTTCATGTTCTATCCGACCTATCGCGTCGCTCTCCTCGGGATCGTTGCGGCCGCGTTGCTGGCGCTCTACTTCGTGCTCTATCGCACCCGGATCGGAATGATCGTACGCGCCGGCATCGAGGATTCGGTGATGGTCGATTCGCTCGGCATCGACGTCTACAAGGTGTTCATGCTGGTGTTCGGCATTGGCGCCATGGCGGCTGGGTTCGCCGGCATCGTCAACGCTCCGGTGGTTTCGATCGCGCCCGACGTGGGCGAGGCGATCCTGGTGCAGACCTTCGTGGTGGTCGTCATCGGCGGCGTCGGGTCATTTCCCGGCGCGATTCTCGGCGGTCTCATCGCCGGCGAGATCATCAGCATCACCTCCATGTTCAACCCCGGTTACGCCTACGTGATGTTGTTCGTTGCCATGACGCTGGTGCTGGTGCTTCGTCCCTACGGGCTGCTCGGCACGGCCGGCCGCGAATGAGTATGGCTCGCTGATGCTCAGGAACCGTCCGTTTTTGGTTGAAGTATTGACGGCGCTGGGCCTGATCGCCGCTCCGTTTATTCTGCCGCACCTTGGCTTCACGCCAACGACCATGAACCGCATCTTGGTGTGGGGCGTCTTTGGAATCGGCTTCGACATCCTGTTTGGCTTCACCGGCCTGCTTTCGTTCGGCCAGTCCGCCTTCTTCGGCACCGGCGGTATGGTTGCGGCCTATCTGCTGACGGTCGCCAACTTCCCCTATGTGATGCCCTCGCTCGCCATCGGCACGATCGTGGCCGCGGTGGTCGGCTATCTGATCGGGCTGATCGCGCTCAAGCGCACCGGCATTTACTTCGCGATGATCACGGTGGCGATCGCCGAGGTGTTCTACTTTGTCGAGTTCAACCCTCTGTCGGCCTATACCGGTGGAGAAAACGGATTGCCGGGGGTGCCATCGCCCACTCTTCGGCTCGGCTTCACCACCATCAACTTCAACACCGACTGGTGGCTCTATACGTTTCTGGCGTTCTGGTTCTTTGTAGGTATCGTGCTGGCTCTGCGCATCGTGCGTTCGCCGGTCGGCGCCATCCTGCGGGCCATCCGCGACAATCCGCTGCGGGCCACCGCGGTCGGTCACAACATCCACGGCTACAAGCTCACGGCCTTTGTGATTGCCGCGACCTACGCCGGCTTTGCCGGCGGCCTGCTTGGCCTGATGCAGGGTTTCATGCCGCCGGATGCCTTCATGTTCGACACCTCCGGCCAGCTCGTGATGCAGACGGCGATCGGCGGCGCTGGAACGCTGTTCGGGCCGCTGGTCGGCGCCACCGTGTGGCTCTTTCTGAGCGATTTTCTGCAGACCACCTTGCACCTTGGTGCGACCTGGAAGCTGGTGCTCGGTGTGATTTTCGTTCTGCTGATCTGTTTCTTGCGGCGCGGATTGATTGGCGGCATCGAGGACCTTTACGCGCTTGCGATCGGCGCCCGAAAACATGCCGAGCCGGTTGAAGATACACCGATTGCCGCCGATGCGGCGGAGGTCGCCGCTGCGGAGGCTGCGCGCCAGCCGGCGATTGTCGCGATGCCGGCGCGCCGCCGCGAAACCGACCGCAAGGATGGGCCGATCCTGCAAGCCAAGGGGCTCACCAAGCATTACGGCGGCCTTGCCGCTAACAGCGACATCGATTTTGTCGTCAACCACGGGGAATTGCGCGGCATCATTGGGCCGAACGGGGCCGGCAAGAGCACGTTCTTCAAGATGCTGACCTGCGAGGTGCCACCTACTTCGGGCCAGATAGTATTCGAGGGGCGCGACGTGACCGGCATGACCGTGGCCGACGTCTGCCAACTCGGCCTCACCAAGAGCTACCAGATCAATCAGTTGTTCAACCGCCTGACGGTGCGCGAGAATCTGACCATCGCCGCGCTGGCAGAACTGCGCGGCAAGTTCAGGCTCGATCTGTTCAAATCATTGAAGGGTGTGCCGGGCCTCGGCGAACAGATCGAGCATACGCTGCGGTTGATCGGGCTGGTCGGGCGGGCGGACACGCCGGTCACGGACCTGGCCTATGGCGAAAAGCGCCGACTGGAGGTCGGCTTGGCGCTCGCGACCTCGCCGAGCCTTTTGCTGCTTGACGAGCCTCTTGCCGGCATGAGCCCGAGAGAGCGGGTCGAGACGGTGCGGTTGCTCAAGTCGATTGCGCGCGGCCGCACCATGATCGTCATCGATCACGACATGGATTCGCTGTTCGAAATCGTGGAACGCGTCACGGTTCTGCAAGAGGGCCGGGTGCTGGTCGAAGGCACGCCGGACCAAATCAAAGGCAACCGCAAGGTGCAGGAAGCCTATCTGGGCGGCGTGCACGGTGTATTGGCGGCCGAATGAACCTGCTCGAGGTCACAGGTCTCAACACCTATTACGGGGATAGTCATATCCTCTTCGACATCGCGTTGCGCGTGGCGAAGAACGAGGTGGTGGCGCTGCTCGGCCGCAACGGCGCGGGAAAAAGCACAACTCTCAAGAGCCTCATGGGTGTGGTCCGGCCGCGCAAAGGCTCGATCGTCTTCGACGGCGCCGAGATTGCGGGCAGGCAAAGCCACACAATAGCGCGTGCCGGTATGCAGCTCGTTCACGAAGATCGCCGCATCTTCGGCAGCTTGAACGTCGAGGAAAATCTGGTCCTGGCCGGCCTTACGGCCGGCGCCCGCTGGCCGCTCGACCGTATCTACGAAATGTTTCCGCGATTGAGGGAGCGGCGGGACAGCCGCGGCACCGACCTGTCCGGCGGCGAACAGCAGATGCTGGCGATCGCGCGCGCATTGATCCGTGATCCCAAGATTATCCTGCTCGACGAACCGTTCGAGGGTCTCGCACCGGTGATCGTGCAAGACCTTGTGAAGGCCTGCCGCAATCTGGCTGCCGCCGGGCAGACGATCGTGCTGGTGGAGCAGAATCTTGCTGCTGCGCTGACACTTGCCCAGCGCGCCTACATCATCAACAACGGCCATATCGCCTACGAAGGATCGGTCGGGCAGATCAAGGCGCAGCCGGAAATCCTGCAGCGGTACCTGGGCGTATAAGCGCGAGCGAACCCGGTCGCGACTGACTCCATTTCGAAAAATATGTAGTATTCCGTGCATTCGGCAACGGCGTGACTGATCGATTGCGCCGATTGCCACGAGCGATCGCCTGAACGCAAAGGACGGACGACATGGCCAAGTTCATCATCCAACCGCACGGCCGGCTTCAGGAGTGGATTGCCGACGAGAAGGGCTATTTCCGTGACGAGGGGCTGGACTACGAATTCCGGCGCGGGCCGTCGTCGGACACGAAGAAGCTGGTCGATCCGTTGGGCAAAGTCACCGATCTGAAGGCGGGCGCCTTCGAGTCCTATGAAAAGGGCGGCGGCAACAAGGGCGTCAAATCCGACATCTCCTGCGCCTGCCACTGGACCGTGAACCAGGCGGCGTCCGAAAAGATCGGCAAGATGTGGGGCAAGTCTTACGTCTTCACGCCGGGCGGCATCATGGTGCCGCCGGAGTCCAAGATCACCGAGCCGGAGCAACTTGCCGGCCAGGAGATCGCGGTCGGCTATCACTCCGGCAGCCACTACACCACGATCCAGGCGCTCGAGCCTTACATGCCGCAGGAGGAGATCAAGCTTCGGTTCGGCGGTTCGATCTGGGCACGTGTCGATATCGCGGTCGGCCGCGATCTGCCGGCCGTCAGCGTGTGGGGATTATCATTCCAGGTGCTGGAGCAGCTCGGCTTCCGCAAGGTCGTGGATGCATCGTTCATGATTGCGTTTATGTTCCCGGTGAACGTTGATCCCGCCGACGTCGAGAAATACATGAACGGCATGAAGCGCGCGCAGATGGAGCTCGACTTCGCGCCCGAGAAATATCGGCACTACTACCGAAACGAAATCCCGGAGCGGTACAGGGACAAGGTCGATGTTCGCCGGTTCTCGACCGGCGAACGTATCGTATTCCTGCCGTACACCCAGGAGGTCTACGAGAAGACCCAGGCCTGGATCCACGAACGTGGCATCTTCGAGGGTAATCCGCCGGTTGCGGACTACGCTGGGTCCGTGGCGGCCTAGCTATCCCGCGAGAACACCGGCTGCTGCAAGAACCACTTCGGATCGGCCGTCCAGAACTGGCTGACGTTGTGGTACGTCTTGATGGTCTTGTTGACCAGCTTGCCGTTTTGCTTCTCGACGCGGCGGAGATAGACGTCGATTACGACGTTGCCGTGATCGTCGAAGCTGATGGGGCCGCGCGGCGATTCCGCGATCTTCACCGAGCGGATCGCCTTAACGAATTCGTCGGGGTTGTCGCTTTTGCCGCCGGTTTTGGCAAGCGCCGCCTCGATGACCAGGCCGTCGATGTAGAAGCAGGCCGCGTAGTGGCCGATCTTCACGTCGGCGCCGAAATTCTTGCGCATTGATGCGATGAAGCGCTTGTTGGCGTCGCTGTCGATGTCGAGCGAGTAGGGGTTGGTGTTGATGAAGCCCTCCACCTCGTCGCCATACGCGCCGATGATCGTGTCATCCACTGTGGTCGAGCCGCCGACGAGCTTCTGGGTCAGACCCATGCTCTTGACCTGCTTGATGAACTTGATCGGATTTGAGCCGGCGAGACCGACGCAGATGACGCCGGGGTCGGTGATTTGCGCGATGTAGGGCGCGTAGTCGGGCGTATTAAGAGGCGACCATAATTTCTTGGCCACCTTGCCGCCTTGCTCTTCCAGGACGCGCTTGAACCCGCCCATTTGCTCGTAGCCGAACGCGAAGTCGTCGGCGATGGTGGTCGCGGTTTTGACCTTCATTTCCTTGCTGACGTAGTCAGCCAGCGGATAGAGGCACTCCGCCGACGTATAGGACGTGCGCGTGAGATAGGCGTTGCCGCGGCGCTGGGTCACGTCCTCGGCGCCGGCGAAAGCGAGCGTCGGCATTTTCGCCTGGGCCAGGTAGTCCAGCGTGGCGAGCAATTCGAACGCGGCAAACGGGCCAAGCACGATGTTGACCTTCTCGCGCTCGACCAGCTCCTGGGCTTTGTTCTTGGCACCCGCCGGATTGCCGCCGGTGTCGGCGACCACCAGCTCGACGGGGCGCCCGCCCAGAACCGAATTTTTCTCGCGCAGGAAGGCGGTGATGCCCTCCTCAGCGTG
>JADMIO011437939.1_pt1 | contig 17376 bp, 12 predicted proteins | sample 8958161 | NCBI WGS metagenome assembly JADMIO01 (sample SAMN16585339, study PRJNA669376) | soil metagenome | isolation source: Crop rotation soil | place: USA: Cullars Rotation, Alabama | collected 2011
CCGCATCCGTGGCCGCCAAACGGGCCGAATCGAACCACGCAGGTCGAATCTCCAACCTCCTGAGCAGAGTTTTCCGGATCCGGATATTGCCGGTGACCAACGCTAGTTCCCGCCGGTTTGAATCTGGAGACCGGCGAGAAAGTCCATTAAGTGTGGGTCGTTGCGCCAATGCTCTCTCATGTTGGACGGGCTAAGCTCATCCAGTTCGCGTTGGAACCGTTCAGGCGTGATACGCAAGAAACGGTCTGTCGAACAAATGCCTGAGAATCCCATGTACGCTGATAGCGCCGGGAGCATTCGGTTGAGGTCGGCACTTTCTTTGATCCACGATGCAATCCGATGGACGGCGAAAGTCGGGCGGAGGTCGCTCATTCGCGGTTTGTTTTGGTGAGTGCCAACACAAACCACGCACGCAAGGGTGCGGAGCCGCGCGAATGATAAAGAAGCCGAACGCGATTGAAGCGGGCCGCCCATTTTCGAAACAAATACATTTGAGCAGGAGGGTGCGCTTCTGCGCTCTTTGGAGTGAAGGTAGTCGCTTAACTCCTTTCGAAGAGCCGCGTTCAGCGGAACTCTGCGCGGCCGGATCTTCCCGTTTCCGCAGAGGAAGACCATATTGCGTTCTAAATCCAAATCCGTTCGCCTAAGCCTGAGTATTTCGCCCGTCATCGCGCCAGTTCCATATAATGCGAGCAAGACTGCCCGAAGGGTCGCACCGCTCATTCCGCAGAGGACGTTTGCTTGCGCTACGCAGGTCATTTGAAGGAGTCTTCGAAGTTCAGCCCGCGTATAGATGTGAGCCGCGGCTGTTCGGTCGCAGCCTTCGTTGTTTCGCTGAGGCATCGATATGGCTGGCATATGCCCGCGATCGGACCAAAACTCGAAGAACATTCTTAAGCAGCTGTGTTTGATCGTCCATCTGCGAGTGGAGCACTGTCGGATATTCAGGAACTCGAGAACCTCCCTAGGTGAAATATCGCCTATCAATGGATCTCTGACATAACGCTGAAATGCCCAAAGAATGCTGGCTTCAGTCTCGTATCTCAGACCGCTGTTTCGTTTCGCTCGCAAGTAGCGTTCAATAGCGGACAAGAGCCTCATTGGATTTCTGCCAGGCTGAAGTTAGCGACACGTCGGAGAAGTTGTGGGTTGTACCTCGCGTAAACGGAAACCGCGTGCAGTCCTCGATGCCCTAAGAAGTCAGCTATTTCAGACAGAGAAAACCCTTTGTTCAGCAATTGCGTCGCACATGAATGCCGGAGAGCATGTGGTCCAGAATTTCGTGACTGGATATGCAGACTCTTCATCCGCTTGGCTACAACGACCCCAACAGAATTTGGCTTCATTGGTCGGAACGGGGAACGAACAGTTGTGAATAGTGATCTACAGTCCGAGGTCGGTCGTGCCGATTTCAGGTAAGCCAAAACGGCCTCTCCGACTTCGTGTTGAATGGGAAATTGCTGAAACCCGCCACGCTTCGCACGTCTCACTGTCATGATCTCGTTGTACCAATCGAAATCATCGAGACGCATCTGCACGATCTCACTTCTCCTCAATCCATAGATTGAGCAAAGACTGATAATTGCATTCTCCCGGAATTCTGCCGGTGTTGAGGCGACTACGGCGAGCATGCGTCTGACGTCCTTCCATGCCGGACCACGCGGGCTGTCAGAAGTGCTGCTTACGCGCGGTGTCAGAATGCCCCGCGCAAGGCCAGCTTTGCACCATTTCTTCAACTCGCAGTATCGGAGGAATATCCGAACTTCTTGACAAGCGTTCCGGAGAGTTGTTCGCCTCCATCCTTTCGCCCGCCGGCTGTCCAGAAATTCATCAATGTCCTTCAGTGCGACCTCAGCGAAGTCGCTGTGCCTCTCACCAATCCATCGTTGAAGTTCCCCAAGGAGCCTTCGGCGGTTATAAATGGTGGCTTCTGAGCAGCCTTTGAGAAACAAATCGTCCAAGTACTCCTTAATCAGGCAGTTGAAGGGCAATTTCGGACCCTCTGGTTTGATGAACAAGCGACTGAACGTGAGCCAATTCGAGACTACCTGAGTGAAATTGCGAAAGACTTCTTTGCTAGGCGTGGTTTTCTTGCGAAGAGCCGATTCAGCAGCCCACAGAGAAGCTGCCTGCCTTACTTCGTCGGAGCGGACAGGCCGAGCCTCACCAATATTCATTAGTCTAATGGCATGTATTTGCATCGATGCGATCGATTTGGCCCTGTTCCGGGGTACGCCATGGCTAAGCAGGTCCGAGATATATGCCGTGCGCTCTTCGAGGAGAGGGGCATCGAGATACCTTCGACGGACCCGAGGCAAGCGGAATAGATCCAGAAAGAGCTCTTGCGACATCAATACTGGCATAGAAGGACACAACGGTACGGTTATCTTTGCGAAAGCTGCCGAGTCGAAGAGGAGTCGCTACCCAGCAACCCGTGGACGCTAGAATTCTATGCCTATTTCAAAAAACTTGACCTGGCTATGAAACGTGCTCCAGACCGAAACCTACGCTTCGCAGCGGTTCATTGAGACAGCAATTGGTACATAGCGGCCTTTAGATTGCTTAGACGCAGAACCTTGAAATAAAGGAAGGCTGATTGCACGTCGTAGTCGTGCCCAGAGGGCAAGTGCCTGATCGACCACGTTTTCTTCTGGCCAACGCTGCTTCCTGCAGATCTGGCTCAGAATTTCTCCTAAATGCTTGCGAGATACTTCAGCAACTTCGGATCGTCGCGCCAGTGTCCTCTGGTCTTAAACGGACTGAGTGCATCCAGTCCGCGTTTGAACCGTTCTGGTGTAATTCGCAAGAAACGTTGCGCTGCAACGAAATCGGTAAGGCCCATGTACGCTGACAGCGCAGGGAGCATTCGATTCAGGTCGGCGCCCTCCTTGATCCAGGAGGCGATTCTATGCACAGCGAACGTCTGACGAAGATCCCGCATCCGCGGTTGACGCAGGCTTCCGTCGACGCGACCTATCCCCGCACGCCTGCGAAGTCGGGCAAAAGAATTGACCATCGTATCTGCTTTGAGTGGTCCACCATGTCTGGAGACGAAGAGGTGCGGGCCGGATACGCTTAAGCGTTCTTCGCAGCGGAGATAATCAACCAGTAATTTATGAAGGTCCGCACCGACTGGAACCCTACGAGCTAGGACTACCCGATCTCCGCGCAGAAAGATCGTTCTGCGTCGCAGGTCTAGATCATCAAGTTTGAGCCAGAAAATCTCACCGGTCATCGCGCCAGTTGCGTATAGAGATAGCAGAACCGAACGGAAGGTCACTTCGCCGACCTCACAAAGACCGTGCGTCTGGTTACCATGAGTTGCTTGAATCAACGTTCGAATTTCAGTTCGCTTGTAGACAAAGGGCATTGGCTCCGGACCATCATCGCGCCTGGGCGGCGACGGCATCACGAGCGCAGACATGTGTCCGCGATCAGCTAGGAACTCGAAGAACATCCTCAAACAACAATGCTTTCCGGTCCTCGTATTACTAGAGGCTCTACGAGCATTTAGAAACTCCAAAATTTGCTCTGACGTGACTTCCGAGATCAACGGATCACCAAGGTGGTTTTGACACTGGCGGAGAGTGAACTCTTCAGTTTTGAACGACAAACCGCTTGCTCGCTTCCACCGCAGGTAGATCCCAATGGCGTCCGAAACTCTCATTGGAATCCAGCCAGGCTGAGAGAAGCGACTCGTCGAAGAAGACGTGGATTGTACTTCGCGTAAATGGATACGGAATGCAGGCCTCGATGACCCAGAAACTCGGCAATTTCAGCCAGCGAGAAGCCCCTGTTTAGCAACTGAGTGGCACACGCGTGTCGAAGAGCATGCGGTCCGAATTTCTCCGATCTGATCCCCAATTGCCTCATCACTTCTGCCACCGTCTTCTGGATACAGGTCGGCCCCATCGGCCGAAAAGGCGGGCGGAAAGTCGTAAACAGAAATGGGCAAATCGATCTTGGCCGAGATGACTTCAAGTAGGCCAAAATGGCTTCCCCAACCTCATGTTGAATCGGAAATTGCTGGACTGGACCACCCTTCGCTCTTCGTACTGTCATGGTCTCGTAATTCCAATCGAGATCATTGAGGCGCAGGTGCAAGATCTCGCTATTTCGCAGGGCGTAGATCGAACAAAGGCAGATGATCGCTTTCGCTCGCAATTGGGCTGGACTTTTACCGACAGCCCTGAGCATGCGCCGCACATCTTTCCACGCAGGACCGAGCGAGCCCCTCTTAGCCTTGATCACGCGCGGTATCGAAATGCTGCGAGCAAGGCCGCGTTGGCACCAGCCCTGCGCCTCACAGTATCGGATGAACCAACGAATGATTGTTCCGTCGTTGCGTAGAGTTCTTTGGCTCAGGCCTTGAGTTCGTCGCTCAGTTAGATATCCGTCGATGTCGGCAATTGAAATCTCCCTCAACCTGGTGCTTTGCTCACCCAACCACATTTGAAATTTCGAAAGCTGATGACGACGCAAACAAATCGTGGACTCCGACAGGCCCTTGGTCCTCAGTTCTTCCAAATAGCGCGCCAACGGAACCTCGAATGGCCCTGTAGTTGCTCCCTGCGGGAGGAGCAATCCGATGAACTCTAGCCACTGCGTCACAGGATGAGTAAAGTTATAGAATGTCGCCTTGCCAGGCCTCTTGTGGACGTGAACTGCCAGATCCACAGACCATCGAGACCCCGCCTCCTGCACCTCTCTGGTGTGAATACTCCGAGCCGTTTGCATGTTCAGCAGCTTGATAGCCTGTATCTGCATCGATGCCGCCATTTTGACTCGCCCCCATGAACTTCCCTGCCTGAGGAGGTGCGTGATATACGCGGCGCGCTCCTCAAGAAGAGGGGCATTCAGATACTTAGATAGGGACGAATCACATTTGAAGAGATTCGCGAACAAGCTTGCCCAGTCTAGCGTTGGAGTGGAGACGGACGGTGGCATTTGTCCTCCGCAAAATAGTGTTCGCTCTAGAGAGACATCCGATTTCCGGTTCGGGCTGCTGACTCATCATATTGACCAACTTTCGAATGTTCAATCAGCGACTTTCGATGGTGACAAAGCGCCGTAAAGGCTTGTGTTGACGCTATCCCGATCCGATCCCAGGCTGGATGACGCTCACCTCGCTCGACAGAAAGGGCGGCAAGGGAAGCTTCGCAGATCGAAGACCATAAATCGAGAACAAAAGCATGGCGCTAGCTCGCAAGTCGGCTGGTTTTAAGTTCCCAATCGAGGCGGTCGCTCTTCGCGCCTCTTCCACTGGGAGCCGGGTTTCAGCCACGCGTGGAACGCGGTGGGGGGGGGCGCGAATGCTGCTCTGATTGCACCGGAGCAGCATCACTATTGTAAGGCTAATCTAAAAGACGTCCTCAGCGTTTGGCAGTTCAGAGCAGCCGTTCAGCGAAACCGTTTGTTTCGCTTGGGTGGATATCTAAGGTCCGCAAGTGAAAGCTCAGTGGGTCGTGGGTTAGAGCCACTTCCAAAAACCGAGATTTGTTGTCGGTCGTTCTTGACGGTTGCGCCTGCGTACCCAAGCTGCGACCGCATCTCACTGAAAACCCGTTAAGAATCCTTAGGAGATGCGACGTCCCAGACTCGCACAGATAGTTGAGCGAACGAGGTTACCGGCTCATAAATATCGTGCAGAAAAAAGATGCAGACGCTTCGTCGGGCCGAATGCAAACCGCGATGTACGATGACCTTAGGACTTGGACAATGGAGAATCATCATCTGCCGGATCGGGAAACTGTTCACCCTACACCCCTGCTGCGGAAAATTGGTAGAAAGTTTCCGCAACTGAGAGAAACGGCATATCTCCTTTCCGAACTCCGGACTTTGTTGGTCCACCGTCCTTGGAGTGCTCGAAAGGAAAATGCCCGCAACTACGAATCGTACGATCCATGGGGATATTCCACGCCCTGGGGAGCGGAACATCTGCGAATAATCCGGAACATACTCGATCGGGCAACGCCAAATCATTTCAAACATGCAATCGACGTGGGTTGTGGCGAGGGTTGGATTACAGAAGCGATTGCAAGCCGTTGCGACTCGTTGCTGGGTGTGGATATTGTTTCTGTGGCCCTTGAGCGCGCCAGGATTCGCTGCCTCCAATGGCCGCAGGTGTATTTCGCTGATTGGGATTTGCAACGAGATTCTCCCCTGGGCAGGTTTGATCTAATCATCCTCACGGGGGTCGTGGAGTGCTTCCGATCCCCGAAAGAATTTCGCATAGCGCGTGCAAAGACTGTTCAGATGCTGGCTCCTGGTGGTCAACTCTTGGTCACGACAACACACCAAAGTGATGTTTTTGATCGTGCATGGTGGAGTAGGTGGCTCCCAAGAGGAAGTCGAAGAATTGAGGAATACTTGGCCAGAGATCAATCCTTAAAGATTGTCGATACGGTTCTCTCACAGACCCACAGGTTTACCCTCTACAAGAGAAGGCCTGAACGAACCGACGAAGCACCAGCGCCAAATTGATAGAACACCGGAGCGACCCTTAGTATTGGTCAGGCTGAACGGGCTAACTCGGGACGAAATGCAATGAAGAGCATCGAATGAATATCTTGGGGTTCGTATACGGATTCAGGTGCCATGACACCGCAGCGGCAATCGTCTGTGACGGCAAGCTGATTGCCGCCGTTGAAGAGGAGCGGTTCACTCGGCGGAAGCACGATTCAGCATTTCCCGCGCATTCAATCGATTATTGTTTGAGGAGTGCCGGTCTATCAATGGATCAGGTGGACCTGATCGCTTTTCCCGAAAGGCCGTATCGCAGCGGCCGCGATTCTTACTTGGCAGAGATGAATTGGAATTCACTTTTGCAACTGCGCGCTCGGAAGGCTGCCAGCTTTAAAAGCCTCCTACACAAAGGCTTGCTCGATACGCTCCTTCCGCTCGGTTTCCGATGGAACTGGCAGATGCAGTCCGCGGTGGCAGAAGGATTTGACCGACTCAAGCTTACTTATCCGAAACTACCCCCGGTCCGCTTCTACGACCACCATCGCGCACATGCAGCAGCCACATACCTGACTTCCGGCGCTGAAGCCGCTGCAGTCGTTACGCTGGATTTTTCTGGTGGCCCCTACTCCACGGCCACTTGGAGGGGCCATGAGTCGTCAATAGATCGATTGGAGACAGAGCTCTGGTTCAATTCTCTTGGCGAATTCTATTGGGATGCGACCGCCTATCTCGGTTTTGGTGGCTTTGCTGAAGGCAAGACCATGGGGCTCGCGCCCTATGGAGATTCTAGGAGGTTCGAGGCATTGTTCGAGACAGTTCTCGAGAGAAAAGACTCTCATCGGTTCAAATATTGTGGTTGGCCATCCGGAACCGCGCTCGGTTTTGCAGCCCGGAGTGTCGAAAGCCCTCTCGATGTTCCCTTTCCCGATGTGGCGGCTGCGGTCCAAATGGCACTAGAAGCCGGGCAGCAGAGAACAGTCGAATCCGCTGTGGGTGGGGCGAATAGCCGAATTGTGTGCCTTGGCGGCGGGGTCGCGTTGAACTGCTCGGCGAATGGCGCCCTCCTTAAATCGGGCATCGTGGATTCCGCATGGGTATTTCCGGCTGCTAATGACGCGGGGTTGAGTGTTGGGGCTGCACTGCTCTGCGCGGCCGACGTCCGCGAACTGGGTACTCAACGATTGGAACATGCGTATTGGGGACCTGAATTTACCGATGCCGAGTGCGAAGCTGCGATTCTGCAAGAGGCGCGGGTCCTTCATCGCCGATCAAACGGGAACATGAATGAAGAGATCGCGAAGGCTCTTGCGGCAGGTCAGATCGTGGGTATCTGTCGAGGACGCATGGAATTTGGGCCGAGAGCTCTAGGGAACCGTAGCATAATAGCTGACCCTCGCCGTATTGAGATCCGCGATCGCGTGAACCGACTAAAGGGCCGCGAGTTTTGGCGGCCGCTAGCTCCCTCGGTGCTCGCGGAGGAGGCTTCGAAATTCTTTGAGCTTGGCCAACCCAGCCCGTTCATGCTTTTCCGCACACAGGTGAAGCCGGAGAAACGCTCGATAGTTCCCGCTATCGTTCATGTAGACGGCAGCGCACGGCCACAAACGGTGACCCGCGAGGGAAATCCAGCCTTTTATGAACTGATTTTGGCATTCTATCGAAGGTCCGGCGTGCCGATAGTCCTGAATACATCATTCAATAGCGCGAGCGAGCCAATAGTTTGTACGCCGCGAGACGCGATTGCCTCTTTTCTCGCGACCGGACTTGATCTGTTGGTGCTGGGAGACTTCCTAGTTGAAAATGTGACGTTACGATCAACTGCATGCCTAGCAGATCAGATTCAGCAGTAGGATCATTGAGGTGGGTGGAAGCGGCTTCAACCTCTAGAACTAGTAAGGACATCTGAGTGACGCAGAAGTCACAGGCTCCAGAAAAACATCAAACCGGGTCAGGCCCGGGCTGGCTTCGGCGCAGGCTGCGTGCAACACATTTATGGATCATGTTGCGTGAAACATCAGCGGTGCAAAGTGTCCGATGGTTTGCAAAGGAGGTCCAGAACGCATTTGGGGAGTCGCGAGTAAACAACATCGAGACCGTCGACCGCGAATTTCAAGAGCGACTTGATCCTTGGAACTACGAGGTTGACTCGCAAGAGCAAATGCGATTCCGGCAGCAAGCTGAGCTCTTGGACGCAGCTAGGAAAGAGCGACTTTTCGCCTCAGGTTTGGAAATTGGTTGCGCTGAGGGACTGTTTACGGAGTTCATTTCCGATCGCTGCGAATCATTGCTCGTCCTAGACATCTCTCCAACCGCCTTGGAGCGAGCGCAGAGTCGGCGGCGGTGGTCCGAAAGCGTCCGCTTCGGTAGGTTTGACCTGTTGCGTGATACCATCCCTGGGACTTTTAGCCTAATCGTTTTGGCTGGCGTCTTGGAATACTTTTACAGGCCTGCTACTTTTTCGATGGTGCGAGAAAAATTGATCTCTGCTCTGAAACCTGGTGGATACCCTTCAATAGAGAATACGCGGGCCAATTTGATCGTTGAAGATTCCTGGTGGGGAAAGTATCTTATACGGGGCAGGTGGATCAACGATTTCTTCTCGCGGCACCCCTCCTTATCAAATGTGTCAACCGTTACGAGCGATTCCTTTGCAATTACCATGTTTCAAAAAGTTGAATCAGACCAGTGGCAATCAAGATCTCTGTAGTCATTGCGAGCTACAATCGCCGCGAGGCGCTGGGTCGTTGCCTTACCACGCTCACTGACCAAGACGCTGAATCTGAAGAATATGAGATTGTCATTGCTGTAGATGGTTCTTCAGATGGGACCTCTGAGATGCTGAATTCCTTCCGGTCCCGCTGCGAGCTTGTGGTAATTGAGCGGGCGAACCGGGGAAAAGCAGCGGCCTTTAACGAGGCGGCAAACAGAGCTTCCGGCGAAATCATTCTGATTTTGGATGACGATGTTCTCTGCGATCGTGGACTCATTGCTGCGCACTCCAATGCTCACTCATATGGGCCGCCAGCAGTCGTGTTCGGCCGTATGAGAACTGAGCTAAGCCGAGCGCCGACTCTTGCAGAGCAGTTCATGTTTCAGTGTAGTGAGCGCTATTATCAACGCCTGGAGAGAGATTCTCGTCCTATCTGGCCGGATGATGCCTGCGCTGGTCCGAATTGTTCGATACCTAGGCAACTCTTTCTTTCAATTGGTGGATATGACGAAGCGCTATTCGGTCGGCGCGGAGAGGATGTGGATTGTGGTCTGCGGCTCTGGAAGGCTGGGATATTCTTCCGCTATCTTCCCCAGGCGATTACATGGCATCGCTGGGTGAAATCCGACGAAGCATTTTGGGCCGACGCTGTCGAAGACGGCGCAAGTGCAGTCAAGCTGTGCAGCAAACATCCGGAAATGCGGAGCCATTCTAGACTGACGGCTGCTCTGAATGTTCGGACATTCAAGCTGCTGACGGCCAAAGCAGCATCCGCAGGCGGACTCATTGTGCCGAAACTGGTAGGCGGGGTCATGGCGTCTTTGTTTGAGCGAACCACCCATTCCCCGACGGCCCATGCAATTGCATTCCGCCTTTTTTCCATCGGACAGAATTTGGCATACCTGGCCGGGGCGAGGCGAGAGACAGGGTCTTGGCGTTTGTTGACCAGACTCTTCAGGGTTCATTTGGCGGTATTGCTTTATCATCACGTAGGAATTCCTACGGACGTGACTCGGAAGCTGTCTCTCACCGTAACGCCTGGGAAATTCAGGCGCCAATTGCGCTGGTTGCGCTGGCTCGGATACACGACTGTCACGTCGAGACAATGGTTGGATTGGTATTCACGTGGGGTTTTGCTTCCTCGGAAGCCGCTTATGTTGACTTTCGATGACGCATACGCGGACCTTGCTAAATATGCTTTTCCGGACCTCGAGCGCCAAGGATCGCGATGCACTCTCTTTGTCATCAGCAGCAAGTTTTCTGCATCGGACAACTGGGAGGGCATGCCGGTGATGTCGTTTGATCAGATCCGATATTGGGCATCACGTAACGTTGAAGTGGGTGCACACACTCGTTCGCATCCGGACCTGACTGTTGTTCCCGATGGAGTGCTGAATGAGGAAGTCGCGGGTTCGAAAGAGGATTTAGTCCGAGCGGGCATGCCGCCCGTGTCCTTCGCTTATCCCTATGGCTGCTTCGATGAGAGAGTGCGGAAATGTGTTGAGGGAGCATTCCCGCTCGCGTTTACGTGCGAAGAGGGGTTGAACAATCTGCAAACCGATCCTCTGTTGATGAAACGTACGATGGTTTACCCGAGTGATACTCTGCTCGACGTCAACTTCCGTGCGGCGCTCGGCAAAAGCCCCCTCAATTGGCTGCGTTCGCGCCTCCTCCTGCGGTCACGACTTCTGCGTGGACTCCGGTATCTGAAGCTCATGCTCTAGCACCACCATCGCCCTTCTTCCCTGCGTACGCACAGTGTGAATTGTTGATGCCCGATTCAGAAGCAGGACGGAGTGAGGCTCGTGGACGAATGATGGAGGCGGGCCTTTAGCTGATCAGGATAGAACATGAAATGAAGTGCTCGAAATGATCGGCAAACGCCTTGGGTCGAGTATGCGAAAGGAGATCAGCTGTGAAATCTGCAATCGGACGAAGCATTGTGCTTTGGACACTCTTTTTTGCCATTTGCATGAGCTTAGGATACCCAACGCTGAATCGCTACGACCCAAGGATAATTCCGGGCCTCTCCGATTCCATTGGCTACTACTCGCTCGTGACGGGCGAAGGTCACGATGCGGGGGACGAGTCTCACCGTGTGCTTGTCCCCTATCTGGCCAAGCCGATCTATTGGCTCGCCAAAACTCATATTCATACATGGAATCCAGCATTCTTCGCCCTTGAAGTTGTCAATTCCTTTTTCTTGGCATCAACCGCATACCTGCTGGTACGCCTCGGTTATCGCATTGTCGGAAGTTATCCCGCTGCATTGATTGCTGGATTTCTCTATTTGACCGATTTCGCCGTCGCTAATCTTAACCTTTCGGGATTTGTGGACTCGGGCGTGAACTGTTTGCTCATGGTCGTAACATGGACGTTGCTTTCAGAACTCTGGTGGCTACTGCCGCTCTGGGGAATTTTGGGAGCGCTCAGCAAGGAAACGTTTGTTCCATTGGCGTTCGTGCTTACATTCACATGGTGGTTAGTTTCCATTCGTCGAGGCGCCTTGAGAATTTCCCGTCTGGCATGGATCGGAGCAATGATGGTCGGTGGACTCATGGTACTGACGTTTCTGATGTCCAGGGGAAGTACACCATATTCACCCTTGAGCTTTGCCGCCTCGCGTTGGGCTAAGTCTGGTTCCAGCTATTTTTATCTGCCGGGACTATACAGATGTATAGTCGCCCATGAATTCCTCTTTACGTTTGGATGGCTGCTGCCATTGGGGTTGTGGCGCCTCCGGCGCCTGCCAAAAGCATGGGTAACTAGCTCGACGTGCGCCTCGATAGCAGCACTTGCAATGGGGGCCTACGATGATGCGCTCGGCAACGCCGCCAGGGCTGTCTTTAGTGCCTCAGGCCCGATTCTCAGCTTGTCAGTCTCGCTTCTACTCCTAGAGATCGGTACACGATCGACGCACGGCGGAGCGGTGCAAGAACGACTCTGAAAGGGCTTCCCGCAGACTTACCCTTAGGGAGATCAACGGCGCAGCAACTTCCGAAGCTCCGGAGATTGGTAAGGGTCGCATTCGCGTCCGCGGTGACAGCAGTAGACCCTGCCATGAAGTTTCTGCTTGCTTTCAAGCGGACATGAAATGAGTATGTCTTAAACAGCTTGCGACGAGTGGTTTGGCGTGGGGGTGCTAAGCCCAGGACAGCAGATTCCATATTTCCTTGATGGATTTCATCAATTTGAGCCGCACAGTGATTAGTTGTGGTTCCGGATCGAGTCCGTCGTCAAATTACCGTAAGGCGGACTGCAGGGTGTAAACCGTTACCATCGCATACGGGGTGGCGAAATGTCCCTGAGTTGCTGTTTTGAATCCTTGCTGTTCAAATGCTTCAGTTCTTCTTGGGTTCAGCGATACACAATGGCATTCTCAATGTTGGTTGCTGCAGTTGTTCTGCACCGCAGCCTATTCGTTTTGCCCTGGATTCCGCTTGTAGGCGCTCGAGATCAAGATGTCTTTCTCACGGATGCGGGCCGGATGCTTGATGGACAGATTCCTTACCGAGACTTCTTTTCCCCTACCGTTCCGGGAACACAGACGACTTACTTTTTCCTCTTTAAGTTGCTAGGCGTCCATAATTGGATTCCCGGTGTTTCGATGATTGTGATTGGTCTTGGCTTCATTTACCTGAGCAAAAAGATCTCTGAGTCGGTTTTGCCGGGCGGGTGTGTGTATCTCCCCGGTCTCTTCTTTCTGAGCTTCTCCTACCGTTTCGCACTCGATGGAACACACCACTGGTTCAGTGCACTCTTCGGTACCGCGGCCTTAGCAGTATTGCTAAGAGGACGAAGCCGCGAATCGATTGCCGTTGCCGCCATCCTGTTCGCAATTTCGGCGTCTTTCACGCAGACTCGCGGAGCAGTGCTCTTCATCGGAGCACTTGGCTTTCTAGCATGGGAATCGGTCAAGGATGGTAGAGGATGGAAGCAGCTCGCAAGTTCCCAGCTGATTGCAATTCTGTCCTTCGGGACTTCTCTCGTCGCATTGTTAGCCTATTTTGTTGCAAAGGCCGGGTTTTCGAAGTTTATTTGGTCGGTCCTGATTTTCCCAGTGCAATTTGGAAATAAATATCTACCCTACAATTCTCCGGACGCTTATATGAACCCGATGGACTTTCATGTTGAACCTGGTTGGGTAGGAATGGCGGCGTTAGTGCCGACATTGATTGTCTACACGCTTATCCCAGCCATCTACCTGTTCGCCTTAGTCCGACTGCATGCGAGAGCGAACACCAAGATCCGTCGTAATCTTAACCTGATTTGCATTTTTGGGCTCTCAGCATTTGCAGCAATTGCTCCCTCCGCGAGCGAGTTTCGAATGAGCATCGATTCTCTTCCGGCGTTCGTGATCCTGACTTGCTTATTGTCGACGAGCCGGGCGGGAAAGCTGATTGTTTCTGGGCTCTGCGTTTTGGCCCTTATCTTTCTGGTAGCGCCATTTCGGCCGAAGTGGACAGCAATCGTAGCACTTCCGACCGGAAAGGTTGCAGTGCGTACACAAGAAAGCAAGAGTGAGTGGGAATGGCTGGGCGAGCACATACGTCCGGGTGATTTCATCTTAGATGCATCCGAACATAACGGTTACTTCCTGCTTCAGGGTCGGCCGCCGGGCCAAGTATCTTTTCTGACTAACACCGAGTTCACGCGTCCAGAGCAAGTGCTTGACTGCGTCTCATCGTTGAAAACGACAAAGACGCGATTTGTCATTTGGAACCCCAATGAGCTGGACGGTTGGCATGGTAAGGACAGTCTCGGGAGCGATCACTTGCAACCTCTCAGAGAGTACTTGCGCAACTTCCGTACGGCCTTCTTTCTTCCAGATGGTACGAGGATTCTGGAGAGCACACCGGAGAGGACCTCGCCGGATTCACGAACAACCCCTTGAAAAGCAGTTCAATTGATACGCTCGCCTTCGGCAACGAGCGCACGTGCGCAGGACCCTCGCGTGGAATGAAATGTCACGCCTTGGTCCATTGCCAATACGTGCCAAACGAATAACGCACTGAACCGGAGTTGAATCGCGCTACGATCCAGCCATCCAGACCTTTGCCTGCTCGGTCATCTCTTAGGGTTTCTGCTCCATTGTGTGTTCGAACGCCGTCGGCCAAAACATCCGGTGATCGCGGAGAAGGAAACTGTCCCAAAATGGAATGCTGATACTCAGTCCCCCTCTCCCTGAGTATAGCGAACCACAATATCCCATACGGGCAACGCACTCAGCTGCTTTTGAGACACCAAAGGTGTTGGACGCATGCTGTCCACCGATCCCGGGATGAGATTCGGCCACAATAGGATCGCTCGGGAATCGGTCAGTTTAGCGGATTTGCGTTACATGGCCTTCTCGGTATCAAAAAGGTTCTACTCACTCCTGAGGCTTCCGACGTCCTTGAATGCATGAACAGGACCCCCTGCCTTTTTAATCAGAGACTTTGCACTTCACAACTTCAGCAACAACAGTAAAAGAATTTTGTTCAGGGCGACATTGAAACTCACAACCCCAGCGATTCCAAGCAGCATCGTACTCTCCTTCAGCTCGACCTCTCATGAACTCTGCGCACCATCCGCGCTGAGCTTCTGAGGCGTCTGCTCACCAGCCTGAATGCGTTCTCGCCATAGCCATGCGGAAATATTTCTTGCTTTTCTTTGCTCTTGCCGGACCTTGCATCCACTCGGCGGACTCCCAAAGGAATCCTCCACCGCTTCAGATCTATGCCGGATACTCCTGGCTATCTAACTCGTTCAATGGAGTCCCCGGGGCACACCAGCCGCTAAACGGGATGTATGCGGGCGTCGCTTTCCCGGAATGGCATCATTTGCGAATTAAGATCGACTATTCCCTATATCGCGGGGCCAATCTCGGGGCTCCACAGAACGTCTTCTTAGTCATGAGTGGCGGACAATACGGAGGAACCTTTCATCGTGAGCGATTCTATATCGAGGCCCTTGCAGGCGAAGGAGCGCTCAATGGCACCTGGTTCAGCACCGCTAATACCGGCTTCAAGAACGGCAATACTGGGACCATCGCATCTTTTGCCGAATTCCTCGGTGGCGGCGTGGATACTCCTCTTGGGCCTCATGCTGCATTCCGTGTAGAGGGCGGCGTTCAGCACAGCAACTTTGATCCCATCACACCGTTCAGCCAGGGACGGGGAGCCATCCCTTATCATCCGGCCGGCATACCGGATTACTTTGGACGAATTTCCGTCGGCGTGGTCTGGATACCCCGTTTAGGATCGGAGATAGTACCTCGGTCCCGACCTGCAGCAGTGCGCCGGCCCGTCGAATCCGAGCTGGTCTTCGAGACCCTGAACTCTTTCGGCCATATTCACCTCTTCTCCGACATTTGGTTCAGCTACTTGAATTTAGTGGCCGTTGAATACGACCGCCATTCGTGGGGCAGGATCATCGGGGCTGACGTGGACTATTCCGCGGAGTTGATGCCAATCGTGATCCTTCGCCAGCCCAACAAAACCGATGTTTACGGAGACAGGCTCGCACCAGGCCGTGAAACGGTGCCTGGAGTCGGGATTCTGCCCGTTGGCGTTCGTCTCACGTGGTTTTCCCACGGACGCGCCAAGCCCTTCTATGGCATTAAAGCAGGCATGACTGCTTACACCAAAAAGGTATTCTCCCGGTACGCTTCTTACCAAGATTTTGCACTGGATCAGAGTGTCGGCGCGCAATTCTACGTTAATCACCGAATCGATGTCCGTGCGGCTTTTGGTTTGTTGCACCAATCCAATGGCTTCGTCGTTCCGAGCAATCCAGGACTCGACGAGATGAACTGGAGTGCTGGCCTCAGCTATCATCTCGGTGGTCTAAATTCCGCGCGATAGCGCTGCAGTCCAACGTTGGAATAGTCGTACCAGATGAGGTGCGATCCAGGTCTGATCTGACCGGACTGTGATTCGCTCCAAAAGCCGTAACTCTCGATGCGCCGTAGAAGAAGACCTGAATCGAATCAGAAACCGGCTCCATTCTTTCAGCTTCACAGTTAGCGTCTGCTTTCGATTTCCTTCTTCCAATCGTTTTCTTTCTGCACTCATCTCTCATGGGCGCTCGAGTGAACACCTACTGAAAAGATTCAAGACACATGATCAAGAAAATTCAATTCCTTGAGTTCGTTTGCAACGCCGCCGTTTATAGTACCGGCGAAGCCAGAACGGGAACGATCCCACATCGGGATTCCTCCCTCTATAAAAATGAGATCCCACGAAATTGCTATTGCCCTTTCAAGCTGCACACAAGAACAAGTTCTTGACCATGGTGACTTTCATCACGGGTGTACGTGTTTAGAACAGTTTTGAACCGATTTGTTCTTGACGGGAAAAGTCAGGTAATAAAGGATGGTTACTTCAGTTCGCGTTTGCGATTACCCGAAAGTGCGAGGCTGAAGCGAGATCTCGCTGGCGCTGGGTTGGAATAGCGAGACCGATCTGTCTATTTTGCTTTTGAAAGTGGGCTTGCCTTGGATCAGCAGTTACTTGAAGTCACTCACTTCGTTCGGGTGATGAAAGGAAGTTCGCAAGCTTTTCTGGCGAATGTAAGCGATGGGCGCTCTTACGTCATTAAGATGCCAAGTTGCGTAAAAGGGCCCAATACTCTCTGCAACGAAGTGGCGGGATATGAAGTCTATCGATCACTTGGATTACCGGTTCCCGATTGGAAATGCGTGTCTGTGCGTTCTGGGCTGACAGCGAACAGCGCGGAGTGCTGGCGCACGACAGCGGACGCCAAGCCGTCTTTGGGCCCATCTTTTGCGAGCCGCTTCTTGGGTGACAGACCAGCTTATAACTGGCTCCCGCGCAGTATGTTCGATCGAATTGAAAACCGCCAGCACTTCTGGCTCGCCTGGGTCGTGGACTCACTATCGAACCACTGCGACAGCCGTGAAGCTGTGTTTGTTCCGCGCGATTCGGGCCTGACTGCAGTTTTCATAGATCACAGCCTTATGTTTGGTGGTTCCCACGGCTCTGCGTCTCCACTTCCCTCACGAGCCCGGTATTGGGATCCCCGAATCTATTCGGTACCTGATCCTTGCGCACAGAAGCTTCTGCTCGAAAGGCTCAAGGGCTTCGATGCTGGTACGGTATTGCGCAACTTGACATCTCTCCCGGAGGAATGGAAATCTCCATCCGCGTTGAGCGCGATCTCTGACTCGTTAGATCGATTGAGCGATTGCCGTCTTTTGC
>JADMIO010604153.1_pt1 | contig 17375 bp, 23 predicted proteins | sample 8958161 | NCBI WGS metagenome assembly JADMIO01 (sample SAMN16585339, study PRJNA669376) | soil metagenome | isolation source: Crop rotation soil | place: USA: Cullars Rotation, Alabama | collected 2011
AGCCTTGGGCGGCGCTGGCGCTCATGGGGATTCACATTACACCTTGACCCAGAATCAAATGGCCCTAGTGGATTACCGCTTTAACACTGAGTGGAAGATTCGAGCCCATCGAGCTACTGAATCTGACTCACAGCATCCCGAAATCAATCAGCGAATCGGATGCGAAGCTATTTCAAGCTATATCAGTGGAGCAGCGAAATATATACCGTGCGTTCTCTCGTGAGCAGAGACAAACCTATCGTGGCTCTCACGCAGGCAATCCCGCGCTCGCGTGGCTTGACAGCTATACAGTTGCTGAAGATCCACCTCCTGTAACACTATGGCAACGAATCCGGTCTGCGTGGGGACAAGGATTGGCAGGTAGATAAAGGGCAAGAGGTAGAAGAGAAGCGCTGACTATCGGGCTTGGCCGCGCCTAACTACAGCATGCAGTGGAGCGCGGCGAGCGAGTTTCTTATCGTACATTGAGTGCTTTGCGCCGCGCCCACTGATGCGAAGCGTTAGACCGCTTTGTAAGAAAAAGAACAGATAAATCGCAGGCGCTCGCATGCGGCAGAGCGCAGGCCACGGGGTCTGCCTTGGTTTCGCCGCGCAGCCGCGTTCGCGGGGCGAGAGGTACGCTATGCGACAGAGCAGCCGCCTGCGGCGGCGCGAACGCGGCGGGCCTGCGGCCGCGCGGCTGTGGGTGCGGGGCTGGTGATTTGCGGGCTGCGCTGGCCAAGCCTTGCGCGTGCGGGGCTGTCTAACTATGTGTTGCAGTGGAGCGCGCGAAAGCGAGTTTCACATCGTGCCCTCAATATGGCTCGCGCGCCCACTGAACACGGCGTTAGATGGCTTGAATCATAGTTGTGACTTGGGAGTTCTGTTCAAAGCAAGGAGAGATGATATAATTCAGCTTGAAGGAGAGGCATAACATATGGTGACTATCACGTTCCCAGACCGCAAAACTGAGAAGCGCGCCCTCGCTTTCCTAATCGGGCGCTTTTCAGGCCGAGTTCTCAAATCAGGTGAGCACTTAGTGCCAGAGGCTGCTTTAGAAGCTCTCGCAGACCAGAACATTCCATTTACCGTGAAGGGCAAGACGACTTATGAGCAGCAGATGGCGGCGATTCGAGGTTCTACTTCCCCTACAGTTTAATGACGGGCGAGAAGTTCCAGCAGAATGGCTAGCTGAGGCAGTCTTGGAAATCGTCGATCAATTCGGAGCGGCTAGTTACGAAACGCAAAAAGTAGAAGGCCACTGGCGACACGGAGGTGTGCTTTACCGAGATAATCTGGTGCGGCTGATTGTAGACGTTCCCGACTCGGCCAAGAATCGCCGATGGATGAAGGGGTTTAAAGAACGATGGAAAGAAAAGCTCGAACAGCTAGAGCTCTGGATGGTTAGTCATCGCATAGAGCTTGAGTAGGCCCTAAACTGTAAAGGCCAATGCAGAAGCGCTTATAGCCAAACGCCATCTAACAATCGGTTCGACCGGAGCGCGCGAAGCTAGCCTCTCATCATTCTTTCGATACCGTTCGCGCGCCCGGTCAACCGTGGCGTTAGACGCCTGCGACTGACATTCTCAACTTTCTACTCTCCCGCAGTTGCTATAGAATATGACCGAAGTAAATTATAGGAGCAAATTATGCAAAGAGAACTCACCATTATTGTTGACGAAGAGATATACGAAGAATTGAACCGAACAGTCGGCCCAGAGCACATAAGCCAATTTATTGAGTCTTTAATTCGGCCACAAATCATAAGGGTAGATTTAGAATCAGCCTATCGCCAAATGGCTGAGGATGAGTCTCGCGAATCTCAAGCGCTCGAATGGGCAGAGGCAACAACCGGAGATGTTGGTGATGAAACGAGGTGAAGTATGGTGGGTGAACTTTGAGCCTTCAGTGGGCGGAGAGATACGCAAGAAACGCCCGGCAGTAATTATTAGCAATGACGCTTCGAATAAATTTCTGAATCGTATCCAGGTTGTACCTCTGACGAGTAGTATTGATCGGCTTTACCCAAGTGAAGCATACGTTGTTCTCAACGGCAAACAGAACAAAGCTATGGCGGATCAGCTTACAACAGTAAGCAAGGTACGATTTCTGAATATGATTGGCCGTCTATCAGATGCAGATATGAAGAAGATAGAGCAGGCAATAAAAGTACAATTAGATTTAGCTCCGTGACCAAAACGGCGTCTAACTTCAGCATGCAGCGGAGGCCGCGAACAACCTCTCGTATGAATGCCAATACAACATGCGGCCCCGCTGACGCAAAGCGTTAGACCCGCGTAGAACAGAGGCAGACAGAAAGCCACCAGGCACGGGAGGCGTAAGGCGCACTGACCCGCAAGCCACCAGAGGCGTACGCCAGATGGCCTAAACCACGACGAGCTTGCAATCCTCCTGCCGAGGACTTGACGTGCCGCCAGTGGGTCTAACCACCCAATCCAGCGGAGCGCGCGACCGTGAGGTTCGGATCAACCCGGAGATGGCACGCGCGCCCGCTGATTGGGAGCGTTAGGCAGCTTCCAGAGCCAGACTCGTAAAGCCAATTTCCGTCGTGGGAGAACTAATTATGTTTACACAGATCATTGATGCCCTGGCCAAGATCGTAGGGCTTCTGACCGACAGTGGCAAGCTTGCAGAAGCACGCAATAGAAAACGGGTTGGGCGTAAATTCGTTGAGCTTCACCAATCACTTCTACGGATAACAGCAAATGCGAAAGGAATTACAGCTAGGCTTCAGACTGTCCTTGACCTTTACGCCAAGTATAGTGGCACACATTATCCAGGCTTCGACTACTTATTAAGTAGTCTGCAAAAAGATCTTTGACAAGTGATCAGCATATCGCATCCTTAAAGTATGGAGGAAGCGATGAACGGCCTGATCGAATTGACTGGCAAACAGCGCATCGAGTTAGAGCATTTGCTCACCCGCCACGCCGATTCACGGCTTTATCAACGCGCCTTGGCTTTGCTCCTCCTCGATGATGGGCAAAGCGTCGAAGAAACTGCCATCGCCCTGCACGTCTCGCGGCAATCCGTCTACAACTGGGCCTGGCGCTTCCAACAGCGCACCGAACTCCCAGCCGTCGAGCGCTTGGCAGACGCTGAACGCGGCGGTCGCCCGGTCACAGTTAAGGGCATCATTGATCCGCTCATTGATGCCGTGATTGATTCTGACCCGCGCGACTTCGGCTATAACTCGACCGTCTGGACCGCCGAGTTGCTGCGCCGCTACCTCAGCGAGCAACATCAACACGAAGCCAGCTTGCGCTCGGTTGGCTATGCGCTGGTGCGACTACGCATTAACTGGAAGCGTCCACGCCATACCCTCGCCCGTCGTGATCCAAACTGGCGACAAGCAAAAGGGGGCTGAAACGTGGCCTCTGGACGCACCCGCACGTCATTGTGCTGATGCTGGATGAAGTCATCATCACCGAGACGCCGCCCTTGTATTGTTGCTATGGGCGTAGCGGCCAGCAAGTCTGTGTGCCGATCACTGGCAACCGCGCCAAACGCATCGTGCATGGCGCGCTCAACGTCAAGACCGGTGAGTTGCTGCTGCTGATCACGGAGGTTTGGGATGAGATCACGCATCAATTCTTCCTGGAACAGATTTGGCGGCATTGGCGCGGCTGGCGGATCATCTTGTTTGAAGATCGCGGGACGCCCCACACGGCGGAAGATAGCCGCGCTTTAGCCAAAGCGCTGAGATTTCAGGTGCGGCTATTGCCGAGAGCCTGCCCGGAGTTGAACGCGATGGATCATCTGTTTCGCTTCGTGAAAAGCCGTGGCCTGGCCAATCAGCCGACCCGTTCGATAGATGAGTCGGCAATGGCAGCCTGTCGCTCGTTGTATAGATTAAGTCGGGGTGAGCGACTGACCAAAGCCGGAGTGCTATCAGGCGACTTCTGGCTAACCAGTTGATCTGTTGTCAATGAACTTTTTGCAGACTACTTAGCTGATCAACATTACGAATTACAATGGCTTCAAGTCCTACTTCAGGACAATGAGAGTCTTATTGAAATTTATGGTCCAGAGTGCGCTCGCGGACTCGGTGAACTTGTCGGCATTAAAGTGTCGCTAATCGAAGTCGTAGCATTGATCTTTCTAACATTGCCAATCAAGGTTACCCCATTCAACGCGTTCGGCTCCAAGCCAGGAGATTATAGGATAATACTGCCCAAGAGTATTGATTTGATGAGTTTTCCGCAATTTCAGCCCAAAGGCCGAATATTGCACATTGGTTACGAAGACCTCTACTTCCAGTACCAAAACGAAAGTGCCATACTCGCGGACTTCTGTGTTGAGATTCCAATTCGCAACGATGGCAAAGAAGAAGCCCTTGTTACTCACTGCCGCAATCTCCTTCAGGAGATCATTCAATTGAACACAGTCGTGCGGCTTGAGACAATCACGAACAAACTAGCGGACGCCATAAGAGAGCACTTCAAAGTAGAAGAATTGTTTTGATTAAGTAAGGTATTTCAATTGCCTCATCTCAAAAAACGCGTCGTCGAAACAACGCTGCCTAACAAACGCATCCAGCGGAGCCGCAATTCGAGTCTCACATCGTTGCGCCATTGTCACATGCGGCCCCGCTGATTGGGAGCGTTAGGCCCGCGCAAACCAAAGAGCGGCGATCAGTCAACAGCCGCGAACAAGACGGATGCGAGGCGAACGGCTCGACCTGCATCCCCCGCCACGCCAAGCCGCCCGCGCCGTGACCAGCGACTGTGCAGGCGACAGACCAGCCGCTTAGCGGCGGCGCGCGGGACGGCGGTGCCAGCACGGCGCGGCTATAAGGCCGGTGGCAGAATGAGGTGGTCCCAATTTGACGGACACGAGTGTTGCTTAAAAAATAAGTCTTATGAAAGCACCAAAGGCAACCGGCGTTCGTCGCAAGTATGATGAGGATTTCAAACTCCAGGCTCTCAAGATGATTGATAACGGACAGTCAGTTCGTTCCGTTGCTCAAACTCTGGGCGTCAGTGAGAACCTGCTGCACAAGTGGAGGCAAACCAAGCACGGCCCCATGACAGCTCTTGCTGAGGAGAATGCCGCGCTCAAAGCCAAGCTCAAACAACTGGAAACCGAGCGCGACCTCTTAAAAAAAGCCTTGGCCATTTTCAGCCGACAGGTTTGAGCCAGATGCATCAGTTCATCCAACAGGCGGCGGAAACTTCCCCGGTCCAGACCTTATGTCAGGTGCTGGGAGTCAGCAAAAGCGGTTATTATGCGTCGCGCCGCCAGGCCCTGCCGACGCCGCCCAGTGAACTGGCTGTGACGCTTGAAGGAGCCTTTTGGCGGCACAGCCGCCGCTATGGCAGCCGCCGCTTGTACGCGGAGTTGAAAGCCGATGGGGTTGTCGTCGGTCGGCACAAGATTCGCCGCCTGATGCGCGAGCAAAACTTACGAGCGATTCAGCCAAAGGGCTTTGTGCCGCGCACAACTGACTCCCGGCACGGTGGCAAAATCAGCCCGAACTTGCTGCTCGGCCGGTTGCTGCCGCCTGCCAAGCCGAACGAGGTGGTGGTCGGCGATATCACCTATTTGCCGCTTGTGGGCGGTCAGTGGGCGTACCTGGCGACCTGGGAAGATTTGTTCTCGCGGCTAGTGGTCGGCTGGCAGATTGAAGAAACCTTGGAGGATCGCGTGGTGATTCTAGCGATGGAAAAAGCGATCCTCAGACGGCGACCCGAAAAAGGCTTGATCGTGCATAGTGATCGCGGCGGGCAATACGTCTCGAACGCCTTTCGCGAGTTGCTGGCAGAACACGGCTATGAGCAGTCAATGAGTCGGGCGGCAGAGAGTTATGACAATGCCTATGCCGAGAGCTTGTTTTCGAGATACAAGGCGGAGTTGCTCGAAGGCGGCGCGTTCGCCGATGTCGAGCAAGCCCAATTGGAGACGTTCCACTACATCGAAGGCTATTACAACCGCGTGCGGCGACATTCGGCACTCGGTTATCTCAGCCCGGAAGAGTACGAGAAGAAGTATTACGAAGGGCAAGCGAACTTTGACAATCAACCCAAGGGAGGTTAGAACCTAAGCAACACTGGTGTCCATGAAAACAGGACCACCTCAGAAAGCGACCATCACGGCTCGACGTGGCTTGGCGGGCCTAACAACCACATGCAGCGGAGCCGCCGATGCGGGGTTTGTTATCATTCTTTGAATATCTCGCGGCAGCCCGCTGATGTGGAACGTTAGGCGCTAGTCCACACATAGGTTGACTTCAATGGCAAACAATGAGCATCTGATTATACTTAAGCAAGGCGTGAAATTATGGAATCAGTGGAGGACGGAGAATCGAGAAGTGAGGCCAAACCTTATGAGTGCATATCTCAGTGGCTGTAGCCTCAGAGGTATAAATCTAAGCTATGCGGATTTAGGAGAAGCGGACCTCAGTGGCACAGATCTCTATAATGCGGTGCTTAACGATGCAAGTCTCTACTATGCCAACCTGATAAGTTCAAACCTCAAACGGGCAGATATCATTAATGGAAGTCTCATACGGGCAAAACTCAACCATGCAGACCTCGGCCAGGCAAATCTTAGCCATGCGAATCTCAGTGAGGCCGATTTAGAAGAAGCGGACCTCAGTGGTGCGGACCTCGGCAGTGTAATTCTTACTGGTTCAGACCTCACTTCTACGAATCTTATGGATGCGAGCCTCAAAGGAGCCGATCTTAGAAACGCAAATCTCACTAGGGCAAGCCTGAACAGGGCAAATCTTGTAGGAGCTGATTTTAGTCGGGCTCTTCTTAAGGGATCCATTCTTAATGAGGCAATAGTCGGTTGGACCACGTTTGGCGACATCGACCTCAGCGCAATTGAGGGACTTTCTACTGTGGCCCATTATGGGCCTTCCAGCATTGGTATTGATGCAATCTATAGATCAAATGGTAATATTTCCGAGATTTTCCTGCGTCGCGCAGGTGTACCAGACAATTTGATAACTTACATTGGATCGCTAACAGGAAAGGCCTTTGATTTCTATTCATGCTTTATTAGTTATTCAAGTAATGACCAAGACTTTGCCGAAAGGTTATATTCTGACTTACAAAACAAGTGTGTGCGCTGCTGGTTTGCGCCAGATGATCTGAAAATAGGCGATAAGTTCAGACAAAAAATCGACGAGTCAATCCGACTTCACGATAAGCTCTTACCCATCCTTTCCGAGAAATCCATAACAAGCCCTTGGGTTGAAGATGAAGTTGAGGCGGCGTTGGAAAGAGAGCACAAAGAAAACAGACTAGTCCTCTTCCCTATTAGTATTGACGATGCTGTATGGAATACTGATCAGGCTTGGGCGGCATCGCTTCGCAGAATGCGACACATTGGCAGCTTCAAGAATTGGAAACTTTATGATTCATATCAGAAGGCGTTCGAGCGGTTACTCAGAGATTTGGGAACAGGAAGTTCGTGACACAATGAGTAGCCGGGGACATGGGTAACAAAAAAGTCCGAGCCCGACTCCTCATTAGACAAACTTCTGGGAGCCTTTGCGCCAAAGCGCGCGGCGGGCAAGCAACGGGGCTTGATCCTAACCCACAGCAACGCATTATGGAATCCTGATAGGCCACCACTGCCGGGCCGTGATGCGAGCGCGGACGGCTTGTCATGTTAAGGGAGGGGGATATGCTGCGCGGCGGCAAGCCAAGCCCAATGGAACAGTCACGGCGAGGAAAGCCTCAGTAGCGGGGGTGTGCAGAATTTTGTGTAAACGGTCTCGGTTAAACAAGCGGCAATCTCCCTTCAAAGAGAATTGCAAATTGGTTCAACGCGGCTCGCCAGTCCCTGACCGGCATCGTCCATTTCTGGCTCAGATTCTCTAAAGCCAGGTACAGCAGTTTCAGTGCCGCCTCATCTGCGGGGAACGATCCTCGATTCTTGATCACTCGCCGCAACCCGTCATTGACCGACTCTATCGCGTTGGTCGTATAAATCACTTTGCGAATTTCCGGCGGGTAAGCGTAAAACACCGCCAGCCGCTCCCATAGCTGGGCTTTTCTCGGCGAAGGCTATGTAATTGAAGTCTCTGAAATTACGGAGCAGCTAAAAAGTGCTGCAAGAACGGGAGTTGGTTCGGAATGGGCTGATGAAATAACTCGCGCTTGAAGGCGTAGACGGTCTGCCCTTGAGTCAGTGCCGCTTGTTGGGTCAAACACAGCGCCATCAATCCCAAATGCAAATGCGCCGTCTGCGCTTTGGCTTTGCGAGTGCTTGATCCGCCCCAGCCAAACTCCTGCTTCAACAATCTGAACGTCTCTTCGATCTGCTGCCGCAAGCGATACTGTCGCTTAATCTGGGCGGGCTTTAATGCCAGATCATTGGTCACCCAATAGCGCTTGCCATCTTTGATGATGCGCACCTCTTGAGCCACTTGCTTGAGATGGCCGCAGGCTTGTCCGTAGCGCTGCCGCCACTTGCCGGAGATGCGTTCGCCCGACAATAAGCGATTGCTCTTAATGCGCGCGACATACTTCCAGCCCAACTCGGCGATCAGATTGACGATGCGCCGCGACGTGTACCAACTGTCAAATAACACGTATTGCGGGCTCATTCCGCGCTCTGCGGCTTCGCGCAACATCTCTTGGGCAAGCGCGACCTTCGACTTGCCGCCCTTCTGCCATAAGCGCATCGAGAGTGGGATCTTGCGCTGGCCGTCGGTCCAGATCAGCAGCACGACCTGCATGCCTTGGGTGATATGGCCGGCGCTACTGGACCAGACCCAAGAGACGGCTTCTGCGTGTTTGGCCCAGCGCTCCCAGGTCGTATCGTCGAGCACGAGATAACCGCCCTTCTGAATCATTCGAGAGGCGAACAGTTCCCACAGCCGTCTGGACCAAGGGAAGCTCGAATGCAGCAAGCGGTTCAAAGTATCGTGCGAGACCGACCGACAGAGGGCCGCCAGTGATAAACAACTGGTGCGCGTATTGCGATAAATTAAGCCGATCAAGTAGGCTTGCAATGCAGGGGTTAGTAAGGGGTTGATGTTGTCCATAACACCAACATTCTATGCCTCTTTCGACCCCCTGCGTAAAATCAGGATTTGTTTTTGAAACTCTGCGTCTGCCGCCTTTTGCTCTTCCGTGCGCGTGTCTACAGTTGGTGTGAGTTCAAACTTAGGCGACACTTCCAATTGCGGCTCGTCGGCTTTGGCTGAATCCCTCTCTTCAATTTGCGTTGTTTTGCTCATCCTTCATACCCCGCTAATCGCATTAGTTGATCGAGTTGCCGAATCTGCGCCCTGAGCGTGCGCCAGGATTCTTTCGCCTCCCGATTTATCTGCCTGACTTCTGCCAGTTGCTTGCGCCGCGCGTCAATCCCGGCCTGCACTGCCGAAACATTGCTTTTTTTGACGTAGCATTTCTGCTTTTTCCCCTTCACCGTCAGGATGCGGTAATAATAAGGGCCGTGCCCATTATCGTTGCGACAGTGACAATTAGAGCGCCCGCACTTGATGAATTGGGAACGCAGATAGCCCAATAACGGGGCAATCTTAGGCTCCTTTTGCTTAACTTTTTTTCTCGGCATCGGGTGAGCCCCTTCTGAGACGTAGTATCTTTTTTTCTGGCGAGATATTGAACGATATGCGGGCGATTCTAAGGATCGCTTGGTTGCATTCTACTACATAGAGGATTAAGCGGGATAGTAAAAAGGCCCGGCTGACCGAGCCAATGCCCTCTGCGCTCGTTCCACGCTTCACCTGATAGTCGCTTCTCGTCAAGCATCAATCAGACGGGGCTAACTTGATTGCATTATTGCCGAGTTCTTATAAACTCGCCGCATTCGGCACAGTTGTTGAACAATATGCCTTCGCGTCCGCAGGTCGGGCAGAGTCCGAGTTCAACAACTTGAGCGTGCTCAATGACCTTTCCTTTATCATTTAATCGGTTCGAGTTGATAATCTCCCACGCCCGCTCTGGCTTCATCTGGTCTACGTCATTCTTGCCATATTTGAGATCAGCGAGCGCCTGCCGCATCCCGTGTGTGATTACAAATGGTATGCTCGCGACCGACTGCGGGGGGGGGTTGCTACCTCGACACTGGATGTTGCTCTCTCATCTCCCGCGCCCGTTCACCCGATAGAGTCTAATTGTTCTAAATCAAGGTGGTTTATCGGGCGATGACCGTTTCGCCCGTTCTCGCCCAATGCCTGTTCGCCTTCCAAGCCAGTCGTGCTATCGGGAAAGTGAGCGCTATCGGGCGATTCGCCTTCGCCTGATTCATCTTCTTTATTTTCATTGTATTGCTGGTTATCGGGCGATTGGGCGGCAAGGAATATACCCAGATGAATGGTCTCCATATCCCTCGCCACCGTGTAAGTGTATCCTTGCGGCCCGGTACGACCATCGCAATCGAGGTACCCGGTCTCAGTCAGTGATTTGAGAATTTCTTTCACTCGGCGGCTGGAGATACCGACATTTTTCAGATCACGTCGCTTGAATCCGCCGGTCTGCTTCGCTTCTGGAAGTTGTTGAATGGCTTCAAGCGCCTTCTGCTCGGCAGGTGCGAGTGCTTGCCAGGCTCTCGACAGGGATTCGCTGACCAGCTTTAGAGCAATGTCGAAGTCGCCTTCAGTTGCGATAATGCGGCCTGCGCTGTCTCTTTCCCTTTGCTGCTGATGTAACCAGGCGACAACCCGCACCACATCAAGTAGCCTGCGGGCATCGCGTCGAATGCGAATCACCGAGCTTGGCATCTGGATTCTATTCGCGTAAGGAATGACCACTTCGCCAGGCTCAAGTAGCCGGATCGCATCATGCCATACCTCAAGGATGGCCTGACGCTCTTGGCCTCGCAATCCGCCGCCAGCCGCTTCTTTGAGAATGCTCTGGACGATGCGTTGGGTTTGCGCTTCACTCTCGTCAATGTAGATTGGAAAAACGCGGGTTTCGTTTTCAGGATGCAAGTGGTTCTTCGTCGTGGTTTGGATGATCACTGTCGGCCCTTCAACTTTATAGACCACGTTGCGCAAACTGCCGTCAGGGGCTTTCTCAGTTGCTTCATATTCTAAGCAACCTCCTGATTGCATCACTCGAATGGTGTAATTGGCATCCTCCGAGCCTGCGACTTCTTGAATGTAGAGAATGCCGCCCTTCAAGTTGGCCTGTGTTCTGTAGAGTGCTTTTGAAGAAAGCGCAGAGCGGTTGACGACATTCTCCGGCGGCATCAAAGCGAGAACCGTATCCCATAGCGCATTCTTGCCGGATGAGCTTTGCGCGTGCGTTGAAGGCTGAATAGGATGGCCCGCGCGTGCGCTCACCGCGCAGATGAAAGCAAGTTGCTTGGTCACATATTCGCCGACGTGACCGAGCCGTTCCATATCACTGACGGCGAGCTTCAGCAAATTAGGCTTATGCAATAGCCCCATCGCCTGCTCGTATCGCTCAGAACCGGGCAATGGCATATCCGATGGCTCATCATCTTTGTCGGTTTCCGGCTCTGATTCAGCCTGAGATTTTAACTCGGATTTGAGCAATCGCTTCAGGTCAATCTTCAATCCTAACTGGTTAGTGACATCATCCAGTGCCGCGTATCTCTCACCATCATCTTCCAATCGCCGGAGCAAGGGTATGACCTGCGCTTTGGCATAGTTGTAGCGCTCGCGTGTAGAGCCGTTGGGCGCTTCTGACAACGCCAGATCAAGCGCATCAACCGCCTGCGCTTTCAGCTTTTCAAGTTTAGCTTGCGTCTTCACGCCCTCGGCAGCAAAAAGGTCGGCGACATCTTTGCGGCCTTTGCCATACTTCGCCGGACACAGTTTGACTTTCGGATAAAACTCTCTCGCCCATTCACGCGATGCCTTTGCGCCTGCTTCATCCGTGTCGGGGAGTATGTAGAGCGTTCCCTTGAGCCTTTCGAGTCCTGCCTTTTGCTGCGCGCTAATGCCTGTGCCGCCGGGCGAAATTACGCTCAGGTCTAATGCCGTCAGCGCCAGCGCGTCAATGTACCCCTCGACGATATAGAAGTCGCCGTGCATTGTGCCGGGAATAAACAATGGTCTATATCCTGAAGGGAAGTCTTCTTTTGGGGACAAAATATACTTTGGCTCACCCTGTAGCCGACGACGAATCAAGCCTTGAATGCGGCCACGATGCCAGAACGGGATAACGGCAGCCGTGCCATCGTGATTAGCGCCAAGTAAGAATCGCTCTCGCAGGTCTTCATTGAATCCCCGCCGTTCCCACCATTCAATGATGTTCGGATGGCTTGAAAGCGCTTGATGGCACACTGCCGCCTGTCGCGCGTACTCAGCCTCTTTTTGTCTACGCTCGCTGGCTTTCTTCTGGGCGTCAGGGTCGCGGTCAGGAAGTTGTATGCCGTATTCACGCGCAAGATCGAGTGCCGCTTCGATGCCAGGTTGTAGTCCATTAACTTTCGCCCACAGATCAACCGCATCTCCATGAAAACCGCAGCCATAGCAGTGTGCATGACTATCGGCAAAGACAAAGAAAGAGGGAGTAAATTCTTGATGAACCGGACAGCGACCTTTTAGGCGGTTGCCGCTACGCTTCAGGTCTGTGTAGCGGGCTGCCACAGCTTCGAGCGAAATCTGATCTCTAATAATGTCAAAGATCATGCCAACTCCTATTTGCGCTCTCCTGTCGTGTGCGGATTTGCTTCGACTCGCTGCGCACAGTTGTTCATAAAATCCTCTAAACTTTTTTCGTCATAGAGAATTCTGCGGCCCGCTTTATAGTGGGTGATGAGATGTTTCGACTTATACTTATTGAGAGTTGCCCGACTTATTTTTATCAACGTGAGAAACTCTTTCTCAGTTAATAGTCCTTGCATTACTCGCCTCCCGCTTTTATGGGCCTATTGCTTTTTGAATTGTCATAAGCCCCTATGAGATTTGACCTCTTTATCAATACTTACTCTGTTCAGATGTAATCAAACCACAAAAGGGGGATTGAATGTCGCTCAGGAAGGTTCAGAAAAAAGTAATAAGGCGGGTCAAATAGATTCAAAAAAAATAGCAAAGCAGGGTCAAATAAGGTCAGAAATTATTTCCCTCTCATAGGGGCGGCCAGGGAATCTTAAAATGGGTTAAACGCCTTTTGAAAGTGCTTAACGTGTATCCCATCTGTTCTGCGGTGTCTATCTGCGATGGTCGCTTGTCAAACCTTTGAAGGAATTTGTATGCGGCATTTAATACACAGGAAATTAAATTCTTGGAAAAGGCAGCTTTCTTGACATATCCTTTTGATATGGCAAGACAATCACAACCCATCACTCTCAGCAGCGGCGACACTCGCTCTTTGAAAACTATTTTAACTCGTGGCAAGGCTTCGGCTCGCACCCTCTCTCGCGCCCGCATTCTTGACCTCCTCCATCGTCGGCAATCACCGGCTGACATTGCTCAGGTGTTGCAGGTCTCCCAGCAGACCGTCTATAACTTCAAGCGCCGCTTCCTCCAAGGCGGCTTGCAGGCCGCTCTCTACGACCAGCCGCGCTCGGGTCGGCCTATCGAAATTGACGGCACGCAACGCGCCAAGATCACGGCCCTGGCTTGCTCAACGCCTCCCGCAGGCCGCGCCCGCTGGACGCTGCGCCTGCTGGCCGACAAGGCGGTCGAACTCGGCCACTGCCAGCGCTTGTCGCACACCGCCGCCAGGAAGATTCTCAAAAAAACGACCTCCGACCGCATCTGAACAAGACCTGGTGTATCGGCATGATGGACGCGACTTTCATCGCCCGCATGGAGCAGATCCTCCATCTCTATAGCTTGCCGACCGACGCACGCTACCCACTGGTTTGCTTCGACGAGCGCCCCTGCTTTCTGATCGGCGATGCAGTCGCGGGGCTGGCGATGAAGGCCGGGCAAGCCGCCCGCCAGCATTACGCCTATGAAAAGCACGGCTCGTGTGCGCTGCTGATGGCTATTGAACCGAAGGCCGGCAAGCGCCTGGCGCGAGTATCGGATCGGCGGACCCAACTAGACTACGCGCGGTTTATGAAAGAGCTGGCGGCGAGCTACCCCAAGGCCGAGAAGATTCGCCTGGTGCAAGACAACTTGAATACGCACAGCATCAGCGCCTTCTACGAAGCATTTTCCGCCGAGGAAGCGTTCGCCTTGGCGCAGCGGTTCGAGTTTTACTACACGCCGAAGCGGGCCAGTTGGTTGAACATGATCGAGATCGAGTTCTCGGCGCTGTCAAAGCAATGCCTGAATCGGCGGATCGCCAGCAAGAATCAATTGCAGAAGGAGGTCTTGGCGATTGTCAGAGAGCGTGAGGAGAAAGCCCTCAAGATCGATTGGCAGTTCTCTATCGAGTCGGCCAGAAACAAGTTGAACCGGCACTATCAGCAAGTCAATGCTGGCAATGCCCAGTATAAACGAACTTAGTTTCCACTGTATTTAATTTGTCCAAGAAGACTTGTTTATCGCGGTCAAATGCAGGGCCCGGTGGACGTCCTGCCTTTATCTCGTCAACCTGCTGCTGCACTTCTTATGGCAGCACTTCAAAATCCACCGGTCGAAGTGTCAGCCAAGAATAAATAGCAGGATGGATTTTATCCCCATACTCTGCTTTAACCCCAGCGGCTTTGATCCTCTGCTCTAAGAGTTGTGCTACTTCATTGGGCAAAGTCCCCTGAATATAATCAATCATAGTTGGAATCTGTGCATTGAGATTATTCCAATATGTAGACCACCATTCAGCTTCTTTATGCTTTTCAATTACGAAGTGCGCCCACGACCGCAGCCAGAATCTTGCCTGTTCATCGACTGGCAATTCATCAAACGCCTTAAAGGTCATTCCTTCAGGCAGCACAACGACCTGGATAGTATCAAGTGAGACATACTCGCCATCTTTTATTTGTCTCGGCCCATACCGCTTAAAGTGGCGTATAAGATCTCTCCCTTCTCTCATCACATAATCGCTCACTATATGATAAACGACCAAAATAGAAGCCAAAGTGTCACGCGAAAAGTCGAGGCGCAGTTGCAGATACCGACAGAATGTGAAATCGAATTGGAATCTTTCGGCTAGTGTACCATCAGAAACATTATTGGCCTCACGGTGCTGCACGTCGAATATGATGGCATCTTGCTCATCAGACGGAAGCAAATTAAATCTGTCTAAAACATCCTGGTAATTTGTTGTTTTTGTAAGAAACTTATCCTGCTCATCAACCTCAAGGCTCATATAGGCATCAACCATAGATTCAGCATCAGGCGGCTCAAGACTATCAATAAACTGTCGCACTTGCTTCGTCGCGTCGCTGCTAAGACCAAGAATAATGGCCTCTGCGCGTTCTCTTTGTTCTAATTCGTCTAGCCTTTCTATCGCTGCGTATTCATCAAAGGGAAGGCGCTCCCGCAGTTGCAAAACAAGCTCTTTCTGTTCTTCGACTGGTAGGTTATCAAAGTATTCATCAATAATGGTTCGGCAGACGTGGCCCCTTCTATCAAAGCCGTTTCGATTTTCCGGCAGTTCGCGGCAAAGCTCAATAATTGATCTGTCTTGATTTTCTTCAATTAGGCTAAGGATAGATTTCTTAGCCTGATTAAGGGTAGGGCGTCGTTTCTTCTGCTTGACCATTGCACCCCTCCTGACGAGTGCTTTCCTGATTTGAATTCCGGCCCGCCAACATGGTCAGGATGCCAATGCTGTCCTCACGTTAGCTAGACGTGAGTAAGGCGAGCCGAACCCGGTCAGTGAATCACAGCCTTCTCGCTGTCATCCGCTGGCTTATTGAATTCATCGAGAGCGGCAGCGGCCCGCTTTGCCGTCTCCACGTTGGCATTGACATAGCGATAGGTCGTATTGGCCTGAGTATGTCCGAGAACTCGACCGACCTCAGACAAAGGCAAATGTTTTGACACCAGCCTTGTTGCGTGAGTATGGCGCATCTTAAATCTGGAAGTCCTGCGGCTACTCTTGCCTTGCTATATGCTTTTTTAACATTCGCTACTCCAAACACCAAATCATCAGGATTGCGGGGCGAGCTTTCCCACAAAGCCTTTAGCTCTTGAGCCAACCGCGAAGTGATTGCGACCTGTCGCTGCCTCATGGTCTTGGTATTGAAAGCATGAATGTTGACAATCCCATTCTCAAAATCAATATCCGACCATTTGAGCTTGAACATCTCTCCCCGGCGCATTCCTGTATCCAGAGCCATGATAATAACGGGCCGCAAGTGCGCTTTTGCGCCTGTGCAAACGGCCAGCAATTTTTCTTCTTCATCACGAGTTAATATCCGCTCCCGCTGCTTCTCATCTCCTGGATTGATGAGAGTGTTACCCATCGCAAATGGATTCCTGAGAATCCAGCCATTTTGTATGGCAACATTAAAGACTCTGCGAAGCAGCCCCATCTCTTTATGAACGGTTCCAATGGATCGCTGGCGCTCTATGCGGTTTCCCGGCTTGTCCGTCCCACGAGTATTTTTCCCAAACACAACAGGAGTTTTAAGCCTGACGGCTTTGAAACGTTCCAGATCGCCGTACGTGATAGATTTTATTTTCTCTTTCTCAAAATAGTCTCGCAGGAGGTTAAGGCGCAGTTGAAGTTCATAGCGGCTCCTGAAGCCGCAACTTTTCGTCCGTCCACATATTCAGGTTCAATAAGGTAGGTTCGCTGGTAGTAGTCAGCAAGTTGGGCAAATGTCATGTTGGCAGCATCAATTGCTTTTTCTCCCTGCCCTTCTACCTCTCCAAGCATTTTCTTGGCAAGCTCGCGCGCCGCCGTCTTAGTATTGTCTTTTGGTTTCTGATGCCACTGGCAACGCTTACCATTCTTCTGGTAATACACCAGCGCATACCACACTTTTACCCTCCTACCATTTTTGGCTTTCCATTTATAGATTGCTCCACCAGTTTTTTGACGTGGCATAGCATCTCCTTTTGCAAGTTGATCGCGGGATTTCTACAAGAATATACCGCTTACTACTCATCGCGGTTTCAAAAAAGTGGTCAATCATTCGGTCAATCATTCAGGCCCGACACCGGAAAGCAATCCTAGACAACCGTGGACGTTGAAGGCAGGAAAGCCCTGAAAATAATGGATTTCCCCTACAAGGCTGGACATCGGCAGGCAATGAGAAACAGAGCGTTTCTGCATTCACACGGCAGGGGTCACTGGTTCGAGTCCAGTAGCGCCCACTTTATAAGTCAACAATTTACAGCGGCTGTAAAAAGCGGCTTTTTATTTTGTCAACCATATAGTCAACCATTGGAGAGGGTACTCAGCGGTTTCCACGCTAAGCGATGCAATCCTTTCGCAACGCTGGCTCAACATTCAGCCTCGCGTCGTTTTTTCTTGCCTGTCAGCCAAGTCATCGCGCCAAGCCATCCCATCAAAAGTAAGGGCCTTTCCAGCACATTGGGATCCTAAGCTTAGAATTCCACGTGGACAAGTTGTCGC
>JADMIO011418055.1_pt1 | contig 17374 bp, 16 predicted proteins | sample 8958161 | NCBI WGS metagenome assembly JADMIO01 (sample SAMN16585339, study PRJNA669376) | soil metagenome | isolation source: Crop rotation soil | place: USA: Cullars Rotation, Alabama | collected 2011
CGACTTCAAGTCACGTGAATTCCAAGCTTCGGATCCCACTGTGCTGGAAAGAGATTGTGGAGGGAGTTCAGGTAAAGCTGGCGGGAACATGAGATGAATAAAAAAACTTTTTCTCTTTTAATGTTGTTTTCAACAACCAAGATAAATTTGCATACCAAACTTAAACAGAACACATGGCAACGACAACAGTAGGCGCAGACACAAAATGGTGGACCGGAGGTAAGAGCCCCTTCAACGTGGAGTATGGGAAATTGATGATGTGGTACTTTCTCATGAGCGATAGTTTTACTTTTGGAGCCTTCCTGATTGCATATGGAACTGTGCGGTTTTCCAGCAATGGCTGGCCCAATCCTAACGACGTTTTTAAGTCCTATCCTGGTGCGGGCGAAAGCACATATGCACCGCTGGTGTTCGTGAGTATCATGACTTTCATACTCATCATGAGCTCTGTTACCATGGTACTGGCCGTTCATGGCGGTCATGAGAGAAACAAAAAGCAGGTGGCGGCTTATCTTGGATGGACTATTCTCGGTGGTTTGGCTTTTTTAAGTTGCCAGGCTTGGGAATGGACCCACCTGTATCATGAAGGGGCCTGGTGGGGAAGAAATCCCTTTCCAAATCACGATGGTACCCAGTCTTCAACCAATTTTACAAACTTCTTTTTCACCATTACGGGTTTCCATGGATTTCACGTTTTTTCAGGTGTTGTGATCAACATTATCATGCTCATCATGACGCTGGCAGGCGTCTTCGACAAAAAGGGTCACTACCTGATGATTGAAAAGGCCGGCCTGTACTGGCACTTTGTCGATCTGGTTTGGGTATTTGTATTCACCTGCTTTTATCTTCTTTAACGCTAAAACTTTTATGTCAGATATGGAACATTCATCATCCTATGTCGCAAATGCAGTTCATGATAATCCGGGCGGAACAAAGGAAATCTGGAGGACGTTCTGGATTTTGCTTGGCCTTACCATTGTTGAGCTGATCCTCGGCTATATCTTAATCGGCGTCGAAAACGACAGTGGCAGGATGACTCTGAAAGGTTTTATCATCATCCTGATGCTGGCAAAGGCCTTTTATATCGTTGCTTATTTTATGCACTTAAAAAGCGAGATCAGAAATCTCATTATGACCATCCTGGTTCCCTTAAGCCTGCTGATATGGGCGATCATTGCCTTTCTTTACGAAGGACATTCTTACCGCAACAATCGCAATACTTATGACCGGTATAAAAGGGAAAGCAGCCACATACAGTCAACGGACAAGAAAGCAGATGAGAAGGGGCTGGAAGAAAAGAAAAGAACCGGCACTGGGACGATGGAATAGGCGATTGGATTTTGTGACCCAAAAAATAATTTTGAAACCATCGCAACCCGCGATGGTTTTTTTTGAATGATTATGAACAAAAAAGCTACATTGGCTATATGTATTGCGACTGTCGTACCGGTTGTGAGCTATATCATATTGAAGCAAACCGGTGAAGAGGCGGTTAGCATGCCCAGGAAGTATTTATTGGATTCAGTAGTTACCAAAACTGTTGATGGCCGGACGACCACTGATACCATATGGCATAAAACGGAAAACGTGACGCTCCAAAATCAATTAGGGGATACCGTCAACTTGTATGACATTAAAAACCACGTCATCGTAGCAGACTTTATTTTTACAAGGTGCCCTAATATTTGTCCACAAATGACAAAGAATATGGCAAGACTGCAGCAGTCATTCTCACACAATAAAAAGGACGCAAGAAAGGGCATAGATTCTTCAATTGTAAAGTTTATTTCCTTCACGATCGATCCTGAAAGGGACTCCGTCGCTGCCTTAAGAAAATATGCCGACAAGTTTGGAGCAGACCACGACAATTGGTGGTTCCTGACTGGTAAGAAGAAAACGATCTACGATTTTGCATTGAATGAATTAAAATTAGGACTGGTAGATGGAGAAGGAGTAGATACTTCTTTCATGCATACCCAGAAGTTTGTTTTGCTCGATAAGGATTATTTCGTAAGGGGGTACTATAACGGCCTTGATACCACTTCCCTGGCCGCTCTTGCGAAAGACATCGGCCTCATCATGATGGAAAAAGACAAGAATAAAAAATTCAACCCCTTTCAGCCCTCCCCTTTATAAAGTATTACTCCAAAAAACATGTTAGAAGCCGCGATTATAAAAAACGATAAAAAAGCATATTGGTTTATCGGAACATTCTCATTGGTTGTATTTGCTGCGGTAGTAGCCTTAGGAAAATTTAAGCTAAATGTACAGCCTGGATTTAATGTGCACATTTTCGCCACGTTCAATGCCTTCATCAATAGTATAGTTGCTATTTTACTGGTGTGCGCTCTCGCTGCAATTCGGCGGCAAAAGTATGTCCTTCACCGAAACCTGATGATTACGGCAATGGTACTTTCGGTATTATTCCTGGTATCTTACATCTCCCACCATTTGTTGGCAGGGGAGGCGCGGTTCGGCGATTTAAATCACGACGGTGTGGTAAGCCTACCGGAAAGATTAGAGGTGGGAAACCTGAGGATCGTATACCTGGTATTATTAGCTACTCACGTTGTACTCGCAGCCGTCATACTACCTTTTATTCTGTTTACCGCATATCGGGCGCTCACTTCCGAATGGGCGGCACACCGTAAACTGGCAAAATATACCTGGCCCTTGTGGCTCTATATAGCCATAACAGGGCCCATAATATACTATATGATCAGTCCCTATTATAACTAGCATCTTTTATTAAATTTCTTAGATTTTTATGCGTCTATCGCGCTCAAAGCGGTAGTTACTTTCCAGTCATCAAGGAAAGGAAAGTCGTTAACTGCACTTTTTTATTTATTTAATTGTAAAACGGTAATGTGGGAAGGATGCTTTGCATCATGGTAAATTCGAATTGAAGCTGCCTGAAAATCTTTGTCATCCGCTTCGGAAATTGTCATGAACTTCTGAGGGTTACGGTCGACTAGCGGGAACCAACTGCTTTGTATTTGCACCATCAGTTTGTGCCCACTTTTAAAGGTATGAGCCACATCGTTTAGCTCGTATTTTACTTCCGTAATTTTGCCAGGTTCAAAAGGTTCAGGTTTTATAAAACTGTTCCTGAATTTCGCCCTGATCACTTCTGCCCTTACCAGCCTTTGCATGCCTGCATTTTTTCCCTGTTCATCGCCGGAGTCGGGCAAAACGTCTATTACCTTAACAACAAAATCAGCGTCGGTTCCGGTTGTACTAACGAAAAGATCTGCCGTTATCGGACCAGCCAGGGTAAGGTCACTTTTGAGCAGGTCGCTTTCGTAAGTCAATACATCTTTTCGTTCGGAGGCAAAACGCTGGTCAGCTATCATGTATTCGTTTACCCGGCCACCGCGCACGCTATTTACGTAAGGTACCGGTTTAGCCGGATCGGAGGTATATGAGTCGAAGCCGGATGTTCCCGATAGAGAACCCAGTTTTTTATCGTTTTCAAGGTAAAAGTGAACTGGTTTTACATTCTTTGGGGGCCAGCCGCTGTATTCCCTCCATTGATAAGTGCCAGTCTCATAAACTGTTGCCTCAGCGGGATGAAAATTACCCTCGCCTTTTAAATAATAAGCGAAGAAATCGTGTTGCATTTTCTGAAAATACTCATTCGGGTTGTCTTTGAAACTCATTGAACCGAAGCTGTCCCATTGTCCCCTTGCCCAGGCACCATGCGTCCAGGGACCAATTATCAGCCGGTTGTTATTGCGGCCGTTTTGCCTTTCTATTGCTTCATAAGTCTTTAGTGAGCCAAAAAGGTCCTCTGCATCAAACCACCCACCCACAACAAGTACCGCCGGTTTAATGTTTTTAAGATGGGGGCGAATGTCGCGAGCCTGCCAGTATTCATCCTTTGTCTGGTGTTGCAGGTATTCGTTCCAGATCCTGCTCTTGTTATTAAAGCAAACCTTATTTGCATTTTTAATTGGCCCCAGCTTCAGATAATCGGAATAGGCATCCCAGATTTTCTGCTCACAAAAATCAGGATAGGATGTAACGACCTTTTCCCTGGGAAAATCAAAACCGTTTAGAAAACTGTAATTATCCATCAGAAAAAAAGCACCCCGGTGGTAGGCATCGTCCCCTTCAAATTCGTCGGTTACCGGTGCCTGGGGAGAAACAGCCTTTATGGCAGGATGTGCATCGGGTAACGAGGCGGTTGCATAAAAGCCCGGATAGGAGATGCCATATATACCAACCTTCCCGTTGTTGTTGGGAATGTTTGCCAGCAACCATTCGACCGTATCATAGGTGTCGGTACTTTCATCGACGCCCTTTCCCGATTTTTTACCAGGAATATTTGGTGTCATTTCCTCAAACTTGCCCTCACTCATATACCTGCCTCTCACATCCTGAAATACATAGATATAACTGTCATTATCAAACAACCTGCCCGGCCCAAGCTGCACTCTTTTGTTTTCTTCTCCGTAAGGATTACACGAATAAGGCGTCCTCACCATGAGAAAGGGATATTTGCCGGTAATTTTACCTGGATAATAGATCGCTGTAAACAACTTTATCCCGTCTCTCATCGGGATCATTCTTTCTATTTTGGTATAAGACTTTTGAGTGGACTGGGCACACGCAGCTAAACCGGAAATGGAAAAAATCAAAACGGGAAAAATATATTTCATAATTGATGTTTCTATAGGCGTGTCACCAAAAGACTAAGTTAACTCCAGGGCGGGGTCCCAGAATATTTTGTCAAACGCCACAATTTTATCTTTTTCAACAGCAATGCCTTCTTTTTCCAGCAGTTCCTGCATCAGCTGGGGGGTAGCAAAATGGGCTTTTCCGCTTAACATTCCGTTGCGATTGACAACTCGTTGCGCGGGTACTTTTGGTAGTACTGTAAAGCTCGCATTCATTGCCCAACCTACCATTCGCGCTGAGGATTTGGCACCAAGGTAACGTGCAATAGCGCCATAAGTTGTGACCCGTCCGGGCGGTATCTGCCTTACGACATCCCAGACGTCCTCGAAAAATGAATAGCCATTCCTGCTGCCTGGTAGGCCATCGACGTTGACGCGGCTTTTTTTCATTTTCAATACGGGTATTTTTGGTGGAAGTACTGTTTTCAATTTCCCATTCCTCTCACTCAAACAATGGCTTTAGCTTTTCTGCGAGGGGTGTAAAAGCCTTCTATCCTGTAAAATAAGCAGTTAAAAAGTCAATGAAAATAATGCCGGGTTTTTTCAAAAATGAAAAAAATAAATAAATTTAATCACAGCAGTATTTCTGATCCTGATGCCAGATGTACGAGGTATAACCAGAACCAACTTTACGCCCATGAAGTTAATGATCAAACGTTTTAAGGCCTTTGTGAAAGGCCTGTACATCTCCTCCTTTTATCTCCTTAGAAATAGTATTAAATGGAAAAAAATTAATTCCGTTTACCTCAAAATAAATGATCAACTGATTTCCAGGCCTTTGTTCGGAAACATCGTTTTTGGAGACTATGAAATTGATGAAAACCGGATTTTGAAGGAGACCCTGCACAAGGAAGACGTTGTTTTGGAATTAGGGACCGGTCTGGGTTATAACTCCATTTTCGCAGCCCGAATCATTAATAACAGGGTGACCAGTTTCGAAGCCAATCCAAATTTAATTCCCTTGATACGGCAGAATATGGAGAAAAATAAGGTGAGGTTTGATGTGAAGAATCAAGTAGTTGTGCCTAAGGATTTAAATAACCGTGCATTTGAATTTAATGTGGTCGAGAATTTTTGGTCTTCATCCTTAAAAAACAATGTAGATGGCAAAATTGTTGAAAAAGTAATGGTTCCCTCCTGCAAGCTGACTGAAATTCTTTCGACCATACGTCCTACCTATTTAATCGTGGATATAGAAGGCGGTGAAGAGGATTTTTTTGAAGACTGTACTTTGTTGGCGGATTCGTCCATTAAGAAAATTCTGCTTGAACTACATGCCAACATAATCGGGGAAGAAAAATGTTCTATGGTCATCAGGAACATTATTAAAAGCGGTTTCAACCTGCGCCTGGACAGTTCCCCGAAAAACGTTATGTTTTTTTCCAGATAAATGAACAGCAGGAGTGAAAAAATTGTACTATCTCAACAGTAGTCAGGACAATAAATGCAACCCCCGTGCCTTTCGATCAGTGCATTTCGACCGATTTCATTTCGCCGTATTGACCAAACAGGAGCCACAATGGCGATGGCAAAAATGACAATGTGTGTAGTTTGCTACGCCCACAGTGGGCCGCGACCCGTGGGCGCACCGACTCTCCAACTCTGAAAACATTTTTCACCTTTCGCCTTCTTGCATTACCTGGGAGGAGATTGAAGTAAGGTCTACTCGATCGCCCTGTTAATAAAATTTACAAGGGGCATAAGGGCGGTAAAAGCTTCGACGATCGTTTGAAGAAGGTCCTTTGAAAAGAGGTCGGTATCTGAAAGCGGGTGAATTGCAATGACACTTTTGAGCTTTAAATATTCAATTGCTGGGTTATCCTTTTCATATCCTTTGGGCTCGCGACTCAATTTAAACTCGTCTTGTTCCAGGCCTCCGTAAATTTTTTTGAATTTTTTTTCATTCAGGATTTCTGTAAATTCTTCCCAGTTATAGTCAATCTCCTGCCTGATTTTTTTTAACTGCTCTGCGGGAGGCATCCAAATTCCTCCGCCTGTCAGGCTTTTTTTAGGTTCAATGTGCAAATAATAACCAGCAAAACCGGAATTCTTGCCACCCCGGTCAAAGCTGGCACCCATGTTTGATTTGTAGGGTGTTTTGTCTTTGCTAAACCTGATGTCGCGGTATTGACGGAAAATACAGTTTTTCGCCTCCAGGGGAGCAATATCGGGATCAATTTTTCCAAATACTGTAATAATGTTCTTTACAAGATCCTCAAAATCTGATTTTGCCTCCTCAAATAAATGCCGGTTTGCTTCAAACCATGGCTTATTGTTGTTGTTTGTGAGGTCTTTTATAAAATTGAGGGTTGACTTTTGAAGCATAGTACTTTTTCTTAAGCCGGAATATTTTGTTGTACAAGTGAAAGAAAGTCATCTTCACTGATGATTTTAACCGTGTGAATTTTTTTAGCCTTTTCTAGTTTACTTCCCGCATCTTCACCCACCACCAGGTAGTTCAATTTGCTGCTGACACTACCCAGAATCTTACCGCCACGCTCCTCAACCATTTCTTCGGCTTCACTTCGTTTGAGCTTAGCCAAAGTTCCGGTAAACAAGAAGGTTTGACCGGTGAGGCCGCCTTCGGCCACCGGAGCATTTTTCCTGTTATTCATTTCCACCCCCAACAACTCGAGTTGTTGCAGCATAGAAACATTTTGATCATTTTTGAAAAATGTGTAAATGCTTTTGGCAACTTTCACTCCAATATCTTCAAGCGTCTGCAACTTTTCTTCCGAAAATTCGCTGAGTACCATCAGGTGATCTACGGAGTTGGCCAGCACTTTTGCAGTTGTTTCGCCAACATACCGAATACCTAGCCCGAAGATCAGGCGGTTAAGCGGCTGGTGCTTCGATTCTTCAATTGCCGATTTCAGGTTTTCAATTGATTTCTTTCCAAAGCCTGCCATCTTCCCGATTGCCTCATAGTCCAAGGTATAAATTCCCGGTATATCCCTTAGCAAGCCCAGTTCATAAAATTTTCTAATATTGGCCTCGCCAAAACTCCTGATGTCCATAGCATCTTTACTCACAAAATGGATCATCCTTTCAACTACCTGTGCAGGACATTCAATATTGACACATCTCCACGCGGCCTCACCTTCTTCTTTAAATAAATCGCTTTGGCACACCGGGCAATTTTTTGGAAAAACAATTTCGCTTTCATTTCCTTCTCTTAATTCCGGAAGCGCCTTTACAATATAGGGAATTACATCCCCGGCACGTTCCACTAAAACGGTATCGCCTATTTTCAGGTCTTTGTCTTTTATCACGTCTTCGTTGAACAGCGAGATCGATCCTACGGTGACGCCGCTTATAAAAACAGGATTAATTTTGGCTACCGGAGTGATCGATCCGGTTCTTCCCACCTGGAATTCGACACTGACCAGTTTACTCGTGGCTTGCCTTGCTTTAAATTTATAGGCAATGGCCCACCTTGGATGGTGTGTGGTCATGCCCATCTGATCCTGCAAATCAAGGTCGTTGACTTTAATCACCATTCCATCGATCTCATAGGGCAGGTTGTCGCGCTCCGCTTCGTATTGATTGCAATATTCGACCACTGACTGGATCCCTTTCAGGACTTTCATTTCCTTAACAGGGCTCCTGAAACCGGTGTTCCACAACATATGCAAAATGCCTGCGTGTGTATGCAGCGATGCTTCTTTCGATTGCTCTACCGGTTCTTTTGTCTTTGTATAGTAGCTTACGTTGTATAAAAAGGCTTCCAGCTTACGGCGACCCACTTCTTTCGGATCTTTCATGCGCAGGCTTCCTGAGGCGGCGTTACGCGGGTTGGCCAATGGCGCGAAATTTTGTTCGGCCAGTTGCTCGTTGTATTGCTTAAACGCTTTTTTAGACATCATTATTTCACCTCTGATCTCCACCTGCTGAATGCCATACTGCGAAAACGGGGCACAAAGGGGAATCGACCTGATTTGTTTTATATTCGTAGTAATGTCGTCCCCTTCCATACCATTCCCCCTGGTCGCTCCTCTTGTCAATTGGTCGTTTTCATAAATTAGCGAGATACTCGCTCCGTCGAATTTGGGCTCAACACAATATTCTAATTCATTTTTTTTAGCTACTTCTCTAGCCTTCCTGTCCCATTCCACCAGGTCATCCGCATTATAACTATTCTCGAGACTCAGCATGGGAACGAGATGAGCAACTGTTTTGAAAGATGCATTGAGGCTATTGCCCACCCTTTGCGTCGGTGAATTTACCGTAATTAATTCCGGGTTTTCCTGTTCTATTTTTTCAAGCAGTTTGTAAAGCCGGTCATACTCACTGTCGGAAATAAGCGGGTCATTTAAAACATAATACCTGTACTCATGAAACTGCAATACCTGTCTTAGCTGTTCGGCAATTTCAAAAGCTTTTTCGGTGTGATTTGTGTCTGACAACCGTTTTGTGAGTTTTTGAAGCTCAATTACCTGTGCCTGTGAGTACATAATTCAAAATTGGGTGATAAAGTTAGGCAGAAACCGTACCGCTGACGTTTCAGAAACGGGAAAAGATCTGAAAGAGGATTTTAAAACAGCTCATTGAATTGCTTTACCTACAGGTATTTATGCAGGTTTCGTCTTTACAAATTAGGCTTTCGCCTTCCTGAAAACATTGTTGCATTTGCATTCATCGCCTTATTCCAGTATCTGTAGGAATTCGCGCCTTTCAAAAAAGCCGCAGGTGACGTTTTGGTATGCTTCATTACCTAATGGTAGAAAGAAAAAAGAAAAAATAATTTATAGTTGGTTGAGATGTAAAATGAATGATTGTAACCAGAAATTATATGTAATTTGTACACAAAGAAAATGGAAGGTAATCTGTGTGTATCCTCGATTTGGTATTGGATCAATCTGAAACAAGCCACACTAGCCAACATGAAGAAAATCGAATCTATCAGCCCACTTTCAAGAAGACGAACCGGAGCATTGATTAGGGATGCAAAAGCATTGGTTGCTTCCTACCCTGCCGTACCTATTACAGTTGACTGTGTAATATTTGGGTTCGATGAAAATGAGCTGAAGGTGCTATTGATCAGAAGCGACCTGGAACATTTTAAAGGCAAATGGTCACTCCTGGGAGATATCCTGAGAGAAACGGAGGAACTCGAAACGGCAGCATACCGGATTTTATTACAAAGAACGGGGATGAATGATGTGTACCTTGAACAGGTTAAGGCTTTCGGCAGCCCAACCCGCCACCCCGGCGGGCGCGTCATCACCATTGCTTATTGTTCCTTATTGAATATAAAACACCATGAATTGAAAATTTATGATAATGAGCTGCACTGGCATAACGTAAAGCATCTCTTTGACATGGCTTTTGACCACCAGCAGGTGGTTGATGAATGTTACAAATGGCTGCAAAAAAGAATCCTCGAACACCCCCTGGCATTCAATCTTTTGCCAGAAAAATTTTCACTGAGAGAATTACAAAATCTATATGAGGCCATTTTGGGTGTAGGCCTCGACCGCCGCAACTTTCGAAAAAAACTCTTCTCGATGGACTACCTGATCGATGTGGGAGAATACGAAGAAAATGTTCCTCACCGGCCCGGCAAGCTTTACAAATTCAATTTTGAAAAATACCAGCAAAATAAGAAAAAGTGGTTTGCCAACGACCTGTAGTCACCATTAACGGGAATGGTAGGTTGTTTTTTCCCTCGATTTGTTACGGCTGTCTAATCAATCGCTCGCATTTATTTGCATCCCCAACGGGAATTAATTTATCCTTATCCCCCGCCTTTTAAAATCTCAGGCCGAATTGGGTAATAAAATATATCTCAATTGGTAGTAGAAATGCAATTAACCAGAGAACAATTGAAGAACATTTCAATCCTCTAATGCTACATTTTAATTTACTTTTACGACTTACAATATAATACGCATGCTTCAATCAATGACAGGCTTTGGAAGGGCAGAACAGGCAGTGGGCGACAAGGTTTTTTTGGTGGAATTAAAATCTTTAAACGGCAAACAATTTGACCTCCGTATTACAATCCCGCAATTACTTAAACCCTTTGAATTTGAAATTCGCAACATTCTACAGGAAAAACTGGTGCGGGGCAGTGTGGAATGCATCATCTATTTAAAACAAAACGGTTCGGCTCAACCCGTTACAATAAATAAAGAACTGGCAAAATCGTATTACCAGCCCATAGCCGAATTATCACAGGAACTTAACCTGAGCTCTACCGATGTTTTAAGCGCTTTGCTTAAACTGCCTGATGTGATTACGCCTACAAACAATGTACTGAGCGACGAAGATTGGAAAGGGTTTGAACAGGTGCTGCTAAATGCCATCAATATGGTAAAGCAGCACCGGGCTGATGAAGGCAAATCATTGGAAGAAGACCTTTTATTGCGAATTGAAAACATTACTTTTCACGCTCAAACCATTGCTTCACTTGAGCCGGTAAGGCAACTGAAAATCAGGGAGGGGCTGATGAAAACGCTCGAAGACAATGTGGGCAAGGAAAATTATGATGCGAACCGGCTCGAACAAGAGCTGATCTACTACATAGAGAAGATCGATATTTCGGAAGAACAGGTAAGGCTCAGGAACCATTGTAATTACTTTAGAAGTATTTTAAATGAAGCGGAAGAGGGCAAAGGCAAAAAGCTGTCTTTTATTATGCAGGAAATTGGACGGGAAATTAATACTACGGGGTCAAAAGCATATGATTCTGAAATTCAGAAAAGCGTCGTACTAATGAAGGATGAATTGGAAAAGGCAAAGGAACAGGTGCTCAATGTCTTGTAATTAGCAGTGGCGCTGCAAATGAACGACCGCTTGTAGCGCTCGCAAGAGCGGTCATAAGATGTTTCCCCTCGGCAAAATTTCCCGGCTTTTCGATATTCGGATGGAAACAATTCAACACTTCTGATTGCATAACCTGGCCCAAATTTATCTTTGCAAAAAAACACCCTTGAAAAACTATTGTCTGATCCTGATTTTGTTATCTGGCTTTGTTTCCTGCCAGACGATAGATATTTATGAAAAGACAGTATCGTTTGCTGAACACAGCTGGAAAAGTGCCGAGAAACCTTCCTTTACCTTTGAAATAACAGACACTACTTCTTTGTATAATATCTTCCTTGTTCTTCGCCATGAAGATGCCTATAATTACAATAATATTTGGGTAATGCTTACGGTGCAAGGTCCGTCTGAAAAAGTAACGGTCAGACGGGAGTTTGTCTTAGCAAATAATCGGCAGGGTTGGCTCGGCAGCGGTATGGACGACATATTTGAACATCGCATCCCTTTTAACCCGAGGCCGGCCCCCTTACACAAGGGCAAATACACCTTCACGATACAGCAGGATATGAGAGAAGATCCCCTTGCGCATGTAATAAACGCAGGTGTTAGGGTTGAAAAGGTCAAAGTACAATGAGTATTTTCAAAACAAAGAAACTGGCAACCATTACCGTCGTGTACTGGTTTGTACTATTGTACATCATTGCAGCCCTCGTGTACTGGTTTATTTCGCTCCAGCGACAGAACACGCGTATGTCTGACCTGCTGCTAAATGAGTTGAGACGTGATGACCCTGCCTATCAAAAGCAGGCTGCGAAAATATTGGACGCAAAAGGCAGGAAAACAGCGCAGTATATCGGCGAAGGAACTACTTTTTTAGCCTTGATTATTATCGGGGCTGTCTTTGTGTACCGCGCTACCCGCCGGCACCTTACTCTTTCACATCAACAGCAGAATTTCATGATGGCGGTAACCCATGAACTAAAGACACCCATTGCGGTAACCCGGCTGAATCTTGAAACCATGCAGAAGAGACGCCTCGATGAACCGAGACAACAAAAACTGATCGAAATCACATTGCAGGAAGTAAACCGGCTGAATTCTTTATGCAATAATATTTTGCTTTCCTCGCAATTGGAGGCCGGCGAACACAAGGTCTCAAAAAATCAAATAGATATCAGCGAGGTGGCAAAAAGGGTGTTACACGATTTCCAGTCAAGACATCCGTTGAGAGAAATAACGGGTTCAATTGATGTGGGCCTGATGGTAACCGGAGAAGAGCTGTTGCTCGAATTGCTACTAAGTAACCTGGTAGAAAACGCAATAAAATATTCTCCCAAAAATTCCCCTGTTCATCTCGCCTTACACAAGGATGAGACAGCGATTCGATTTATTGTAAAAGACCAGGGACCGGGTATACCGGAGGAAGAACGACACAATATCTTCGAGAAGTTTTACCGGGTAGGGAATGAAGCAACCAGGACGGCAAAGGGCACCGGCCTGGGCCTGTATTTGTCAAAACAAATTGCAAGAGACCATAACGCAGTGATCGCTGTGAAAGATAATGAGTCGAAAGGAAGCATTTTTACTGTTACCTTTCCCCCGGTTTAAATGAGCACCAATCAAAATCGGCTCCTTTCTCCGCAATATAAAAGACTGCAGGACATTATGATTAAGGAACAAAGTAAGGCTAACATTCTTCTCGTGGAAGATGAGGAAAATCTCCACGACGCACTAAAGCTTAACCTTGAGCTGGAAGGCTATGAAATTACCTCAGCCTACGATGGCAACGAAGCCCTTAAAGCGATTAAAGATGAATACTTTGACCTGATAATAATGGATGTAATGTTACCACAGGTGGATGGCATTTCTGTTACAGAAACGATTCGTATTCAGAACAACGAGGTGCCCATCTTAATTCTCAGCGCAAAAAACTCCAGCGCCGACAGGGTCCTGGGCCTGAAGAAGGGAGCGGATGACTATATGGTAAAGCCATTCAATCTCGAAGAACTTTTACTAAGAGTCGACAAGCTGATACAAAAAAACAAGAAGTTGCTTGACAAAGAAACCCTTGGCGACATCTATGAATTTGGGAATAACAGGATTGACTTTAAAGCACAGGTCGCTACAACCTGGAATAACATGCAAATTGAACTAAGCAAAAAAGAAGTCATGTTGCTCAAGCTCCTCATTGAAAACAGGAACGAGGTTGTGACCCGGGAAAAAATATTGCAATCTGTGTGGGGCTACAATGTTTTTCCAACCACGAGGACCATTGATAATTTCATTCTGAACTTTAGAAAGTATTTCGAAAAAGACAGCCGTAACCCGGTCTATTTTCAATCGGTAAGGGGAGTGGGTTACAAATACACAGAATAAGGACTTCGTCAAAAGATGAAAACATTCTACCCCTGTGCTTCCTTTGCTGTTTTTTCTGTGTGCGGTAAAAAACTCTTGGTGCGGTAATAAAACCTAACCCACAGAAATGCACGAGGGTTTAGACACCGGGTACGCTGGGAGGACTCTATTGGCAGTTGGGTTCGTGATGCTACCTTGTTCCTTCAGGTGAAACTTTCACCATTCCTCCAATTACAGATTTGCCTTTTCAAGAGTACACAGCACTTCTATAGCAAGGAGCCTGTGTTGCATAGCTTCCTCAATACTAAAAACGGGCGTGTACATTCCTAAACTGCAATCATCCAATAAAGTCTTTAATTTTTGCAAATCACCGCTTAACCCGGGATGCTGTTCGATAAAAAAGGGTAACTGCCCCGCTTCAATCGCGAATTTACTGCCTAAGTATCCCTGCAAATTGGTATGCAATAATTTGTAGAAAGATGAATTTTGCGGTTCCGGTTGCAGTTCCCGAATGTTATATAAGAATTCTGCGGATTCCGGTTGTTTAACCTGCAATGGTTTGTCTTCCGCAAGAGGGATCTTGTTGGCCGGTTGGGGTTGAGCTTTAGGTCCGCGGCTAAACCAGACGAGTCCAACGATAACCGTCAACAGTCCGGCACCCAGTAACAGGTACAGCCGCGACTCGAAATCAAAGACCTGATCCAGCCTGGATTTTGGAGAACTGCCAAAAAACGTCTTTTTTCCCTGGGCAACACGTAGCAGCAGGGCAGACGTCGTTTTGGTAATATATTTATCGGCGTTGGGATCAAAATAGGTAAACTGAACGGCAGGGATAGTGTAGTCACCTTTTTTATCAACTACAAAAGGTATGGAGAACGTCTTTTTTGCTTTAACTGGAAATGAGGTCTTGTCATCATCGGCCTGCTCCACGGGATCGAACGTTTCAATTCCTTTTGGCCAATGAACATACGGGGTCTTTACCTGTTGCAGATTTCCCTCACCCTCGATCGTGAAATTTAAATAATTGGTACTGTTGGTTGTCACGCCTTCATCTGCTACGGACAGCGACACATTAAAATTACCGATGGCTCCGCTAAAGTCTGAAATACCGACGATGGCAACAGGAGGTAAAGGCCTCACTTCAACAACGTCGGTTTTATTTTGAAGGGTTACCAGCTGTTCCTCCACGGGTGCTGAGGGCGCGCCATAATAAAGGTCGCGGTAACTTTGCTGGCTGGCATCATAAAAACTTACCCTGTTTTCAACACTGGTAGCCGGTAATTCAAGACGCCCGGGCTCCAACGGGAACAATTCAACCTTACGGATGACAAACACGTTGTAATCGACCCCATTGATTTTTTCAATGTGGGCCTCCTGTTGATCCCCGGTGAGCTCAATGACGGTACATCCACTGAATTGTGGTTGCTTCACCACCTTGGATTTTGACCGCAGCCTGGTGCATAATTTATAGGTAGCCAGGATGGGTTCACCGACATAACACGATTTTTTGTTGACTTCAAGTCTTACAACGATGTTGTTTTTTATTTTATCTATTGCCTTTTCACCTTTTTTTAAAAACTGGTTGGCAGGTACCTGGTCTTCAAACGGTAATTGGTCCAGCAGTGAACTGGGTGGAGGGGTTGCTTGTGGGGCCGCGCCCTGGACATGATCTATACTTTTTACCACCACAGTAACCCGGTTGCTTTGTTGCGGCCTGTTATTTATCATAGCTGTCGCTCCAGGTATGGTGAGTGTTCCGGTCTCGTTTGGATGCAGCATGATGGAGTAGGTAATTTGCTGTTTGATTACGCTTCCCATCTGTACGCTACTGCTACTGAGATTGGGCCCCGACACGACGGTCCATTTTGTAAAACTGGGTAGTACAAATTGCTCCACAGCCACGTCTTTTGCAACATATTCGATTTGAACCACGTCATTTCTTCCAATGGTGGTAGCAGAAGCCCGGGTAACAAAGGACTGTGCAATAGAGAGGTTAGTTACTAGTAATCCAAATAAAAAAAGTAAATCTCTTTTCAATAGTTTCATGGTGCTTCCTACAAAAGTAAGATTTAGGCCAAAGGGAAATGAAACGGCTGCGGTTAACCGGTCGTTAAAAAAGCATTTTAACTGTATTCGAGCGGAGGTTTAAACGGGTAACAAAGGATGCAATTCTGAGAGGTGATGGGGTCGTCAACCGGATGAATGTAAAGAGGAAAATGCAGGGTTAAATAAACGGTGTCGAAATGCCGACGTACTCAAATGTCCCTGCAATTAAATAAAAGTGCTGGCAATATTCCTTCAACGGCCAGACGGGTTGTACCAATTTTGATCTTTGAGACGATTTAGATTATTTAACTTTCCTTTCCAGGAAGGTTGCTCCGCCATTTACAATTCCTTGATCCAGATAGAGATGGCATGCGGTGCGAATTCATCTCCTCCAAAATACGGGAACAGCTTATATCCTTCTGCCATAGTCGTCGTGCTTTCCCGCGGCATCGACGTCTCCGTTCCGTTTAGTATAAAAAGATAGCGGTTCCTTTCGACCTTGATTAAACAATTGCTCACTGTTCCAATTTCCACGGTTCCCAGTTCCCGGGACGTCATCGATCCGCGGTTATACGTATATCCGAAAAGGCGCAACGCGTTGTTACTCCATCTCCACCCAAATCGTGCACTATAGTCATGATGTTGTGCATTGTTGTCACTGAACCCGTACAGTTTGTTGATATCTTCCTGGTTACTTTTGAGCGTAGTTTGGTAAATCGCGGAACTGTCGAATTTGACCAGGAAAGCCAATTGCTGGCTTTTAAAGGGAACAAAACTGGTTTTGTCGCAATACTGCTGTCCGGCCAGAATGGTGTATTTTACAAAAGTACCCGAATCGACCTTTGCGTCGGTCACTTCTCCCTGACCAGTATAAGCGATTGCTTCGGTGTTCTTTCGGCAAGACAGAAGAGCTATTGCTGCTACACAAGCCAAATACAGACCCTTTTTTAAATTCATCAGATTCTTCTCCATAAGGTACTACAGGCAAAAAAAACGATGAGATTTGCTAAATATTGTAGTAGCCGGCTTAAATAACCCACCAGAATGCTAGTTTTACATTTACTAAAAAGAGAATTGTGCCCGACATCATTCAGTTGTTACCAGATAACATCGCTAACCAGATCGCTGCCGGAGAGGTTATTCAACGTCCTGCAAGTGCGGTTAAAGAATTGCTGGAAAATTCGGTTGATGCAGGTGCGACAGAAATAAAGCTGGTGGTAACCGATGCGGGAAAAACCCTCATACAGGTCGTCGATAACGGCAAGGGAATGAGTGAAACGGATGCAAGAATGTGTTTTGAACGCCATGCTACTTCCAAAATTTCGAACATCGAAGATCTTTTTAAGATCAGGACGATGGGATTTCGTGGAGAAGCACTTGCATCAATCGCTGCCGTTGCACAGGTTGAATTAAAAACGCGGAAGAGCGAGGAAGAACTGGGTACGTGGCTGCAGGTTGAAAACAGCCTTGTCAAAAAACAGGAGCCTTGTGCCACGCCCGTCGGCACAAACATCTGCATGAAAAACCTG
>JADMIO010306731.1_pt1 | contig 17370 bp, 15 predicted proteins | sample 8958161 | NCBI WGS metagenome assembly JADMIO01 (sample SAMN16585339, study PRJNA669376) | soil metagenome | isolation source: Crop rotation soil | place: USA: Cullars Rotation, Alabama | collected 2011
GCCGCGACTTCAAGTCACGTGAATTCCAAGCTTCGGATCCCACTGTGCTGGAAAGGGCGCTCGGGCGCGGCGCCGTCGCGACAATGCCAGTCGCGAAAGGAGAACGCTCGTCCCGCGATCGGGACGGTCCCCATCGCCGCTTCGACGGCGGGCGCGTGTGACGATGCTCTCTTGACCGAAACGGCGATTGGGCCCACGATCCGCGCCCATGCACATGCGCGCGCTCGTCGCCGTCACCACTACGACCACCACCACGCGGAGGTGGGCTGTCTAGTCGTGCGCGCGCACAACAGAGGCAGTCCAGCGTAACGGGCTGCCTTTCAAACGAAACCCCGGAAGGCCGCCCGCCGATCCGGGGTTTTTCGTTTTGGGAGGCAGTCATGGCATCGGATTCGCACGCGGCGCGGCCGCAATCGCTCGACGACAACGACCATCGCAAGCTCGGCCAGAGGCTGGGTTTGTTCACGCTCGATCCCGCGGTCGGCAAGGGTTTGCCGCTGTGGCTGCCGAACGGCACGGTGATCCGCGACGAGCTCGAGAAGCTCGCGAAGGAGCTCGAGTTCAAAGCGGGCTTTCAGCGCGTGGCCACGCCGCATCTCGCGCGCACGGAGCTCTATCACGCGAGCGGTCACCTGCCCTACTTCGAGCGCGACATGTATCCGCTGCTCGAGGTGCTCGAGGAAGGCGAGTCCGGCGGCGAGGCCGTGAAGGACGCTTACGCGCTGCGGCCGATGAACTGCCCGCACCATCACCGCGTGTTCGCCGCGGAGCCGCGCAGCTATCGCGACTTGCCGCTCAGGCTCGCGGAGTACGGCCAGGTGTATCGCTGGGAGCGCTCGGGCGCACTATCGGGTCTCGCGCGCGTGCGCGGCATGTGCATGAACGACGGCCACATCTACTGCACGGCCGAGCAAGTCGAAAGCGAGCTCCACGCGGTGCTCGACATGTACGCGGAGGTGTACGCGCTGCTCGGCATCGACGGCGCGCGCTTCCGCTTGTCGCGGCGCGACCCGAACGACCCGCGCGGCAAATACGTCGACGACGACGAGAAATGGGCATGGGCCGAGGCGCTGCTGCACCGCGTGCTCGAGCGGCGCGGCGTGACGTACGACGACGGCGCCGGTCACGCGGCGTTCTACGGCCCGAAGATCGATGTGCAGGTGCGCACGCTCGGCGGCACGGAGGAGACGCTTTCCACGGTGCAGCTCGACTTCGCGCAGCCGAAGCGGCTCGGCCTCGCGTACACGGCGAGCTCCGGCGAGCCCGCGGTGCCGTTCTGCATCCACCGCGCGCCGTTGAGCACGCACGAGCGCTTCGTCGCGTTCTTGGTGGAGCTCTACGGCGGCGCGCTGCCCACGTGGCTCGCGCCCGTGCAGCTGCACGTGGTGCCGGTGTCGGACGCGCAGCGCGGCTACGCGGAGCGCATCGTTGAGCGGCTGCGCGCCAAGCTCGTGCGGGCGAGCGCGGCGTCGAGCGGCGTCACGGTGGCGCGCGCGGTGCGTGACGCGGCCGAGCGCAAGATCCCGAACGTGGCCGTGGTGGGCAAGCGCGAGGAGGCAAGCGGCGGCGCGTCGCTGCGCCGGCACGGCTGCGAGGATCACGAGCAAGTCATTGTGGACGAGCTCGAGCGGCGGCTGCTCGACGCGATCGCAAGGCGCGCGCGAACGCTCTAGAATCGGCCTCGCTCGGCGACGGCCGGAGCGTCGCCGATCTCGCAGCGGCTCTGCCCCTTTGCGGAGGATGCGCCATGAGATCGGTCGTTGGGCTCGCAGCGTTCTGCGTGATGGCCTCGCTCGGCGCCGCGGCGCGCGCGCAAGCGCCTCTTGGCTACGCGGTTACCAAGACCCAAACCGTGGCCAACGCCCCCGCCGGCTACTTCGGCCGCAAGACCACCGATCGCGAGACGCGCGTGGGCAACACGCCGGCCACGAGGGGTAGCTCGTCGTCGTTCGTGATGACCGTGGGCGGCTTCGTGCGCCAATGCCCCACCGCCGACGGCCTCGTGGCCGGCGACTTCGAGTACACGCTTTCGTCGGACGAGCTCAACGACGGAGACACCACGCACCACTCGGTAAGCCTGGTGGTCACGCTCGAGGGACACACGCGCGACGACGGCTTGCTGGATCGAGTGGACGTTCGCGGCGCGTTCACGCGGCAGATTCACGGCATGCCGGCGGAGCGAGTGCCCATTCAAACCAGCTTCAGGGTGGGCGCCCAGGGGCAACCCGACATGGCGGCGCTCGAAAACGCCGTTCTCGCGACCGCCGACATTTCGATCGCCGTCGCGATGTGGCTCGGCAGCACGAACTACACCGAGGCGCAAAATTTCTGGAATCAACCGGAGAAGTGCGTCGAGATCGCCTTCGATCCGCCGACGGAGTCACGCTCCTTGGGCCCGAACGGCTCCGCCGAGGTTCGAGTGGTGGCGCGCACCAAGGAGGAGAAAGCGCCCATCGGCAATGCGCAGCTCGAGATGCAGGCGATCCGGTCGATCGGCACCGTGGCGCCGCGGCAGGGGCGAAGCGATGCCGGCATGCCCCTCACCGTCACCTATACCGCCTCGAGCGAGCCGCGAGACGGGCATGGCGTGGACGCAAGCATCCGGGCGTCGCATGCCGGTCCTGCGTCGGGCCTGTGGAAGATCCGCGCCGCCCTTCCCTACGAGGGAACGTTCACGCAGACGGGCCGCATGGAAATCACCGGCGCGGACCTCGCCGATGCGGCGCTCGGCGCCAGCGCGCAGCGCTACGGCGTGGGCGCATCGTCGGACTACGAGATCGCCGGCCGACTCGTTTGGCAGCTCGAAGAGCGCTCCACTCGGGCGGGATCGTTCGGCGACGTCGCGTCCGCCTTCTATGTGCCCGCCGACGGCGAGATCCGCGTGAACGTGAGGGGCGTGGGCCGCTCGCTCGCGGGCCGTTGCACCTACGAGGGAGAGAAGACGTTCCAGGTGAGGGAGCTGCCGGCCGATGCGCTGCGGCTCTCGCTGCTCGAGATCGCGGCCGACGGCCGCTACAACCTGTGGCTCGGCATGGTGAGCTCCTTCCTGCAATTTCAGGTCGAGGAAGAGTGCGACACGAGGGTCACCCGGCGCTTGAGGCAGACGTTCGACGTGAACGACGCGGCGATCGTGCTCGGGCAACAGCAGGGCGTGGTGGTCGACGACAAGGTCTCCGGCGCCACCCAGGCGCCGATCGCGATCGGGCCCCTGCGCTACACGGGGAGCTGGGAATTCACGAAACGGAGCCGCTAGCTACGGTCGCGGCGGCGCCCTACTGCGACGGCGGCGCCGCCTGAGGCTGCGGCGGCAGCGACAACCCCGGCGGCACGGCGCCCGGCAACGGCGGCGCGGATCCAGGCTGGGGCGGCAGCGCGCCCGGCGGCAGCGCGCCGGCTCCTCCGTCCTTCAGCCACGCGCAGTCCCGCGCCTGCGCGAGCTCGAGCAATCGTTGACCGCGCATGGCCGGACCGGCCATCGCGGCGACATTGCCGGACTGCCCGAGAATGCCCTCGATGTTGCGGTTCGTCTCCGCCTGCAGTTCTGCGTTCTGCGCGATGGCTGCGGCTTGCTGTGCGCGCGCCGCCACCTTGTCGGCACCCGGCGTGACCGCGGTGGCCGCACCGCGCACAATCCCGCGGAAGATGCCCTTGCGGGCGGACTTGGTCTGCTCTTCCGCCTCCGCCTGGGCCTCGTTGAGCTTGTCGAGGTCCGCCTGCGCCTGCGCACCGAAGCCCTGCGCAAAATTCTGCATGGCGGGGCTCTGCGCGATCGCGACCATCTCCGTTTGCAGCGCCTCGCAGCTCAAGTCCTCGTCGCCGGGGCGCACGGCCGCCGCGGCGCCCGCCGCTTGCGCGTCGGTTATTTCCTGTGCGGCTTGCTGCTGGCGGGACAAATCCGGGGAACGCTGCGCGCTCGCCGATACGGCGGCAAGGGCGCCGAAGACGACCAGGACGGTTCGCATGTTCTTCTCCCGTTCGAGGGGGCCGATAGGAACGTCGCCGGACGCAGGGAGTCTACGCTGCGCGATTCGCAAGTAAAGGCGGCGACGCGTGGGCGGCCGCGCCGCCCGCCGCGCGATCAGGCGACCGTCACGCCGGCCCGCCGGTAACGTCCCACGTAGGCAGCCTTGCCGACGATCCTGCCGTCGAGCGCGTCGAGCAGCTCGGCGCGATCGGCCGTGGCCGGAAGCTCGAGCCAGGAATTGAGCGCATAGAGCTCGAAAACGTAGTGATGGAAGCGCGGTCCGGGCGGCGCGCCGGGACCCAAGTACGCGTTGCGCTCCTCCACGTTCTCGCCCACCACGGCGCCTTTCGGCAGACCGCCTTCCGGAATCGTGACGGCCGTACCCGGGATGTTCCACACGATCCAGTGCGAGCCGTCCTCGACGCGGCCGTCGAGCGCAACGTCGATGTCGTGGAGGATCAGGGCAAAGCTGACGGTCCCATCCGGCACGTTCGACAACCGAAAACCAGGCTGCACGTTGTCGCCGAAGCAGCCGTACTTCGGCGGCACGATGCCGCCGTCCTCGAACGCGTCGCTCTCCATCGTCAGCATATGCGCCTCCTTGCAGACGTCTCTACAAGGTGAGACGGCGGCGCCCGCGGCGCGTTCCCCGCTACAGCGCGTACAGCGGATGCTTGGGCGGGCCGCCGAGCTTCACGCGGCCCGCATCCTCGAGCCACATCGACTGTCCCACGATGTGTCGACGCATCGCGTGCATGTCGCGATGCGCCCTCTCGAGCGGGCACGCGCAATACAGCGAGCTGGTGCCGCCTGCGGCGTACATCGCCTCGAGCGCGCGTTGTCCGGCTTCCGCGGCGTTCAAGCTGGCGCACCAGAGCGCCGTGATCTCGTCGATCGCGGCGGGCCCGCCCGCCACCGCCGTGCGCCAGAGCCGCTCCGCGCACGCGTGCAGATACGCTCGCGCCGCGTCCATCGAAGCCGTGTGGCGTGCGATGCCGGCGAGGGCCAGCGGCGACTCGCGAAGCGCCGGGCCGCCGTCCGGCGAGACCTTGGTGCTCGTGAGGTCGACGAGGGTGTCGATGGCGGACTGGGCCACGCCGATCGCCTGCGCCGCGTAGCCCGCCGCCATCGAGCAGATGATCGGCACGCGGCCGAGCGGAGCGTCGAGAGCGCTCGGGTCGGCCGGCGAGAACGTCAACTTCCGCGGCACGCATACGTCGTCGACGATCACGTCGTGGCTGCCGGTGCCGCGCAGTCCGCCCACGTGCCAGGTATCGGCGATCTCGTACTCCCCGCGGCGCAAGAAGGCAAAGCGCATCTCGGGCTGGCCCGGGCCCTGCATCCGCGGCTCTCCCCGCTCCTCGACGATGCAGAGCAACAGGATCCACTCGGCCAGCTCGCAACCCGACACGATCGACCAGCGGCCGTTCACTCGAAAGCCCCCGTCTTGGGCCACGATCGTGCCGGTGGGGCGCGTGGAGCTCGCGTAGAGCCAACTGGGCTCGGCGAAGACCTCGGCGCGCGTTTCCCCGTCGAGGAAGCGGCCGAGATAGCAAGGAAGGCTGTTGTTCCAGACGATCCAGCCGAGCGACGCCTCGGCGTAAGAGAGCGCTTCGTACACGTCGAGCGCCTCGTGCAGCGGAATCTCGAGACCGCCGAGCGCAGCGGCGAGCGCGAGCCGGCCCAGGCGCGCGTCGCGCAGCCGCTCCACGATCGGCGCGGCGAGACATCGGCCGGTTTCGGTTTCGTCGCGCAGCCGCACGACGATGGGTGCGAGCTCTCGGGCGGCGGCAAGCGCATTCGTTTTCATGATGCACCTCGTTGGCTCAGGGTGAGCCTCACCATACCCGCCCCACCCGAGCGCGCGCTTCGCGAGTACTACCCAACGCGAGGGGCCTGAACGTGGGCGATTCCACCCACCCGCGCAGTGGCGGCTAGATCAGCCGGTGGCGGTAGGCGAATGCCGTGGCCGCCGCCCGCGAAGGCACACCGAGCTTCGCGAAGATATTGCTCACGTGCCGGTCCACGGTCCGCTCGCTCAGCACGAGCTCCGCGGCGATTTGCCGATTGGTGCGGCCCGTGGCGACGAGCTTAAGCACTTCGAGCTCGCGGCGCGTGAGCCCGTGCTCGGCGGAACCGGCGCAACGCGACCGCGACGCAAGCACGTCGACGTGCGCGAGATCGGGCAACGCGCCCAGGCGCTCGAACGTGGCGCGTGCCGCGTCGAGCTCGAGCGTTGCGCCGTCCTCGTCGCCGAGCGCGCTGCACGCACGGCTGATCGCGACGCGCACACCCGCGGCGAGATACGGCGCGTCGAGCGCTTGCCAGAGCTCGAACGCGCGTCGCAACGCGCCGAGCGCGCTTTGCGGATCGCCGTCCGCGAGATCCACCGCGCCGCGCGCCTGCGCGGCGCACGCCGCGACGAGCTCCGCGTCGAAACGGGCGGCGATCCGTTCGAGGGCGTCGCAACCCATGTGCGCTGCGGCGCCGTCGCCCACGGCCAGCATGATCTCGACGTATGCGGGCAGAAACTTGATCCGCTCGATCGACTCGGCGGTGCCGTCCACGATGCGCCGAATGGCGGCCGCGGCGGCCCGCGTGCGTCCCTGCGCGAGCCGCAGCAACGCGAGCCCGGGTTGCGGCTCGCGCCCGTACCGGCTGGCGTCGCGATAGGCATCCTCTGCCGCGCGAAAATCCCCGCGCAAACGATGCACCTCGGCCATCTCGTAGAATGCGGTGGCCGTGGCCAACGCGCTGCGCAGCCGCGCGCCTCGCTCCGCCGCGCGCCGCGCTTCATCGAGCGCCTCTCGCCACTCGCCGTGCAGCCGCAAGATCTCCGCGCGATGCGCGCGGCACGCGGTGGTGAAGGCGACCATCTCCGGCTGCAGCTCGCACCAGGTCGTGAGCGCCAGCGTCCATTCGCGGGCGCGGCTCGTCGCGCAAACTTGCTGGCACATCCCGATCACGCTGCAGTACATGAGACCGGTCAAGATCGGCGACAGCGCGCCGGTGGTGACGGCGAGCATGATCTCGTCGAGCCGCGACAAGCCTCGCGCGACGTGGCCTTGTTGCAGCAGCACGGATCCTTGCACGTGGTGCGCGCAGGCGAGCAGATCCGCATCGTCGAATCGCTCGGCGAGATCGGCGATCGCCGCCGCGATGGAGAACGCCGAATCGAGATCGCCCCGATGCAACGCCTGCTCCGCGGGTAGCACCTTGAGGTAGCCCCGCTCGACACATTCGCCCGGCTCCGCCTCCGCAATGCGCTCCGCGCGCGCGAGCCAGCCGCTCGCGCGGCCGGATTCGCCGGCGAGCGACAACTGCAAACCGAGCCAGAACGCACAGCGCACGCCGCGCAGCTTTCGTCCGGCGAGGAGATGTGCGTGATGAGCGCGCTCGAGCACCTCGAGGTAGTCCTCGTCGCGGCCGAGTAGATAAGCGGCCGTTGCCAGCCGCTCGAGATCGTCCGCCTCGAGCGCGCGCAGCCGGTCGGCGGCGCGGAAGGCGTCGAACGCGTGAGGCCAGGCGCGCGCGCCGAAGAGCTGCCGGGCTTGCTCGAGCTCGGGGGTAGCGGAATCCTCCACTGGCGTGCCCTCCTCGATACTTCGGGTGGCAGCCGTCATCGTAGCCACCGGGGCGTTCAAAGTGAAAAGATCGTGAGTGATGTAGAGGGCCGCGCGGCGGCTCCGACTTACTTCGACGGTGCCCGATTGGAGGCCCCGGAAGGAGAATCCGATGAAGTACATATTGATGATGCAGTTCCCGCTCGGCGACTGGAAAACCCAGCGTTTCGGCCTTTGGCCTGAGCAAGACCAGAAGAGGCACTACGACTTCTTGAAGCGCTTCAACCGGGAGCTCATGGAGGCGGGCGAGTTCGTGCGCACCGAGGGCCTCGGCGGCCCCGAGCAGATGAAGATCGTGCGCGCCACCAAGACGGGCGCGCCGGCGATCACCGATGGGCCGTTCCCCGAATCGAAGGAGGTGCTGGCCGGCTATTGGGTGATCGACGTGGAGACGCCCGAGCGCGCGTACGAGCTGGCCGCGCGCGCGTCGGCAGCCCCCGGCGTCGGCGGCAAGCCGCTCGGCATGCCGATCGAGGTGCATCCCGTGATGTTCACGAAGACCAGCGGCGAAGACTGACGGCGCAAGGCGTGATGGCGAAGCTTCGCAAATCCGACGAGCACCTGCTGCGCGAGCTGGCGCCGCAGGTGCTCGGCGCGGTGGTGCGCCGCTACGGCAACTTCGCGGCCGCCGAGGATGCGGTGCAGGAGGCGTTGCTCGCCGCGGCGCTGCAGTGGCCCGACGAAGGCGGGCCCGACAATCCGCGCGCGTGGCTGATCCACGTGGCCGCGAGGCGCATCACCGACCAGCTGCGCAGCGAGGCCGCGCGACGCCGCCGCGAGACCGAGATGGTGCGCCAGGAGCCTCCCGATGCGGACCTCGCGCCGCCGCCGGAGGAGGCCGAGCTCGGCCACCAGGACGACACGCTGCTGCTGCTCTTCATGTGCTGCCATCCGGTGCTGACTCCGGCGTCCGCGATTGCGCTCACGTTGCGCGCCGTGGGCGGCCTCACCACCGCCGAGATCGCGAACGCGTACCTGGTGCCCGAGGCCACGATGGCGCAGCGCATCAGCCGCGCGAAGGACAAGATCAAGGACTCGGGCGTGCCGTTCGCGCTGCCCACGGAACGAGAGCGTGAGGAACGCTTGGCGTCGGTGCTTCACGTGCTCTATCTGATCTTCAACGAGGGCTATGCGAGCAGCGTCGGCGAAGACCTCCAGCGCAGCGATCTGGTGCACGAAGCGCTGCGGCTCACGCGCACCCTGCACGCGCTGCTGCCGAACGACGGCGAGGTCGCCGGCCTGCTGGCGCTGATGCTGCTCACCGACGCACGCCGCGCCGCCCGCACGACGGCGGACGGCGAGATCGTCCCGCTCGACAAGCAGGATCGCTCGCGCTGGGACCGCGCGCTCATCGACGAAGGCGTCGCGCTGGTGAGCGCCACGCTGTCGCGCGGCTCGGTGGGCGCGTACCAGCTTCAGGCCGCGATCGCGGCCGTGCACGACGAGGCGCTGCGCGCGGAGGACACCGACTGGCCGCAGATCCTCGCGCTCTACGCCCTGCTCGAGCGGATGTCGGACAATCCGATGGTCACGCTCAATCGGGCGGTGGCGGTGGCGATGGTGCAGGGGCCGCGCGCGGGCCTCGAGCTGCTCGCCACCCTCGCCGGCGACGTGCGCCTCAAGGATCACCATCGGCTCGCCGCCGTGCGCGCTCACATGCACGAGATGGCGGGCGACGTCGATGCCGCGATCGCGGACTTCCTCGCGGCCGCCCGCCGCACTGGCAGCGTGCCCGAGCGCGACTACCTCGCCGCCCAAGCCGCCCGCCTCCGCGAAAAATAGGGACGGGCTGATTTTCCGATTTCCGCGCGAACCGTGGAGGTTCGCGGCGTGACCCGTGCGTCACGTCGAGCGACGCTTGCAATCGAGGCTCTGCCGCCGCTTACACTCGTCCAACCGGAGAACCGATGAGCACGCAGATGGAAAGCTGGCCGCGCCCACATCGCATCACGGTCCACGAGTACCACCGCATGGCGGAGGTGGGGCTGCTCGCGCCGGATGCGCGCGTCGAGTTGATCGAGGGAGAGATCATCGACATGGCGCCGATCGGCCGGGACCACCAAAGCATCGTCGATCAGCTGGCGCACGTGTTGATGCGCGCCTGCGGGGACGACGCAATCGTTCGTGGATCGTCGACGTGGGCCACAACCTGCTGCTGCGCTACGGCGAGCCGGTCGACGGTGCGTATCGCAATGAGAGCTCCGAGCGCGCGGGTATCGTCGCGCTACCCAGCCTGGCCGGCGTCGACATCGACCTGACGGCGATTTGGGCTTAGCGCCGGTGCCGCCCTCAGCTGTGCTCCTTGAGGTAGTTCTTGCGGTACAGCGCGTCCGCATGGTCCTTCTCGCGCTTGATGCTGCGCGCTTTGCTGCGCCCCACACGCGTGGACCGGTCTCTGGTCGTAGACGTGGAGATGCCGGCCGTCATCGAGAACAGGCGTTCCGTATCGGCCGCGCCGCACTTCGGGCACACGGGCGTGTCGCCGAGCCGCACGAGCTCCTCGAATTTCTTGCCGCACTCGCGGCACTTGAAGTCGTAGAGAGGCATGGGGAAAGGATACTACGATGCGGCGCGATCCCGTGCTTTTCGATACGAGACGCAGGAGTCCGCACGCGATTCCGATGAGCCGCGCCGCCATCGGCTTGCTGTTGCGGCCGCGTGCGGGCGCGCCACGGTCTGGAACTTTGCCTGGCGCGCGCGGCTCGGAGTCACATGGGCGCAGCGACCGAATACCTCCTCGTGCTGAACGCGGGCTCGTCGAGCCTCAAGTTCCGCGTTTACGAGTGCTCCGCGCAATCGCAATGGCGCACCGCGGTGCGCGGCGCGATCGACGGCGTGGGCAGCGCCGCGCGCCTTTCCGCCGACGACGGGGCGGGCAACGAGCTCGCCGATAGCCGCCTTCCCGAGGTTCGCGACCCGCGCGGCGCGCTCGATGCGCTCGACGCGTGGCTCCGCCGGCGCTATGCGGGCGGAAGGGTCGCCGGCGTAGGCCACCGCGTGGTGCACGGCGGCAGCCGCTACGCCGAGCCCATCGTGGTGACGCCCGAGGTGCTCCGCGACTTGCGCGCGCTCGTGCCCCTGGCACCGCTGCACCAGCCGCACAACCTCGAGCCGATCGAGACGCTGCGCGAGCGGCTGCCCGGCGTACCGCAGGTGGCGTGCTTCGACACGGCGTTCCATCGCGGCCATTCGGCCGTCGCCGATCTCGTGCCGCTGCCCAAGGAGATCCGCGACGGCGGCGTGCAGCGCTACGGCTTTCACGGGCTGTCGTACGAGTACATCGCGCAGGCGATGCACGAGGTCGCGCCCGACGTGGCGGGCCTCGGCAACGGCGCGAGCCTGTGCGCGCTGCGCGGCGGCAAGAGCGTCGACTGCACCTTCGGCTTCACGGCGCTCGACGGGCTCTGCATGGGCACACGGCCGGGCGCTGTGGATCCGGGCGTGATCCTGCACCTCTTTCAAACGCTGAAGCTCGCGCCGAAGGCTGTCGAAACGATGCTGTACGAACGGTCGGGGCTCCTCGGCATATCGGGAGCGAGCAATGACATGCGTGATCTGCTCGCGAGCGACACCGCGGAAGCGAAGCTCGCGATCGACTACTTCGTGTATCGTGCGGCGCAGGCGATCGGCGCGTTCGCGGCCGTGCTCGGCGGCGTGGACGCGCTCGTGTTCACAGCAGGGATCGGCGAGCACTCGGCCGAGATCCGCAAGCGCATCTGCGAGGCGTCGGCGTGGCTCGGCATCGAGCTCGATGCGGAGGCGAACGAGCGGCACGGTCCGCGGATCACGACCGACGCCGCCCGGGTGTCGGCCTGGGTGGTGCCTACCGACGAGGAGCTCATGATCGCCCGGCACACCGCGCGCCTGTTGGGAGTCTGACTCGGCCGCGCCGCCTCAAGTGCGCGGCACTTCGCCTTTCACCTCCAGCGGGCTGCACTTACCTGCGGCCACGTCGCAGCGGCGGGAGGCTCAGGCGTTGTCGCCCTCCGTGGAGGTCGCCGGCTTGCCGCCGCCGCTCTGTCCCCAGCGCCAGCCCGCGATCTCCGGCATGTCGTCGCCGTGCTCGTCGATGTAGCGCTTGTGCTCGAGCAGCTTGTCGCGGATCGCCTGCTTGGCGTAGGCCGCGCGCGCGCCGAGCTGCGGGAGACGGTCGAGCGCGTCGCCGAACAAGTGGAACCGGTCGAGGTCGTTCATCACCACCATGTCGAACGGCGTAGTGGTGGTGCCCTCCTCCTTGTAGCCGCGCACGTGCATGTTGTCGTGGTTGTGGCGCCGGTACGTGAGCCGGTGGATCAGCCAGGGATAGCCGTGGAACGCGAAGATGATCGGCTTGTCGCGCGTGAAGAGCAGATCGAACTCCTTGTCGGACAGGCCATGGGGATGCTCGCTCGGCGGCTGGAGCTTCATGAGATCCACCACGTTCACAACGCGCACCTTGAGCTCGGGCAGGTGCTTGCGGAACAGGTCCACGGCGGCGAGCGTCTCGAGCGTCGGCACGTCGCCGCAGCACGCCATCACGAGATCGGGGTCCACGCCGCGGTCGTTGCTCGCCCATTCCCAGATGCCGATGCCCGCGCTGCAATGGCTCACCGCTTCGTCCATCGTGAGCCACTGCGGCTGCGGCTGCTTGCCGGCGATGATCACGTTCACGTAGTTGCGGCTGCGCAAGCAGTGATCGGTCACCGACAAGAGCGTGTTCGCGTCGGGCGGGAGATACACGCGCACGACATCGGCCTTCTTGTTGACCACGGTATCGATGAAACCGGGATCCTGATGGCTGAAGCCGTTGTGGTCCTGACGCCAAACGTGCGACGACAGCAGATAGTTGAGGGACGCCACCGGGCGGCGCCAAGGGAGGTCGTTGCACACGTCGAGCCACTTGGCGTGCTGACTGAACATGGAGTCCACGATGTGGATGAACGCCTCGTAGCACGAGAAGAATCCGTGCCGGCCCGTGAGGAGATAGCCCTCGAGCCAACCCTGGCACTGGTGCTCGCTCAGCATCTCCATCACGCGGCCCTCGGGCGCGAGGTGATCGTCGTACGGGAACCGCTCGGCCACCCATTGCCGATTGGTGGCGTCGAGCACGTCCTGCCAGCGGTTCGAGTTGTTCTCGTCGGGGCTGAAGATGCGGAAGTTGCGCTGCTCGGCGTTGCGTTTCACCACGTCGCGCAGGAACGTGCCCATCACGCGCGTCGACTCGGCCGTGGTGCCGCCGGGCTTCTTCACGTCCACGGCGTAATCGCGGAAGTCCGGCAGCCGCAGGTCCTTGAGCAGCAGGCCGCCGTTCGCGTGCGGATTGGCGCTCATGCGCCGGTTGCCCTCGGGCACGATCTCCGTGACTTCCGGCCGCACGCGCCCGGCCTCGTCGAACAGCTCCTCGGGCTTGTAGCTCTTCATCCAGCTCTCGAGGATCTTGATGTGCTCCTCGTTGCCCATGTCGCCCATCGGCACCTGGTGCGAGCGCCAGTAGCCCTCCACGCGCTTGCCGTCGATCTCCTTGGGACACGTCCAGCCTTTCGGCGAGCGCAGCACGATCATCGGCCAGCGCGGGCGGCGCGCGCCGCCGTCGGCTTGCGCTTCCGCTTTGATCTTGTGGATGTCGTCGATCACGCCGTCGATCGTGCCGGCCATCAGCTGGTGCATCCGCGCGTGATCGTCGCCCTCGACGAAGTGCGGCTCGTAGCCGTAGCCGCGCAGCAGCTGGTCGAGCTCCTCGTGCGGGATGCGGGCGAGCACGGTGGGATTCGCGATCTTGTAGCCGTTCAGATGCAGGATAGGCAGCACCGCGCCGTCGCTCTTCGGATTGAGGAACTTGTTGGAATGCCAGCTGGTGGCGAGCGGCCCGGTCTCCGCCTCGCCATCGCCGATCACGCACGCCGCGATCAGGTCCGGATTGTCGAACGCGGCGCCGTACGCGTGCGCCAGCGAATAGCCGAGCTCGCCGCCCTCGTTGATGGAGCCCGGCGTCTCCGGAGACGCGTGGCTCGGGATGCCGCCCGGGAACGAGAACTGCTTGAACAGGCGCTGTAGCCCGTCGGCGTCGCGCGTGATGCTCGGGTAGATCTCGCTGTAGGTGCCGTCGAGGTACGCGTTCGCCACGAACGCGGGGCCGCCGTGGCCCGGCCCCATGATGTAGATCATGTTCAGGTCGTACTGGCGGATCGCGCGGTTCAGGTGCGTCCAGATGAAGTTGAGGCCGGGCGTGGTGCCCCAGTGGCCCAGGAGCCGCGGCTTGATGTGCTCGCGCGCGAGCGGTTGCCTGAGCAGCGGATTTTCGTAGAGGTAAATCTGGCCCACCGACAGATAGTTCGCGGCGCGCCAGTGCGCGTCCACCTTCTTGAGCAGCTCCGCGCTCAATGCCTTCACGGTGTCTTTCATGCCGATCCTCCCTGTGCCGGACGCAATGGACGAGGAAATCAATCCCGAGCGTGCGCGCACACGGGTGCCCTCGCAAGGGTGCTAATGAAACCGAGTCGCGGCCGGCACAAGAGTTCCGCCAAAAATGGGGACGGGCTGATTTTCGACGCGCCGAAAATGGGAACGGACTGCTTTTCGACGGACCGCAGAAAATTGGACCGGCTGCTTTTCGACGCCCCCCGGAAAAAAGATCGACGAGCTGCATTTTGCTTGCGGAATGGCGACACGCTGCCATTTCGTTCGTGCGCCGCGGTTGCCGGGTAGTGCCCTCTCATTCGTGCGCCGCGGTTGCCGCCGGGTAGTGCACTCCCGCCGCGGGTTCTATCGCGAGCCTTCCCGCGGAGAAGGAGCCCGTCGCCGCGACTTCGCCGATACATCGTCGAAAAAGCAGCCCGTCCCTATTTTCCTGTTACGATTCGGATTGCGCCGAGGGGCGCATCCAGTCCGCGGAAAGGACAGAAGTCCACCCTCGAAGCATCGGGTTTCGTTACCAGCGAACTCCCCTTTCTGCCTGCAGATGCGGACGTCAGGCTCAACAGGAAAGGATGTTCGTATGCCTACACGACCGCTGCCCCCTCGTCCCGACCTCGATCACCTCAAGCACAAGCCAAGGACTTGCGCGACGGCCACGCGGCCGGCGAGACGCAAGCGCTCGCGCGGCTCGCGGAATTCCATCCGCGCCTCGCCGGCAAGGCGCCCGCGGCGATCGCCGCCGCGCCGCTGAGTCAGGCCGACGCGCTGCTCACGATTGCGCGCGAGCACGGCTTCGCGAGCTGGCCCAAGCTCAAGCGCCACGTGGAGGGCCTCGGCGCGTTCGAGCGCCGCGTCGAGCGCCTGCGCGCCGACTTCGCCGGCGGGGACGTCGAGACCCGCAAGCGGCTGCTGAAGCCGGCGCACGACGCGCGCCGCTTCGAGCGCTTCGATCCGCAGGCGCCGTCCATCTCCGATCCCGACGCGCGGCTCTTGATCGCGAACGAGGAAGGCTACGCGTACTGGAACAAGTACGAGAGCTTCTTGCACCTCGATCCCGCCGTGCAGGACGTGATCGTCGCCGTGCGCACGGGTAACCGCGACGCGCTGCTGGCGGCGCTGCGCGACGAGCCGCGTGCCGCGAATCCGTTCTGGGTGCCGGGGTTCGCGGTGCCGGCGCGGGCGCCGAACGACTCGATCCCGCTGTTCTGCGTGTCGGAGGCGTCCGGCCGCGACACCAACAAGAACGGCAACGAGTACGAGCTCGTGCGCGATCTCGTGGCCGCGGGGGCGAACGTGGACGTCGACGGCGGCGTGCCGCTCGTGGCGGCGGCGAGCTTCGGCGTGCTGCGCGCCGTGGAGGCGCTGCTCGACTGCGGCGGTGCCGTGGACGGCGTGGACGGCGACGGCGCGCTGCTCGCCTATGCGCTGCACTTCGGCCACACCGAGGTCGCGGAGCTGCTGGCGAGCCGCGGCGCGAAAACGGACCTGCGCTTCGACGCGGGTCTCGGCCGTCTGGACGCCGTGGAGCGCTGGTTCGGGCCCACGGGCTCGCTCCTGCCGGGCGCGGGCGCGCTCGTGGATCCGTACGCGCTCGAGCACAAGATGCGCGGCGAATCGCCGTTCCGCTGCGAGCGCACGCGCGCCAATGTGTTGAGCCAGGCGTTGTACTTCGCGTGCACGCACGGCCGGCTCGACGTGGCCGAATTCCTTCTCGCGCAGGGCGCCGAGATCGACGCGATCGTGCCCGGCCTGGACTACCGCGGCACCGTGCTGCACCGCGCCGTGCAGCTCGGTGCCGCGGGCCCCGTCAACGCGGAGCAGGTCGTGCGCTTCCTGCACGCGCACGGCGCGAGCCTGGACGCGCGCGACGAGGCGTACCACGGCACGCCGCTCGGCTGGGCCCGGCACGCCGGCCGCCACGAGACCGTGGAGCTGCTGCGCTCGCTCGGCGCGAGGAGCTGAGCGGTGTCACCACACGAACGGCACGAGCCTCTTCGTGCGCCGCATGTAGTCCGGGTAGACGTCGGGGAACAGTCGCCCCATGTCCCGCTCCTCGCGAAACGCGCTCACCACGAAGTACGGGATCAGCACCGCGGCGCCCACGACGGCGGGCGGAAACACGAGCGCGCTGCCGATCAGCATCGCCGACACGCCGGTGTAGATCGGGTGGCGCACGAACGCGTACGGCCCGCGCGTCACTAGCGCCGTCTGCTCGCCCACCGTCATCGGCATGCCCCAGCTGCGGCCCATCGTGAAGCGCGCCCAGCTGGCGAACAGCACGCCGAGCACGCAGAGAGCCGCACCGGCGAGCGCCACTGGCGCGCGGTAGCCGCCGAAAGTGACCGTGGGAAAACGATCGCCGTAACGCAGGCTCAACGCGGCGATCACCACGAGCCCGAGCCGCAGCAGCGCGCGCGCCGGCGACGACTGGCGCGCGCCGGGGCGCGCGATCAACGCGGCCAGAAACCAGATCGCGATGAACGCCAACCAGGACAGCGAAACGATTCTTCCGTAAGTCGCCAGGGTCATCGTAGCGGCTCGCCTCGTGCGGTGATTGCGAAGGCGCATCTTCGCACGCCCGCGGCCCCGCGACATTCGAACGCGCAAATCGGGTGCCGCGACACACCGGCCGTTCGCTAGACTCGCGTCATGAGCAATGCGGATACTTCGATCGCCGCCCGCGTCGCCGCTCGCGATTGGCAGCGTGCCGCCGCCGCGCTCGACGAGGGCGGCTGGGCGCCGCTCCCGAGCCTGCTCGCCGCCGCCGAGTGCGACGCGCTCAAGGCGCTCTACGCGAACGACGCGCTTTTTCGCAGCCGCGTGGTGATGGCCCGCCACGGTTACGGCCGCGGCGAGTACAAGTACTTCGCGTATCCGTTGCCGCCGCTCGTGGCCGAGCTGCGCGCGGCGCTTTACGAGCCGCTCGCGCCGATCGCGAACCGGTGGTGCGAGCTGCTCGCGAGCGACGTGCGCTATCCCGCTCGGCACCAGCAGTTCATCGAGCGCTGCCACGGCGCCGGCCAAACGCGGCCCACGCCGTTGCTGCTCGAGTACGGCGCCGACGATTACAACTGTCTGCACCAGGACCTCTACGGCGAGCACGTGTTCCCCCTGCAGGCCGTGTTTCTGTTGTCCGAGCCCGGCGCGGACTTCACCGGCGGCGAATTCGTTCTCACCGAGCAGCGGCCGCGCATGCAATCGCGCGTGGAGGTGGTGCCGCTCGCCAAGGGCGACGGCGCCATCTTCGCCGTGGCGCAACGGCCGCGCCAAGGCGCACGCGGCCATCACCGCGTGACGATGCGGCACGGCGCGAGCCGCATCCGCTCGGGGCAGCGCTATACGGCGGGCGTGATATTCCACGACGCGCGTTGAGAGCACCGCGATGAAGCG
>JADMIO011565042.1_pt1 | contig 17368 bp, 13 predicted proteins | sample 8958161 | NCBI WGS metagenome assembly JADMIO01 (sample SAMN16585339, study PRJNA669376) | soil metagenome | isolation source: Crop rotation soil | place: USA: Cullars Rotation, Alabama | collected 2011
GCCGCGACTTCAAGTCACGTGAATTCCAAGCTTCGGATCCCACTGTGCTGGAAAGGAAGGAAGGGTACATCCGGCGCAACGGGATGCCGCGCAGCGACAAGGCCACGGTGACGGAGCATTGGATCCGCCACGGGGACTTCCTGACCATCGCGACGATCGTGAACGACCCGGTATATCTCACAGAGCCGTTCATCCGGACCACGGATTACCAGCTCGACCTGCATCAGCACGTGCCGCCCTATCCCTGCGAGATGGTGCAGGAAATCGAGCGGCCGAAGGGCGTCGTGCCGCATCACCTGTTCGGCACGAACAAGGACCTGAAGGAATTCTCCGACCGGTATGGGCTGCCGTTCGACGCGACGCGCGGCGGCGCCGAGACGATGTACCCGGACTACCGCAAGAAACTGAAACAGTGGATGGGGCCGACGCCGACGGCGAAGTTTCCCGGCGACGTCAATTGATGCGCCGGGCGCTCATCGTCGCCGCGCTGGTCACCCTGTGCGTACGGAGCGCCGACCTTCAGGTCGGCCAGACGATTCGCATCCTCAAAGTCCGCGACCGCATCTCGATGCTGCAGACGCCCGGCGGCAACGTCGCGGTGCTGACGTTCCCGGAGGGCGTGACGCTCGTCGACTCCGGTCCGGCGGACGCGGCAGACAGCGTGCTTGCGGCCATCCGGTCGCTGAGCGCGCAGCCGATTCGCTACATCATTAATACGTCCGCCGACGCCGGTCATACGGGCGGCAACGACAAGCTCGGGTCGATTGGCATCCAGATCACGGGTGGCAATGTCGCCGGCCAGGTGGGCACCGATGGCGCCGAGATCATCGCTCACGAGAACGTCCTGGAGCGGATGAGTGCCCGCTCGATCACGCCGCCGATTCCCGCGCGGGCGTTGCCGCAGACGACGTATCACACCGACTCGATCAAGCTGAGCACGGTGTATCACGGAGACGGGATTCAGGTGTACCACATGCCCGCCGCCCATTCCGACGGCGACAGCCTCGTGTATTTCCGGCACAACGACGTGCTCGCCACCGGAGACATCTTCACGACGACGGCGTATCCGGTGATCGACGTCGAGCGGGGCGGCGGCGTCAACGGCGTCGTCGCCGGGCTGAACCAGATCCTCGACATCGCGTTCCCCGACTTCCGGCTGGAAGGCGGCACGCTCATCATTCCGGGCCACGGGCGCGTCAGCGACGCGGCGGACGTCGCCTATTACCGCGACATGGTGACGATCGTACGCGACCGGATTCAGGACATGATCAAGAAAGGCATGACACTCGATCAGGTCAAGGCCGCGCGTCCGACACGCGACTACGATCCCCGTTACGGATCGCCAGACGCGTTCGTCGAGGCGGCGTACAAAACGCTCGTCGCGGGCAAGAAGTAGTGCGAACCTCTAGGCTTGCCTCTGCGCTCGTCGTCGCGGTCGGCGTGTCGCTGGCCGCGCAACGCGGCGTCGGACAATCCGCGCGCGCCGCCGCGCCCGTCGATCTCACCGGCTATTGGATCTCGGTCGTCACCGAAGACTGGCGCTACCGCATGGTGACGCCGGCGCGCGGCGATCATCCGAGCGTGCCGCTGAACGCCGCGGGCAATGGGCTGGCGAACAGCTGGGATCCCGCGAAGGACGAGGCGGCGAGCGAGCAGTGTCGCGCGTACGGAGCGGCCGGCGTGATGCGCATCCCGGGCCGCATTCACATCACCTGGCAGGACGACGCGACGTTGAAGGTCGACGCGGAAGCGGGCAGCCAGACGCGGCTGTTCCGTTTTGGCTCGGCCGTCTCGGCTGACCCGCAGCCTGGCTGGCAGGGTGCGTCCGCGGCGACATGGGAATTCGCCGGAGCGGCGCGCGGCGGACGTGGTGCGGCCGCAGCCGCGGGCCCGCGAGCCGGCAACCTGAAAGTCGTGACCACGAAGATGCGTCCCGGCTATCTCCAGAAGAACGGCGTGCCGTACAGCGCGAGCGCCGTGCTGACGGAGTACTTCAGCCGGACGATCGAACCGAACGGCGACTCGTGGCTGATCCTCACGTCGATCGTGGAGGACCCGCAGTACCTGACAGGGCCGTTCATCCGCAGCACGCACTACAAGCGGCTGCCTGACACGAGCACGGCGTGGGAACCCGAGCCGTGCTCTTCGAGGTGAATGGTGGGATCCAGATCGCTGCTCGTGACTCGCGGCTCGGTGCTCGCTGCGATCCTCGCGCTCGCGCCTGCGGCTCGGGCCGCGACGTGCGAGAGCCTGAAGTCGCTGTCGCTGCCGCACGCCACGATCACGATCGCCGAGGACGTACCGGCGGGGTCGTTCACGACGCCGTTCAACGCGACGCTCATCAACCTGCCCGCGTTCTGCCGCGTGGGCGCGACGTTGAGCCCGTCGGACGACTCGAACATCAAGGTCGAGGTCTGGCTTCCGGCTGGCCAGTGGAATTCGAAACTGCAGGCCGTCGGCAACGGCGGGTGGGCCGGGTCGATTCCCTACGCCGCAATGGCGAACGCGTTGCGCCGCGGCTATGCGGCGACGGCGACTGACACGGGCCATGACGGTCAGGGCGGCAACTTCGCGCTCGGCCATCCGGAACGGCTGATCGACTACGCGTACCGATCCGAACACGAGATGACCCTCGCTGCGAAAGCGATCGTCAGCGCGTTCTACGGCACGGGCGCCGCGCGCGCGTACTGGAACGGGTGCTCCACCGGCGGGCGTCAGGCGCTCGTCGAAGCGACGCGGTTTCCGAACGACTTCGACGGCATCATCGCGGGCGCCGCCGCGAATCCGAAGACGCTGCTCGACGCGTGGCGCATGTGGATGGCGCAGGTCGCGATGAAGGATCGCGCGGATCGCATCCTGACGTCTCAGTACCCGTTGATCCACGAGGCCGTCCTGAAACAATGCGACGCCATCGACGGCGTGAAGGACGGGCTCATCGAAGATCCGTTGAAATGTCACTTCGATCCGAAGCCGATCGTCTGCAAGAGCACCGACGATCTGACGAACGAGGCAAGCTGCCTGACGCCGCGGCAGGCGATGTCCGCGCAGTCCCTCCTTGGGCCGGCGAAAACGGCCAAAGGCAAAGAAGTGTTTCCCGGCTACGCGCCAGGCTCCGAGCTCGGCTGGGGCCTCCTCATGGCGGGTCCGGATCCGTACTCCAATCCCCTCGATCAATATCGTTACATCGTGTTCAACAACCCGAATTGGGACTGGCGTACGTTCGATCTCGAGCGTGATCTGCCGGCCGCCGAGAAGGCGGGGGCGGGGACGCTGTCCGCGGTGAGCACCGACCTCGGCGCGTTCGCCCGGCGTGGCGGCAAGCTGTTGATGTACCACGGGTGGGCCGATCAGGACGTCCCCCCGATGGCCAGCATCAACTACTACAACAGCATCCAGCCGAAGAGCTCGCAGGACGCGGTGCGGCTGTTCATGGTGCCGGGCATGAATCACTGCGCGGGCGGGGAGGGGCCGAATACCTTCGACGCCGTCGCGGCGCTCGAGCGGTGGGTCGAGCAGCAGAAGGCTCCGACCCGCATCATCGCCTCGCACAGCACCAACGGAAAAGTCGATCGCACGAGGCCCTTGTGCGCGTATCCTCAGACGGCCCACTACAAGGGCAGCGGGGACATCAACGACGCGGAGAATTTTGTATGCGGAAAATGACCTTCACCGTGATGGTATTGGCGCTCGCGCCGGCGGTCGCGCGCGGCGCGACGTGCGAGAGCCTCGCGACGCTCACGCTCCCGCAGGCGACGATCGACACGGCGCAGACCGTGGCGCCCGGTGCGTTCACGCCGCCGGGGGGGCGCGCGGGCCGCGGTGGCAATGCATTCGCGGATCTACCGGCGTTCTGCCGCGTCGCGGCGACGCTGAAGCCGTCGAGCGATTCGGATATCAAGATCGAAGTCTGGCTCCCCGCCTCCGCACAAGGCTCCGGCGCGGCAGGCTCCGCCTCTGCACAAGGCTTCGGCGCGGCAGGCTCCGCCTCCGCACAAGGCTCCGGCGCGGCAGGCTCTGGGTGGAACGCCAAGTTGATGGCGGTCGGCAACGGCGCGTGGACGGGAAACATCGGCTACGCGGCGATGGCCGACGCGTTGAAGCGCGGGTACGCCGCGGCATCGACGGACACCGGACACGTCGGCGGCAGCGCGAGCTTCGGCATGGGCCATCCGGAAAAGGTGATCGACTTCGCGTACCGCTCCGAGCACGAGATGACGGTCAAGGCCAAGGCCATCGTCACGGCGTTCTACGGCAGCGCGGCCAAGTACGCCTACTGGAACGGCTGCTCGGCCGGCGGGCGGCAGGCGATGAAGGAAGCGCAGATGTTCCCGGCCGACTTCGACGGCATCATCGCGGGCTCGCCGGGTCTCGACTGGTCCGGACGGTCGGCGCAGGCTATCCGCATCGAGCAGGTGCTGCAGAACGAGCCGGCGCGCCTTGCGCCGTCGCATCTGCAGGCGCTCCACAACGCGGTCATCGCCGCGTGCGACGCCAACGACGGGTTGAAGGACGGACTCATCTCCAACCCGGCGTCGTGCAAGTTCGATCCGAAGGTCCTGCAGTGCAAGAACGGCGACGCACCGGACTGCCTGAGCGAGGCGCAGGTCGCGGCCGTTCGCACGATCTATTCGCCGCTCAAGAGCGGCAACCGCGAGATCGCCGGCCTGGCGTACGGCAGCGAGTTGAACTGGACGAACCTGGGCTGGTCGCAGTCGGCCCGCGCCACGGGTCTCGATCACTATCGCTACCTTGTGTACAGCGACCCGGAATGGCAGGTCTCGAAGTTCAATGCGGACACCGACCCGGCAAAGCTCGAGAAAGGGGAGAGCGGCCAGGTCGACGCGCGCAGCCCGGATCTGAAGGCGTTCTTCGCGCGCGGCGGGAAACTGCTGATGTATCACGGCTGGGCCGACCCGCAGATTACGCCGCTCAACACGACGTTGTACTACGATCAGGTGGCGAAGGCGTCGGGCGGCGCGAGTAAGATCGCGTCCAACTTCCGGCTGTTCGTGGCGCCGGGCATGGCGCACTGCGGCGGCGGCGAGGGACCGAACGACTTCGACAAGATTGGCCCGCTCGAACAGTGGGTGGAGCAGGGCAAGGCGCCCGACCAGATCGTCGCGTCGCACGCGAAAGACGGCAAAGTGGATCGTACGCGCCCGCTCTGCCCGTACCCACAGATCGCGACGTACAAGGGAAGCGGAAGCATCGATGAGGCAGCCAGTTTTGTCTGCAAGTAGCGCCGGCGCCAGCCTCGCGGCTGAAGCGTACGGCCACGTACGACGGCGGATTCTGCGCGGTGAAATCTCGCTGGGCCAGTCGGTCTCTCGACGCAAGGTCGCGGCTGAGCTCGGCATGAGCTTTCTACCAGTCTCCGAGGCGCTTTTGCGCCTGGAGTTCGAAGGGCTGCTCGAGAGCCGTCCGCGCGCCGGGACGCGGGTGCGGATTCCGTCGCCCGAGGACGTCCGCGGACATTACCTGGTGCGTGAGATCCTCGAGGCGGAAGCCGCGCGGCTGTTCGCGCAGGTCGCGACGCGCCGCGAGAAGGCGCAACTGATGAAGATGGCTGCGCGCGTGGACGAACTGTCGCCCCGCAAGAATCGCGCGCCGTACCTCACGCTGCATCACCGGCTCCACAGCCGAATCGCCGAGTGCGCCCGCTGCGCGCCGCTATCGGCCGCGATCGAACAGACGTGCGCGCTCTCGTCCACCTGGTTCTGTCTGCTGCCCCGCCCGACCGGCGTGCCGACCCGGCGTCATCGCGACCTGGCGGAGGCGTTGACGACCCGGACGCCCGCACACGCGGCCGCGGCGATGCGGCAGCACGTCCGCTGGAGCCAGCAGGAAGCGCTGGAGCGGCTGAAGCCGTACTTCCGCATGCGAAAAGTGCACGGGCGGACGTTCTTCCGCAGCGAGCGGACGCTCAGGAGCAGCACGGCGGGGCTGAGGGCTCAGGGCTAAGGCTGCCGTGCTGACGCGGCGCGAGCTGTTGAAGCAGGCCGGTCTCGCCGGCGCCGTGGCGATCATCGCGCCGTCCGGCGCGATCGAGCCGGCGGCTGCGCCCGCAGCCATCACACGCGAACCGCTCGAAGCGCTGACCGCCGCCGAAGCCGACGTCCTCGAGGCTGTCTGCGCGCGGCTGATTCCGACAGACGAAACCGGCCCTGGCGCGGCGGAAGCGCGCGCCGCTCACTACATCGATCGCGCGCTCGCGGGCTTTCTCGCGCCGACCCGCCAGGCGTACGCCGCCGGCCTCGCCGCGATCGATCGCCACGCGTCCATGCGGCACGGCATGCCCTTCGCGAAGCTGGCCGCCGCGGATCAGGATGACGTGCTCAAGGACATCGAAGCCGGCAAAGCCGAGGGGCTTCCGTCCGCGTTCTTCGCCCTTGTGCGCTCCCACACCATCCAAGGAACGTTCTGCGATCCGTTCTACGGCGGCAACGCGAACTTCGTCGGCTGGGATCTGATCGGATATCCCGGCGTGCGCACGATCGTGACGGAGACCGACCAGCGCATCGGCGTTCCGCTGAAGCCGGTTCACAAGTCGGCGTACGACTACGCGATGTTCACACAGGCGATCGCACGCAATGACGATGCCCTCGTCGCGCCGACGCGCGAGGCGCGCGAAGGCGGACCCGCACGAGCCCCCCACAAGGATCATGGCGACCAGGCTTAAGGAAACCGAGGTCGTCATCATCGGCCTTGGCGCCGCCGGCGGCGTGGCCGCGCTCCCCATCGCCCAGGCCGGCCTCGACATCGTCGCGCTCGAAGCCGGGACATGGCTGACGAAGCGCGATTTCGCGCCCGACGAACTCCGGAACAATTACCGCGATTGGCCGCAGGCCGTGCAGAAGGCGCAGCACGAGATTCCGACGCAGCGCGTCAACGCGCGCGGCTTGACGTTTCGCGCGGCCAGCCATCCGATGATGAACGCCGTCGGCGGCACGGCGAACCATTACTGGGCCCAGAGCTGGCGGCTGAATCCGTGGGACTTCAAGGTCGTCAGCGAGACGACGAAGCGGTACGGAGCGTCGAGGATTCCCAAAGGGTCAACGGTCGAAGACTGGCCGTTCGGCCTCGAGGAGCTCGAGCGGTACTACGATCGCGTCGAGCACGAGATCGGCGTCTCGGGACAGGCGGGCAACGTGCGCGGCACGATCGACCGCCGCGGCAACATCTTCGAGGGGCCGCGGTCGCGTGTGTTTCCGATGCCGCCGCTGCGCGGCACGGGCTTCACCGAGATGATGGCCGCCGCGGCGACGTCGCTCGGCTGGCATCCGTTTCCGGGACCCGCCGCGGTCAACTCGCGCACGTATGACGGCCGGTCCGCGTGCATGTATCACGGCTTCTGCAACAAGGGCGGCTGCCATGTCGACGCGAAGAACTCGCCGGCGGTGACGACGATCCCGAAAGCGGTCAAAACGGGGCACCTGAAAGTCGTGACCCGCGCGCACGTGACGACGATCGAGACGGACGCGCGCGGGCGGGCGTCCGGTGTGAACTACGTGACCGACGGCGTCGAGTACTTTCAGCCCGCGAAGGTCGTGCTGCTCGCGACCTACACGTACGAGAACACGCGGACGCTGCTGCTCTCGAAGTCGCCGGCGTTTCCCAACGGCCTGTCCAACAACCACGGGCAGGTCGGCCGCCACTACTTCAGCCACAACCAGGGCGCCGGCGTGATGGCGTTCTTCCCGAAGAACATCAACACGTGGTACGGGCTTCCCGCGCAGGGCGTCGCCGTCGACAACTGGGCCGACGACAACTTCGACCATGCCGGCCTCGACTTCATCGGCGGCGGCAACCTGTGGGTGTTCTCCGATCGGCGGCCCATCGCCGCGGCCGGCATGGACACGCTTCCCGGAGTGCCGCGGTGGGGCTCGGGCTGGAAGAAGTTCATCGTGGAAAACGCCGACCGCACCAATACGTGTTATCTCCAGAAGACGACGCTGCCGTACGAAGACAACTACCTCGACCTCGATCCCGTCGCGAAGGATCCGCTCGGCCTTCCGGTGTGCCGGATCACGGCCGACTATCGGGACAACGAGCGCAAGCTGTCGGCGTTCATCCAGGACAAGATGGTCGAGTGGTATCGCGCCGCCGGTGCCGTCGAGATCCTGCGCGGCGCGATCGGCACGATGGGCATCAGCACGCATGCCTACGGCGGCACGCGGATGGGGGACAATCCGGAGACGAACGTCGTGAACCGGTGGGGCTTCTCGCACGAGGTGCCGAACCTCGCCGTCGTGGGCGCGTCGCTGATGGGCACGAGCGGGGCGCGCAATCCGACGCTGACCGCTCAGGCGCTCGCGTGGCGAACGGCGGAGTACCTGGTGAACAATTGGAAGAGCATCGCTGTTTGAAGACGCGCGACCTCCGCGGTGAAGGTCTTCCGCAAGGAGCCGGATCATGACCACACGAAGAGCTACCGCATTGCTCGTCCTCGCCGCCCTCATCGTCCTCGGCTGCAACGGTGCGCGCGCGCAGAGCCGCCGCGCGAGTCCGCACGAGCGGACGCCGCTGGTGACGGTGGACGGATCGGAGATGTTCATCGAATACGGCCGTCCATATACGCGAGGACGGACGATCTTCGGCGGCCTCATTCGGTGGGACGAAGTCTGGTGCCCGGGCGCCGACGAATGCACCTACCTGTCGACGACGCGTCCGCTTCGCGTGGGCAGTCTGAAGCTGCCCGCAGGCAAATATGGGCTCTGGATTCAGCCGACGGAAGACGTCTGGTCGCTGATCTTCAACAGCGAATGGGATTCGTTCCACACCAGCCATCGCTCGCGGTACGACATCGGCAAGGTGCCCATGCAGAAGGAGACGCTGTCGTCGAACGTGGAGCAGCTCACGTTCACGATCGAGCCGAATGCGGGCTCGCCCGGCGGGCGCATCGCCATGGCGTGGGCCACGACGAAGGTCTCGGTCCCGTTCACCGCCGGAGAGTGATATCTCCAACCCGGGTGTAAAATACTCACCTTCAACGAGGGGAGAGTCGATGCGTGGTGTGATCCGCTGGGTTGTGGTCGCCTCCGTGGCGTGGATGGCGGCAGCGCCGTCGGCCGCGTTCGCGCAGACCGATTTGTCGGGAAGCTGGGGCGCGCGCTTTCACGAAGATCAGCCGGAGCGGATTCCAGGGCCCGAGCTCGGCGACTACCTGGGCCTGCCCATCACCGACGGCGCGCGTCAGTGGGCGCTCAGCTGGGATCCGTCGCGGCTCACGCTGCCCGAACATCAGTGCCAGGTGCACGTATCCCCATACATCTATCGCGGACCGCTGCAGCTGCGCATCTGGGAAGAGCGCGATCCCGAGTCGCAGCAGCTCATCGCCATCAAGAACTACATCAGCACGTACGAGCAGACCCGCACGATCTGGATGGACGGCCGTCCGCATCCGCCGGAATGGGCCGCTCACACGTGGGAAGGGTTCTCGACGGGCAAGTTCGAAGGCGACATGCTCACGGTGACGACGACGCACATCAAGCAGGGATGGGTGCGGCGCAACGGCTTGCCTGAAAGCGACCGGGCGACGCTCAGCGAGCACTTCATCCGGCACGGCAACGTCCTCACGCACATCTCGATCGTCACGGACCCGGTGTATCTCACCGAGCCGCTCATCAAGACGCAGAACTTCGTGCTGAACGATCGGCTGCAGACCGGCCCCGGCGCGTGGCTCTGGCCGTGTGAGTACGTGGACGAGGTCGCCGGCCGCCCGCAGGGCGTGGTGCCGAATTACCTCGTCGGCAAGAACCCGAACGTCAAGGAATTCCTCGACCGCTACCATCTGCCGCTCGACGCGGCCATGGGCGGCGCGAAGACGATGTATCCCGAGTATCAGAAAGAGCTGGAGAAGGCCAGGTAGGGCGGCCCTTTCGGGGCCGCGGCACTGATGCGACTCGCGATCTTCTTCCTCCTCGCCGCAGCGCCCGCCATGGGCGCGCCCTGCGAAAGCCTCGCGACGTTCTCGCAGCCGCACGTCGCGGTGACGCTCGCGCAGGCAGTCGGCGCGAAGCAGTTCACGCCGCCGGCCGGCCGTGGCGGGCGGGGAGCGGACGCGCTCGCAAACCTGCCGGCGTTTTGCCGTGTTGCGGCAACGCTCACCCCCTCGAGCGATTCCGACATCAGGATCGAGGTCTGGCTTCCTGCAGGTGGTTGGAACACCAAGCTGCAGGCCGTCGGCAACGGCGCGTGGGCGGGCACGATCTCCTATCCAGCGATGGCGACGGCGCTGCGTGCCGGCTATGCGACGGTGAGCACGGACACCGGCCACGTCGGCGGCAACGCCAACTTCATGGTCGGCCATCCTGAAAAGCTCAAGGACTTCGAGGAGCGCGCCGTCCACGAGATGACCGTCGCGGCCAAGGCGATCGCGGCGGCGTACTACGGCAGCGCGCCCGAACGCGCGTACTTCAACGGCTGTTCCACCGGGGGACGCCAGGCGCTCACCGAGGCTCAGCGCTATCCTCGCGACTTCGACGCCATCGTCGCCGGCGCGCCGGCGAATTTCGCGAAGCGTCAGACGTTCGGCCAGATCTGGTTGTGGCAGGCGACGCACGCGGATGAGGCGAGCTTCATCTCGCCGGACAAGTTCGTCGTGTTGCACAAAGCGGCCGTCGCACAGTGTGATGCGCTCGACGGCGTCAGAGACGGCGTGATCGAGAACCCGGCGACGTGCAAGTTCGATCCGGCCGTCGCGCTCTGCAGGAGCGGCGACGGGCCGGACTGCCTGACCTTGCCGCAGGTGGAAGCGGCGCGGAAGATTTACGCCGGCGCGTCACACGCGAAGACCCACGAGCTTCTGTATCCCGGCCTCGAGCCGGGAAGCGAGCTCGGGTGGAACATGTCCGTCGCCGCGCGGCCGGTGGGCTACGCCGAAGACTTCTTCAAGTACGTCGTCTTCAAAGACGAGAAGTGGGATCCGAGGGCGCTGAACTACGACGTGGACATCGCCACGACCGACAACACGCCCACCGGCCTCGACGCCGTGGACGCGAACCTGAGCCCGTTCGTCGAGCGTGGCGGGAAGCTCCTCATCTATCATGGTTGGAGCGACCCGGGCATCCCGCCGGTCAACTCGGTCAACTACTACCGGAACGTGCTGAAGGCCACCAAGCACGCGCGCGACGCGGTGCGTCTTTTCATGGTGCCCGGTATGAACCATTGCGGCGGCGGCGACGGCACGACCTCGTTCGACATGGTGGCGGCGGTCGACACGTGGGTGGCGACGAAGAAGGCGCCCGACGCCATTCCGGCATCGACGCTCGGACCGGCCGCGGTCCGCACGCGTCCGCTGTGCGCCTATCCCGCGGTGGCGACGTACAAAGGAACAGGGAGCACTGATGAAGCGGCCAACTTTGTTTGCAAGTAGCGTGTTCGTCGCTGCCGGCGCCGCGGTGCTCTCCGCGTTCCTCGGCGGAGCCGCAACTCCCGCTTCGGTCACGCGCGTCGGCGGCAAGCCGTTCAACGCCTCGGTACTCGACTTGCCCGCTCAGGGATACGTCGAAGAGGAGTACTTCCTGCAGGGGACGGCGCGCACGTACGACATCCCGCGGGATCAGATGTCGAACGGCACGCCGGCCGAGGCCGCGCATCCCTTCAAGACCCGCCTCGTCGTCCGCCGGCCGGCGGCGGCCGCCAAGTTCAACGGCACGGTGGTCGTCGAGTGGACGAACGTCTCAGAAGGGTTCGACAACGAGGTCGATTGGTTCCATAGCGGCGAGCATTTCGTGCGAGCCGGCTACGCGTGGGTCGGCGTGTCGGCGCAGAACGTCGGCGTGAACACGCTGAGGCAGCGCAACGCGGATCGCTACAGTTCGCTCGACGTCACCGATGGCGGCACCGTGCCGAACGACGGCCTGTCGTACGACATCTTCTCGGCCGCGGGCGCTGCGGTTCGCGGCAAGGGCGGCGTCAACGTGTTGGGCCCGCTCAAGGCCGAACGGCTGATCGCGTCAGGGCACTCGCAGTCGGCCGGCCGGCTTGCGACGTATTTCAACGTCGTGCATCCCCTCTCGCCCGTTTACGACGCCGTCGTCCTGCACGGCGGCGGCGGGAAGATGCGCACGGATCTGAGCGTCAAGATCTGGAAGCTGTTGTCGGAGACCGATGTGCTCGGCCAGCTCAACACGCGCCAGCCGGACACCGACAAGTTTCGGACGTGGGAGGTCGCCGGTACCTCTCACCTCGACATCAAGCACGCGACGGAACTCGTGAAGCTCGGGCTGCGCAGCAAGGACACGATGCTGCCGAACCCGCCTCCGCCTGCGCCCGCAGGCCCGGGCCGTGCCGGTCGCGCCGGCGGCCCTTTTGGCGGCGCGCCGGGTCCCTACAATGGCTGCAATCATCCGCCGCTCAGCCACGTGCCGTCCGAGTACGTGCAGAACGCGGTCTACGACCACATGGCGCGCTGGATCAAAGACGGCACGCTGCCGCCGACCGCGCCGCCGATCGAAATCAGAAACGACGGCGAGCGCCCGGCGATCGTGCGTGACAGCTTCTTCAACGCGCTTGGCGGCATCCGCCTCGCCGAGCACGACGTCGCGACCGCGGTGAACAGCGGCGAGAACACCGGAAGCGGCTTCTGCTTCCTCACAGGCTGGCACGAGGCGTTTGACAGGGCGCGCCTTGCGGCGCTCTATTCGTCGCACTCCGCGTACGTCTCCGCCGTGAAGGCCTCGACCGAGAAGAATCTGAAGGCGGGCTACATCCTGAAGGCGGACGCGGAGAAGACCATCGCCGCCGCCGAGCGATCCGACATAGGAAAATCATGAGCCAATCCGGCTGGCACTTTCTCCAGATCCCAGGTCCCACGAACGTTCCCGATCGCGTGCTGCGCGCGATGGCGCGTCCGACGATCGACCACCGCGGCCCCGAGTTCGCGGCGCTGACGCTCGAGATCCTCGCGCGGCTTCAGCGGGTGTTCAAGACGAGGGAGCCGGTCGTCATCTACCCCGGCTCGGGATCCGGCGCGTCGGAAGCCGCCTACGTCAACACGCTCTCGCCCGGCGACCGCATCGCCGTGTTCGAGACCGGTCATTTCGCGATGCAATGGAAGTCGATCGCGGAGCGGCTGGGCCTTCGCGTGGACTACATCCCCGGCAACTGGCGGAGCGGAGCCTCCGAGGTCGAGCTCGAGTCGCGGCTGACCGCCGACACGGCCCACGAGATCAAGGCCGTCGTGGTCGTCCACAACGAGACGTCCACGGGCGTCGCGAGCCGAATCCCGGATCTGCGGAAGGCGATGGATCGCGCGAAGCATCCCGCGTTGCTCATCGTCGACGCGGTCTCGTCGCTGGCGTCATTCGACTACCGCCACGACGAGTGGGGCGTGGACGTCACGGTGTGCGGATCGCAGAAGGGCCTCATGGTCCCTCCCGGTCTCGGCTTCTGCGCGGTGTCGAAGAAAGCCCGCGCGGCGGCGAAAACCGCGAAGATGCCGCGTCACTACTTCGACTGGGAGCAGATCATCACCCAGAACGAAAAGGGCTTTTTCCCTTACACGCCGGGTACGAACCTCTTCTACGGCCTGCGCGAAGCGCTGCAGATGATCGAGGAGGAAGGGCTCGACAATGTCTTCGCCCGCCACGCGCGGCACGGCGAGGCGACGCGCGCCGCGGTGCGCGCGTGGGCTCTCGAGATCGTCTGTGAAGACCCCCGCGAGTACTCGAGCTCGATGACGGCCGTGTTCATGCCGGACGGCCACAACGCGGACGAGCTGCGCGCCCTGATCCTCGAGCACTTCAACATGTCGCTCGGCGTCGGGCTGTCGCGGTTCGCCGGCAAGGTATTTCGCATCGGCCATCTCGGCAGCTTCAACGACCTGATGCTGCTCGGCACGCTCGCCGGCGTCGAGATGGGGCTCCGCCTCGCCGGAGTTCCCCATCGGGAAGGCGGGGTGATGGCGGCGATCAACGCGCTCGCGCCCGCGCCGATCGTCGCCAACGTCCGGTGAGCGCGGCCGACCTCGAGCACGCTCTCAAGAAGGCGTTGCGCGGGTCCGGCGCCCCTGGCACTGAAGTTCGCTTCGACGCCGGCAGCCGCGCCCTCTACGCCAGCGACGCCTCGAACTATCGCCAGGTCCCCATTGGCCTCGTCGTTCCGCGCAGCGCCGAGGACGTCGCCGCGGCCGTCGCCGTCTGTCGCGAATATGGCGCGCCCGTCCTGCCTCGGGGCGCCGGAACCAGCCTGGCGGGGCAGTGCTGCAACGTCGCCGTCGTCTTCGACTTCTCGAAATATCTGAACCGAATTCTCGAGCTCGATCCCGAGCGCCGCGTCGCGCGCGTCGAGCCCGGTCTCGTCCTCGACACGCTGCGGAGCCGCGCCGAGCAGCACAAGCTGACTTTTGGCCCGGATCCGTCGACGCACAGCCGCTGTACGCTCGGCGGGATGATCGGCAACAACTCCTGCGGGACGCACTCGCTTCTCGCCGGGAAGACGGTCGACAACGTCGAGGAACTGCACGTCGTGCTGTACGACGGCACCGAACTGAGCGTCGGGGCCACGAGCGACGCCGAGTTCGACGCCATCGGCCGCGAGGGCGGGCGGCGCGCGGACATCTATCGCCGCCTGCGATCGGTCGCCGCGGCGCACGCGCCCGAGATTCGCGCCCGCTTTCCGCAGATTCCACGGCGGGTGTCCGGGTACAACCTCGAAGACCTGCTGCCCGAGCGCGGCTTCCACGTCGCGCGATCGCTCGTCGGCAGCGAGGGGACCTGCGCGCTCGTGCTGGACGCGACGGTCATGCTGGTCCGGAGCCCGCAGCATCGCGCCCTCGTCGGCCTCGGCTACGCCGACGCGTTCGAGGCCGCCGATCACGTCCCCGAGATCCTGCAATTCAAACCGATTGGGCTCGAAGGCTTCGAAGGCACGATGGTGGACGGCCTCAGGGCGAAGGGGGCCGCCAACCTCGAGCTTCTGCCGGACGGCCGAGGGATTCTGCTCGTGGAGTTCGGGTTCGACGATCCCGGCCTTGCGAAGGCGACGGCAGAGCGGTTGATGGCCGCGCTGAAGGCGTCGCCGGGCGCGCCTGAAATGCGCCTCTATTCGCCAGCCGAGACGCGCGCGGTCTGGAAGCTGCGAGAGTCGGGGCCGCGCGCCGCGGCCAATCTTCCCGGGGCGCCGCCGCGTTGGGAAGGGTGGGACGACGCGTCGGTCGCGCCCGAACGGCTGGGTCCGTACCTTCGCGAGCTCCGCGCGCTGCTGAACGCGTACAACTACCAGGCGACGTTCTACGGCCACTTCGGCCATGGCTGCATACACATGCAGGTCACCTTCGACCTGCAGAGTGCCGCAGGCGTCCGCAAGTACGGCGAGTTCGTCGACGAAGCCGCCGATCTCGTGGTGCGCTACGGCGGGTCGCTGTCGGGCGAGCACGGCGACGGCAAGTCGCGCAGCGCGCTCCTGCCGAAGATGTTCGGTCCGCGGCTGACGTCGGCGTTTCGCGAGTTCAAGTCGATCTGGGATCCCGACAACAGGCTCAACCCGCACAACATCGTCGACGCCGCCCCGGCGGTCGAGTATTTGCGGCTGGGCGCGGCGTACGCGCCGCTCGAACCGCGGACGCGCTTCAAGTTCCCCGACGACAACGGGTCGATGGCCAAAGCGGCGCTTCGGTGCATCGGCGTCGGCGAGTGCCGCAAGCACGACGCGGGCACGATGTGCCCGAGCTACATGGCGACGCTCGAAGAGGAGCACAGCACGCGCGGCCGCGCGCACATGCTGTTCGAGGCGCTCCGCGGGGAGGTCGTGCGCACGTGGGACGACGAGCAGGTCAAGGAGTCGATGGATCTGTGCCTGTCGTGCAAGGCGTGCAAGAGCGAGTGCCCGACCAACGTCGACATCGCGACGTATCGAGCCGAATTCCTCGCGCACTACTACGAGACGCACCGGCGGCCGCTGCACGCCTACGCGTTCGGCATGGTGGACAAGTGGCTCGGCCTGGCGTCGATCGCGCCGTCGTTCGCAAATGCCGCGATGCAGACGCCGGGATTGGCGACGCTGGTCAAGAAGGCGCTCGACATCGCGCCGCAGCGGAGCCTGCCGGCGCTCGCCCCTGTCAGCTTCAGAAAGTGGGCTGCGTCGCACAACGTGCCGACGAGCGGCGGCGACGTGATCCTGTGGGTGGACACGTTCAACAACTCGTTTCATCCGGAGACGACGCAAGCCGCGCTCGACGTGCTCATCGCCGCGGGTTGCCGCGTGTTCGTGCCGCAGGATCGCCTCTGCTGCGGCCGTCCGCTGTACGACTTCGGGTTCGTCGACCAGGCTGTCGAGTACCTGCAGCGCGTTCTCGCGTCGCTCGGCGATCCGATCGATCGCGGTGTTCCCCTCGTCGTCCTCGAGCCGAGCTGCGCGTCGGTTTTCCGCGATGAACTGCGGAGCCTGCTGCCGCACGACGCGCGTGCGGCGAAGCTGCGCGCGCAGACATTTCTGCTGAGCGAGTTCCTCGAGCGCAAGGTGCCCGGCTACGCGCCGCCGAGGCTCGCGGGTCGCGCGATTCTGCACGGGCACTGCCATCACAAGGCCATTTTGAAGATGGGCGACGAAGAGTCGCTGCTGAAGCGGACGGGCGTCGAGCTCGAGTCGCTCGACGCAGGCTGCTGCGGCATGGCCGGTCCGTTCGGGATGGACGCGCACAAGTACTCGGTGTCGATGGCCATCGGCGAGCGCGTCCTCCTGCCGGCGGTGCGCCGTGCCGACGCGGATACGGTCATCGTCTCCGACGGCTTCAGCTGTCGTGAACAAATTGCGCAAACGACCGGCCGCCGCGCGTTGCATCTCGCGGATGTGCTCAAACGGGGACTGACGACGTGACATACGACGTGATCGTGGTCGGCGGGGGGCCGGCCGGCTCGACGGCCGCCCGCCGGGCCGCACAGGAGGGCGCATCAGTCCTCCTCCTCGACGCCGCGACGTTTCCGCGGCCCAAGCCCTGCGGCGGCGGCGTGTCCGAACAGGCGATGTCGTACCTCGATTTTCCGCTCGACCCCAACATCGTCCAGGCGGAAGTGTTCGGCGCGCGCGTGCATTTTCACGGGCGGACAATCGAAGCGAGGCGGCGGTCGCGGATTGCCGTGCTCACGACCCGATCCGAGTTGGATGCGTTCCTCCTGCGCAAGGCGGAAGAAGCCGGCGTAGAGGTTCGCCAGGGTGCGCGCGTGGCGCGGGCCGACCAGGCCTCGGGCGGCGTCGCCGTGCATACGGCGAGCGACGTCTTTCACGCTTGCTTCCTCATCGGCGCCGATGGCGCGCAGAGCGCGGTTGCGAAGCTCGTCCGGCCGCGGTGGCCGCGCACGCAGTACGCCGTGACCTTTCCAGCACATTGGGATCCTAAGCTTAGAATTCCACGTGGACAAGTTGTCGC
>JADMIO012784967.1_pt1 | contig 17367 bp, 9 predicted proteins | sample 8958161 | NCBI WGS metagenome assembly JADMIO01 (sample SAMN16585339, study PRJNA669376) | soil metagenome | isolation source: Crop rotation soil | place: USA: Cullars Rotation, Alabama | collected 2011
CTTTCCCGTTGCTGCGCCCATGATGGGTGCCGGGCCAGCGGTGATGGTCTCTGTGCGTGTTGCAGCGCAGCCAGTGGGCAACGTATAAGAAAGAGAAACAGAGCCGGGAGCGATACCGGAAGCGATACCTGATGCTGACCCTATGCTGCATATGGTGGGGTTACTGCTGGTCCACGAGCCGCCGGGCGTGGCATCAGCGAGTGTGGCTGTGCTGCTCATGCAGAGTGATGACGGGCCGGTGATGGCTGCGGGTAGCGGGTTGACAGTGAATGGTGCAGTTACCGTGCAGCCGGAACCGAGGGAGTATGTGATGGTTACTGTGCCTGCTGTGATGCCGGATACGGAGCCGGATGATGAGCCTATGGTGGCTATGGAGGTGTTACTGCTGGTCCAGGTGCCGCCGCCTGCCGCATCGGTAAGTAGGGTACCGCCCGATACACAAACCCGGAAAGTACCACCTATCGGGGCAGGACCGGAATTTACGGTAATGGTCTTTGTTGCTGTGCAGCCCGATGGAAGTGTATAAGTAATAGTTGTTGTTCCGGGTATAAGGCCTGATACTGTGCCTGTTGAAGAGCCTATCGTAGCTACAGCAGGTGTGCTGCTGGTCCACACTCCGCCTGGTGTAGCATCGGTGAGCGTTGTGGTAGAGGCCACGCACAATCCGGAAACACCTGCAATTGGTGATGCCGCATTTACAGTTATGGTCCGCAGGGCCACACAACTCCCGATAGAATAGGTGATAGACGCAGTACCAGGTGCCACACCCGTCACCATGCCGGTGGAACCATCTATCGTTACCAGGCTGCTGGCTGTACTCCAGGTACCACCTGCCACAGCATCGGTCTCTGTAACTGTCAGTCCCACGCATACGCTCGCCGGGCCACCTATGGCGGTTGGTGCCGGGTTCACCGTTATTGTCTTTGTTGCGGAGCAGCCTGTACCGGTAACAGTATAGGTAATAGTTGTTGTTCCTGCAGCTATGGCGGTAACCAGTCCGCTGGTAGTACCTATTGTTGCGGTGCCGGTTGTGCCGCTCAGCCACAAGCCGCCTGGTGTGGCATCAGTAAGTGTCGCGGTTGCACCCACGCACATGCCGGATATGCCGCTTATGGTGGCGGGTGCTGCTACTACTGTAATAGCGCGTGTCGCTGTGCAGCCACTGCCCAGGGAATAGGTTATCACCACTGTGCCGGCCGTAACACCGGTCACTATGCCGCTCAGCGAGCCAATGGTGGCAGTACCTGTGCCTCCGCTTGTCCACGTACCACCCGGCACTATGTCACTCAGCGTAACGGTAGCACCGGCGCACACACTTGTGGCACCAGAAATTGGTCCCGGAGAAGTACTCACTGTTTCGGTTGTTGTGACGCGGCAGCCAGTGGGCAGGGTGTAAGTGATCGTGGTAGTGCCGGTGGTAATACCGGTCAGCAACCCCGATGCGGAGCCTATAGCAGCTACCGATGTGGTACTGCTACTCCACGTGCCGCCTGCTGATACATCGCTGAGTGGTATGACAGCGCCAACACACAATGCCAATGGTCCGCTGATCAGCGCGGGCAATGGATTCACGGTAACTATCGTTGTGCGATAGCATCCTCCGGCAGTATAAGTAATTGTAGCAGTGCCTGAAGAAATGCCGGTAACTACTCCTGTGCCGCTCACTGATGCCAGCACGCTGGCAGTGCTCCACATGCCCCCTGTTGTCGCATCGGAAAGTGCTGTGGTCGCCCCTCCCGCACAAACGCTTGTTGTGCCCGTTATCAGTGCAGGCAACGTGGTCACCGTTACCACAGCAGTAGCTACACAGCCCGACCCGATGGAGTATGTAATGACCGCTGTACCTGCCGCCAGGCCGCTTACCAGCCCCGACGCAGAGCCGATCGTGGCTACGCCCGGCGAAGCTGAGGTCCACATGCCGCCGCTTACAGGATCGGTGAGTGTTGTTACACTGCCGGCGCATAGACTCAGCGTGCCCGCAATAGCGCCTGGCGAGGACACTATCGTCACTGTCTTTGTTACATAGCAGCCTGCAGGAAGGGTGTATGTGATCGTCGTCACACCGGCAGTTACCCCGGTAACAGTACCGGTTGCAACACCCACGTTCACGTTAGTGTTGCTTTTTGTCCACGCTCCGCCGGGTGTAGCGTCGGCAAGCGTTATAAGTGAGCCCACACAAACGGTGCCGGGCCCGGTAATGCCCGCAGGCATCGGATCAACGGTGAAAGTCTTTGTTACAAAACAACCGCTGCCGGTTGCATACGTGATAGTCGCAATGCCTATGCCGGTTCCGCTTACAATGCCGGATGACGAACCAACAGACGCTATGGTGGTATTGCTGCTGGTCCATACACCGCCTGGCACAGCATCGCTTAGTGTCGTTCCTGCGCCCTGGCATGCGTGCGCGGAACCGGTTATGGGCAGTGGCAGTGGTGTTACACTTACCGTCATCGTTGCGGTACAGCCGGGTGCTGTAGCATAAGTTATTACCGCACTGCCGCCAGATACCCCGGTTACAATGCCGGTAGATGATCCCACTGTTGCCACGCCCGGTGCGCCTGAGCTCCATATTCCGCCACTCACACCGTCTATCAGCAGTGTTGTACTGCCGGTGCATATGCCCGACACTCCGGTTACAGGCATTGGCGCTGGTACCACAGTAACAGATAATGTAGTATAGCAGCCGCCCGGCAAGGTATAAGATATGATCGCGGTGCCGATGCCCATCCCGCTTACTATCCCCGTGGATGTGCCGACGTCGGCTACAGCCATGTCGGTGCTGCTCCACGTGCCACCGGGCACAGCGTCTGTCAGCGTATCTGCCATACCGTAGCATACAGCAGCGGCGCCGGTTATGGGCAAGGGCACAGGTATCACAGTAAATGTTGCTGTTGTACGGCAGCCTGTCGGCAATGTATAGCTTATTACGGTGGCGCCAGCAAGGGTGCCGGTGACTATGCCCGATGAAGACCCTATGGTTGCAATAGATGGCGTGCCTGAGCTCCATGTGCCGCCGGGTGTAGCATCCGCCAGGAGAGTGGTGCCCGGCGGGCATATCGCCATAGATCCTGTTATTGCCGCTGGCAAGGCATTTACCGTTATTGTTTTTGTCATCGCGCAGCCGGTTGCGGGCAGGGTATAGGTTACATTGGCAATTCCTGCGGTTACTCCTGTTATTACACCGGAACCAGAACCTGTAGTTGCTATTCCCGATGGTGTGCTGCTCCACACGCCACCGGGTGTGGCATCGCTCAGGCCAATCGTAGATCCGGCACAAACACTTCCTGCGCCTGATATAGGTGCGGGCAGCGGATGCACCGTAACCAGTCTCGTTGCTATGCAGCCCGTCGGCAACGTATAGGTAATAGCCGCAACGCCTGCCGTAAGGCCACCTACCAATCCTATCAGCGATCCTACAGCTGCAACGCCAGGTGATCCCGAGCTCCATACGCCTCCCGTCGATGTGTCTGCAAGCAGCGTAGTGCTGCCAACGCACATAGCCGGCACACCGGTTATACTGCCCGGCAATGGGTCCACCGTTACTGTTGCCGTAGCGGCGCATCCGGTTGTTGTCAACCGGTAAGTAATAGTTGTTGTACCTGCGGCAACACCAGCCACAAAGCCAGTAGCGGACCCTATGGTGGCTACAGCCGGCACAGTTGTGCTCCATAGCCCACCCGATGATGTGTCGGATAGAGTGGTCGAAATGCCCGCACAAAGACGACGGGTGCCGGTAATAGCCCCTACCTGTGGATATGCGTATGCGTGAATGGTATCTACCTGCACTACACAGCCATAATAGATATAAGCATAGTAGGTGCCGGGTGCAGAAATTGTTCTTGTTCGTGTCGTTGTGCCATTGTCCCAGAAATAACCGTAACTGCTCATCGAGTCGTGCGTTGTGATGCCGGCTGTTGTGCCGGCCTGCAGGCACAGCGTAGTATCATGGTGCGTATAAAAAGTATCGTGCGGATGCGCTGCCATAACAATGTTTGGGAGCCCCAGTGATCCGGTAGTAGATGAGGCCAAGGTCACAGCATGCAGTGTGAGGCCGCATAAAGTCGCCCCCATGCCGTTGGGGGTACTGAAACAGTCCATGTAACCCGTATGTGACGCTGAGTATATCTTGTTATCGGGCGCCAGTTTCAGGTCCCCGATGCCGGATACCATGCTACTGGCCACGTTCGTCCGCGATGCAACTATTAAAGATGTACTACTAAGGCTCAGATCAAACTCGACAACTGAAGTACCCGGATAGGCATTCGCGTAAAGTTTGCTGTTGTCGGGAGAAAACTCAATACCATATGCCTGATTAGAATTGTCCAGTACCTGGCAGTTGGAGGCCACACCCGTGGTGTCGTTAAAGTCCAGCAGCTCCAGTCCCCAGGGGGCTGCATGCCCCGAAACAGCGAGTTTGCGCCCGTTTGGCGAGATCTTCATCGTACCGGTCGAATAGGCATCAGTTGCTGTTCCGGTTCCTGCGAAAGATATCACCGGGCTGCTGATGCCTGCCGCTGATACATTGTAAGCCCGGATCTCATTCGAACCTCTCTTATGCGTAACCACCCATATGTCGCAGTTTTCCCCCAAAGTCGCTGTCATCTTTTCAGACAGGCCCGTCGCCAGTGGAGTGTACGAAAAAGGTACTACGATCCCCAGCCCGCCGTTTAGCGACATGTCCACGATCACATATCCCAGCCTACCGTACATAGAGCCTGCTTGTTCCAATAGAAAAACGTAATATTGGTTTGGATTTGTAAACACCGGCACTATCAGCGACCCCTGGGTTGTGCTGACCGTAGAGTACGGGACTACTGATGCTCCGTTCGGCATTACTGTACCGGCGGCAGTATATATATTCGCATTGTCCGTATAGAACAACAGGTTGCCCGAAACATCTGATACCGATGCACATCCTTCAACAGCGGAGATTGTCGATGTTGAACTGACGGGTGTCCCTGAATTAAAATCGACCTTTGCGCTGTACCCAAAAACCCAAACCTTATTCTGATTAGTATAATATTGGCTATAGGTAACAGAACAGCTTAGCAGCATCGCAACGACAAAAAGGTATTTTTTTATCCACCGCATAGGTAAAGAAAGGGTTAAGTGAATTATGTTCTTGCAAAGGGGACATGAAGATAAATATATTCGTTTAAAAAAATAACATTTTCTGTTCTCGCCGTGTCCTGTACTGAAGTTGAAGTTTCGCCTCCGCCGGGTCTTTCTTCGTCTGGGGTTTGTGGATGGCGAGGACCCCGCGGAATCAGGGTACTGAAGTTTTATGTCTGTTGCTTTGCTCATTTTTTAGTAGTCACTGCAATAGTCGTTCACTTTGGCTTCGGTACTCTGATTGCCGCCGAGTCCCGTTCCAGAGACATCGGCGGGGACAGTAAGTATGCCTGGCCGTAGCCATGTGTATAAAGATATGAAATATTTATTCCATTGCTGCTATTTGTCTGGACTAAGATTTATAGGATTTTGGGGATTTTAAGATGCGGGATGTGTGTGTCTGAACTAAGATTTATAGGATTTTGGGGATTTTAAGATGTGTGGTGCATGTGTCTGAATCACGGATTATACGGATTAACGGATTTCACGGATTTTTTACCTGTATTGTCAATTTGTGTCTGAACAATCACTCATCTATCACATGGGCAGGCAGAGCGATGCCCTGAACGTACAAGTGAGTGACACAACGGACGCCTGATAGCAGCAACCAGGCTAAGTAAAAAAAGCCGTATTTAACCCTCCGTTACACTTTCTATGCTATCATTCATTATTTTTACGTCAATAACGACTTATAAGCATGCCGATTTTACGATTCAGGGTTTCGTGGGAAGATGATGATCAGACCTACAGGGATATAGAGCTGCAGGGCAACCAGACCTTTATGGATTTCCATAAAGGGATATTGCAGGCGTACGAGTTTGACGGAAAGCACGCGGCGTCTTTTTACGAGAGCAACGACAAGTGGGCATATGGACGCGAACTGAATTCAGAGGTGCTGGTGAATAAGAAGGACGCGCCGGCGCTGTCCATGATAAAGACGCCCGTATCTGCACTGGTGACGCTGCCGGACCAGAAGTTTGTGTATGTGTATGACCCCGCAAAAAAATGGACCTTCCTGGTGGAGCTGATAGGCGTGAGCAAGGAGGAGACGGCGCGGCGGGTCTATCCCTTTGTGTTGCGGAAGGAAGGCATAGCACCCGCCCAGTATGGCATAAAGGGTGTGAGTCCCGATAAGATAATGGAAATAGAGGAGAAGTATGACCTGGGGGCAGAAGAGATGGCAGAGGGCTTCGGCAACCTGGCCGACGATGGCACGGAAGAGGCCGCCACAGAGACCTTTACTGAGGAGACCGACAACGGTGGTGGGTTTGATGAGAGTTAGCCTGCACGGCTTGGGCCATTGACATGTCGCGATGAAGAAACCCCGACCCTCCCGAAAAAAAACGGGACGTTGTGCCGGGAGGTGCCGAGTCCGATATGTGTTGTGAAAAACGGAGTTGTGAGGTGGAATGATTTACGCAGCCCACACGATATGTATGTCATTTTCAAGGAATTTGCGGGAGCCGCATCAGATACCCCGAATCTGCCAGTCGGCAGACACGGGAGAGGGAGATGTGGTGTCCGCGCAGTCGCGCGGGTATTGTTACAGAAATCTATAGCGTGTTCAGCCAGCAACATATTGTTTATATAGTAGCCGGGCCCACAGCCGTGGGCAAGACTGACGTGGCCATAGCCCTGGCGCAGCGGCTGGGCACGGCCATCGTGTCGGCTGACAGCAGGCAGTGCTACCGGGAGATGACCATTGGCACCGCCAAACCCAATGCAGGACAATTAGGGGCCGTAAAGCACTATTTTATTGATGAGTTCCCCATAAGCAGGCTGCTTACTGCTGCTGACTACGAGTCGCTGGCACTGGGCTACCTGTCAGAAATATTTGCCACAAGCAATCATGCAGTGGTATGTGGAGGCACAGGGCTGTATATAAAGGCGCTGTGCGAGGGCCTGGATGAGATGCCACAGGTAGATGAGAGCGTTGTGCGGAGCGCGGAGAGCGGGTATGCCGCGAATGGCCTGGCGTGGCTGCAGGAAGCGGTGATGAACGAGGACCCGGAGTTTTATAAGGAGGGTGAGATACACAATCCCGCGCGGCTGCTGAGGGCTTTGTCGTTTGTGCGGGCAACAGGAACCAGCATACTGCGCTACCGCACGCAAACCCGAAAGGAGCGGCCATTCAGGATAGTAAAGGCGGGCCTGGAATTGCCGAGAGAGCAATTATATGCACGCATCAACCATCGCGTGGACGTGATGATGGAGCAAGGCTTGCTGGCAGAGGTGGAGGGCTTGTACGGCAGCCGCCACCTGAAGAATCTGCAAACAGTAGGTTATGCGGAGCTCTTCGAATTCCTGGAAGGTAAGTGTACACTGCCTGAGGCTGTAGATAAAATAAAACAACACACCCGCAACTACGCCAAGCGCCAGTTGACGTGGTTCAAAAAGGATAAGGAGATGCAGTGGTTTAATGCCGCTGACCCTGCAATAGTAGATAAGATACTGGCGCTATGACCGTGCGCATCTGCACTACCAGTTCTTACCATCGCCCCTGAATTCTTTGGGCTTAACAATGGTGAACACCCTGGAGATGTTGAAACCAAAATGCAGCGCACCCTTGCTCCAGCTTTCGGTAGTCTGCCCGATAGAAGTGCGGTCGGTAAGCCCCTGCGAGTTGGTGAGCATCATCTGGAAGACGTGCCCGCCGGTTTCTATATCTATGCCTACGGATAGTGCGTTATACGTCTTCTGGCCGTACAGCATCAGGTCGGTATTGGTGAGGCGGTAGTAGTATTCGGCGGTAACTGCTATACGTTTGTTCAGCTTTATCCTGCCGCCTACGCCTATGGCCAGTGTATTGTTGGAGAACTTTGAGCTGTCCACCAGGTTGTAGTGCACAATGGATGGCATGAGCTGCAGGGAAAATTTGTCGCTGAACTTGCGAGCTATAAGCAGTTGGTTGGTGAAGTAGAGCCGGTTGCTGAAATGCCATTTGGCACTATCGCCACCGGGTAGCTGCGGCGCTTTGGTTGTCTGCACCGAAATGGAGCCCGCATAGCTGAGGCTTATGGGCATGCCTTTTTTCTGCTGCCGCAGCAGTTTCACTTTCACAAATCCGTCGTCTTCTTTGTTGAACGTATTGTGTGCCAGTCCCAGCATCAGCCACCGGGTTACGCCATAGTCCAGGCCCAGGCGGGTGGTCGCATTGTCCAGCCCGAAGAAATTTTCGGCGCCCTCGTCCAGTCTGCCGAAGCGGTGCGATATGCGGAAGTCAAGCACACCGGCGCCCAGGTTTTCCACGGTGCTGCTATTGACGATACGCGTGGCCTTGAACGTGGCAGAAACGTATTCTTTTTTAGATGCCGCAGGCTTGTCGCCATTAAGCATATCCATCAGGCTGTCCACCTGGGCATGAGCCACTGTGGCGGCAGAGAGGAACAGGAACGAAAGCAATGCAACTTTGCGCATAGTGCAGGAAATGAGTTGTTCAGTTATTTTTTAACGAGGTCAGCATCCAGCGTTATTTTCACCACTTTGTCCACCTTGTCAGATACTACAGCAGGCACGGAGATATTCACATCCTTAAGCGTGATGGGAAACTTAGCGCTCAGCTTTATACTGTTGCCTTTTACGGTAATGGTTCCCGGCTGGTTGATGTCCAGCGTCACGCCATGCAGCGTCAGCTTGCCGCTTACTTTGGCGTTGTAGGTGCCATCTTTGTCGAAGTGAACATCTGCGAGGTTGGTAATGGTACCTTTAAAATCAGACTTGGGATATTTATCGCTTTCCAGGTAGTTCTCGTTGAAGTGTTCCTGCATCAATGTCTTTTCAAACTTGAAGCTCTTTATGGGCACCTGGAAGCGTACCTCTCCGGTTTTGGCATCTACCACGCAGGCTACCTCATTGTTCTTCGCATCTACCCGCTCCGGAGATGATTTAGTGGTGGCGTCGAAAAGTATGCGACCCGTGCGGGTCATATAGGTCTGTGCGAATATGGCTGCCGAAGCGGCCAGTAATAATCCTGTAGTCAGAAACAGCTTTTTCATTTTCGATAGTTATTAGTTTAATTAATTATTGGGTGCACCTTCGTGTACCCAACGTGTTATTTTGTTTATATCACAATCGGATAATTTGGGCAGGTTGAGCGGCATAGCGTTATGGCCGCGCGTGGGTGTGCCGTTGATATCAGCGACAATCAGATCAGGGGTGGCCTGCGACTGCAGTATCGAGAGCACAGTAAAGTCGAGATTACCTGTAGCCGCATTGCCGGCGGTATTGTGGCAACCACCGCTGATGGCGCAGTTTGTGGCAATGATTGGCTGTATATCATGTGCATATTTTATGGTAGCAGTATCGCACGATACCGATGCAGGCATAGGGTACAGCTTATCATACTTGTCGTTGTAGCAACCGGTGGCGGCTACCACTAAAACTGCTGCTATTATAATCAATCTTTTCATGGCCTTTACTGTTATTCCGGGTTTATCCGGGTTCAAAGTTAAGTTTTATTTTATCACACAATCGGTAAGCGATACATTGGTAAAAATGAGCCCGGAGCAAAAACCCTTCACTACCACTTTCTGGCCGGCTGCTACAACAGTGCCCTTATCCCGCATGGCGCACTGTACCTCTGCCAGCGGATCGTGGGTCTCCAGTATCACCATTATACCTCCATCGCTGTTGCTGTCTATTTTCACTACTGTTCCTGATACTTCTATCGCCTTGTTCAAAAACGCGGAATCCGCAGCCTTCTCATTTCCGTTGTAGAGTTTCGACAACGAATCGGCTGAAACAACTATCCCTTTCTCTTTGTTTACATCGCGATGCGGCTTATTCCACACATAGTAGACCGCCCCGGCGCCGATAAGCGCCAGCAGTAATATTGCGATCAGTATCTTTTTTACCATGCAGGTTAGTTATTTGCAGTACAAAAGTATGGGAAAAAAAGCCAGTGCTCCCGGGCCCCAAAACGACACTTTTCTTTAGTCGGTTGCTTTTCCCGTTTCATACACATGCTTTCCCGTTCTATAAGCTGTGCCTTTGAAAATTGATATTATTTCGTCTTTTTCATTGCACACCGTAATGTTGTAAAAGCTGGTTTTGTTGCCTGTATACACCTCTTTTGCCTCCAGTTTCAGCAGGTCGCCTGCTTTTGCTGCGCGTATGAAACTGATGTGGGCATCAAGCGCCACACTCAGGCGGCCGTGCGAATTGCAGGCAAAAGCGAAAGCGCTGTCTGCCGCCGAAAAAACAACCCCGCCATGTACTATTCCAAAACCGTTCAGCATTTCTTCTCTTATGGTAAAGTGCAGTCTGCAATACCCTTCCCTGTACTCATCAATTTCTATGCCAAGCCATTTGCTGAAGTTGTCCTTATCCAGCATGGTCTTCAATATCAGTTGTGTATCGTTCATTTCAGTAAAAGTTAAAATTTAAAAGGAGCCTCACCCCGGCCCTCTCCAGCGGAGAGGGAGATGTTATGCAACCACCTGATCCAAATGCCTGATTCCCAAAAAATCACTGCACATATATTTCGTCACAGGCTATCATTGGTTTCTTGCCATCGCGGTACCGCCACTCCGGCAGCCTGGTGAGGTTTGTGGCCGTCACGCGAACGTATCTCGCAGGCGCGTTCTCCCGTTGCTTGTGTGTGGCAGCATATTCTTTCACAGCCACGTCGTAGTGCTCGTCGTTTGCCGGCGATTTGATGGTTTCAATAAGCCGGAATTTAACCCCGTCATCAGACAACTCTATCTTCACGTTTTCCGGCAGGAATATCCAATGTCTCGGGTCGTCAAGAAAGTGCATTTTCACCCGTGATATGTGCTGGGCTTTTCCCAGGTCTATAGTAGCCACCATGTTCACACCATAGAAGCAGAGCCAGTTGTAGCTGAAATCATTGTAGCCGGGATTGCCGTCTATGAGCGTCCGGTTGCCTTTTGCAGGATAGTCCTCCGCAAACGGATACTGCAAAGTGATCTTCGCTTCCAGTGCCTTCGACATGGCAACACCTTCTTTAAATATGCGTTGCCACTCGGCCAGGTATTCATCCGGGTGTCGCGCAGGTCCTGCTTCTGACAGCTCAGTTACGCGGGCTTTTTTCAGGTTGGCAACAAACCTGCTTATCTTTTCTTCCAGTTTCGGCTTTACCACCCACCGTCCTGAATTGTCCTGCACAAATATGCCGTGCTTCTCAATGCCATAAAACCGGGCCTGTTGAAACACCGTATACTCCAGCGGCAGCCGCACACGCATTACCCGCTCCTGCATCACTGCATTGCCTTCCACTGCACCCTCCGCTTTATCGAACAGGCCGCTGTACTGCTCCATCAATTCGGGCGACAGATACGACTTCCACTCGTTCACGGGGTTGCCGTAAATGTCCAGCTTACGTTTCGAGCTTATCATCTTCTCCTGCACCAGGTCAAAATACTGTTGCACATAGGGCGCTGCTTTCCCGTAATAGTCTTTAATAAACGCTGAGACCAGTTCACGCACATCTGCTTTGTCGTCCTCAAACAGCTTTGCTATTACATAGCTTCTCAGCTCCGCCCACTCACCATAGGTATCGCCGCTGCCCTGCACAAATATTCCTTTCACGCCGTTATCCTTAAAATACTGCATGTTCGGCTGAAGGGTATGGAAATTGGGAAAGGGCGCCAGGTAGTTGGTAAACTCGGTAACATAATCCCAGATGAAAATGTTCTTTGTCAGACTGCTCCAGCCGTGCAGGTCATTCCTGAATCCTGCAGCCGATCCTTCTTCTGCCAGGGGCTTGTCGCGGTAGGCATCTATATTGCTCAGGAATATGTACACATTCTCCGCAGGCTTCAGATCCCTCGGGGCTTTGTGGGTATAGCCATATGCCAGCGTAGTTATTTTTTTATCGGGGAATGCAGCCGCAACCCTGTTCACAAATTTTATGAGCGAGCCGGCATGTGTGCCCTGGGCGTCATCTGCCGCGCGGCATTTATCACATTCGCAGTAGCCGTTATCATCACTAGGGCTTACCGACCAATATTCCATATCGGGGTTGTCGGCCATGCGCTTCTTCAGTTCTGCCACCACTATTTTGTACACGTCTTCACTGCTCAGGCATAGCTGCATGGCCTGCCTGCGACCTTTTACCAGTCCATAATATTCCGGGTGGGTTTTAAAATACGTTGCAGCCGGTACCAGCTTGTTATAGGAATGGCCCCACAAACCCCATAGATCATCCAGTTGCTGTAGTTGGTGCCACTCCAGGTACTCGGCGTCATGCGCAGCGGGGTAGTAGCACTCACGGTACATGAACAGGGGTGTGTGCGAATCATGCAGGTCTGCGGGGATCTTTATTCTTTTTGCAGTGGGTACCGTCGCTGATTCCCCGGCTAGTTTTTTACAGTGCAGGTAAGTCTCTATGAAGTGATATACACCATAGCTCACACCATGGCCGCTGCCACCGCAGATGATAATATCCTTTCCATCGGTTTGCACGAGGTAGCTTTCAGGCGCCCTTTTCATGGAAATCATGCCGGCCCGTGCAGTATTGCCAACGTAGATTGCCGGCCCCTTCCCCTTCTCTTTCTCACTGACTATAGGCAGCGTGGCGCCGGATACACGTGCTATATAATCCTGCAGCACCTTTGCCGATTTCTGTGCCAGCTTCGATGGCTCGGAAGGTGTCACTATTTTGTACTCGGAACTGTTGTTATTGGCCAGTATAAGTTCCTGCGCGTTGCCGCTGCACGCACACAAAGTGATCAATGATAGCAACAAGACATACAGCGGCTGTCGGTTCATTCCGGTGGTCGGTTGATGATAAACAAAGGTATTAAAAAACCAACGCCCCGGAAGTAACCGGGGCGTCAGACAAAATATCTACAGTTAATGTTTTAAAACCTTCTCAGCAGTGTTACGAAAATATCGTACTGGTTGATGTATCGTCCCTGGGACTGGAAGGTGAAAGGATTGAGTGTAGTACCTACTTTCTCGTTATACCATGTTCCGTTCAAACTTAGGGTGGTACGGTAATGGAACTGATGAGAGAATCCTGCGCCAACACTTACGGTAGGGAATGTGATGAGTCCGCCCAGGTTGTACAACCGGCTGAAATCATCCGGAATGGTTCCGTATCCGAGTATGGTAGAGAAGTAATCGGCGTGGTTGTTAATGTAATACCGTGAGGTGAGCAACGCAGAATAGTAAGTATTAGCCTGTCCGCCCAGTGCATCGCTGGCAAAGCTGGTCAGGTAGCCTCTCAGGCCCACATACATATCCTTACCCTCGTGCGAAACGCCCAGCAAGCCCGAGTAGAACGTTCCGCCTGTCGGCACATTCTGGTCGTTAAGCGTTCCATCGGCCAGCAGGTAGCGGCCACCGATTTCCGCAGCCCATCCTTTTTTCAAGTAAAAAGTGAGTGCGCCGCCAAATCGCCATGCCGGGAACACTTCATTGTCCGGGGACCATGCACCCAGTAAGCTTAATCCCACAGTCTTTGCAAAGGTATAGTCGCCTTCCAGTTCATACTGAAAGCCCTGTATGTTCACCCTGCCCGCATAATTCACACGCGCAGTAAGTGAGCCACCCCTGAACCTGCGCGAATACTGTACTGTAGCCAGGCCATTCACGTGTGATAATCCGTTTGTATCAATTATCTTGGAGTGCAGGTATGCAAATCCGAATTCATTCTTCAGGCTTTTGCTGTACAGCATCTCGGTGTAGTCTATCACAACCGGATCGTAGGGTGTCAGCTTCAGCAGCGAGTCGGCAGACAGCCAGGCATCATGCCACTTGTTCTGGTTCTCATACAGCTGCGCCTTTTTCAGCAGGAAGAAGGAGTTGGTAGGATACAGGCTGCGACCCCTCAGCAGCAGTTCCAGCGCTTCGTCGTTCTTCTGCATGTCTATCAGCAGGTTAATGTTATAGTACAGGGGCAGCGTATCTTTCGGGGCTACTTCCAGTGCCCGGGTAAACTGGGTGAGCGCTTCATCTTTTTTATTACTGGCCAGCAGCTGCTTGCCATAGCCTGCAAGCTGCTCTACGTAGGCATTACGGTAACGTATATTGTAAGGGTATTCGGCATTCAGCACACCCGAAATGGCTACGGCTTCGTCAAAGCGGCCGGCATCAGCCAGAACAGATGATTTCTTCAGTTTGAAGTCTTTATTGTCGGGGTAGTGCTCTACGGCTATATCGGCATAATACAGCGCCGAATCGTATTGCTTGTTGGCTGCCTCTATATTGATGATATAGTTCAGGGCGTCCGGGTTGTATTGGTCGCGTTCCAGCACTTCCTGCAGTATGGTTATGGTAGCATAAAAGTCGTCGTACTGCATAGACTGCTTACTTGCCTGCAGTGATTGCTGTATGAAACTGGTAAGATATTTTTTATTGTCCGGGTACTTGTTCAACAGGTCGCGCGATACTGCGGCTGCTTCGGCATAGTGCTCGTAGGCTTCCAGCGTACCTGCTTTCTTAAAGAGCAGCGCAGCGTTGCCGTTGTAATAGGTAAGCGCCTCGTCTATGGTCTTCAGCACCTCGTCATACCTCTTCTGCTGGGTCAGCGCGTTTATTTTGTAGTTGATCGCCGCCATGTTCGAATGATCGTAGAACAGCACCGAGTTCAGCGCTATCACCGCGCTGTCATAGTCCTGATCGTTTATGTACTGTTTCGCTGCAAGTGTCCTCAGCTCCAGGAAGGTTTGTTTATGCGCGGGCGTAGGGCTGTTCCTGTATATTTTCTCCGCTATTGCCGATGCCTGGTCATAGCGCTTCATGTCCTCCAACAGGCTCATCTTCTTATTCAGCAGTTCCTTGTCATTCGGATATTTCTTCAGTCCGTTGTTGGCCCACAGCAGCCCTTCGGCAAACATGCCCCTGCTGATGGCTATGTTTATCGCATATCCAAGTGCTTCCCTGTTGGCGGGTTCGCGTTCCAGCACAGATGTAAACTGGTGGTAAGGATCTTCCTGCAGGTAAAACCTGCCCGCTTCCATACGCAGGTAAGAATTCAGCTTCTGTACTTCCGGCTTGCCAGGATACAACTTCAGCAGTTTCTGTGCCACTGCTATTGCCTCTACATAGCGCGACATAGACTCCAGTATACCGACCTTCTTCATCAGGAATTCGTACGAAGTAGGTGACGACTGCAGTGCCCGGTTCACATATATCAGCGAGCTGCCATAATTCTCAGATTTTACGTCCAGCGAAAAAACCGCCTGCAGCGCCTCTTTGTTCAGCGGGTCTTGCTCCAGTACGGCCTCATAGGCCCTTCTTGCTATTTCTATATAGCCGCGGTGTGAGTACTGGCGGGCAAGCGTCAGTTTATAGTCCAGGTATACACTGCGTATGTACGAATCAGTAGAGTAACGCTCGAAAAGGTAGTCGGCCAGCTTGGTACTCTCTATCCAGTCTCCTTCCTTGCTGTAGATGTCCAGTTTTTTCAGCAGCAGGTCCCGGTCGTTGGGATAGTATTTCAGTCCCATATCCGCGTATTCCAGTGCCTGCAGGTAGTTACACGCTGTGGACTCTATGTTCACCAGGTAGATATAGGCATCCTTATATTTAGGATTTTTCTGTATCACATAGTTCAGCTCTATGCGGGCGCTGTCCAGCTTGCCTGCAAAGCCAAAGGCCTTTCCCAGTAACAGGTGAATGTCGAGGTTGCGCGGAGAAATATCTACAGCCTGATTGAGCAGCCTTACGGCTTTGGCGTAGTTCTTATTTTCTATTTCTTTTTTGGCCTCTTTATATAGATCGTCCGACGACGCCGTTTTTTTCAACTGTGCAAAAGCATCTGCACACACGAAAAATAGCAGCACAAAAAGTACTGACTTTACAGTTGATGTCATTTTAGGTCGTATTTAATGGTTAGTACCTGGTACTCGTAAGTTGTTTAATTTTTAAAAAACAAGTTGTGTTATATACCTATTAAGTTGTGTCTGTTTTATCATCACTATCCCACCTTCACCGTACTCTTTTTCTTATGCGCATTAAAGCCCTGCCGCTGCATATTTCCCCACACATGCTTTTTGCCTATTATAAAATTAAAATATCCTTTAAGAGCGAAAAACCATATAAGCGGGTGATAAATAAACGGCTCGATAAACGCCATCAGGCAAAGGCCTATTGTCTCACCCCAGGTCCGGTAATATTTGAACGTGATCTGATCCCACAGCAACGCTACCGTAGTGATCATTACCGAATAAGTATACACAAAAACTATCAGAATTATGGCAAACTGCCAGTTTATCTGACTGGTAACGATAAGGTAAATGTAGAAAAGAATTCCGAGAAATTCGATGATCGGCGCCAATAATTCGAAAAAAAAGTGATATGGGAACACGATCATCCCCATTCTGCCATATCTTGGATTGAACAGGATCTTCCTGTGTGTGCTCATCAACTGGGCCAGTCCGCGTCCCCACCGGGCACGCTGGCGGCCAAAAACCTTAAGTGTAGTAGGTCCTTCCGTCCAGCACAGCGTGATAGGCACATATTTTACCGAATATTTTTTCCGGTTGTCGGTCATGAACGCCCCCATGCGGGTAATAAGGTCCATGTCTTCGGCCAGCGACAGTGAATCGTATCCACCTGCTTTAATGGCTACATCCTTGTCAAACATACCGAGGCCGCCCGAAACGTTCGGAACGGAATTGATACGATCCCAACCCATTTTTCCCAGTACGAACGACCTGATATACTCCATCTCCTGGAAACGGGGAAGGATGCGCCGCGGCGGCCGCACCCTTATCATCAACCCTTCGTCTACTTCACATGAGTTCACCATGCGCAGTGTTGCACCTACCGCAATAACTCTTTTATAGTCTTCCTGTATCTGTATGTCGCCGTTTACTTCTCTTATGGTGCTCGTCTCGGCATCCATAAATGGTTTTATCAGTTTTATCAGCGTATCCTTATCCAGGATGCAATCCACGTCTGTACACAAAAAGTAGTCAAATGCTGCTACGTTTATACCTGCATTCGATGCGTCAGCCTTACTCTTACCGTTTATTTTATCTATCACCACCAGCTTATCATAAGCTGGGTTGGTTGACTTGAATATTCTTTTTACCGGCTTGCTCAGCAGTTTTTCCCTGTAGGCATAATCTACCTGCACCAGTTCAAACTCGTCTATGAGTTTTTCCAGGGTGTCATCGGTGCTGCCGTCATTAATAAGTATTACTTCGTACTTTGGATAGTTGAACGTGAGCAGCGACCTTACGTTTGAAATGATGGTAATGCCTTCGTTGAATGCTGGTGCAATAACGGAGATACCGGGAGCCAGCGGAGATTCAATAATTATATTATAGTCTACCAGGGAAA
>JADMIO011020070.1_pt1 | contig 17366 bp, 21 predicted proteins | sample 8958161 | NCBI WGS metagenome assembly JADMIO01 (sample SAMN16585339, study PRJNA669376) | soil metagenome | isolation source: Crop rotation soil | place: USA: Cullars Rotation, Alabama | collected 2011
GCCGCGACTTCAAGTCACGTGAATTCCAAGCTTCGGATCCCACTGTGCTGGAAAGCGCCGAGTCCAACGCGATCATCTGGCATCTCGGCGAGGGCTCGCGCTTCGTCCCGGAGGACAGCTATGACCGCGCGAAGGCGCTCCAGTGGATGTTCTTCGAGCAATACGAGCACGAGCCGGCGATCGCGGTCGCGCGGTTCCTCAAGACGTACTCGACGATGCCCGAGGTCTGGGAGAAGCAGCGCGAGAGCCTCACGAAGCGCGGCGTCAAGGCGCTCGCCGCGCTCGAGCTCGGCCTCGAGGGCCGCGACTGGCTCGCGGGCGACCGGATGACCGTCGCCGACATCGCGCTCTACGCGTACACGCACTGCGCGGACGAGGGCGGCTTCTCGCTCGACGGCTATCCGGCGATCCGCGCGTGGGTTGACCGCGTCGCCGCGGAGCCCGGGCATGTATCTATTACCGCGTGAGCGCCGCGGACGACAGGCTGGAGCGCTACGCGGAGCTCGCCGTCCGCGTTGGCGCGAACGTGCAGGAGGGCCAGGAGGTCTTCCTCTACACGATCCCCGAGCACGCCGATGTCGCGCGCGCGCTGGCGCGACAGAGCTACCGCGCGGGCGCGTCCTACGTGAACGTCATCTACGGCGATGCGCACATGCGGCACGCGATGATCGAGCTCGGGCCGGACTCCGCGCTGACGTACTCGCCGGAGTGGCTGAAGCAGCTGACGACGGACATGGACGGGAACGCGCTCCTCGCGACGACCGGGAATCCCGAGCCCGAGCTTCTCGCCGATCTCGACGGCGACCGCGTCGGCCGTGCGATGCCGATCGAGGTCGCGAAGATCCGCCAGCAGCAGCACCACGACAACTCGGTCAACTGGTGCGGCGTCGGTGCGCCGAACGCCGGCTGGGCGCAGCAGGTTCTCGGCGATCCCGATGTCGAGCGACTGTGGGAGCTCGTCGCAACGTGCTTCCGCCTCGACGAGGACGATCCGGTGGCGGCGTGGCAGGAGCACCTCTCGCGTCTCGACGCCCGCGCGAAGGCGCTGACCGACATGAAGCCCGACGCCCTTCACTACCGCGGCCCCGGCACCGATCTCACCGTCGGGCTGCTTCCGACCGCTCACTGGGGGAACGCGAAGTTCGAGACGGCCGGCGGCATTCCCTACGTCGCGAACATGCCGACGGAGGAGATCTTCACGACCCCTGACGCGCGGCGCGCCGAGGGGACGATCCGTTCGACGATGCCGCTCTCCTTCTCCGGCCAGCTGATCCGCGGGCTCGAGCTCACGTTTGAGGACAGCAGGATCGTCCACGTCGACGCCGAGAACGGCGCCGAGCTCATTCGGGCACAGATCGCGAGCGTCGAGAACGCCGACCGCCTCGGTGAGCTCGCGCTCGTGACGTCCGAGTCGCGTGTCGGTCAGACGGGGACGCTCTTCTACAACACGCTCTTCGACGAGAACGCGACATGCCACATCGCGTTCGGCGACGGCCTGGGGTACGCGTTCGACGGCGAGCCGGACGAGGGCATGAACCACTCGAACATCCACATCGACTTCATGGTCGGCGGCCCGGAGCTCGAGGTCGACGCGCTTCTCGCGGACGGGACTGCGGTTCCGCTCATCCGCAATGAGGTCTGGCAACTCGACGGTTGAGCTCGCGTCGCTGGCCGAGCTCGAGCCGGCGCTGGCGCGGGAGCGGTTCGAGGTCGCCCGGGTCTTCGTCTCCTACGGCGCGACCGCGCCGACGGGGCCGGAGCCGTGCCGGCTGCCGGCGGTCGGGTACACGCTCGACGCGCCCGCGGTCTCGCGCGGGACGTTCACGACGGGCGAGTGGCACGCGACGTGGAGCGAGGACGAGTACGCGGCCGCGATCGAAACGGTGCGGGCCGCGATCTACGAGGGCGACGTCTACCAGGTGAACCTCGTCCAGCACCTGTGGGCGGGGTTCGAGGGCGACCCGCTCGCGGTGGCGGACGCGCTCGCGCCGCTGCGCCCGCTCGAGCCGGCGCCGCTCGCGGGGGACGGGTGGACGATCGTCTCCGCCTCGCCGGAGGTGCTCCTGCAGAAGCGCGGCAACGTCGTGCGCACGTGCCCGATCAAGGGCACGCGCCCGGCCGGCGTTCCGATCGAAGGCGTGAAGGACGCGGCCGAGCACGTGATGATCGTCGACCTCGAGCGGAACGACCTCTCGCGCGTGTGCGTCCCGGGCTCGGTGCGCTGGCCGGAGATGCTTGTCGAGCGGCAGCTGGCGGGCGTCTCCCACATGGTCGCGACCGTCGAGGGAGAGCTGCGCCCGGGCGTGGGCCTGACCGAGCTGTTGGAGGCAGTGCTGCCGGGCGGGTCGGTAACCGGCTGTCCGAAGAGCAGCGCGCTCGAGCTGATCGCCGCGCTCGAGCCGGTCGGCCGCGGCGCCTCGATGGGAGCGCTCGGCCGCATCTACGCGAACGGCGACCTCGACCTCGCGCTGACGATCCGCACGTTCGCGATCGCCGACGGCGCGATTCATCTGTGGGTCGGCGGCGGCATCACGTGGGACTCCGAGCCGGCAGCCGAGATCGAGGAGTCGTGGGTGAAGGCGCGCCCGCTGCTGGCGGTCGCGTGAACCTGCTCGCGGTTGCTGTCGCGGGCCGCGGCCTCGTCGACCCAAGCGAGCCGGTCTTCGGTGCCGGAGACGATGCGCTCCTGCGCGGGAGAGCGGTGTTCGAGACGCTCCGCGTCTACGGCGGCCGGCCGTTCCTGCTCGACGAGCACCTCGAACGTCTGGGCGCGTCGTCCACCCAAATGCGTCTGCCCGCGCCGGAAACATCCGCGTGTCGCGAGCTAGCGGAGCTAGTGATCGACGCGGCCGGGGAGACGGAGCTCGCGCTGCGCTTCTTCTGGACGGGCGAAACGCTCGTCTCCACGTGCGGCCCGATCGACCCAAGCTACGAGCAGATGCGGGCGCGCGGCCTGCGGCTCGCCGTCGTCCGGACGTCGCGCGGTGCCCACGCACGCGCGAAGTCGACGAGCTACGCCGAGAACATGAACGCCCAGGACGATGCGATCGACCGCGGCGCCGACGACGCACTGCTCGTCACCGACGACGGGATTGTCCTCGAAGCCCCGACGTCGAACATCTGGTGGCGCACCGGCGACCAGCTCTTCACGCCCTCGCTCGACCTCCCAATCCTCGCCGGCGTAACGCGCGCCCTGATGCTGGAGCTCGCGCCGTATCCCGTCGAGGAGGGCGCCTACTCACTCGATCAGCTCCGAGCGGCCGACGAGGCGTTCCTCACGTCATCCGTCCGCGAGGTAATGCCCGTACGCGCGGTGGATGACAAGGAGCTCAAACCGGGTCACGCGGGGGCCGCCCTTCAAGCTGCGCTCCGCGAACGCGCAGTCGGCTGACTGGATCTACGGACGCATCTGTAGGGTCGTTGCCCATGCGGTTTGCCGTGATCAGAGAAGGTCCTCCGCTCACATCGGAGGCGCTCTCCGCGTATTGCGCGGATCACGGTCTCGTGCTTCCAGAGCCACTGCGGCTCCAACTGATCGAGCAGAACGGTGCTGTCCCGGAGGCCACCTTGCTGGTCTCGGTTGCCGGCCAAGACGAGGAGCTCGACTCGTTCCTGGGGGTTGGCATGGACGATCTGGCGAACGAGCTCGCATGGAATGCCGACACGCTCAAAGGTCGGCTGCCGGACGGGCTCCTGCCATTCGCGAACGATCCAGGTGGCAACCTCTTCGTGGTCGAGACCGACCCCGCATCGACTCACGGCGTGCTCTTTTGGGACCACGAGCTTGAGGGTGATTCAGCGGCGTTGACGCCCATCGCGCCGACCTTTACCGAATTCCTCGGCATGCTTAGAGAAGAGCCGGACTTCTAGGCTGGGGCGATGTCGCGGAGTTGGGGGGAACTGCTGGGCGAAGACGGTGCGACGCCTGAGTCGGACGAGCAGGGCGGACGGTTCTTCTCTCGCCTCCGTGACTCGCTGTCGAAGTCGCGGAAGGCACTCACCGGGGAGATCGCGTCCGCCGTTGTCGCGTTCGATCCGAGCGACAATGAGAATTGGGAGCGCCTCGAGGAGGCGCTGATCGCCGGGGACGTCGGCGTCCGCGCGACCGCTGAACTCGTCCAGCGGCTCGAGGCGCGCGGCGACATCGCGGATCTGCCCGACGAGGTCGCGGCGCTCTTCGGCGAGCCGCCGACGCTCGACATCGCCCACAAGCCCGCCGTGATCCTCGTCGTCGGGGTCAACGGGACGGGTAAGACGACGACGATCGGCAAGCTCGCCTCCAAGCTCTCCGAGCACGGCCGCTCCGTCCTCGTCGCTGCGGCCGACACCTATCGCGCCGCGGCGGAGGAGCAGCTCGAGATCTGGGCGCAGCGCGCGGGTGTGGACTTCGTCGGCTCCGAGCGCGGCGGCGACCCGGCGGCTGTCGCGTACGACGCGCTCGAAGCGGCGCAGGCGCGCGGCCGCGATGTCGTCATCGTCGACACCGCCGGCCGGCTCCACACGCAGACGAATCTCATGGAGGAGCTCGCGAAAGTGCGCCGTGTGATCGCCGGCCGGCTCGAGGGCGCGCCGCACGAGACGCTCCTCGTCGTCGACGCGACCACCGGCCAGAACGGCCTCCAGCAGGCGCGGCTCTTCGGCGAGGCGGTCGGCGTCACCGGCGTCGTCCTCACGAAGCTCGACGGCTCGGCGAAGGGCGGCGTCGCGATCCCGATCGTCTACGAGCTCGGCCTGCCGGTGAAGCTCGTCGGCGTGGGGGAGGGCATCGACGATCTCCGACCATTCGATCCCCACGACTACGCGCGGGCGCTGGTCGGATGACGATCACCCTGCGACCGCTCGCCGACGGCGATCTCGACACGCTCTTCGCGTGGGAGAGCGACCCGCGCGCCGTCGAGCTCGCGGCATTCACGCGTGAGGATCCTTCCGACCGCACCGCGTTCGACGCTCATTACGAGCGCGTTCGCGCGAATCCGGAGAACACGCTGCTCGCGGTCGATGAGGACGGCGAGTTCGTCGGGACGATCGGCAGCTTCTTCATGTTCGGCGACCGCGATGTCGCGTACTGGGTGAACCCCGCGCGGTGGGGGCAGGGCGTCGCGTCGCGCGCCGTCGTTGCGTTCCTCGAGGTCGAGCGGACGAGACCGCTCTACGCGCGTGTGGCTGAGCACAACGTCGGCTCGGCGACCGTGCTGCTTCGGGCCGGCTTCGTCGAGATCGGCTCGGACAAAGGCTTCGCGCCGGGGCTCGGCAGGGACGTCGCGGAGCGGATCTTCCGGCTGGACGAGTAGGCCCGGGTACCCTGCCTCGATGTTCGACGCCCTCAGCGACAAGCTCCAGAGCGCGCTCGGCGACCTGCGCGGGCGCGGTGTCCTCGACGAGGAGTCGATCTCGCGTGCGATGCGCGAGGTGCGGCTCGCGCTGCTCGAGGCCGACGTCAACCTCGACGTCCTGAAGGACTTCGTCGCGCGCGTCCGCGAGCGGGCGCTCGGGGAGACCGTTCGCAAGAGCCTGAAGCCGGGTCAGGAGGTCGTGAAGATCGTCCACGACGAGCTGACCGAGTTGCTCGGGTCGGAGGACTCCCGGCTCACGTTCGCGTCCAAGGCGCCGACGACGATCCTTCTCGCCGGGCTCCAGGGCTCGGGCAAGACGACGACCGCGGCGAAGCTCGCGCGCCTGCTGCGCGAAGAGGGCAAGACGCCGGCGCTCGTCGCCGCAGACCTACAGCGCCCCGCCGCGATCGAGCAGCTCATCCAGCTCGGCGCAGAGCTCGACGTGCCTGTCTACGCCGACGAGCGCACCGATCCGGTCAAGGCGGTGCGCGACGGCATCGCGCGCGCCACGGCCGACGGCCGCGACCTCGTGATCCTTGACACCGCCGGCCGCTTGAGCATCGACGAAGCGCTCATGGACGAGCTCGCCGCCGTCCACACCGAGGCGAAGCCGACGAACACGCTCCTCGTCCTCGACGCGATGACCGGCCAGGAAGCCGTGAACGTCGCGCAGGCGTTCCAGGAGCGGATCGACTTCGACGGCGTCATCCTCACGAAGCTCGACGGCGACGCGCGCGGCGGCGCGGCGCTCTCCGTCCGCAGCGTCACCGGCAAGCCGATCAAGCTCGCCTCGACCGGCGAGAAGCTCGCCGACCTCGACTGGTTCCACCCCGACCGCATGGCGTCGCGCATTCTCGGCATGGGCGACGTCCTCACCCTCGTCGAGCGCGCCGAGAAGGCGATCGAGGAGGACGAGAAGGAAGAGCTCGAGCGCCGCATGATGCAGGGCGAGTTCAGCTTCGACGACTTCCTCTCGAGCTACAAGATGCTGCTCCGGATGGGGCCGCTGCAGGGCGTCCTCAAGATGATCCCGGGCCTCGGCAACCAGCTCGCCGGACTCGATCAGGTCGACGACCGCCAGCTGAAACAGGTCGAAGGGATCATCCTCTCGATGACGCCGCACGAGCGCCGCGTGCCGCACGTCATCGACGGCTCACGCCGCAAGCGCATCGCCGCCGGCTCGGGCACGACCGTCGAGCAGGTCAATCAGCTGCTCGAGGGCCGGAAGCAGATGGCGAAGATGATGAAGATGATGGGCTCGGGAAAAATGCCCGGGCTGCCCGGAATGGGAGGCCCAGCGCCTACTATGGGCGGCGGTCCGCGCCCGAGCGCGACCCGCAAGGCCAGTTCAACACGGAAGAAAAAGAAGAAAGCGAGAAAATAGGCGTATGGCAGTGAAGCTCCGTTTGACGCGGATCGGCTCGAAGAAGAACCCGATCTACCGCGTCGTCGCGGCCGACTCGCGCTCCCCGCGCGACGGCAAGTTCCTCGAGATCGTCGGCCGCTACAACCCGCAGCACAACCCGTCCCTCATCGAGATCGACGAGGCGAAGGCGAAGGCGTGGCTCGACAAGGGCGCGACACCGACCGCGTCGGTCGCGAAGCTCCTCAAGACCCAGGGCATCTCCAAGTAGGCGTGGACGAGCTGATCGCCGAACTCGCGCGGCGGCTCGTCGACGAGCCCGACGAGGTGCGCGTCGAGGAGTACGAGGAAGACGACGGCACGATCGTGTACGAGCTCATCGTCGCGGTCGACGACGTCGGCAAGGTGATCGGTAGGCAGGGGAGACTGGCGCGCGCGCTGCGGACGATCGTCCGCGCCGGCGGTACGGCGTCAGGGCAAAGGCTGGCGCTCGAGATCGTCGACTAGTGGCGCCGGTCGCGACGCTCTACGACATTCACGGCAACCTCGCCGCGCTCGACGCGGTGCTCGCGGAAGTGCCGGACCACGCGACGATCGTCGCGGGCGGGGACGTCGTCGCGGGTGGGGAGGATCCGGCGGGGACGCTCGAGCGGCTCCGCGGTCTCGGCGATCGCGTCCTCTGGCTGCGCGGGAACGCCGATCGCGAGCTGAACCCCGACGAGCCGGGCCTTGCGCCTCCGGGTGTGCTCGAGCCGACGCGCGCCGCGCTCACCGACGAGCAGCTCCACTTCCTCTGGTCGAATCCGCCCCACGTGGTCATCGGCCGCACGCTCTACTGCCACGCGACGCCGCGCAACGACCTCGACATCTTCACCGAGCGCACGCCGGAGGAGCAGGTCGCGTTCCTCTTCGCCGACGTCGACGCCGACACCGTCGTCGTCGGCCACACGCACATGCAGTTCGAACGCGAGATCGCCGGCAAGCGGGTCGTCAACTCCGGCAGCGTCGGCTCGCCGTACGAGGACGAGCCGGGCGCGTACTGGACGCTCGACCTCGAGCCGCGGCGCACCGAGTACGACGGCATGCTCGCCCCCGCGACGACGCGCGAGGAGTGGCTCGACTGGTGCGAAGACCATGCCGTCACCAGCTGACCTCGTCACGATCGGCCGCGTCGGCCGGGCACACGGAGTCCAGGGCGCGTTCTTCGTCGAAAACCCGAGTGAGCGCGAGGACGCGTTCGCGGTCGGCGCGGTCGTGCTCGCGGGAGGAGAGCCGGCGAAGGTCGTCTCCTCGACGCGGGGCTCGGGCGGACGTCCGGTGATCAAGCTCGACCGCCCGGTCGAGCGCGGGACCGAACTCGCAGTCGAGCGTTCGGAGCTCCCGCAGCTCGAAGACGACGAGTACTACACGTTCCAGCTCGTCGGCCTGAGCGTCGAGCAGGAGGACGGCCGCTTGCTCGGAAGAGTCCGCGAAGTGCTCCAGTACCCTGCCAACGACGTGCTCGAGCTCGACTCGGGCGTGTCCCTTCCGCTCGTCGAAGCCTGCGTGCGGTCGGTGGACATCGAGGGGAAGCGGATCGTCGTCGCGCCAGGATTTGTTGACCCGGAATGGGCAGACCCGGAATGAGAATCGACGTCTTCACCCTCGTCCCGCACGCGTACGCGTGGCTCACCGAGCAGGTGCCGGTGGCGAACGTCCTCGGCACCGAGCTCGAGTTGCGGCTCTTCAACTACCGCGACACGACGCCGCTCCGCGCGGGCCAGGTGGACGACGAGCCGTACGGCGGCGGGGCGGGGATGGTCTTGCGCGTCGACGTCGTTGCGGCGGCGCTCGACGCGGCGTACGGCGGCGCAGCCGCGCCCGGCCCGGTGATCGCGCTCACGCCGAAGGGCCGCCCGCTGACGCAGGCGATCGTCGAGGAGCTCGCGGCGGAGCAGTCCCTCACGCTCCTCTCTGCGCGGTTCGAAGGCTTCGACGAGCGCATCGTCGAGCAGCTCGCGACCGACGCGATCTCGGTCGGTCCGTACGTCCTCTCGAACGGCGACCTGCCCGCGATGCTCCTCCTCGACGCAGTCGCGCGGCGGCTACCGGGCGCGCTTGCGGAAGGCTCCGGTGAGCTCGAGAGCTTCTCGCCGGAGCTCGGCGGTGGCCTCGAGTACCCGCACTACACGCGGCCGGCCGAATTCCGCGGCTGGGCCGTTCCCGACGTGCTCCTCTCCGGCGATCACGCGCGGATCGAGGCGTGGCGCCGCGCCAACGTGGTAGGCATCGAGGCGTGAGCGGCGGCTGGGATTCGTGGGAGTCTTCCGACTCGGAGGACGAGGCTCAGCGGCCGCAGTGGAGCCAGACCCCGCCGCCGTCCGATCCGGACGAGGGAAGCTACGGGTGGGGCGACTATCCGGAGTGGCCCGCGGTCGGCCCGGCGTGGGCGGACTATCCGGACTACGGCCAGCCCCCGGCGTATGACGCCGAGAGCGTCGCCGCCCGCAGGGCGCGCCGCCGCTCCCACGATCCGCTCGCCAAGCTCTTTCCCGGGCTCTCGCACGGCACGCGGGTCTTCCTCGATTGGATTCTCACGATCGGCGGCGCGGTGCTCATCGTCTACGCGCTCAAGCTCTGGATCGTCAACCCGTACCGGATCCCGTCGTCGTCGATGGAGCCGTATCTCAACTGCGCTAAGCCGGCGCAGGGCTGCCTCGGCGATTCGAGCGACCGCGTGCTCGCATGCCGGATCTGTCTCACTGTCTCCGATCCAAAGCGCGGGGACGTCGTCGTCTTCAACACGCCAAAGGCCGCCGCCACGATCTGCGGCGAGGGCGGCGCGTACGTCAAGCGCATCATCGGCCTCCCCGGCGAGACCGTCCGAGAAGACCGCAAAGGCTTCATCTGGATCCGCGGTCCGAACTACTCGAAGACCTTCGTCAAGCTGAAGGAGCCGTACATCTCGGCCGCTGCGCGCCGGTTTGACGGACACAAGGGCCACGAGTGGAAGGTTCCCGACGGGAGCTACTTCATGATGGGCGACAACCGAGGAGCGTCGTGCGACTCGCGCCAGTGGGGATCCGTCCCACGGGACGACCTGATCGGGACCGTGTTCTTCGTCTACTGGCCGCCCGACCGTATTGGGTTCAAATAGCTCGCGCTAGCTCGCGAGTGCTGCGCACTCGCTCGCTGGGTGGCGGAACTCCGCAGCCGGGAGAGCGCGGTCTCCCGGCTGCTCCGTGCTGAGTGCTTGTTACCCGACGCGGCGGGCGCCTTCGGCGCGCGCCGGGTAGCGGGGAGCCTGCGGCTAAGCCGCGCTTCGCGTCGGCTTAGCCTCCGGCTGAGGGCTCGCTCCGCTACCATCCGGCGTCGGCCGTCCGGCCCTCTTTCTATGAGCAACGTCATCCAAGATCTCGAGCGCGCCCAGCTGCGCAAAGTGCCGCTGTTCAAGGCCGGCGACACCGTTCGCGTTCACTTCCAGGTGATCGAGGGCACGCGCCGCCGCGTCCAGGTGTTCGACGGCATCGTCATCAAGCGCCAGGGCTCGGGCGTGCGCGAGACGTTCACGGTGCGGAAGATCTCCTCGGGCGTCGGCGTCGAGCGGACGTTCCCGCTCCACTCGCCGAAGATCGAGCAGATCGAGGTCAAGGCGATCGGCGACGTCAACCGCGCGAAGCTCTATTACCTCCGCGATCGCGTCGGCAAGAAGGCGCGCGTGCGCGAGCGGCGGTACGGCACCGGGCACCAGTTGCATGACGCGGTTGTCGCGGACGAAGCTGTGGTCGACGAGGCCGCTGAGGCGGACGCGCAGGACGTCGCCGACGAGACGCTCGTCGACGAGGTCGTCGCAACCGACGAGGCTGAGGCCACGGAGGCCCAGGCTCCCGAGGCTGACGAGGCCGAAGTCGCCGAGGAGCCGGTCGCCGAGGCTCCCGCCGAGGAGCCGGTCGCCGAGGCTCCCGCCGAGGAGCCCGTGGACGAGGCTCCGGCCGAGGAAGCTCCGGCCGAGGACGCTCCGGTTGACGAAGCTCCGGCCGACGACGAAGCTCCGGCTTCGTAACAACTTTCCGGCGACTTTCACACCCGCGCTGTCGGCGGCCGGGCGCCGCGCTAAGGTCGGTGCATGGACAAGCGGACCGGCCAGAAACTCCTCCGGTTCGACCGAAAGCTCGGGGCGCGGCTCGTCGCAGGTGCGGATGAGGCGGGGCGCGGCTCGCTCGCGGGCCCGCTCGTCGTCGCCGGTGTCCTCCTCGACTACGGCTCCCTCCGTGAGCACCGGGTCCGGCCGCTCGCCTTTCTCAACGACTCGAAGCAGTGCTCGCACGAGCGGCGCGAGGAGCTGTTCCGCGCCGTCGTCGCGTGCGCCGAGCGTGTCGCGGTGCGCGTCATCCCGCCGGCCGACATCGACCGGCACGGCCTGCACAAGTCGAACCTCGCGGGGCTCCGCGCGATGCTCGAGGCGCTCTCGCCCGCGGACGCGTGCCTCGTCGACGGCTTCCGGCTCGGCCCCGAAGCGCCCGAGCACCGGGCTGTCGTCGACGGCGACGAGAAGAGCGCCGCGATCGCTGCAGCGTCCATCGTCGCGAAGGTGACGCGCGACCGGCTGATGCGCCGCCTCGATGCGCTCTATCCCGCGTACGGCTTCGCGCAGCACGTCGGCTACATCACGCCCGGGCACGCCGCCGCCGTCCGCCGCACGGGCCCCTCGGCCGTGCATCGTCTGAGCTTCGCGGCGCGCTGCTACGAGGGCGAGGCCGCTGCCTAGGCGGGGGGCAGGGGAGGCAGCGGAACGCCGTGCGGTCTGGTGGTACCGGCTGCGCGGCTGGAAGATTCTCGCGACGAACGCGTGGGCTGCCGGCTACGAACTCGACGTCGTCGTCCGCCGCGGTTCCATCCTGCGGTTCGTCGAGGTCAAGGAGAAACGGGGCGTCCGCTTCGGGGATCCGCTCGAGATGATCACGCCGGAGAAGCAGCGGCGCCTCCGCCAGGCAGCGGAGACGTGGCTCGCCGCTCGGCCTGAGCTCGGGCGGCTGCGGGTCGGGTTCGACGTGATCGCCATGCGCGACGGCCATGTCGAGCGCGTGCCGCAGGCGTTCTAGCGCACGTGTCGAAGTTCGGTCCATGGCCGTCTCACAAGACGAGCTCTACGCGACGCTGGACCTCGACCTCTCGTGGTCGGAGACGGCGCTGCCCGAGCGTGTGCGGACGAAGCACGTCCATCGCCTCCACCCGTACCACGGCAAGTTCATCCCGCAGCTCGTCGAGGTGCTGCTCGGGCGCTACGTCGAGCCCGGCGGGCGCGTCCTCGACCCGTTCGGCGGCTCGGGCACCACGCTCGTACAGGCGCTCGAGTCGGGATACGACGCGACCGGCGTCGACATCGCTGCGTTCAACGCACTGCTCATGCGGGTCAAGACGGCGCAGTACGACCTGCCGGAACTGCGCGCCGAGCTGACTGAAGCGTGTGCGCGGATCGACTCGCTTGCGCCGCGCCGCGCACGCGTGCCGCGGCGCCGCTATCTCCGCGACTGGTACGCGCCGCAGGCGGCGGCGGAGCTGTTCGCGTTCCGCGATCTGATCCCGGAGTACCGGAACGCGGATGTCCTCCGCGTCGTGCTGTCGCGTGCAGCCCGGTCTTCGCGGCGTGCCGCGCACTTCGACCTCGAGGCGCCGCGCGAACCGCAGATCGGCGAGTACTGGTGCCACAAGCACCGCCGCACGTGCCGTCCCGTCGAGTCGGCCGCCGGCTTCCTCCGCCGCTACACGCGCGACACGCTCGAGCGGATCGAGGAGTTCGCGCAGGTGCGAGACACGGAGCGCGAAGCGCGGGTCATCCACGGCGACTCGCGCGACGCGGCGCTCGGCGGGCCGTTCGACGCGGTGCTCACGTCCCCGCCGTATCCGGGCCTGATCGACTACCACGAGCAGCATCGGTACGCGTACGAGCTTCTCGGCCTCGACGACCGGCGCGAGCGGGAGATCGGAGCCGCCGAGGCGGGGACGTCACTCGCGTCGCTCGAGGCGTACCGCGCGGGGATCGCCGCGGTGCTCGAGCGCGCCGCGTTGGCGCTGCGGCCCGGCGCGCCCGTGCTCGTCGTCGTCAATGACCGGCGGGATCTCTACCCCGAGATCCTCCGGCGGGCCGGCCTGCGGCTCGAGGAGCGCCGCCGCCGCCACGTGAACCGCCGCACCGGCCGCCGCGCGGGCGAGTACTACGAGGACGTGCTCGTCGCGTACGCGACTTAAGGCGGACCCCCACCCATTAAGGGCGGGGTCGCGACCCCTCCGCCCTCGGCGTCGACGCTACCGGTGCAACCGTGACGAAACGGCGCCAAGTCCGTCGCAATGTCGCACTCGAAAGTGCGCTTTCTTTCAGCACTTGTGACGGACCGGGCGCGGCTTCGCTCGTAGCCTCGGAGCGTGCTCGCTCGCGCGCTCACGCATGCCCTGGTCGGCCTCGAGCCGCGCCGCGTCGATGTCGAGGCGCACGTTCGCGACGGCATCCCGGGTTTCTCCATCGTCGGCCTCGCCGACCGCGCCTGCCAGGAGGCGCGCGAGCGCGTCCGCAGCGGGATCACCGCCGCCGAACTGAAGTTCCCCGACGGCCGGATCACGGTCAATCTCGCCCCCGCCGAGCTGCGGAAGGAGGGTTCGGGGTTCGACCTGCCCATCGCGCTCGCGGTCCTGTGCGCGTCGTTCCAGGTGCCGGGTGCTGCGCTTGCGCGAACCGCGGCAGTCGGGGAACTCGCGCTCGACGGCCGACTGCGCCGGGTCGGCGGCGTTCTCGCGGTGGCCGAAGGAGCGCGGCGGCTTGGTGTGGAGCGCCTCCTATGTCCGGCCGAGTCCGCGCAGGAGGCTGCGCTCGCCGGTGTCGAAGCCGTGCCCGTCCGTCACCTTGCGGAGGCAGTCGCCTATCTCCGGGGAGAGATCGAGCTCGCTGCCGAGCCTGCGCCGCCGCCGGACGGCGCCGTTGCGGCGGCGGCTCACGACCTCGCGGACGTGCGCGGGCAGGAGCGGGCGCGGCGCGCGCTCGAGCTCGCTGCGGCCGGCGGCCACAACCTCCTCCTCGCCGGCCCGCCGGGCACGGGGAAGACGATGCTCGCGCGCCGCCTGCCCGGGATCCTTCCGCCGCTCGACCGCGACGGCGCGCTCGAGGTGACCCGCATCCATTCGGTCGCCGGTCTCGTGGACGGTGACCGGCCGCTCGTCTCGACGCCGCCGTTCCGCGCGCCGCACCACAGCGCGTCGACCGCGGCAATCGTCGGTGGCGGCCCGAACCTCCGGCCGGGCGAGGCGAGCCTCGCGCACCGGGGCGTCCTACTCCTCGACGAGCTTGCGGAGTTCCGGCGCGATGCGCTCGAGGCGCTTCGCCAGCCGCTCGAGGACGGGTTCGTCGCCGTCGCCCGCGCCGCGGGGAGGGTCGTCTTCCCCGCTCGATTCCAGCTCGTTGGAACGATGAACTTGTGTCCGTGTGGCGGACGCGGCGACCCCGGAGCGCGGTGCAGCTGCTCCGCGCAGCGCCTCGCCCACTACCGGGACAAGCTTTCGCGGGCACTCCTCGACCGCTTCGATCTCGTCGTCGCGATGCCGCGCGTGCGGGGCGTCGAGCTTGCATCGACGCCAGGTGAGGGCTCGGATGCCGTTCGCACGCGCGTCGTCGCGGCGCGGGCGCTGCTCGACTCCCAGCCGCCGAAGCGCGACACCGAGGCGAGCGAGCTGCTGCGGAATGCCGTCGACCGGCTCCATCTCTCCGGCCGCGGCCACGCGCGCGTCGGGCGCGTCGCGCGCACGATTGCAGCGCTCGCGGGCGCCGAGACCGTGCGCGCAGAGCACGTCGCCGAGGCGCTCGCGTACCGCTCACCGGACGAACTGCGCGATGTCTGAGCTCGCGCTTGCCGTGTTCGCGTCCGAGACGGGGACGCATCTGGTCCGCCCGCCGGCCGGGGCGCGCTGGACGGAGTTCCGGCGCCGCTTCGATGAACGCGCGTACCTCGCCGATCTCGCCGCGCGTGGATTTCGATTCGTCGCGCGGTCGGCACCAGAGTTCCCGCCTCTGCTGCGCGCGATCCACGATCCGCCTGCCGGTCTCTTCTCGCGCGGTAACGCGAGCTTCGAGCTCCTCGCGCAGCCGGCGGTGGCGGTCGTCGGCGCTCGCGCCTGCTCCGGCTACGGCTCCGCCGTCGCGCGCAGCCTGTCGCGAGAGATTGCCGCCGCCGGGCTCGTGGTCGTCAGCGGCCTCGCCCGCGGGATCGACGCCGAGGCGCACCGAGGCGCGCTCGACGCCGGCGGAGCGACGGTCGCAGTCCTCGGTTGCGGGATCGATCGCGACTACCCGGCCTCGCACGCCGAGCTCGCGCGGCGAGTGGCCGCCGGCGGGCTGATCGTCTCGGAGTACGCGCCCGGCGTTGAGCCCGCGCCGTGGCGCTTCCCCGCCCGCAACCGCATCGTCGCGGGCCTCTGCGCCGCGACCGTCGTGGTCGAGGCGCGGGAGCGGAGCGGCGCGCTCATCACGGCCGACCTCGCGCTCGAAGAGGGGCGCGAAGTGTTCACCGTGCCGGGAGAGATCACATCGGCGCTCTCCGCGGGGACGAACGACCTCCTCAAGCTCGGCGCGTCGCCGCTCACGTCCGCCCGCGACGTCCTCCTCTCGTTCGGGATCGAGACGCGAGACGAGGCGGCCGAGAGCTCGCCGCTGATCGAGTTTCTCCCCGCGAGCGCCGACGAGCTCGCGCAGAAGACCGGTCTCGGAGCGGGCGAGATCGCGCGCAGCCTCGTCGAGCTCGAGCTGGCAGGCCGTGTCGCCGTCTACGACGGCGTTTATCGTCGGACTTCCTGAACCCGTACTGGCTCGAAGATCCGGCTCCACCCCGCGCAGACACCCGCCACGACGGCCGGGTCGACGTCGCGATCGTCGGAGCCGGCATCACCGGCTGCTCGGCCGCGCTGAGACTCGCGGAAGGCGGCTTACGCGTGCGCGTTCACGACGCGCGTGGGGTTGCGGAAGGCGCAAGCGGGCGCAACGGCGGCTTCGCGCTCGGCGGCGGCTCGGCGCGCTACGACATCGCGCGCGAGACGTACGGCGCCGATCGCGCGAAGGCGTATTGGCTCTGGACCGAGGAGAAGCTCGACCGCCTTGCCGAGCTCGGCGGCGATGCGCTCCGCCGTACCGGCAGCTACCGCCTCGCGTCCGACGAGGAGGAGCACGACATGATCCGGCTCGAGTACGAAGCGCTCCGCGAGGACGGCATTGGAGCCGAGTGGCTCGACGACGTCCCCGGCGCGGCGGCGGGGAAGTTCCACGGCGCGATCGCGCATCCGCACGACGGCGCGATTCAGCCCGCGCGGCTCGTCCGGCGGCTCGCCGCGCGCGCCGCAGAGGCGGGCGTCGAGTTCCGCGAGCACGATCCCGTCGAGGACGTCGACGCGCTCGACGCTGACCGCGTCCTCGTCGCGACCGACGGCTACGGCCACGGCCTCGTTTCCGAGCTTGCAGACTTCATCTGGCCGACACGCGGGCAGGTGATCGTGAGCGAGCCGCTCGACGCCGTCCTCTACGACCGCCCGCACTACGCGCGCCACGGCTTCGACTACTGGCAGCAGCTCCCCGACGGGAGGATCGTCCTCGGCGGATTCCGCGACCACTCGATCATGGACGAGCTCACCGACAGGGAGGAGCTCACGCCGACGATCCAGGCGTCGCTCGAGAGCTTCCTCCACGAGCTCGCGGGCCGTGAGGTCGAGGTGACGCACCGCTGGGCCGGCATCTTCGGCCTCACGCAGGACGCGCTGCCGCTCGTCGGTCCGGTGCCGGGCCATGACGGCCGCGTCTGGGTCGCCGCCGGCTACTCCGGCCACGGCAACGTCCTCGGCTTCGGCTGCGGCGAGCTCGTCGCCGACGCGCTGCTCGGCCGCGACTCGCCGCAGCTCGAGCTGCTCGACCCCGTGCGGTTCTTCGAGCAGTGACCGCCGTCACCGTCGACAAGCTTCGAGTCGTCCGCGGCGATACCGTCGTCCTCCCGGAGCTCAGCTGCGAGGTCGCCACGGGCCGCGTCACGGGACTCCTCGGGCCAAGCGGGAGCGGGAAATCGACGCTCCTCCGCTCGATCGTCGGCGTGCAGCACATCACCGCCGGCGAAGTGACGGTGCTCGGCGAGCCGGCCGGCGCCCGCGCGCTCCGCTCGCGCGTCGGCTACATGACGCAGGCGCCGTCGGTCTACCGCGACCTGACCGTGCGCGAGAACCTCCGCTTCTTCGCGCGCGTCCTCGGGGAGGGGCCGGAGACGGTCGCGCGCGCGATCGCCGACGTCTCGCTCGAGAGCCACGTCGATCGCGTCGTCTCGCGCCTCTCGGGCGGCGAACAGGCGCGCGTCTCGCTCGCGGCGGCACTGCTCGGAAGCCCCGAACTCCTCGTCCTCGATGAGCCGACGGTCGGACTCGACCCCGTCCTCCGCCGCGATCTCTGGAGCCTCTTCAACGACCTCGCCGAGCGCGGCGTCACGCTCCTCGTCTCGAGCCACGTCATGGACGAGGCCGACCGTTGCGACGCGCTCCTCCTCCTGCGCGAAGGACGCCTGCTCGCGCACGAGACGCCCGCCGAGCTGCGCGCGCGGACCGGCGCCGCGTCGCTCGACGACCTTTCCAGCACATTGGGATCCTAAGCTTAGAATTCCACGTGGACAAGTTGTCGC
>JADMIO011280096.1_pt1 | contig 17364 bp, 21 predicted proteins | sample 8958161 | NCBI WGS metagenome assembly JADMIO01 (sample SAMN16585339, study PRJNA669376) | soil metagenome | isolation source: Crop rotation soil | place: USA: Cullars Rotation, Alabama | collected 2011
GCCGCGACTTCAAGTCACGTGAATTCCAAGCTTCGGATCCCACTGTGCTGGAAAGGTGGCCGCCTATGCGGAGCGGGCCGCCGGCGACGGCCTCGTCATCACCGGCGCCCATGACGTCCCGGACGGCGGCTGGTACTGCGTCCCGGCGCTCGCGACCGACCTGTCGCCCGACTCCCCCGTCCTGCGCGAGGAGATCTTCGGCCCGCTGCTGGCGATCGAGTCCGTGCGCGACGTCGACGACGCCTGCGACCGCGTCGACGCGCTGCCGGTCGCGCTCACCGGCGGCTTGTTCGCCCGCAACCCGCGCACGGTCCAGCGCGTCGTCGCGCGCTCGCCGGTCGGCAACCTCTACGTCAATCGCTCGACGACCGGCGCGATGGTCGGCCGCCAGCCGTTCGGCGGCAACCGGCTGTCGGGCACGGGCACGAAGGCCGGCGGCGGCGACTACCTCCTGCAGTTCGTCGAGCCACGCGTCGTCACGGAGAACACGCTGCGCCACGGGCTGGTCGTTTAACCCCCTGGACGCCATCCGCCCAACCCGGGAAAGTCATCCGGGCGATGGTGGGGGCGACGATGGTGACCGTGCTGGTGCTGCACGGCGGGGGCTTCGTTGGAGGCACGCCGGCGTCCGTCGAGCCGATCGCTAAGGAGCTGCGCGGGGCCGGCTACAACGCGATCGCGGTGCCGTACCGCGACGAGAACCCGAACGGCAACGTCCTCGGCGAGATCGCCACGGTCCGGCGCTACGTCAAGGACGCGGAGGGCTACGGGCCGGTCATCGCGTACGGGGTGTCGGCCGGCGGCACGCTCGCGGCAGCGCTCGCGGCGCGCGGCGAGATCGCGGGCGCCGTCGTCGCCGGCGGCCCGACGAACCTCCTCACCTGGATCTGCGTCGTGCCCCCCGTCACCGTGACGCCGGCCTATTGGAACGGGCTTGGGATGAGCATCGGCGACCGCCGCGCGGCCTCGCCGTACTTCCGCCTGGATGGCCACCAGAGCCCGCAGCTGCTGCTGTACGGCGACATCGATCCGATCGTGCCGATCGACCAGGGCCTGAACTACTTCCGCGCGGCGCTCAAGGGGCAGCCCGACACGACCTACACGCTGATGCCCGTCTCACCGCACGCGTTTCGCCAGCCGTACCGCACGGAGGCGCGCCAATGGATCCAGCAGCGCTGGCCGGTCAGCTCGAAGGGGACGCGCCTCAGGCCGGGCTGGCCGAAGTCCAAGCACCGTTAGGCTTGCGCCCATGATCACGAAACTCGACTTCATCGCGGTCCCCTCGACCGACGCCGAGCGCTCGCGCGGCTTCTACGTCGACACGCTGGGCCTCAAGCCCGACGAGACGGGCCGCTTCGAGTTCTGGGTCGGCGGGACGTGCTTCGGCATCTGGGAGCCGGCCAAGATGGGCTTTGAGTTCGCGCCGCAGCACAACGCCCACGTCGCGCTGCACGTCGACGACGTCGCGCAGGCCAAGTCCGAGCTCGAAGGCAAGGGCGTCGAGTTCCTCGGCGACGTCTTCGACACGGGCGTCTGCCACATGGCGTTCTTCAAGGACCCCGACGGCAACGACCTCATGCTCCACCACCGTTACGCGCCGCCGCGCACCGCCTGACGAACTGCTCGTGCAGGCGCGTGTCCTGCCCGAGCTCGGGGTGAAAGGCGATCGCGAGCAGGTTGCCCTGCCGGGCGGCGATCGGGTGGCCTTCCAGCGACGCGAGGATCTGCACGTCGTCGCCGTGCGCATCGATCCACGGCGCGCGGATGAAGACCGCGCGCACGGGTGGGCCGTCCAGCCCGTCGAAGTCGAGGTCGGCCTCGAACGAGCGCACCTGGCGGCCGAACGCGTTGCGCCGCGCCGCGATGTCCATGACCCCGAGATGCGCGCGGTCGAGCAGGATGAGCCCCGCGCACGTGCCGAGGACCGGCGTGCCCGACGCCGCGAACGCGCGCAGCGGCTCGGCGAGGCCCTCGCGCTCGATGCCGAGCGTCATCGTCGTCGACTCGCCGCCGGGGATGATCAGCCCGTCCAGCCCCTCGAGCTCGGTCGGCACGCGCACCTCGCGCACCTCGGCGCCGAGCGACCGGAGCATCCGCTTGTGCGCCGCGAAGCCGCCCTGGAGCGCGAGCACTCCGATCGGCACGCCGCCTACCAGCCGCGCTGAGCCAGCAGCTGCTCGCCCTCGAGCGAGCGCGCCTCGAGCGAGTTCATCGCCTCACCGAGGCCCTCGGACGCCCGCGCGACCCGCTCGGGGTCGGCGAAGTGCGTGCAGGCCTCGACGATCGCGCGCGCGCGACGCTCGGGATCGGAGGACTTGAAGATCCCCGAGCCGACGAACAGGCCCTCGGCGCCGAGCTGCATCATGAGCGAGGCGTCGGCAGGCGTCGCGATGCCGCCGGCGCAGAACAGCACGACCGGGAGGGCGCCTTCGCGCGCGACGCCGCGAACGAGGTCCAGCGGCGCCTGCAGATCCTTCGCGGCCGTCGCGATCTCGGCCTCGTCGAGCGTGCCGAGCCGCCGGATCTCCGACCGGATCGAACGCATGTGGCGCACCGCCTCGACGATGTCGCCGGTGCCGGCCTCGCCCTTGGAGCGGATCATCGCGGCGCCCTCGCCGATGCGCCGCAGCGCCTCGCCGAGGTTCGTCGCGCCGCACACGAACGGCACGGTGAACGGCCATTTGTCGATGTGGTTGGCGTCGTCGGCGGGCGTCAGGACCTCGGACTCGTCGATGTAGTCGACCTCGAGCGCCTCGAGCACCTGCGCCTCGGCGATGTGGCCGATGCGGGCCTTCGCCATGACGGGGATCGTCACGGCTTCCTGGATCGCCTTGATCATCGCCGGGTCGGACATCCGCGCAACGCCGCCGTCGCGGCGGATGTCGGCGGGCACGCGCTCGAGCGCCATGACCGCGGCCGCGCCGGCGGCCTCGGCGATGCGGGCCTGCTCGGCATCGACGACGTCCATGATGACGCCGCCCTCGAGCATCTGGGCCAGGCCGGCCTTGACGCGGAATGTCGCTTCGTCTCGCACCCCGGCAATTCTACCGGTGCCCTCTGGACGTCCCCTACGACACGCCAGCGCGTCCGATAGCGTCCGCAGCCATGAGGATCCTCCGCGGCGCCGCGGTCGTGCTCGTCGCCGTCGCGATGCTCGCGACGACGGGGGTCGCGGCAGCGCAGAGCCGCTGCGGCGGCTTCCTCCAACCCGCCTGCCCTCCGCCTCCGCCGCCACCGCCACCGCCGCCCCCGGGCCCGGTCGCGGCGACGCTCACGCTGACGCCGGAGAACGCCGCGCGCCGCGTGGACTCGAGCAAGGCGTTGCGGTTTCACGGCGCCGTCGGCGGCGTCCCCGTCGCCGAGGGCCTGTTCGTCGAGCTGCGCCGCGCGGTGGCCGGGTACGGGGCCAGCGGCGCGCTCGAGCCGCTCGTCACGCAGGTCAAGGCGGACGGGACGTTCGAGTTTCACCTCCTGCCGCAGATCACGGTCGACGTCCAGGCGGTCCTGCGCGAGAACCAGCTCGCGACCGGCAAGAGCCCGGTCCGGCGCGTCGTCGTGCGCTCCATCCAGAATCTCAGCATCTCCGCGATCAACGCGACGCGCGGGCGGTTCGTGCTCACCTCGATCGGCCCCGCGAAGGTCCACCTCGCGGCCGGCGACGTCGCGCCGCGCACCGGCAAGGCCCGCTTCGGCTACCTCTACCTCATCTCCAAGAGCCGGCTGTTCGCGATGCGTCTCGGGTTCGGGCGCCTGCGCACCAGGGCCTGCACGACGACCTGCAAGCGCTCGGCGATCGGCTACTTCCGCATCACGCCCGCGATCGTCCGCGAACGCCGCAACTACCTGGCCTGCGCGCGCACCTCGATGTTCCTGGCGGTGCAGGACGCCGCGGTCTCGGAGGACTGCGGCAAGCCGCGGATCGAGCTTCGCCGGCCTACTTGAGCTTGAACGCCTTGATGCGATCGGCATAGCCGTCGGCATCGCGAGCGTAGACGCCGTAGGCGAGCGCCTGCACCATGCTCAGCAGCGCGGTGTGCGAGCGCACGTACGCGGGGCTGTTCGACGAGTAGTACAGGCGGATCTGCGCGAGCTTGGCGACCTCGGACAGCGTCGCGTCGGTGATCGCCATCGTGCGCGCCTTGCGGTGGCGGGCGAGCTTCATCGCCCGCACGACGAGCGGATGCGGGCGGCCCGCGGACAGGCCGATGACGAGCGTCTCCTCGTCGATCCTCGACAGACGGCCGAGCGCCTCCTGCGAGGGGCTCGCGACGATCTCCGCGCGCAGGTCGAGCAGCATGAGCAGGTGACGCAGGTAGGACGCGAAGAAGGCCATCTGGTCGGTGCCCGCGACGAGCAGGCGGGGCGTCGTGGCGATCGCCTCGACGGCGGCCTCGATCTCCGAGCGCGACACCTTGCGCGCCGTGTCCTCGACGTTGACGTGGTCGGCGGCGAGCATCGTCTCGAACTCGTTCTGATCGAGCGAGAACAGCGGCGCGGCCGGGCCGGGGCTCGCGCTGGGCACCGGCGAGGTCGCGTGACGGCGGCGGTACTCCTCGCGTGCGGAGTGCTGCAGCTCCGGGTAGCCCTCGAACCCGAGCGCCTGGGAGAACCGCACGACGGTGCTCGAGGACGTGTTCGCGCGGCGGGCGAGTTCCTCGGCCGTCTGGAACGCTACCTCGTCGAGGTGGTCGACGATGTACTGCGCGACGTCCTTCTGCGAGCGCGAGAAGTCGTCGAAGCGGGCCTGGATGTAGGTGGAGAGCGACTCGGGAGTCGTCGTCGTAGCTGATCGCTTCATGGGCGAGCACCTGTTTCGACGGACCTGCCCGCGTTCCTTCGCGCCGCGTCCAATCGTCCCTTAAACGAACCGCGCCCGGCCATGTGATGGACCGGGCGCTTGAGCCGAGAGTGAGGGGGCGGGGGATATGGGCCGAACCAGCTCTCGGCGGGCTCTGCCTCTAGTCGTTCCCGGCTCGGTGAGTCATAAACACGCGAATTGCTCAGCCTGGCGCGTAGCGACGGATGGCCGGCGTCGTGCCCTCGGGCACCGTGTAGAACGCGTGCCCGCCGGCCGAGAGCGCGATCGCCTCCCCCTGCCCCTCCCCGAACAGCTCCGCGCCGGCGGTGCACGGGCGGCGCTTGAGCGCCGCCGCGACGCTCTCGCCGGGGCGGCGCGTGAACACGAACGCGCTCGTGTAGGTCCGCAGGACGATCGTGCGGCCGTTGGCCGACACGTCCCCCGCGGTGACCGCCTCCCCCGTGCCGAGCCGGAGGCTGCCGGCGCGCCGCATGGTGCTCGCCGTGCCCGACACCGGCTTGCTCGCGACGTAGATCCCCGCGCGGCGCGTGAAGCTCTTCGACACGATGACGAGCGCGCCGCTCAGCGGGTCGCGCAGCAGCGCCTCGGCGTCGCGGCGCCCGTCGGGATAGCGCAGCTCGATGCGACCGGCCGGCGCGGTTTTCACGGGCGCCGCGCCGTCGCGCACGCCCGGCTCGGCGACGCGATAGACGACGACCGCGTCGCGCTGCGGGACGTTGTCGCCGATGTCGCCGATGTAGAGCGCGCCCCGGCTCGCCGCGATGTCCTCCCAGTCGAACGCCTCGGCGCCCGTGACCGCGACGTCGGCGAGCAGCCGCCCGTCGAGGCCGACGGCCAGCACGCGCGGGCTGTCACCGGAGTCGTTGTGGGTCCACAGCACGCCGCGCTGCGAGCGCGACAGCACGAGCCCGGAGAGCTCGGTCGCCGCCGGGGCGTCGACCCGGCCGAGAATGCGCGGGCGCAGGCGCGCGCACAGCGCGGGCGCAGCCGCCGCCCGTGCGGTCGTCGCGGTGCGCGCGCGCTGCTCGCCACGCGCGTCCTGCTCGCCGCCGCACCCGGTGGCCACGAGCGCCGCGATCGCGAGGCTCCACAAGGGGGTGTGGCGAGAAACTCGGGCTGGGGCCGAGTTTCTCGACACACCCCCGCTAGCCGAGACGGCGAACCGTCTCGCGCGCACGCTGGATGCGCCGATCCTCGACCTTGTACTCCTCGGGGAGCGCGAGCAGCTCGGTGATCGCCAGCACGTCCTTGGCCAGCAGGAGCTGGACGCGCAGCGCCGCCTCGGCGCAGTCGATGATCTCCTGACGCGACGCGAAGGTGTGGTTCATGCCGAGCAGCCTGCGGATGTAGTAGCCCATGGTCTAGCGCAGCTTCTCGAAGATCTCGGTGGCTCGCACGACCCGCACGTCGGTCTTCTCGAGCCCGGCCTCCTGGGCCAGCGAGATGATGTCGCGCGCGAGCTGCTCCTGCATGAGCAGAGCGCCCTCGGCAGCGTCCTCGATCTGCGCGTCGGACTTGCTCTCGTAGCCACCTAGGAACATCTTGCGCAGCAGATCGCCCATCTCACTCCTCTTGCCTTGGTCTTGCGGTCAGCCCCGTCAGCCGCGGAGTATCCCGTACGCGCGTCGTTGACGGGCGCCTACTCCTCGTCGCCATCGCTCGTCTTGACGTCCATGTTCAGCGTGATCGGGAGGCCGCTCTCGATCGCCTGCGCCGCGACCTCCGCGCCGCCGATCCGCACGCCGGCCATGATCGCCTGCGTGAGCGCCTTGACGACGAGCGCCCACGCCTGCTCGTCGAGATCGACCGCCTCGCGCAGCCGCGCCGCGATCGGCCCGAGCTCGATGACGGCCTTGTCGCTGACGTCGCCGGGTCGCTCCGAGCGTGCCATGGCGCACAGGGTAGGCGTGTCGCACGGATAGCGTGTGCGCGATGTCCGGACCGCTCATCGCCGTGACCGGCGCCACCGGCGCGGTCGGGTCGCGCGTGGCGCGAGGGCTGAGCGAGCGCGGCGTGCGCCAGCGCCTCGTCGTGCGCGACGTGGCCCGCGCCCCCACGCTCGACGGCGCCGAGGTGCGCGGAGCCGCGGGATTCGGTGCGGGCGAGGAGCTGCGCGCCGCGCTCGACGGCGTCCACACGCTGCTGCTCATCCCGGCCGCCGAGGCGCCCGACCGCGTCCAGCAGCACATGACGGCCGTCGATGCCGCCGTCGCGGCGGGCGTGCGGCGGATCGTCTACCTCTCGTTCCTCGGCGCGGCGCCGGACGCGACGTTCACCCTCGCGCGCGACCACTGGGCGACCGAGGAGCACATCCGCGCGAGCGGCGTCTCGCTCACCTTCCTGCGGATGAGCCTCTACATGGACTTCATCCCGTCGATGGTCGCGCCCGACGGCGCGATCCGCGGCCCCGCCGGCGACGGCCGCGTGGCCGCGATCCTGCGCGACGACGTCGCGGCCGCCATCGTCGCCGTCCTGACCTCCGGCGGCCACGACGCCATGACCTACGACCTCACGGGACCGGCGGCGTTCAGCCTCGCCGAGGCGGCCGCCCTCATGACCGACGTCACGGGCACGCCGATCCGCTTCGAGGACGAAACCGACGAGGAGGCCTACGCGTCGCGCGCCGGGCTCGGAGCGCCCGACTGGGAGGTCCGCGGCTGGGTGACGTCCTATCAGGCGATCCGCGACGGCAGCCTCGACGTCGTGAGTCCCTCGGTGCTCGAGCTGACCGGCCGCGCCCCCACCTCGCTCGCCGGCTACCTGCGGGCGAACCCGGCGTCGTGAAGCCCGCCGCAAGCGCTCGCGTGCTCGCCGCGCTCGCGGCCGTGTCGACGCTGGTCGTCGTCGGTTGCGGCCGATCCGACGACCGGCCGGCCGCGGACACGCCCGCCGACGTGACGCTCGCGCTGGACTTCACGCCGAACGCCGTGCAGGCGCCGGTCTTCAGCGCCGTCCGCGAGGGCCTCGACCGCCGCCACGGCGTCCGCCTGCGCATTCGCGAGCCCGGCCAGGGCCCGGACGGCGCCAAGCTCGTGGTGAGCGGTCGCGCGCAGCTCGCGCTGCTGGACATCCACGACCTGGCGATCGCCCGCGAGCACGGCGCGGCGGACATCGTCGCCGTCGCCGCGCTCGTCGGGCGGCCGCTCGCGGCGCTCCTCGCCCAGCCAGCCATTCACCGGCCCCGAGAGCTCGAGCACAAGACGGTCGGCGTCTCGGGCCTGCCGTCCGACCCCGCGTTCCTGAAAGCCGTCATGCGCGCCGACGGGGGCGATGCGGACGCGGTGCGCCAGATCACGATCGGCTTCTCCGCCGCCCAGCGGCTGCTGACCCGCAAGGTCGACGCCGTGCCGGCGTTCTGGAACGCCGAGGGCGTGGCGCTCGAGGAGCTCGGGCGGCGGATGAGCGTCTTCAAGGTCGAGGACTACGGCGCGCCGCCGTATCCCGAGGTGCTCATCATCACGTCCCGCACGACCCTCGCCACGCGCCGCGACGATCTGCGCGCCGCGCTCGACGCGCTCGACGACGGCCTCGAGTCGACGCTGAGCCACCCCGAGCGCGCGGTCGGCTGGGTCGCCGGCGCCGCGCGCGCGACCGACGCGCAGGCGAAGGCGCTTGTCCGCGCCCAGCTTCGCGCCGTCGCGCCGACGTACGCCCGCGGGCTGCGCCTCGACCGCCCGCTCCTCGAGCGCTGGGCAGCGTGGGAGGCGAAGGTTGGCATCGTCAAGCGCCCCCCGGACGTCGCGAGCGCCTTCGCGTTCGACCTGCGACCGGGCTAGACGACCGGCCTAGCATGACGGCGTGCCCGACGACGCGGCATGGGGTGCTCCTCCGGGCCGGCGCATGGCGGCGTCGGCGTTCTGCTGCCCGGCGTGCCACGGTCGGCTCACGCTCTCCGACAGACCGCGCTGCCGCGGCTGTGGTGCCCGCTTCGACGCCATCGGTGGCGTGCCACTGCTCATCGCGAACGCCGACCGCGCCGTCGTCGACCGGCGCGACGACCCGCGGCCGTTGCCCGCCCACGACTGCGCCGGCCTGGGGATCGCTGCGATCGACGACGCCCTCGCACGCGACGACCGGATGCTCGAACTGGGCGCCGGTCGTGAGACCACCACCGACCCGCACGTGGTGCGCACCGACGCCTTCGTGTACGCCGCCGAGCACCTCGATGTCGTCGCCGACGCGCATGCCCTCCCGTTCCCGGACGCGACCTTCGACTTCGTCTTCTCGCTCGCGGTCTTCGAGCACCTGCACTCGCCGTGGCTTGCGGCCGAGGAGATCGCGCGCGTGCTGCGACCGGGCGGCCGCGTCTTCACGCTCTGCGCCTTCCTGCAACCGCTCCACGGATACCCCGACCATTACTTCAACACGACGGAGAGCGGACTTCGACGGCTGTTCCGCGACGGGTTCGAGATCGAGTCGTGCGGCCCGAGCCGGCTCTCGTCGCACCGCGAGTCCGCGGTCCCGCTGTACCGGATGCGTGAGATGGCCGAGGCCTACGGTCGCGAGACGCGAGCCCCGCTGCGCACGCGCTGGCGGCGGCGCCGACTCGAACGCGCGCTGGCCACCGCCACCCACCAGTTCCAGCAGCTCGGCGACCTCTTGCTCGAGGCGCCGGGCGCGCACGCGGCCTGGCGCCAGATCGCACCGTCGGTCGAGCTGCTGGCAGTGCGTCGCTGAGGCGCAGCCGGGCCGTCGCCTACACCACAAGAGCCCTGCTACTCCATGGGCCGGGTAGGACTCGAACCTACGTCTGACGGATTATGAGTCCGCTGCTCTAACCACTGAGCTACCGGCCCTCGCGCCCGCCTCGACGTCAGCGGCGGGGCGCCAGGCGCAAGGTACCGCTACTGCACGCGGTCGACAGCCCGCGCGAGCTCGCCCGCCGAGAAGACGCCCTCGAAGCGCGCCGTGATCTTGCCGCTGCGATCGATGACGAACGCCCACGGCTCGGTCGGCAGCCGCCACGCCGCGACCTGCGGCCGGACGGGCTTCGAGGCGTCGTTGTCCTGGTAGATCTCCTGCTGGATGAACGCGACGCCCTTGCCGTTCTCGGCACGCACCTGCTCGGCGATGTCGACGACCGGCCCGCAGGTGCGCGACTGGCACAGCGCCGGGGTCGCGAACAACAGGACGACCGGCTTGCGGCCGACGACGTCGGCGAAGTCCGTATCGAGCATCTCGGGCGGCGGCGGCACGCGCGTCGTGATCTTCTTGAGGTTGCCGCCGACGTCGGCGCCCGTCAGCGTGTGGACCTTGATCGCCTTGTCCCCCACGTCCGGCGGGCCGTTCTTCATCCCGACGTCGAGCGCCGCCGGCGCGTCCGCGACGACGAGCCGGCCGTCGAGCCGCACGATCCCCACGGCGATATGCGCCCCGGCCGACGCGAAGTCCGGCTTGGCCACGTAGAACGTCTTGCCGTTCGCGAGGTCCGACGACGTCTGCGCGCTGCGGTACGGCGTGGCGACGTCGAGCGACTCCTTGCGCGCGACGAACGGGCCGCGCAGCTCGCTGCCGTCGGGCTTGGCCGTGTAGACGGCGACTTCCGAGACGTCGATCTGCTTGTTGGCGCTGTCGACGATCGCGAAGCCGAGCCGATTGTCCGAGCCCACCTTCTGCGAGGACGCGCTGCTCGGCGTGAGGATCGCACCCTGCTTCAGCCCGGCGGTGAGCTGCTTGAGCGTCTTGCCCTCCGCGGACGGGAAGTCCGCCGGCCGCGCGGCAGCGGGCTCCGGGGGTGCGGGCGCCGAGCCGCCGTCGTCGGAGCCGCAGGACGACAGGGCCACGACCGCCATGAGCATGGCGAGCAATCGAGGCATCCGGCTGGAATCTACGCGTTCGCGTGATTGGATTGCGCCGCACCATCGGCAACCAAGGGAGTGGACCGCATGACGGACCGTGCTGCGATCGTGACGGGAGCCTCGAGCGGCATCGGCCTCGCCGTCGCCCGGATGCTCGCCGAGGAGGGCCACGCCGTGACGCTGGTCGCCCGCCGCCCCGAGAAGCTCGAAGCCGCCTACGCCGAGCTGCACGCCGACGGCCTCGAGGTCCAGCGCATCGCCGCCAACATCGGCGACGAGGAAGCCATCACGCGCATCGCCGCGGCGCACCGCGACGCCTACGGCCGGCTCGACGTCCTCGTGAACAACGCCGGCGTGGGCATCGGCGCGCCCATCGGTGAGCTCAGCACGAAGCGCATGGACCTCCAGCTCGCCACGAACCTGCGTGCGATCCCGCTCATGTACCGCGAGACGCTCGACATGCTCAAGGCCGCGGGCGCCGAGCACGGCAACGCGCTCGCGATCAACACCGCCTCGATCACCGGCAAGCAAGGCGAGGCGTGGCTCAGCATCTACTCCGCGACGAAGTTCGGCGTCGTCGGCTTCACGCAGTCGATGAACCGCGAGCTCAACGGGCTCGGCATCAAGTCGACCGCGCTGTGCCCCGCGTTCGTCGACACGGCGATGACCGAGTTCGTGCGCGACCAGGTGCCGCCGGACAAGATGATCCAGACGTCCGATCTCGTCGCGGCGGTGCGGATGCTGCTCGCGCTGAGCCCCGGCTGCGTCGTGCCGGAGATCGTCTTCCAGCTGCCCGGCGGGGGGCAGCTGGACGACGTCAGATGACCCCTACCTCAGGACCTCGGGCTCGCGCGAGAAGTCGAATTCCTCGGCCGCGACCTCCTCGGGCTCCGTCGCAGGCAGCGCGCCGAAGTCGTCCGGGAGGACGAGCGTCTCCTCGAACAGCCAGCTGAGGCCGGTTTCGGTCGCCTCGCGCTCGCGGCGCCGGCGGGCGGCCGAGCGATGCTCCTCGACGGCGCTCGTGAGGTCGACGCGGAAGCCGCCGCTCTCGTTGCGCGAACGGCTGCGACGCGCCTCGACGCTTGCCTGGTGATCGGCGATCGCCTCGGCGAACCCGTTCGTGTCGAAGGCGCCGTCGCGTGCCGCGAGGCTCTCCTCGAGCTGCAGGCGCAGGTGCAGCACCTCGTACTGCGTCGCCGGACGCGTGATGTAGCGCCCGTGCACGCCGGTGAAGCGGTCCCATGCCTCGGGAAAGCCCATGCACCGCGCACCCGTGCTCACGCGATCCGCTGCGACCATCGGGCACACGCCGCTGCCGTCGCTGAACGCGCCGGTGATGACGGTGTTGCTGCCGATGCCCGCGAGCATCGCCCGGCGCGTACGCTCGGGCAGGGTGTCGATCGACCGGCGAAGGTCCGCCAAGGCTTGGTCGCGAGGCGTTGTCATAAGGTGGCTCTCTCCGTTCGTCGGGGCTCGGCCACCGTATGGGAGCTCGTCGCCCGGCACAACTGAATCCCTGGTAATGAAAGGTATCTTGCAAGCTCAAGCTCGGATCAAGCTCGGATGAACGCGAATCCCCCGAATCTCGCGGCGTCTCGCCGCCGGGAGCCTTCGCCACCGCGGATCGGCCGCTCTCCGAAGGACCCCGCCCCGAGGATTCGCGGCCGATCCACGCTGACTCGGCTCCCGACGCCGAGCCATCCGCGATCGTCGGTGGATTCACGGTGAGGCTCGGCGTCCACATCGGCTACTGGGGGCTGGGCCTCTCGTCGGACGACCAGCGCGCGATCGTGCAGGAGGCCGAGAAGCTCGGCTACCACTCCGTCTGGGCCGCCGAGGCGTACGGATCGGACGCCGCGACCGTCCTCGGCTGGCTCGCCGGGTTGACGACGACGATCAAGCTCGGCTCGGCCATCTTCCAGATGCCGGCCCGCACGCCGGCGATGACCGCGATGACCGCCGCGACGATCGATCAGCTCTCCGGCGGGAGGATGCTGCTTGGGATCGGTTCGAGCGGCCCGCAGGTCGCCGAGGGCTGGCACGGCCAGCGCTTCGGCAAGCAGATGCAGCGCACGCGCGAGTACGTCGCGGTCGTCCGCAAGGCGCTCGCCCGCGAGCGGCTGGAGTACGACGGCGAGACGATCACGCTGCCGCTGCCCGACGGCCCGGGCAAGGCGCTGAAGCTCACGATCGCGCCGGTGCAGCAGCAGATCCCGATCTACCTCGCGGCGATCGGCCCGAACAACACGCGGCTCGCCGGGGAGATCGCCGACGGCTGGATCCCGACCCTCTTCTCCCCGGAGCATGTCGCCGAGTCGCTGACGCTGCTCGACGAGGGCGCGGCACGCTCGGGCCGCTCGCTCGACGGCTTCGACATCGCGCCGACCGTCTACGTCTGCATCACCGATGACATCGCGGCGGGTCGCGACCTCGTGCGCCCGCTCGTCGCGCTCTACGTCGGCGGCATGGGCTCGCGCAAGCAGAACTTCTACAACGCGCTCGTCTCGCGCTACGGCTTCGAGGAGGAGGCGCGCGACGTGCAGGACCTCTACCTCGACGGCAAGCGCGACGAGGCCGCCGCACGCCTCTCCGACGAGCTGCTCGACACGGTCGCGCTGTGCGGGCCGCCGGCGCGCATCCGCGACCGTCTCGACGTCTACCGCGCGGCGGGCGTCGGGACGCTCGGCGTCAGCCCGATGGCGTTCACCCGCGACGAGCGCGTCGCGCAGCTGCGCCAGCTCGCGGAGCTCGCCGCCTGAGCCCGCGCCCGGATGGCGCCGAGCGCGCGATCCTGCTCGGGGCGTTCGGCGATCCGGGACACGCGTTCCCGATGATCGCGCTCGGCCGCGCGCTCGCCGATCGCGGCCACGCCGTCACGTTGCAGACGTGGACGCGCTGGCGCGCGGACGTCGAGGCGCAGGGGATGACGTTCGCGGCCTCGCCCGAGTATCCCGTCTTCCCCACCCGCGAGCGGCCGCTGTCGCCCTACCAGGCGGTCGAGCGCGCGACGCGCGACACGATGAGCCTCGTCGAGGCGGTCGCGCCCGACGCGATCGTCGCCGACATCCTCACGCTCGCCCCCGCGCTGGCCGGCGAGCTGCACGGCGTGCCGGTCGCGACGCTCATCCCACACGTCGACCCGCGTACGCCACCGGGTGGCGCGCCGTACTCGAGCGGCGCGCGGCTGCCGCGGACGGCCGTCGGCCGCACGCTGTGGCACGCCGCCGATCCGATCCTCCGGCGCGGCCTCGAGCTCGGGCGCGTGCAGCTCAACGAGACGCGCCGGCGGGTCGGGCTCCCGCCGCTGGACCGCGTGCACGGCGGGATCAGCGAAGACCTGTGCCTCGTCGCGACGTTCCCGCAGCTCGAGTATCCCGGCCCGCGCCCGCGCGGCGCGCACACCGTCGGGCCGCTGCTGTGGGAGCCGCCGAGCGAGGACGTCGCGCTGCCCGAGGGCGACGATCCGCTCGTCCTGCTCGCCCCGTCGACGTCCCAGGACGTCGAGCAGCGGCTGCTGCGAGCCGCCGTCGAGGGGCTCGCGCGGATGCCGGTGCGCGTGCTCGCGTCGTCCAACCGCAGCCTGCCGGACCCGCCGCTGCGCATCCCGCCCAACGCGCGGCTCGTCGAGTGGCTGTCCTACGCGCGCACGATGCCGGCCTGCGACGTCGTCGTCTGCCATGGCGGGCACGGCACGGTCGCGCGCGCGCTGTCCAGCGGCTGCGCGGTCGTCGTCGTGCCCGCCGCGGGCGACATGAACGAGAACGCCGCACGCGTCGACTGGGCAGGGGTCGGCGTGCGGCTGCCGCGGCGGATGGTCGGCGCGCACGGGCTTCGCCTGGCCGTCGGCCGCGCGCTCGCCCGGCCGGGCCTGCGCACGCGGGCGCGGGAGCTGGCTGCATGGGCCGCCGAGCACGACGGCCCGACCCGCGCCGCCGACCTCGTCGAGTCGTTCGCGGCGCCGTCGCGCGCGACGCGGCTCGCGACGAGCTAGCACCGCGTCCGCGGCGGGTCTAGCTGCCGGAGCTGGAATGCGCCGTCCGCGCGATGAGCGTCCCGCTCGCCGTGCGCACGCCCGTCCGGCCGGCAGCGTCCTGCGTGATGGCGTAGGCGCGCACGCGCATGCGCCCGGTGCGGCGCAGCAGGCCGGCGTCCGTGCGCGAGAGCGCGAGGGCGAGCGTCTGCGAACGACCCCCCTGCAGCGCGAACGTCACGCGGCCGAGCTTGCGCTCCTTGCGCAGCACCTTCACGGACGATCGCTTGTTCGGGATGCTGAAGAGCGTCACGCGGCCGTTGCAGCGGCCGGCCGCCTGCGGACAGGAGATCGTGACGAGCGCGGTCGACGGGCGCTTGAGGCGCGGCGCGGAGAGGCCGAGCGAGGTGCGCGCGGACGAGCTCCCGGTCGTGGGCGAGCTCGGGCCTGGCCCGGCGCCGGTCGTCGGCCCGGGCGATGTCGAGCCGCTGCCCGTCGGGCCGGCCTGCGCCTTCGGGGCGGGGCTGCTCGGAGCTGCCGGGGGCTCGTCGTCGTCGGCAATCGTCGCGGCCGCCGTGGCCCCGGCGAGCGTCGCGGCGACGGGCGACGAGAGCACCAGCGCAAAGCTCTCGGCAGGCTCGTCGGTCGTGTCGTCGAGCACGGCGACCTCGACCAACGCCTCGCTGCTGCCGGCGGCCAGCACGAGCGTGCCGGAGCGCGGCGCGTAGTCCTGGCCGGCCGTCGCCGTCCCGTTGGCCGTCGCGAAGGCGATCGAGACGGCGCGACCGCTCGGCGCCGACAGGCGGACGGCGAACGTCGCCTTGGCGCCCGGGGCACCTTCGGGCACGGCCGGGCTGTCGGCGACCGACAGCGACGGCGCGGGATCGTCGTCCACGATCGTGCCGGTGGCGTCGCCGTCGACGACCTCCGCTCCCCCGATCACCAGGCGGAACGTCTCGTTGGCCTCGTTCAGCGCATCGGGGCGGATCGCCACGGCAACCTGCTGGGCCTGGACCTCGCCGTCCAACAACCCGCGCGGCCCGAACGAGCGCGTCCCGCTGGCCGCGACGTAGTCCGATGCGGCTCCCGCCGAGCCGTCGAGCGTCTGGAAGGACACCGACGTGCCGCCTGCGAGGAAGTCCGCGTGGCGGGTGATCGTGAACGTCGCCGTGCCGGCCTCGCCGACCTGCACGTCATCGACGGTGATCGTGCTCGCGGCCGCCGGCGACGCCCACGCAAGCGCGCCCAGCAGCACCACGCAGAGCGCGCACGACAACGACCCCCGCCCTCCCTGGCAGCCCATGCGCGCAAACCTAGCGTCTGCACAGGATGCAGGCAAGCGCGCCCCGGACGCCGTCTGCGGCGCCCTCCGCGACCGGCTACCGCGCCGGTCGTCGGTACTCCCCCGGGTGGATTCGAACCACCACGCCTTGATTAACAGTCAAGTATGCTGCCGTTACATCACAGGGGATCGCGCACCCTTCGTGCGGCTGCACTCTGGCGCCGCATGCCTGCAGTGTAGCCCCGACGGACGGACGGCGACACCAAGTCGCGTCAGCTGATCTTGACCGGCGTGCCGATCGGCATGAGCCTGACGAGCTGGCTGATCTTGTTGTTGCGCACGCGGACGCAGCCGTGCGACGGCGCGCCCGGGATGAGGCCCGGCTCGTTCGTGCCGTGGATGCCGACGACCGGAGCGCCGCGCCACTCGCGGATGTTCGAGTATGCGCTCGTCCCGAAGGCCCAGGGCCCGTACGCGCCGCCGCCGCCGCGCAGCAGCTCGCGGATCCAGAAGTTGCCGGTCGGCGTCGGCGTGCCGGACTTGCCGACGCCCACCGGCGCCGACCAGACGACCCGGCCGTTCTTGCGCAGCGTGGCCTTCTTGTTGCGGCGGGAGATCGTCAGCTGCGTGCGCACGACGTAGAGCTGGCTGAGCATGTCCGCGGGGACCCAGCCGGTGCGGCCGTTGGGCTTCATCGGGAGGCGGATGTGCAGCCACTGGTCGCCGGCGGCGTCGACCTTGCCGTCGAGCACGAGGTAGACCTCGGGGAACTTGTCCTCGGTCTCGAAGCGCAGCTTGGTGATCGCGGGCGAGCCGCTCGTGGGCGCGACGCGGACCGCGTACGTCTCCGTCGCGTGAGCCCAGCGCGTGATCCGCGTCTCGTCCGAGAGCGTCACCGACGTGCCGGGCTCGACGAGGTTCTCCATCGGGTCGGGCCCGATCGGCGCCACTGCGGCGTGGGCGGCGGCAGCCGGCATCGCGACCGCGACGAGCGCCAGCACCCCGGCCAACGCGATCCTCATCCTTGCACGCAACATCATCGTTCCCCTCGAGCGTGGCCGGTCATTTCAACATCCTTGTCGGCCGATGCTAGCGATCGCATGAGCGGCGGGCGCGGGTTGGCGCCCCGGATCACATCCGAGCCCCGTGGCTGCCGCCGTACATCGCCTCGTCGACGGCATCGTCGACCTGCTGCTTGACGACCGCCTTGCGGGCGGCAAGCTCGGAGATGTCGCCACCGCTGACGCGTGCCGCGGCGATCTCGCGTTCCAGGCGCGCGAGCGTGAGGTTCAGGCGCTCGATCTCGAGCTCCTCCGGCGTGGCCGCCGCGGTTCGCTCGTCGCCGACGGCGAGCTCGCGCATGAGCCGCAGCAGCGGGTCGTCGTCGGCGAGGCCCGCGGTCGGGGCATCGAGGTGCTCGCGCAGCTGCTGCGCGGCGCGGCGGGCGAGCGCGCTCGTGAGGTCCGCATCGAGGTCGAGCTCGGCGAGCGCAACC
>JADMIO012500407.1_pt1 | contig 17364 bp, 12 predicted proteins | sample 8958161 | NCBI WGS metagenome assembly JADMIO01 (sample SAMN16585339, study PRJNA669376) | soil metagenome | isolation source: Crop rotation soil | place: USA: Cullars Rotation, Alabama | collected 2011
CGCGACAACTTGTCCACGTGGAATTCTAAGCTTAGGATCCCAATGTGCTGGAAAGTGTCGCTCCGCAGTCGCGCGCACGGACCGGGATTTGAAAGATCTCGGCAAGGTCGCCGAGCTCGTCGAAACCGGATCGCCGTTGGACGTCGGCGTGCGCGGCACGTGGAAAGACGTGCCGTTTGAGTTAACTGGGCGCGCGCAACTCGGCCACGAAATGGGCGGGCAGTGGGACGAGTGGTACGCAACGTTTTCAAACGGCTGGCTCGGTTGGCTCGCGGAAGCACAGGGTCGCTTCTATATCACGTTCCAATATCCGATTCCCGAGGGCGTCCAGGTTGCTCCTTTCGATCAACTCCAGCTCGGACAAACCGTGCCTGGCCTGCCATGGCCCACGCCTTTGATCGTCGCGGAAACCGGACGCGCAACTGCGCTTGGCGCCAAGGGCGAGATTCCGTATCTGCTAACGCCAGGCGAGACTTATTACTACGCCGATCTCTCGGGCGTGAACGGCGCTTTTGGCACACTCGATTACAACCAGTCTCCACCACTTGTCTTCCTGGGCCAACAGGTCACACTTGCTGACCTCGGCATTACAACTACACGCGCGCCCGAGCGCGAAGAACGACGAGTCGGCGCCGCGCAATTGAGTTGTCCAAACTGCGCCGGACCTCTTGAGTTGCGCGCGCCTGACAAAACCGAAAGAGTCACGTGTCCGAATTGCAACTCGCTGCTCGACGTTAATCAAGGCAAGCTTCAGTTTCTCAAAGCTCTCGAGAAGCCGTGGTTTCAACCCGTGATTTCGCTCGGCACTGTAGGCGACGTGCCCGAAGGAAAGATGACTGTCATCGGCGCGATGGCGCGCAGTGTCACGATCGAAGGCACGCAATATTTTTGGAGCGAGTATCTGCTCTACCAACCGCAGATCGGCTTTCGCTGGCTGGTCAATAGCGATGATCACTGGAACTATGTGCGCGCCGTGCCGCCGGGAGAAGTCTCCGAGTCGGCCAAGTATGCAAGTTATCAAGGCAAGAGTTACAAGATCTTTCAGGACGCGCAGGCGCGAGTCGAGGTGGTGCTCGGTGAGTTTTACTGGAAGGTCGAAGCGGGTGAGCAGGTTCGAGGCGTCGATTACGTTAAGCCGCCGTACATGCTTTCGAAAGAGCTTTCAGCCAGCGAGATCAACTGGTCACTCGGAACTTACGTCGAGGTGCCGCAGATCGAGAAGGCGTTCTCGGTTAGCGGCCTCCCGCGTCCGTCGGGTGTCGCGCCAAATCAGCCTTACAAGCACTGGTGGGTTTACAAGTACTGGCTCGCTTTCATCGTGCTCGTTTTGGTGCTGGGGTTCGTGACCTTGGTTTTTTCCGGCTCGAGCAAGCAAGTGTTTTCGCAAACGGTGACTCTGCCGCCGCTGCCGAATGAAGACGGCACGCAGGTTTTCTTCAGCGAGCCTTTTCAGCTGGAAGGCAGGCGCAACATTCGCGTCGTGGGCCAGTCGCCGGTGCAGAATACGTGGGTCTATCTTGAAGGAGATCTGATCAACGACGAAACGGGCGTGGTCCAATCGTTTCCGATCGACATCTCTTACTACCAGGGCGTTGAGGATGGTGAATCGTGGTCCGAGGGTGGGCAAGAAGATTCGGCGTACACGTCGTCGATGCCCGCCGGAAGGTACGTGCTGCGGTTGGAGGGTCAGTGGGAACGGTGGCAGCAACCGGCGGTTGTGACAGTCAGGATCGAGCAGAACGTTACGCACGGGATCAACCTGCTGATTGCATTGATTGTTTTGTCGATTGGTCCAATCGCGATGCTCATCTACCACATCAGTTTCGAACACAAGCGATGGTCTGAGAGTATGTTTAGTAGCAGTGGTGATGACGATGAATGATGTTCCCGCAAAGGCGCAAAGAAAGCGGGCGATTTCTCTTTTCGTTTTTCTTTGCGCCTTTGCGCCTTTGCGGGAAATAAATTAAGGGGCCTTCTATGCTTAAAGCACTCTACACAATCTTCGGCATCGGCGTTGTCAGCTTGTATACCGTCGCCGCCATGTTGGGTTGGGAGATTACCGGTGGCTCGCGCCAGCAGCTACCGCCTGACGCACGACAGAATGGTTATCGCTCGTTCCACTTCTGGCACTACGGCTTACACGGAGGAAAATGATGCACATAATTCCGGGACTAGTGGTTCCACTTGAAGGTCTGGTGTCGACGCTCATCACGACGCTCGTGTTCGTCGTGCTGGGACTCATCATCTTTGGGCTTGTGTTCTTTGTGATCGCGAAGGCGACGCCCTTCTCGGTGCGCAAGGAGATCGAAGAGGATCAAAACATCGCTCTGGGCATTGTAATCGCCTCCGTGATCCTCGGCAGCGCGTTGATCATTGCCGCCGCGATCCACGGGTGAGGATGAAACGGCCGCCGCTACTCTTCCTCAATGTTCTCATCGTCGCGACGTGCGGGCTGATCTACGAACTGCTGGCGGGCACTCTCGCCAGTTACGTTCTGGGCGACTCAGTCACACAATTTTCACTCATCATCGGTATTTACCTTTTTGCGATGGGAGTCGGTTCGTGGCTCTCGCGCTTCATCGACAAGGGACTCGCGCGACGCTTTGTCGATATCGAACTGGCTGTCGCGATCCTCGGCGGCTTCTCCGCGCCGCTACTGTTCATCACCTTTGCGCGTGTCAGCTATTTTTACGCGGTGCTCTATTTCGTCGTGTTCGCGATCGGAGTGTTTGTCGGTCTCGAAATCCCGCTGTTGCTGCGAATATTGAAAGATGAGATTGAATTCAAAGAACTCGTATCGCGCGTGCTTGCCTTCGACTACATCGGCGCGCTGCTCGCGTCGATCCTGTTTCCGATCCTCTTTGTTCCGCGCCTCGGTTTGATCCGGACGTCGCTGGTCTTCGGAATGCTGAATGCCGGTGTCGCGTTGTGGGGCACGTGGCTGCTGCGACCGCTGATCAAAGGCGGCATCGTCGGACTGCGTGTGAAGGCAGTGCTGGTGCTGGCGGTTCTCCTGATTGGCCTCGTGAAAGCAAACAAGCTCACTTCGCTTGCCGAAGACGAGATGTTTGCCGATGAGATCGTCTACACGAAAGACACGCCGTACCAGCGAATCGTCATTACGCGTGGACGCGCGGGGTTTCAGTTGTTCCTGAATGGCAACCTGCAGTTCAGTTCGACTGACGAGTATCGCTATCACGAAGCGCTTGTTCATCCGGCCATGCTGCTGGCGAATAGTCCGCGACGTGTGTTGGTGTTGGGTGGTGGTGATGGCCTCGCGTTGCGGGAGATTCTGAAGTATTCGTCAGTCGAAAGAGTCACACTTGTGGATCTCGATCCCGAGATGACGAAGCTTTCCAACCGGTTCCCGCTGCTCGCGCGGTTGAACCAGCAGGCGTTCAGCGATCCGCGCGTGCGGGTTATTAACGAAGACGCTTTCATCTGGGCGGAGGAAACTAACGAGCTTCCTTACGACGCCGCGATCGTCGACTTTCCGGATCCAAACACGTTCGCGCTCGGCAAGCTCTACACGACGCGCTTCTACCGGCTGCTGCGTGCGAGACTCAGCGAGAATGGTGCGGTCTCGGTGCAATCGACGTCGCCGATGTTCGCGCGTAATTCCTACTGGTGCATTATTCGGACGCTCGAAGCGGCAGGTTTTTATGTGCGCCCTTACTACACGGCCGTGCCGAGTTTCGGGCTATGGGGTTTTGCGCTCGCGCGCTCGTCGGCGTTTGAAGTCCCGCGGAATCCGCCACCGGGTTTGAAGTTTCTCAACGATCAAACGCTCACCGCGATGTTCACGCTCGCGAAGGACATCGAGCCCGTCCCGGTCGAGATCAATCGCCTCGATAACCAGGCGCTGGTGCGCTACTACGAAGGCGAGTGGAAACGCTTCGAATAACGCCACAAGAAAGATGAGCCACAAAAAAGCACAAAGCCACAAAAGTTATCAGAGATCATTTTGTGCCTTTGTGGCTAATTTTTTATGAATAGGCGTGAGGTTCTTGCAGCTTTCCTTGGGCTTCCCGTGGCGCTTGCGGCTTGTCGTCGCAGTGAAACGCCGCCGCTGCCGCCGGGAGAAATCGTGGGCGCGTCTGATGTCTTTGGTCATCGTTTGCGCGACGGGCTGCGTGTAGAAGTCCCTCAGGACGCGTGGTCCAACATCCCGCTCGTAATCGTCGGCGGCGGCGTTGCTGGTCTCACCGCTGCATGGCGTCTACAAAATTCCGGCTTCAAAGACTTCATCCTGATCGAGCTCGAAAGCGCTCCCGGCGGCACCTCGCGCTCCGGCTCGAACCGCACAATCTCGTTCCCATGGGGCGCGCACTATATTCCCGCGCCGATGAAAGAGAACACCGCGCTCGTATCGCTGCTCGAAGAGATGGGCGTCGTCGAAGGAAAAGACAACAACGGCCAGCCTGTCATCGGCGAACAGTTCCTTTGTCGCGATCCGGAAGAGCGTGTGTTCTACAAAGGCCGGTGGTACGAAGGACTCTATCTTCACGCCGGTGAAAGCGAAGACGATAAACAACAATTCGACAAGTTCAATACCGAGTTGTACCAGTGGATCTCGTGGCGCGATGCACGCGGCCGCCGTGCGTTCACTCTCCCGGTATCGGCATGTTCGGACGACGCCGAAGTCACCGCGCTCGATCGCGTCTCGATGGCTGACTGGATGAACGCTCGTGGCCTTTCGAGTCCACGGCTGCGGTGGTGGGTAAACTACGCCTGTCGTGACGACTACGGCATGGAGCTCGAACAGACCAGCGCATGGGCAGGATTGTTTTACTTCTGCTCGCGCGTGCTGGAACCGGGGATTGAATCACAGTCGCTAATCACGTGGCCCGAAGGCAACGGGCGCCTGGTCCGGCATCTTTTCGAAAAAGCGAGAACTAATATTGAACTCGATCGCGCGGCAGTTGAGTTGATCCCCGTGCAGGATGGTGTTGACGTCATCACTCTCGATCGCGAGAGCCGGAATCCGCGTGGCTTTCACGCGCGGCGCGTGATCTTCGCGGCGCCGCAGTTTGTGGCGCGATACGTCGTCAGGCCATATCGCGACAATCCGCCGGCGCACATTTCGGAGTTTCAATTCGGCGCGTGGATGGTTGCGAACCTGACGTTGAAAGACCGGCCGAAACCCGGTTCGCCTCGCGATTTTCCGCTCGCGTGGGACAATGTTCTTTACGAGAGTCCCTCGCTCGGGTACGTGGTCGCCACCCATCAACGTGGTCTCGATCGTGGTCCAACCGTGCTTACTTATTACTATCCGCTTGTTGACGAAAACCCACGTACCGGACGAACGCGCCTGTTAGAGACTGACTGGCACGGCTGCGCCGAGATCGCGCTGACCGATCTTTCACGCGCCCATTCCGACATCCGCAACCTCGTCGAACGTCTCGACGTGATGCGCTGGGGACACGCCATGATCCGTCCACGCACCGGCTTTATGTGGGGCCAGGCGCGCCGCGAAGGCGCGAAGCCCTTTCGCTCGATCCACTTCGCACACTCAGAACTCAGCGGCGTCGCGCTATTCGAAGAAGCCTTCGACGTCGGCCTGCGTGTAGCGGATGAAGTTATTAACCACGGATTACACGGATAAAAATCCGGATTTATATCCGTGTTATCTGTGGTTAAGGATTTGTCTAATCACTCTCAGAGCCTCGTCGAGTTCGGCGCCCGCAAGCTCGAGGCGCGGCGGGCGAACGCGCGCGTTGCCCATTCCGACCTCCTGTTGGACCAGCTTGATCAGTTGCACAAACTTCGGCACTGTATCCATCCGCAGCAGCGGCAGAAACCAGTTGTAAAGTGCGATCGCCTTCTCGCGTTCGCCGTTCATCGCATAATTGAAGAGATCGACTGACTCGCGCGGTAACGCATTGACCAACCCTGCCACCCAACCGGCAGCGCCCATCGCGATCCCCTCCACAATCGCATCATCAACACCAACGAAGATCGCCAACCTGTCGCCAATCAGCTCACGAATCCACGTCACGCGTCGCACATCAGTGCTCGACTCTTTCACCGCTTCGAAATTCTCATGCTCCGCAGCAAGCTCTTTTATCTGTTCCGGCAGGAAGTCGGTCCCGTACGCAACCGGATTGTTGTAAAGCATGCAGGAAAGTTTTGTCGCTCGAAACACCGCTTCGACGTGCGCTTTCATTTCACGCCAATCGCTGCGATAGACGTACGGCGGCAAGACCATCAAACCGCTGCAACCCGCGTCTGCGGCACGTTCCGCTAACTGCTTCGCTTCAGCAGTACTCAACGAAGCGATCGCAGCGATGACCGGCACGCGCTCTCCGACCGCATCGATGACTGTTTTCCAAATCGCCAGCTTCTCGTCGAAACTCAGCGTCGCGCTCTCACCCAACGAGCCCGGCGTCACGATTCCAGTGCAGCCATGATCGATCAACCACTTCGCATGTTGGCCCACAAATGCGTGATCGATCTTGAGGTCCTTGTCAAACGCCGTCGTCGTCGCAGGCATCACGCCTGCCCATTTCATTTTCATGTACGTCATTCACTCCCACGAACTAAGCTCTCAACCCTCACCGGCACCACCGGCGGACGCACCGACTCCGCGCGCCAGCCAAACAGAAACTCTACCGCGCCACCGCAAATGCGTCCCTGGCACGGTCCCATCCCACAGCGCGTTTGTAACTTTGCCGCACGCCACGAATCGTGCGCGCGCAGTCGAGCAAACGTAACATCCTCACAGCGACAAACAATCGTCTCCGGCTCGGGCAACTGCTTCAGCTCGTCACGCAATGCGAACGTTTGGTTCAACAACTCCGCAAACCTGCGATGCTTTTCGCGAACACGAAACAATTGGCGCGCATCATCATGTTTTCCCGCGGCCGCAAGCCCGGCGATCTCGCCTTCCACGAGCGATAGTTCCAACCCTCCGACGCCCGTCGCTTCCCCCGCAGCGTAAACCTGCGGAACCGTCGTCTGCTGAAACTCATCCACTCGCACACAACTGTTATCAACAACACATCCCAACAATTCCGCCAGCTCAGCATTCGGCACAAGATGAAACCCACACGCCAGGTAATCACACGCTACCTGCCAACGCTTTCCTCTTCGAAACAACGTCACGCTCTCGAGTTTGTTGTCGCCATGCGCGCCAACCACCCAACACGCACTCAAATATCGCACGCTCTTCCTCTGCGTCTTTGCGCCTTTGCGCGAGAAATCTTTTTTCAACTTCCACGCCTGTGCCAGTTTCTCCTTCTTCAGCACCAACTCTAAACCAAATCTCGCAAGCCGTGCCCACGATGCCTGCTCCGCAATCAACAACACCTCCGCGCCACGCCCGCGTAAATAAGCAGCCACAGCCAACAACAACGGCCCACTGCCCGCGACTACAACACGCTTTCCTTCGATCTCCAATCCAGTCTTCACGAGTGCCTGCAATCCGCCGGCGCCCATAGTATTCGGCAACGTCCAACCCGGAAATGGCAGGAAACGTTCACGCGCTCCGGTTGCAAGCACCAGGCTTGTGTAACTCAATTCGCAAACGCCTTCAGGCGTTTCCGCCAGCAGCGTCCCTGCAGGTAGCTGTTGAAACACGCGCGCACCGTTGATGAATCGAATATCAACGCTGCGAAGTCTTTCGAACCATGCCTGCGCTTCGCGCGACGCAGGCTTCGCTTGCTCGCCGCGCCAGATTTGTCCGCCTGCGGCAACGTTTTCATCAACAACTGCGACGCGCGCTCCACTCTGCGCCGCACGATAAGCTGCGGCCATTCCCGCCGGACCGCCACCGACGACCAGCACGTCGCAAACTTCAACCATCGGTGCGCACGTCCATTCCTTCGCGGCAAACCGTCTGACAACTACGACAATGTTGTTCACTGTCAATCGTCACACGACACTCGAAACAGATCCCCATCCCACACAATGGGCCACGCGGCTCACCGCTAACCGAACGACGGAAACCATAGACGCCTGTTTTGAGAACTGCCGCCGACACCATGCTGCCCGCGGGCATCGTCACCGAAACGCCGTTCACGCGAACGGTCACCGTATCAGGCATGCACCGGCTCCTGTGTCACGCGCGCGGGCAGGTAAGGCGCCACTGGGATGGCAGTCCCTCGGTCCATGATCTGTGCGACGAGAAGTTTGGCAGTGCCGAGCGAGGTCGTGATACCAAGCCCCTCATGTCCGGTAGCGAGATAAAGCCGCTTGTGCTCGGTGTATGGACCAATCAACGGAAGCTTGTCAGGCGTCGCCGCACGAAAGCCCGTCCACGTTCGTAACGAAGAAAGCTTGCGCAGCCCAGGTAAATATTCGATTGCGCGATTGAGCATACGCGTAACGATCGGCTCGTCAACCACGGTCTCATCGACGTCGAACTGTCTTGAAGATCCGATCAGCAACTGCCCGGTCTTCCGCGGCTGGATGTTGAAAGCAACTGACTCGGCCGTCAGCGAGTGTGCGCTCTTCAGGTATCCGAGCTCCACGAGCTGATGACGCAGAAAGTTCGGATAGCGATCGGTGATCACGAGATGACCCTTGCGCTTCTTCACTTCCAGCCCAGGCGTTAACACCGGTGACCAGCTACCCGTTGCATTCACGATCACTCCAGCCGAGATCGAAGTTCCATCACGCAAGCGAACGCTATCGGACGTAATAGTTTCAACCGCTTTACCGAGAAACAGGGCGGCGCCCCTCAACATCGCCTGGGCCACGAAAAACTGCGCCGCACACGGCGGATAGATCACGCTATCGCCGGGAACACGCAGACCACCAACTAATCCCGGCCGCAGGTTCGGTTCGGCTTCGGCAACGGAGTGGGCGTCGAGAATCTCAACCGGAACACCACGCTCCGAATAAAACTTCGCCTTCCTCGCAACCTCGGCCATCTCTTCGTCATCGACTGCGATCCAGATCGTGCCGCACGAGTCGTGCTCGACTTCACGCGGCAACTCATCGCCGATTTCGTCCCAAAGCTGCTGGGAATAACGCGTCAGTGCAAACTGTGCCTCCGAATCGTCCATCACGACGAGATGGCCCATGCCAGCCGCCGTTGCGCCGCCGCCAACGATTCCAGCTTCGACGATCGCCGCGCTGAGCCCTTCACGCGCGCACTCGGCCGCGCAGGCGGAACCGACAATGCCCGCGCCAATGATGACCACGTCGTAAGCTTTCATCAGCGAATGCCCGTCGCGAAGGGATCGCGCTCGTCAAGAATGAGATCGGATTCGGCAGTAATGAAGGCCGAACCCTTGATCCTCGGATGGACCACGTTGTCGATCACCTTAACCCTGCCTTCAAAGACGCTGCCGACAATGCTCTCCTGGAGCCAGACCTGGCCCTCTTTCAGTTTGCCATCGGCAACAAGACAGGCAAGCTTGGCGCTGGTACCGGTGCCGCACGGCGAGCGGTCGTAAGCTTTGCCGGGACAAAGCACAAAGTTTTTACTGTTGACTCCGGCCAGCTTCGAAGGCGCAAAAAGTTCGACGTGATCGATCTCGTGACCATCGCTTCCGGTAATTCCTGCTCGCGCCAGGGACTCTCGCACCGCGAGGGTAAACTCCATCAGTCGATCGAGATTCTCGAGTTCCAACTCCTCGCCATGCTCCCTGACGAGAAAGAACCAGTTGCCGCCCCACGCTACGTCGCCGGTCACCGATCCAAACCCGGGTGCCTTGACTGTTACGTTCGTCGCCAACCGGTAACTCGGCACGTTTGCCACTTCAACTCTTCCCTCTTCATCGAGACGTGCGACAACAACGCCCACCGGCGTCTCGATGCGATGAACTCCTGCGCCGATGCGATTCTGATAGGCGAGCGTAGCGACGAGTCCAATAGTCCCATGCCCGCACATCCCAAGATAGCCAACGCTGTTGAAGAAGATCACGCCGGTCACGCACGAGTCATCGACAGGTGTACACAGCAACGCACCCACAACCGCGTCAGAGCCACGCGGTTCGTTTACCACGGCGCATCGGAAAGCGTCGTATTCGTTCCTGAAGCGCTCGACGCGATCTGATAGCGCGCCCGAGCCGAGATCGGGACCGCCACTGATAACTACACGCGTCGGCTCGCCACCCGTGTGTGAGTCGATCACCTTGATGCGTCTGATGTGTGAATCCATTTAGATCGCACAAGCTACCACAAATTAAATCAGCATTCATCCGCAGAAAATCTGCGGCCTAAATCTTTCACCTGTCGGAATTTTCTACGCGTCGCGAGCCGAGTGTCGCGATCTTTCACCAAAACGAGCAGGAACAATGCTTGCACAAGGATCTCCAAAAAGGAGAAATATCATGCAACGCAAGTCACTCCCTGTATTTCTGATCTTACTGCTCGTATTCAGCTATTCGCCGCTCACGTTCGCGCAAACCGCATCGTCAAACGATTGGGCCGTCGTGCAACGGCTCAACACTAACGAAAAGCTCCTCGTGCGGCAAAAGGATGGGAAAGAGTTGAAGGGAAGGATGATCGAAGCGACTGACACAACGCTGACGATCGATCGCGATGGCAAGCCGCTGAGCATCGCACGCACAGACGTTCGCCAGGTTTACGTGATTGAAGGCAAAGCGCAAAAAGGAAAGTGGGCTTTGATTGGAGCAGGAATTGGAGCGGGCGCGGGCGCGGGAATCGGCGCCATAAAGTATTCACCAGATAGTGATGACAGCGAGCTCTGGATTCCCGTGGGGTTGATGTTTGGCACCGGCATCGGCGCAGTCAGCGGCTTTCTGTTCGGAACAAGCACTCGCAAACGCGTGATGGTCTACGACGCGCGTTGATCAATGGCTAAGCTCTTCTTCGCTTCCTCCAATGCCTTGAGTTGTGCTTCGTCGAGCTTTGGAAAATCGAGACCGAGCGCGTTCATGTTCTCGACGATCGCCGCTGCTACCACCAGGCGCGTGAACCACTTGTTGTCGGCCGGGACGACGTACCACGGCGCGTACTTCGATGCAGTGTGCCGGATAGTTTGTTCGTAAGCGTCCATGTAGTTGTCCCAGTGCTCGCGTTCGCGAACGTCGTTGAGAGAGAACTTCCAATTCTTCGACGCGTCGTCGATGCGCGCGAGAAAGCGTTTCTGCTGTTCTTCTTTTGAGACGTGCAGGAAGAACTTCAGCACGAGGATGCCGTTGTGTGTGAGGTAGCGTTCGAAGTGGGTAATGTCGCGGAAGCGGCGTTTCCAGATGTTCTTGGTTTTAAGATTCCCAGGGAGCTTTTGACCGGCAAGGAAGTTTTGATGGACGCGCACGACGAGCGTCTCTTCGTAATAGCTGCGGTTAAAGATGCCGATGCGCCCGCGCTCGGGAAGACGCTTCGCACAGCGCCATAGGAAGTCGTGGTCCAACTCTTCGGCGGAGGGCGCTTTGAAAGACGTGACTTCACAACCCTGCGGATTGACGCCCGACATCACGTGCTTGATCGCGCCATCCTTGCCGGCGGCATCCATCGCTTGAAAGATAATCAACACGGCCCAGCGGTCCTGCGCCCACAGCTTTTCCTGCAGCTCCGCCAGCACTTCGACACCGGCAGCCAGCGCTTCCTGCGCCTGCGGCTTCTCGTCCGACTCGAACTCCAGCGTGTCGCCCGGATCGACGTCTTTGAGTCGAAACTCCTTGCCGTTGGTTACGCAGAAAGGTTCGGAATACTTCCTGGCTTGTTTGAGAAAGTCTTTGTCGTTCATGGATGCAGTTTAGTTTTAGCCACAGATTTTACACGGATTTCATACACAGATTAAATCAAATCCGTGAATGAAATCCGTGTAAATCTGTGGCTCAATCAGTACCTTAGTCGTCGTCGCGCCTGGTGCTTTTCTCCGCAATCTCTTCGCGCTCCTCTTGCAATCCGAGGCGCATGGCGTCGAAGGCTGGGAGGCGGCTGATCTCGGGCATGGGGACGTTGCCTCTGACTGAGAACCAGATGATGCGATTCAGGATTTCCGGATCGGCCATGTCGGCGTGCGCCATGTCCTGTTCTTCCGTGCGTCGCATCCAGTAAGCGGTGGCAGCGTCTCGCGGTGGTGGCGTCACGAGATTGTCGAAGGCAACGGTTGGAAGCAGCGCTTTGTAAGGCCGCAGATCGGGCTCAGCTCGAAAGATGTTGATTGGCGTTGCCGTTGCATCGAGCTGGTTCATTGGTTCGATGCCGAGCAGCAATTCAATCGTTCTGATCAAACTCACTGTGTTGTGAAACTCATGAATCAAAGTACCCGGGCGATTGTAAGCGCTGATCAGCAACGCCACTGAACGGTGCGCATCGACGTGATCTGGCCCATCCTGTGCATCGTCCTCAACCACAACGATAGCGGTATCTTTCCAGTAAGGACTGTTCGACACGGCTTCGACCAGCAATCCCAACGCGTAATCGTTATCAGCCATAAAAAACTGCGGCGTCGGCTTGCGTGCCGCGACGCCATCCGTGTGATCGTTCGGCAGACGAATCACCGAAAGATTCGGCAGGCGATCGCCGGTCCCGGCAGCACGCTCCGCAGCGAACGCCCGAAACTCCCGCAACCACACGCTGAGCCGAGAATTATTGATAAGCGGATTACCGTTAGTTTCGCTTGCGGCGCGGTATGAATCGACCGTCATCGCGTCCGGCGTATCCATATCGAAGTTGCGATACTCGGTGTTGATTCGTCCTTCCAACGACTTCTTCGTCGGGAAAGCAGAAACATTCGGCGACAAGTCCGGGTACGACTTCGCACGATTGTCTCTGATCGCCTTAACATCGGCTTCCGAAAGCGTTGCGACAAACTCGCCGTAGTTGCGATAAGTGAGACCCGCGCGCGCGGCTGCGTCCCAGAGATAGAGCGTCTCGGGCTCGGCAACGTCGCGTGCGCCGTGCAAATACGGAATGAAGCGCCGCATAAAATTCGCAACGTCTTCGGTTTTCACTGTTGGCCCAAACATCGAAGGTACGCCGCGCACCGGCTCGTAGTTTGGCAAGCGATTGAAGCCTTCGTAATCGTAGGTTCGCCCGCGGCGGCTGTACTGCCAGCGGAACGCTTTGTCGACGTAGTCGGTTGAAAATGCGGCGGTGGACCAGTTGTGCCCGTCAGGACTCGCCTCCGAGTTCACAAAGAAACGATCGAACAAGCCGAAACGCATAGCGAGTGTGCGATGATTCGGCGAGATGTCCTGCCGTTGGCCGTTGGGACGCGCGGCGGCATCGCCGGCCCCGAAGATCGCGAGCGACGGTTCGCCGTCGGCTTTCGTGCCGTCACCTGATTTTTCGACGTCGCCAAAGACTTGATCGTAAGTGCGATTCTCCTTGATCACGTAAATCACATGCTTGATTGGCGAACGATTGGGAAAGAGCCGCGTTTGACGTGGACCAACCAGGCCGTTGTTTCGCATTACTTGTTGCGTGTAGCGCGCGAGCGCGGGATCGTCGGGCAGACTAACGGCGCTAATGTTTCCGATAACAACTGACGGGCTGTATTGCCCACCTTGTTTGTTCGCGAGACCCGTGCCAACAGGAAAGCGATCGTTGGGCGCGTTAGGAACGCGGCCGGAGTTGTCGACGACGACTGATGAATTCTGAACGCCGGTGCCTTTGCCGTTGCCGATGAAAAGCGTTTGGCCTACGACGGCGAGGGCGGACGGGTATTGACCGGTGGGAATGAAGCCGCGCACAGTGCTACGGGCGGGGGCAAGCCCCTCTTCCTGACTTGTTCTTTTTTCCTGACTTGTTCCTTTTTCCTGACTTGTCCCTTTTTCCTGACTTGTTCCTTTTTCTTGACTTGTTCCTTTTTCTTGACTTGTTCCTTTTTCTTGACTTGTTCTTTTTTCCTGACTTGCTCTTTCTTCCTGACTTGTTCCTTTGCCGAGTTCGACGACTGCAATCGAATTGCTGTGAGCGTTCGCGACGTACAGATCGTCGCCGCGCAATGCCAATCCTTCCGGGCTGTTGCCTGCCGGCACGCCTTCAGACAAACGTACACTGATGCGCTCGATCTCTTTGTCGGTTCTGGTATCGATTACCGAGACACTATCGTTATTCGAATTTGCAACGTAAAGCCGCGTTTGCTCCGGATTCAACAACATCACAGTCGGATGGCGTCCCACAGCAATGCGTGCGACCGGTTGCGCGGAGCCATCCGGATAGACTACCGCGACTGAGTTCTCGTTCCAGCACGAGACATAAACTTTGACGACCATTCCACGCTCGTGGACCACAACCACCGCATACGGATAAACAAAGTGTTCACCAACGGCAGACTTCCGCAGATCGATGCGCGTGAGTTTGCGGGCGCCGCGCAGGTCTTCGATGATTCCCAAACTGTCGCCGAGATTGTTGGCCACGAAAAGCGTGTTGCCATCAGGACTGATCGCAATTCCGCTCGGATAAACCGGCGGGCGATCGCTGTTGTAACGCGGTGAGTTCGCCGCAAACGCAAAGCCACTGACGTCTATAAAAGGAGCGTCGATCGTCGTGTTTGGACCAGGCGATGCGGGAGTAATCGGAGTTCGGCTTTCCGGTTGAAAACGGAAGATCCAGATCTTGTTTTCGAAACCGCCGGAAACGTAAAGCGCGTGTGATCCGTCTTCGTTCGGCGCCGGCGCAAACACGACGCCCACGTTCACACTTTGCGGCGACGGAAAGTAAACATTTTGGACCACTGCCGCGGGCTTCGCATTCAGATCGATTACTGAAAGAGACTGCTGGCCACGATTCGCAGCCGCGTTGAACTGAATACCGTAACCGCTGTTCACCGCGAGCAGGAAGCGACCTTCGCCGCCCGGTCCTAACTTGTCCGGACTGCGCACCAAATCCACCGGCAATGCACCAACGGCAACTTGACGCGTCGTCAGATCCTGCACCAACGATCCCGCCGGTGTGATCGGTCGTCCCTCGCTGGCCGGCTCGTCCTGCTCAGCCGAAGTCGAAACACCTCCGAGCAATCCAAAGAGCAGGCAAACTGTGAGCAATAGCGCGCAGGCAAATTGTCTGGGGTTCATCGGCGTGGCAGTGTATCAAGCCACAAAGAAGCACAAAAGAAGAAAGCCACAAAAAGGCACATAAGAATTAATCCAATTCATCTTGTTGCTTTTCCATTTTGTGCTTTTTGTGCCTTTTTGTGGCCAAGCTTTTTATGTGCTTCTTTGTGGCTAAAGGGGGATCCGAAAAAATAAATGCCGCCAAATGAACAACCGCTAAGTTGATGTCGGCTACTAAGGGAAAACGTATCGCAGCCGCTCGCCTTCAGAGGCTCACGCGCGGGGCGGCGTGTATAATGGCGATCACTTACAAATGAACCAACTCGTACGGTTTCTGTTCGGACATGAGCAGGCCGTTTTTACTAACGGCCGCTTTGGTTTTGACGTGCGTCCGAGCGCCGTGGTCCTCATCCTGATCGCCCTGCTCGCCGGAGTCTTCATTTATTTCATTTATCTACGACCACGCGTACGTTTATCAAAAGGCACGACAGCCGCGCTGGTCGCTCTACGCGCAGCAATTCTCGTGCTGATGGTCGTGTTGTTGTTGCGGCCGGTCGTCGTGGTGTCGTCGGTGATCCCACGGAGCAGTTACGTCGCGATGGTGATTGACGACTCGGTCAGCATGAAACTGCGCGACGCTTCCGGCGGCGCCACTCGCCTGGACAGCGTCAAGCAGGCACTGCTAAACACAAATCCCGGACAAAATTCGTTTCTTAACCAACTCGAGAAGAAATTCAAGACCAATCTTTACGGATTTTCGGGATCACTCGCGCGTCTAAAAGACAGCAACGATCTCTACGGTGAAGGTCGCACCAGCGATCTCGCCGGCGCATTAGACGAGACGATCAAACGTTCTTCCGGTATGCCGCTATCCGCTATCGTGCTCGCAACCGACGGCGCGTCGAACGTGCCACGAGATCTCGCCGCGGTTTTACGAGAACTGCGCGCTCGCGACATTCCCGTGTTCACAGTCGGCGTGGGCAACACTGCGCGACCAATGGACGCGGAGCTCACGCGTGTAAACATGCCGCGCCGGGTCCTCGTCGGTTCGCGATTGAATATCGAAACAATCGTAGGCTTGAGTGGTTATGGCGCGACGAAAGTGTTGCTGAGCGTTCGTGAAGATGGCCGCGCCGTGAAAACCGAAGAATTCAACTTGCGCGGCAACGACACGCAGGCAGTCAACCTCGAGATCACGCCGGCTACTCCGGGCATTCATCGCTACACAGTTGAAGTCACGCCACTCGACGGCGAGTTGACGATCGAAAACAACAAGCAGGACTCGCTCGTGGAAGTGATCGAAGGACCACTCAGAATTCTGCACGTCGAAGGCGAACCACGGTGGGAGCTCGGCAAGATTCGCGAGTCGATCCAGCCCAACGAAAAGAACGTCACACTCGTTTCGCTTCAGCGTACTGGCGAGAACAAGTTTTACCGGCAGGGCATCGGCAACCAGACTGAGCTCACAAGCGGTTTTCCAAAAACCGAAGAAGAGCTTTTCTCGTATGACGGTTTGATCATCGGCAGCGTCGAGGCGGGCTTCTTTACTGCCGACGAGCTGCGCAGCATCGAGGCGTTCGTCGCGCGTCGCGGCGGTGGCTTGCTCGCCATCGGCGGCCGTCTGGCTTTTGATGGCGGCAAGTACAAGGGCACAACGATTGAAGATCTATTGCCGGTTTCGCTTACCGGCGGGCCAGTGGACGATGCAAACTCGTTCACGCCAGTCTACAAGGTAATACTCACGGGCGCCGGCCAGGCGCACCCAATCACGCGTCTGAACGAAGAACGCGGCGCGAACCAAAAAGCGTGGAACGAACTGCCGCCGATCTCCGTGTCAGAAGTGCTGACGAACGTTAAGCCAGGCGCTTCGGTGTTGCTCGAAGCGCGGCGCGTTGAAGGTTCGGCCCAGGTCACGCCGCTGCTGGTCCAACAACGGTACGGTCGCGGACAAACACTGGCGCTGACTGCAACAGATACGTGGCGCTGGCGCATGAGAATGGATTCGAAAAATAACGCGCACGAAACTTTCTGGCGACAGATGCTGCGTTACCTTGTAAGCAGTACTCCGAAGCAGGTCGAGATCGGCACTGAAAAGGAAGTTTACGCACTCGACGACAGCGTCAACATCGTCGCCGATATTCGTGACAAGAAGTTCAATCCGGTCGCTGATGCGCACGCGACGGCGCGAGTGACAAAGCCGTCGGGCGCAGTCGTGGATGTGCCTTTGAAATTCACGACGCTGAATTCTGTCAACACCTATGCGGGAGAATTCAAGGCCGATGAACTGGGCCAACACGCGATCGAGTTGATCGGAAACAGCGGGAGTCTCGGTCAATTGAGCGCGCGATCAAACACGTGGGTAAGCGATCTGAATCGCGAGTATTACAGCGCCCCGCAGAATAGCGATCTTTTGAAGCGCATTTCCGCTGAGACTGGCGGGAAG
>JADMIO011367230.1_pt1 | contig 17359 bp, 10 predicted proteins | sample 8958161 | NCBI WGS metagenome assembly JADMIO01 (sample SAMN16585339, study PRJNA669376) | soil metagenome | isolation source: Crop rotation soil | place: USA: Cullars Rotation, Alabama | collected 2011
CAACTTGTCCACGTGGAATTCTAAGCTTAGGATCCCAATGTGCTGGAAAGACGAAATCCTAATCGATTTCCATGATCGCATTAAAAGCATCACCCGCGGATTTGGCTCCATGGATTACGAACATGACGCCTATCTCGAGTCCCACATGGTCAAGCTTGAGATGTTGGTCAATGCCGAACCCGTGGATGCCTTCTCCTGCATCGTCCATCGGGACAAAGCCGAGTTCCGCGGCCGCGCTCTCGCGGCCAAGCTCAAGGAAGTCATCCCCAAGCAGCAATACCAAGTGGCCATTCAGGGCGCCATCGGTGGAAAGATCATTGCTCGTGAAACCGTTAGCGCCATGCGCAAGGATGTGACCGCCAAATGTTACGGCGGTGATATTTCCCGGAAGCGCAAGCTCCTCGAGAAACAAAAAGAAGGCAAGAAGCGCATGAAGTCCTTCGGCTCAGTCAATATTCCCCAGGAAGCCTTCATCGAAGTCCTTAAGACCTAAGCATGAACACCGAAGGGCACAGGGCAGGGGACATCTGCATACCTGGTTTGCAGTGTAACCATGACCCCCGCCCTCGCCCGTCCATCACCTGACTATGCTCACCTATTTTTCCCGGAACGCGCGGCACTCCCGGCAGATGCTCAAGCATGTGCATAAGATCCTCAGCGCCCAGCGCGATATTCTCTCGGCGGAAGCGATTCGCAACGTTGAGAATGCCATGCGGGAGCTCCAGGATGCCTTGCGGGCAAAGGCTCAACCGAATGCGTTGGAGCCGAAAATGACGGGACTCGAAGCCGCCGCAAACAAGTGGCTCAAGTCCTATCCTAACCCGGGCTTGAGGGAAAATGTCGAGGTGCTGCTGGTCGCCATCGCCGTCGCCATGGGCATCCGCACTTTCTTCGTCCAACCGTTCAAGATTCCTACTGGCTCGATGCAGCCCACGCTCTACGGCATTACCTCTACGCCGGATACGAGCAAGAGCGAATTAAATACCGAGGATTTCAAAATCCCGAACTCTTTCGCCGCTTTTTTCGAATTCTGGTTCAGTGGTGTGAGCTACACGCATCGCGTGGCCAAGGCGGATGGCGTTTTGAATCTGGAGGCATCTGACCAGGGTCCGCGCAAATTTCTGTTGTTCAACCTCAAGCAGACCATCGTGGTTGGCAACGAAGCCTATACCATTTGGTTTCCTCCGGACGATATGTTGCGCCGTGGTGGTTTATACCCCGGGAAGCAATTCAAGGCCGGTGAAGATATAATCAAGCTAAGGGTTGTCAGCGGCGACCATCTCTTTGTGGACCGCTTTACCTACAATTTCCGCCATCCGAAGCTGGGTGAAATCATTGTTTTTGAGACCACGGGCATTCCTGGCTTGCCTCCGGATCAATTCTATATCAAGCGGTTGGTGGCCCTCAGCGGCAACCACGTCCGGATTCTGAACGATCGGCATTTGGTGCTGGATGGGAAACGGCTGGACAGCAGCACTCCGCATTTCGAGCACGTCTATTCCTTCGCGACCAACGCGCCGGCTCGGGAAAGCACCTATTCAGGGCACGTGAATGATGTGATTGCCCGCGACCACGGATTTGGCCCCAATCAGTTGGCGAGAAATTTTCCTGATGAAAACACCGAGTTTGTGGTTCGGCCTAACCATTATATGGTCATGGGTGATAATACTCTGAACAGCAGCGATTCGAGAACCTGGGGAGATTTTCCTCAGGAGAAGGTCATCGGCCGCTCGTTTTTCGTTTATTGGCCAATCGGAGCCCAGGATGGCCGGGCCAGCCGATTTGGCTGGGGCCACCGATAATTGATGATCCTAACGCAGATTTGAGCGGGTCCCAGCCGTGTTAACTATTACGCACAATATTTGTTATATTTAATACAGCCGTCTCCGCCCGCTCACCTGTTCAGAACTTCTTCATAGACGATTCGATATTCCTCGGCCGTCCGATCCCACGAGAAATCGGCCTGCATTCCATTTTCTCGGTAATGTCTTAAAATGTCTGCATCCTGGTAGATCACCATCGCTTTCCGGATGGCCTTGGCGAGGGCCCGCACCGAGAACTCCTCGAACTTGATCCCGTTGGCATGATCCGCGTCCTCGCTGATGTCTACCACGGAGTCGTCCAGTCCGCCGGTCATTCGCACGATGGGAATCGTCCCGTAGCGCAGGCTGTACATTTGGTTCAGGCCGCAAGGCTCGTAGCGGGACGGCATGAGGAAGAAATCGGAACCGGCCTCGATCCGGTGAGACAATCCCTGGTCAAAACCGATTCGCACGGCGACTTTCTCCGGATATCGCTTCGCCAGCTTCACGTAGGCTGATTCGTAGTCCGAGGAACCACTGCCCAGCAGCACGAATTGAATGTTCGCCGCGAGCATCTCCTCCAGAGCGCCTAATTGGATGTCCACGCCTTTTTGCTCGGCCAGCCGCGTGATGTTGCCGAATAACGGCACATTGGAGTCAACCGGCAAGCCGTATTCCTTTTGCAACTCTGCCTTGTCGATGGCTTTGCCTTCCAAAGCCGCCGCCGTGTAGCTGTGTTTCAGGTGAGGATTGGTTTGCGTGTTCCATTCCTCGTAATCCACGCCATTGAGGATTCCGTACAAAACCTCCTGGCGGTGCCGGAGCACGGCGTCGAGCCCACAGCCGTGCGTGCCCGTCATGATTTCACGGGCGTAGCGCGGGCTCACGGTGGTGATGGCGTCCGAGTAAACGATCCCGGCCTTCATGCAATTGAGGTGCGCGTAGAATTCCAAGCCGTGATAGTTGTAATAGTCCAGGGGCAGGTTCGTAAGCGGGTAATCCGCTCCGGGAAAGTTGCCCTGATAAGCCAGGTTGTGAATGGTATAAACGGTCCGCGGGCTGGTGCCCCAGCCTTCGGTGAGTCTCTCGTGGAGGATAAACACGGGGACCAACCCCGTTTGCCAGTCGTGCACATGCACGATTTCCGGTTTCCAGGGCAGGTGCCGGGCCAAGTGCGCCACGCATTTCGAGAAGTAGATGAAGCGCTGGGAATTGTCCGCATAGTCCACGCCGCCTTCCGTGTAGAGACTCGGGCGAAAATAGAATTCCGGCTGTTTGATGAAGTAGACCGTCAGCCCCGGGCTGGGCTGCAGGGACCATACTTCCGCCTGGACCCGACGGGCACCGAGGGGCAGGGCGAGGCCGATGTCTGTCTGCACGAGGTTCGGATACTTCTCCAAAATTCCGCTATAGAGCGGGGTGACCAAACCAACCTCGTGCCCTGCCCTCCCTAAAGTCTTGGCGAGCGCGCCCACCATGTCGGCTAGTCCGCCGCTCTTGGAATACGGATGCACCTCGCTGCTGGCGATCAGGATTTTCATGCCTCGGGGTTGTGGGAAACGGGATGGCGGCTAATCACTTTGAGCCCGCTGTGATGCGATCGGTTTTGAGATAGGGCTGCAAGGGTTCCGGGATCAGAACGCTGCCGTCCGGCTGCTGCCACGTTTCGAGCAGCGCCACGAACAGTCGCGCCAGCGCCGTGCCGCTCCCGTTCAGGATATGCGGGAAGATATTGTCGCCTTTTTCATTCTTGAAGCGCAGATTCATGCGCCGCGCCTGGTAATCCTCGCAGTTTGAGCAGCTCGATACCTCCAGAAATTGCGCCTGACCGGGCGCCCAGACTTCGATGTCGTAGGTCATCGCGCTGGCAAAACCCATGTCTCCCGTGCAAAGCTGAATCACCCGGTAGTGCAAACCCAGCAGTTGCAGCACTTTCTCCGCGTTGGCCACCAGCTTCTCCAATTCCGCATATCCCACCTCCGGACGCACGATCTTGATCAATTCCACTTTGTCGAATTGATGCACTCGAATCATGCCGCGTGTCCCCACGCCGGCGGCGCCGGCCTCCGCTCGGAAACACGGGCTGTAAGCGCAATAGAAAATGGGCAATTGGCTTTCCTTAAGGATTTCCTCCCGGTGGATATTCGCCACCGGCGCTTCCGCGGTCGGGAGCAGATACAGTTTGCCCAGCGTCTTCCCGTCCTGGCCCTCCTGCACCGCGTAGGCCTGGTCTTCAAACTTCGGGAACTGGCCCACGCCGACCATGCAATCCCGGCTGATGATGTAGGGCGGCGAGACTTCGGTGTAGCCGTGTTCGCGCGTATGCAGATCCAGGAGAAACGCGATCAGCGCCCGCTCCAGTTTTGCCCCCCAGTTCGTGTAAAGTAGGAAGCCGCTGCCGGAAAGCTTCGTGCCGCGGGCGAAGTCAACCAACTGCAGAGACTCACAGAGTTCCACATGGGACTTCGCCTTGAATGCATGCGTCTTCTTTTCACCCCAAACCCGGACCTCTGGGTTGTCCGCGGCCGTTGTGCCCTTGGCCACGTTTGGGTGAGGCATGTTCGGCAAGCGCAGAAGCAGTTCATCGCGCGCGTTCTCGACCTCGGCGACGTGCCTGTCGAGCGACGTGATCTGATCGCCGATCGTTCGAGTTTCGGCTTTCTTTGCTTCGGCGTCCTCGGCCTTCTTCTGGGCCATGAGGGCACCGATCTCCTTGGAAACCCGATTCTTCAGCGCCTTGAGATGTTCCGTCTCCGCGAGCAGTTTCCGCCGTTGCTCATCCAAACGCAGGACTTCGTCGATCCTGGCTTCGTCCCCTGCCCCCCGGGACGACAGGCGTTCCCGGACATAATCCGGCTTCTCGCGAATGACTTTGATGTCAAGCATCGCCCGATTATAGAAACGATGCCCTTGCGAGCAAGAATGAACGCCGTTTTCCGCTAGCGATAAATCTGCGCGTCCGGTTCTTTGCCGGGCAACAAGCGCGAGCTGTCTTGATTGAAGCGGTCGCCGCCACGCCCGAAATCCGTGCCTGGATCATACGCAGGTCCGCGATACACCGGCCCGCTGCTGCCTTGGCCGTAGACCATATTGTCCGTGTTGCTCGTGCCTCCCCGTGGCGAGGAGCATCCCATCAGCAATCCGGTCGCCAGCGATGCCAGAAATAATCTTTTCATATTACCAAGATATTCCTGCTCGGCGCTACAACAATGGGCCAGACACCTCCCCTGCCCTGCCGGTCTCTTACACCAGGCTCTTCGCCTTCGCAAGCGCCTCGTCCAGCTTGGCGGCATCCTTGCCCCCGCCCCGCGCGTTGTCGGGCTTCCCGCCGCCTTTGCCGCCGACGATCGGAGCGATCGTTTGGATAATCTTGCCCGCTTGCACCCTGGCCGTGAGATCGGCAGAGACCGTGGCCACCAGGGCGACGGCTCCATTGTTCACGCCACCGAGCACGACGACGCCCTTGAACTGGCCTTTAAGTGCATCCGCCACACCTTGCAGATAATCGCCCTCCGCCGCGCCCAGGTTCTCGACGATGGCGCGCACGCCGTTGATCTCCTGCGCCCTGGCCACCAGCTCGCGGGCGCAATTCGCAGCTTCCTTCTGCTGAGCGGCCTTGAGCTGCCTCTCCAGGTCCTTTTGCTGAAGGAGCAAGGCCTCGAGCTTCTTTTCCAGCTCGAGCACAGGTGAATTGAGCCTTCCAGCAATGGATTTAATTAGCTCAAGCTGTTGGTTAGCCAGTTGATAGGCCTGCATCCCGGACACGGCTTCGATGCGGCGCACGCCGGCCGCGATCGCGTTTTCGCCTGCAATTCGAAACAGCCCGATCTCGCCGGTGGCCCGGGTATGGGTGCCGCCGCAAAGCTCCATGGAATAACCGTTGAGCCCTTTGGCCTGACCGCCGATCTGGACCACTCGAACCATGTCCCCATATTTGTCGCCGAAGAACTGCATCACATCCTTGCGACCCTTCACGTCATTGTAAGGTACCTCAGTCCAGCTCACGGACGCATTCTCGAGGAGCCGTTCATTGACGAGTTTCTCGATGTCCGCGACCTGTTGTGGCGTCAGGGCCTGCGAATTGAAATCGAATGTCAGTTTGTCCGGCCCCACGAAAGAGCCCTTTTGTGAGGCTTCCTGACTGACGACTTCGTGCAAGGCCCAGTGGAGCAAATGCGTGACCGTGTGATGGCGTTGGATCGCGTTGCGGCGATCCCGATCCACGCTCAGTTCCACTTCCGTCCCGGCCATGGGACCATCCTTGTCCGCCAGAAAATGCAGCCAGGTATTGCCATGCTTCTGGGTGTTCACCACCCTCCAAAGCTGGCCGCCCGCGGTGATCTCGCCGGTGTCACCCACTTGACCGCCCATCTCGGCATACGCCGTGGAGGTGTCGAGAACGACAGCCGTTTTGTCCTTCACGCCCAGCACTTCGACCACTTTAGTTTTAGCGACGAGTTCGTCATAGCCGATAAATCGAGTTGGAGTCGTGGTCTCGATTTGGGAAAGCTCGATCACTTCCTTCTTCTGCGCTTTGCGCGCTCGGGCTTTTTGCTCATCCATCAACTTCTCGAACCCCGAGACATCAACGGTGAGCCCTCGCTCTCTCGCCATCAGTTCGGTAAGATCGAGCGGAAATCCCTGTTCATCGTAAAGCTTGAAAGCGAATGCCCCGGAGACATTTCCTTTGGCAGCAGCCTCATTGAAAAGGCCAATGCCTTTATCCAGCGTCTTGTTGAACGCTTCCTCCTCGATGCGGATGGTCTCCTGCACCTGCTGCTTGCGCGCCCGGATCTCAGGGAAGACATGCCCCATATTCTCCGCCAGCACATCGACGAGTTTGTAAAAGAAGGGTTGATGGAAACCCAGGGTGCGGCCGTATTTCACGGCGCGACGCAGGATTCGGCGGAGAACGTAGTTGCGGTCGTTGTTGCCGGGTTGAATTCCATCGGCGATCGCGAAGCTCAAGGTGCGGATATGGTCTCCGATCACCCGGAACGCCACATCGATCTTTTCCTGCTCGGTGTCTCCCGTGCTTCCGGATTTCGGAAGCGTGGAGCCGTATTTCTTGCCACTCAATTTTTCGATGGCATCGAAAATCGGCCGAAAGATATCCGTCTCGTAGTTAGAGATCTTGGCGTTGGCAAAGTCCCTGAAGCCCTTTGTTCCCTGGATGATGCTTGTGACCCGCTCAAAACCCATGCCCGTATCAACGTGCTTGGCGGGCAGGGGCGAGAAAGTGCCGTCCGGGTTGGCGTTGAATTGGATGAAGACCAAATTCCAGATCTCGATGCAGCGTGCATCCCCTTTGTTCACCAGTGAGCCTTTCGTATCCCCCTGAGGAGTAAGATCGACATGGATCTCGGAACAGGGGCCACACGGGCCGGTTTCGCCCATCATCCAAAAATTGTCCTTCTTACTTCCGTAAACGATATGGACCTGTGGATCCAGCCCCACGGCGCGAAATTTCTCCGCCCAAAGATCCCACGCTTCCTGGTCGAAGGCGCTCGGATCACCCTCGCCCGGTTTGTAGACCGTGGCATACAACCGCTCTTTCGGGAAGCGCCAGACCTCCGTCACGAGTTCCCAGGCCCAATCGATCGCTTCCTTCTTGAAATAATCGCCGAACGACCAGTTTCCCAGCATCTCGAAAAAGGTGTGGTGATATGTATCCAGCCCCACGTCCTCGAGGTCGTTATGCTTGCCGCCGGCGCGGATGCATTTCTGGGTATCGGCAGCACGGGTGTCGCTGCCTGGGATGGCGCCGGCCCACTTGCTCACATCTGCCTTCCTCTGGCCGAGGAAAATGGGAACGAACTGGTTCATGCCGGCGTTCGTGAACAACAGGTTCGGCGAATCAGGCATCAGGCTCGAAGACGGCACGATGGTGTGCTGCTTCGAGCGGAAGAAATCCAAAAAGGACTGTCGTATTTCGGCGCTGGTCATAAAAAAGGGTCCACTCCGCTCCGCGCGGAACCGCAAAAGTAAGCACAGCGGCTGCCCGAGCGCGAGGAAATTTCGAGGGCCAACGGTGCGGAAACGGAATGGTTCAACCGCAGAATGCGCCGAGCACGCCGAAATCGGAAGGGAGCGAAGCGGAATCCCAGGCGCAGACGCCGATAAACGACACCGCTGGCCAGCGCCGCCGGGCCCGATCGGCGTTACGACTGAGCCACGAGGCGCGGTAACTTCCGTGAGGCACGAGGGCACACTGGTTGGGGAACCGTTGATTCGGGGTTGTCGTCATGGTAGCACGTAAATGCGACCGACGCCCGAATCGCGACGACGTGTTCGAGTATCTCTGGTCGGAGCACTGCATTCACCACAGGTCCTCCAGCGGGAAGGTCATATCCCACGTCAAAGGTTCGCTTCATCGGATCGTCTCCAACTTAAAAAATAGTGCGAATCCGGCAACCGCGAGGCGCCGGCCACGGTTAGGCGTTGCGGTCATAATGGAACACCGTTTGGAGCGGTGAATGTCTCGTCAACGATGCTACCTGTGTTGCGTGTCGCGGCTGGCTCGAAAACCAGAACCTCAGCCTCGCCGTCCGCCATCGTGCGATGCTCGACGCCACGCGGCACCACACACAGCTCACCCGCCTCCAGAACCAGGCAACGGTCGCGAAACTCGATAACCATCTGGCCTCGCCAAACGAGAAACAGCTCGTCCTCATGTTCGTGGTGATGCCACGGGAAGACGCCGGAGAGCTTGACGAGTTTCAGTTCCTGGCCGTTCAACTCGGCAACGACCTTGGGACGCCAATGCTCGTGAATGAGCGAGAACTTTTGGGCGAGGGAGGCCTTTTTCATAATATGGATAAACGATCGTCCCGGCGTCCCAACGGGGCGCAATAACCGCCGCGCAATTCCAGGCTAGTCCAAGACATAGGCAGGGCTTTCCAGCGCGTATCCATCATACTGTGGATCTGATAAGAATGGGAAGGATGTGATGTGGGGTGAAGGAAGATAAACGGAACTCGAGTTGCCCCGTTTTCGATCGCCTGCGACACAGGGATGAGCGCGTCGTGGGGCCGATGAAAAGACGAGAAGTTGTTCACAGGAAGCGATCCTATTGCGTCCGCGTCGATCCGGGCGTTGCGATGCATTTGCAGATCAGGGCCGTGAACATTGGTGCAAATGCTGGTTGCGCTACTTGGCAACTCAGGCGAAGCGGAGGATAACCTGTGCATAAGTTTTCATAGTGGGTTTGCGAAATTCTGTTATAGTCGCTTTTGTTCATTGAAAGAACATTGGGACTGGAGGGTAGCCGAAAGACTGCATCGACAGTTCCATGAGATAATCCCAGGAGACTGGGGAAAGGCAGAGCCAGGCTGGCTGGCACTGTCCCTCTTGACCGGCTGTTCTCAGCGCGGGAAGGAGGCAGGATTCACCGGGTTCTTCGCTGGCGTTCGCGCGCCGGCGATCTTACGCGAAAACAAGAGCCCGGCGGCCAGGAGCGATGAGAAGCCGCTCCAAGCCGAGTAAAGTAGCGCAGGCTGGTTTCGGACCTGCGCGAATGGCAGTTGCCCAGAGGGCAAGCGGTTAGCTACTGCCCGCACCAGCACGGACGAACGACTCCGGCGGTCCTAAACAGTCCGCCCAGCGAAATACTGCCGAAAGGCGGGACAAATGGAGCGGTCGCACCGGGAAGATCACCGGCCCACGGCAATGGGGCGGAAAACTTCCGAGCCGCCGGCGATGTCCAAAAGGACACCGCTGGCTTGTGAGCCAAATGCAACCTGAGAGATAAGAGACCAGACCCGTAGCACCGGGCCAACGCACTGCCAAAAGCGGTGGCCGACCCGGCGCTAAACGGCCAATGACGCGTCACTGAAATCACGAACGTGTCCTGGCCCAGTTCGCCAGCCGGCGCCGCAAACGCCAGTCGAAGCGAGCCAAGAGGTCTCACTCGAAAAGCCCGCGACCGAAAGGCGCGGCACGGCCCTGCTATGAGGCCGGTAGAACTCCGGTTTGCCTCGGAGAATGGCGTCGGGGAGCCGGCAGCCTTAATGGCGCCTAATGCGCGGCGTGGGACGAGAGCGTGGCGAACTCCAATTCCCCTTTGGTCCCCGTTCGGCCGCAAGGCTGGGCGGGGACTTCTGTTTTCAGGGGATGAGCAGATGCAGGACGCTGGTGTCGGACGGGTGAGCCCTGAAAAAGTCTTTGAGCTGCGGCGTTGTCATTTCGGCGGTGTGGCCATCGTTGAGTAAGAAATTGCCTCCCAAGGCATGCAGTTCATTGGTCCAAGCACCGACCCCAGTAGAACCTTGGTTGATACCCGCCACTGAACCAGAGATTCCAGACGGACCGCAGGAACCGTTGGCGAAATCCACTCTCAAATCTCTGTCCGAACACAAAAACTCCTGGGACGCATTAAAGAAGCCGTGCAACCCTACGGTATAGCTGAGCGAATTATTACGGTTTCCTGAATTAGCAAATCCGGTAGTTCCATTGCCCCAGTTCTCGGCGCTTCTCGGCAAGCGCTTACGATCACTCGGACAGACCAGGATTTGTGGGGTAGGGACGGTGTTGGAGAGAAAGGTGAATTCAATCCAGGGGGTGCCGACGGAAACGCTTCTGGAGCCGCCGTCCGAGGAGTCCAGGTGCCATGGCAAGAAATCGCCGTGCTCCAAACGCCAGGCATCGAAGCCCTGACCGATCTGCCGGAGGTTGTTGAGACATTGAATCTTTTCCGAGCGACCGGACGAGTGGGCGAGGCTGCCGGCAACGATGGTGGACGCAGTAGCCAGGCAGAGGATGACCACGCACAGTTCCATCCGGGTAAAGCCCGCTTGTGCATGGGCTTTTACTGGGCGGGCCGGTGGATGGACAACAAGCCGGGGTCGACGGCGCTCCCGTTCCCCCTCACCCCGGCCCTCTCCCAGAAGGAGACGGAGCAAAGTTCGCCGCGTCGACTGGGCATGTTGGCTTAGTAAGTTCACGTTTTCACCTTTGCATCAATTTGCGATCACCACTCGATAGAAGCGATGAGGGCTCGGTTGAGAATCCTGGCTGACTGCAGTGGTGGAAGTGGCGACCACGATGCCGGGAAGAAAGGACCAACCTGCCTCATTTAAGTCGTCTTTGAACTGCACCTGATAGGATCTGCCTGGCACCGAAGCCCAAACCAGATTTACAACGTCCGAGCTCGGGCTGGAAATGCTAATCACTCTCAGAACGGAGCCCTGGTTGGTTGGATCCGTTCCCGCACGAAATTCCTCAAGATCCCTCACCCCATCTCCATCGAAATCCCCGTAGCCGTCGCGGTTCAGGGTTCCGAAATAAGCCGCTTCCCAGTCGTCATCCATCCCGTCGTGGTCGCTGTCTGGTCCGCCGAGGCGAGCAATGAACACATCCCGCTGCTCGTTGAAATCGCCGGTGGCAAGGTCTCGAGCCAGGCTCTGAAAGACGACAGTGCGACCATCCGCGCTGACGGCCAGACGCCCGGAGGCAGCATCACCAGAACTTGTTCCCAGAGCGTTCATGCTCAGGCAAAAGGTTTTCGCGAATACGCGATCCCGGACAAAAACATCGGGCAGGCCGTTCTTGTCATTGAGCACAAGGTTACTTGCCTTGCTGACGAAGACGACGTACCGGGCATCGGAGGTGATCAACGGGCTCCACGAGGCCGCGTTCCCACCTCGATTACCCGCCGTGTCCACGCTCAGCAAGAGCTCCTGGCCCGCATGCAAATCGGTGCCGAAGACGTTCGGGATACCAGTACCGTCCTGAGATTTTGTGTAAACGATCCAGCGCCCGGTTGCGTCGAGCGAAGGCTCCTGGCAGTTCGTGCAGACGAGACAATTCGTGCGGGTGAAGAGGTCGTATACATAGATGGCCGCGACCGGAATGCCGTTCGTGCCGAGGACGAACTTACCGCCGAAGGCGACCACCTTGCTATCCAGGCTGAACACCTGAGAGGTAGGAGTGCCTGAGAGGGGCAGGCCATCGACGCCAAAACTCAGGAGCAGCGTATTGCTGCCCTTGAGATCGCGGACAAATTCCTGAGCGCGGTTGGCCGGAAACGTGTAGCTCGGGGAGGTTAGATTGGTGGCGGTGCTTTGGAAGAGAACCCATCTCCCATCAGGACTGACCAAGGGTTTGAATGATGCCCCGTTTCCCGCACCCGTGCGGCTGCGGTTAACGCTTACAAGAGTGTTTGTGTGCAGGCGTGTATTGTACGTAAACACATCCATCGAAGAATCGTTCGCTTGCGGGACGTCGGCAGGAATGTCATACAGCCCACTCTGAAAGGCCACCACTTGGTTGTCCGCGCTGATCGACGGACCGGAGGTGACGGCGCTGCCGAACGTCGGAGATTGGGAATTCGGATTAACCCAGCTTGTTCCCGCAGTGGCCAGGTCCATCGCAAAGACATCTCCTCGGTCGCCTGTTTGCGTGGAATCGGACCTGATTGTCGTGTAAACCAAGACGCTTCCGTCCGGGCTGAGCACCGGTCCAAGGCCTAGGGACTTGGTAGCGATGTAGTTGGTGCCTGGAGGCAGGGTACCCCCGTCGGGGGGAGGAGCGTTGGTGAGAATCCGAAGCACCACGTTTGTGTTTTGCCACGTATCCCAGACTCCAAAATTGAATCCATTGGTCCGGCCGGTTAGATAGATGTTCGTGTCCGTGGTGGAGAAGGCTACATACCGCCCGTTCGCGCTCACCCCCGCGGGACCTGAAACACTTAAACCTTGCAAAGCCCGGCTGGGCCGGTTCAGGACACGGCGGGAAACCAACTCTACTCCATCGTTCGGCCAGTCATATACAAAAATGTCCGAAGCCAAATTATTATCGTCCGGCACCATCCCGGGTTCCGGGCTTTCAAATGCAACCAGACTTCCGGAAGGGTCGAAGGAAGGAGTAATTGTGGAGAGATCACCGGTGGCCTTTCTGAGCGAATTCACACTGGCCAGGCGAGTTTCGCCGGAGGACAAATCGCGGATATACAATTGAAAACCGGGGGCCCCGTTTGTGCTCATTGAAGGACTGCTGCTCAGGAAGGCCACCCGACTCGCATCAGGGGATAAAACAGGAGCAAGACAGCGAGTGCCCGGATCCAACGGACGGTTGATCATGAGATTGGTGCCCGCGCTCGTATTCCATAAAAAAACATTGGAGTGTAACTCCGACACGACCCATGAACCATCGCTGCTCATCCCGGGCCAACTGTAAGGATCGGCATCCGGCGAAAGCAGGCGGGTCGTCGCAGTCTGCAAATCATGGCAAAAGAGCACCGTGACATTGGATGACCGGCTACTTGCTTTGAAGACTGCATATCGTCCATCATCGCTGAGGAGAGGATTCGAACAGGCTACCGGAGCGGGGAGGAAATTGGTTGCGTTGAAACTTACCCAAATGGTCGTGCTCGCCTGCCGATCGCGCAGGTAGATTTCCCGCGTGCCGCCGGTGGCGCCGGAAACCAGATTACTCGCCGCGGAGGCAAACACGACCCAATGTCCATCCGGGGTCATGCCGGCCATTTCTGATTTGACTAGGGAGCCATGCGCGGACCCCGGCAGGCCTTCGGCACCGACGCTTGCCAGCGTGGTCACTCCGATCATCCGATCGTATAGAAAAAGGTCGCTGAGCCGATTGGCGTCTCCGGGCACGAGATTTTCCGCGCTGCTTTCAAAAAGGATAAAACGGCCGTCGGGGGAAATACGAGGAGTGGAACTGTCACCGTTTGCCGCTCCACCCCCGGGAGCGGAGGATATGAGAACTGTCGTTCCGGAAAGAAGATCGCGCAAAAAAATGTCGCGAAATCCGTTCGTGTCGTTCGGAACGAGATCACTGGCCGCACTGGCGAACACGACGAACTGCCCGTTGCTCGAAACCGAGGGCGAGGTTGAACTGCCATTTCCGCCTCGGGCCAGAGGGGTTGCGCTCACCAGTGAAACACGGCTGGTGGTCTTCTCCTGCACGAAAACGTTTGGATATCCACCAGGCACGGAGTTCGTGACGAGGTTGGCCGCGTCACTTAGAAAGACGATCCAATGACCATCGGCGGTGAATTGCGGGTCGTAGGAACCTCCCGAAGCACTGAGCGAAGGGGTTGCCGAAGTCGGGACCAACTCCGCGCTCCAACCGACCTCGGGGTGAGCCACCGCAACGAAGGCAAACACCAGCCACAACCGCGCCGCAACAGGCCAATATCTCATGATTGGGCTATTCACAATCGAAGTGGTTTAAACGCCATGGCTTTTAAGTCCTCGCAGGCACTACTTAGCTTGGATGTCTGTAAAGATGCCAAAAACGGTGCGCCGAATGCAAGCTTGATTATTTGTGTATTCATGACATTCTAGGGCGAACCAAACGATCAGGCGAGCAGAGGTAAAAGCAATGTGGCGGTCCCGAAAAAGCAAGGTGGTGTCCAGCGTTCAGAGGAGGGCAGGAAGGGTCTTCTGGCTGGCCTGCATTTATTGCATAGCTTTCGCCCTGCCTAAACTGCAAGCGCAGCGACCGAACGTTCTTGTCCCGATGACCAACCAGTGGCGCTATAATGCCTCAGGTCAGAACGCGGGGTCCACCTGGCGCGTCGCGGCCTACGACGATACCACCGCCAACTGGCAAACGGGTCCGGGGGTGTTCGGACGCGAGACGGACAATCCGCTCACGCTCCCCCTGATTATGACTCCCCTGCCGCTCACCAATGCCAGCAACCAGCGAATAGTAACTTACTATTTCAGAACCCATTTTACCCTCACCAACACTCCTACTTCCGTGGTGGTTGTGATCACTAACCTGATAGATGATGGAGCGATTTTCTACCTGAATGGAACGGAGTACCAGCGATATAACATGCTCAGTGCTCCCGCCCCGGTCACATATCTCACTAGCGCCTCGGCCTCCCTCGAGGCGACTTATTCCTCGACAAATCTGCCGGAGGGCCTGCTGGTTCAGGGGGACAATGTGCTCGCGGTGGAGGTGCACAACGCGAGTGTCACCAGCGATGACATCATCTTCGGCTCTATCGTCAGCGTGCTGGTGCCGCCAGACGGACCAATCGTGATCACCAATCAACCCACCGCACAGACCATCCCGGAAGGCGCGAGCGTTGGGCTTTCGGTGGGCGCGTCCGGAGTGCCAAAATATTTTCAATGGTTTAAAGCCGGGAGTGCCATTTCAGGGGCAGACCAGGCAACCCTGGGCTTCGCTCCCGCCACGCCTGCGGACAGTGGAGAGTATTGGGTGAGGATCACCAACCAGGTAAGCTCCGTCGAAAGCGACCACGTTATCCTCACAGTTCTACCAGACCACGCGGCCCCTACCCTTCTATCTGCCGAACGCATTGCGCCCGATAAGATCCTCGTCTCCTTTTCCGAAATTCCATCGGCGGAGACGGCGACCAACCTGGCGAATTACGCAGTGACCAACACCACTGGCGGGCTGGTTCCAATCTATGCCCTTTCGCTGAGCCAGCAAACGAATGTGACATTGAGCACGGCCCCCCTGCTGGCAGACCAAAACTATATTCTGATCGTTGGAGGCGTGCAGGATATTTCACCGCAACACAACTCAGTCCCGGCGGGCACGGCGATCCCGGTGGGCTCGTGGTTGCAGCTCCTGGATGAGTATAGTTTCTGGTATTTTTATGACCCATACGTTTCCCGCGTGCCGCCCGCCCCGGGTGACGACAATCCGGATCTAGGGTCTTCCTGGCGAGATCCTGCCTATCTCGTAAATCAAGGGAGCAATGATTTTTGGGGTGACAACGAGTTTGCGCCCGGAATGTTTTACTACAATGCCATTCCTCCTGAGCAAGCCGGCACCGAGCTGTCCCCGAGCTACTCCCATGTGGTTTACTTCCGAGCGCCGATGGAATTTCCCGGCAGCCCATTGGGAGCGACGTTCTCACTGTATTATCTCATGCAGGACGGCGGGCGAGTATTTGTCAACGGGAACGAGTTTGGCCGATTTAACCTGCCTGGGGGCGAAGTGGACTGGACCACCCCTGCCCTCCTGGCCACGAACGCGATATGGAAATCAGCGCCGGGCTTGAGCGGACTGGGATTAAGAGCAGGTCCGAATACGGTTTGCGCCGAACTGCACAGCTTCGCCGCGCCGCAAACGAGCATGGCATTTGCCTTGCGTCTGAGCGCTCACATCACCTCGCTGGCGAAGGGACCGATCCTGATCACACGGCAGCCTGCGGATCAAAGCGTGATGGAAGGAATGCCCGTGACGTTTTCCTTCACCGCCGCGGGAGTAGCCTGGTTTCAATGGTTCCTGAATGGGGTTGCCATTGCGGGCGCCACGAACGCGCTCTACACGCTGCCACACGCGCCACTTAACCTGAGCGGCTCCGCATTCTCCGTGCTGGCAGCCAACGAGTCGGGGACCAGCTGGAGCAGCAACGCGGTCCTAACTGTACAGCCTGATTTTGTCGTGCCGCTGCTGCTGGGCGCTTACGCCGTAGGAAGTAACCAGGTGCTGGCGAGCTTCTCCAAGTTCATCGATCCGGTATCCGGAGGCGACACCGGCAACTTCGCGCTCACCAATTCCCTCGGCTCCAACCTGCCGGTGCAGAGCGCGACTGTGACAAATGGCACGAACGTATTGCTGGTAGTAACCCCAAGCAATAGTTCCACGCCGTACGTGCTCGTGGCGAACAACGTGAGGGATATCACCGTGACTGGAAATACGATTCCTCCAAACAGTGCCGTCACCGTGGGGCTCAACGTTTTTATCCCGATCGATGCCGTTTGGAAGTACGACCAGTCGGGCACCAATTTAGGGGTGACTTGGAACACCGTGGGTTTTGACGATTCCCTATGGCCCTCGGGCAAAGGACTGCTTTACAATGAGGGGGCTGCACTCCCTGGCCCCAAAAACACCCTGTTGAACCTGAACAACGCCGCAGGGCAATACATTTACACATTTTATTTTCGCGACCACCTTGCGCTGCCCTGCCCCTTTTCCAACGTGACCTTAACCCTGCGGTATGTGCTGGACGATGGCGCAGTGTTCTATCTGAATGGCACGGAACTGCGCCGTTTCAATATGGGGCCAGGCCTTATCACATACACAACCCAGGCGAGCGCAACCGTGGGCGACGCGGTGTTCTCCATCCTCAACACCTTTGGGCCAACCAATCAGTTGATCTCGCCGGATAACGTCCTTGCCGTGGAGGTTCATCAAAACGGGACCGCCAGTTCGGATATCACCTTTGGAGCGGAAATTTCGCTGAGCGCACCCTCGGTCCTGTTCCCTGTGTCCATTCCGCCGCGTTTGACATTGTTTCGCACCAACGGCCTGACGAAAATCAGTTGGAGCGGGACCAACGCTACCTTGCAGACGTCCGCCAGCCTGGATGGCGGCAACACGCTCTGGACCGACCTACCCGTTGCAACCAGCCCTTATACCATCCCGTTCACGAATTCGGCGGCGTTTTATCGCCTTAAGAACTGATTGGGCTATTTAAGCGCGGTGTAAACGCGGTGGACGTCGTCGTGGTCGTCGAGCGCGTTGAGGAACTCAACCACTTCCTTACGGGCGGCATCGCTGACATCGGTGAAATTCTTGGCGACGTAGCGGATTTCAGCGGCGGTCACGTT
>JADMIO011210370.1_pt1 | contig 17358 bp, 12 predicted proteins | sample 8958161 | NCBI WGS metagenome assembly JADMIO01 (sample SAMN16585339, study PRJNA669376) | soil metagenome | isolation source: Crop rotation soil | place: USA: Cullars Rotation, Alabama | collected 2011
GCCGCGACTTCAAGTCACGTGAATTCCAAGCTTCGGATCCCACTGTGCTGGAAAGGGGCTTGAGATAGGCGCGCGTGAGTTGGCGATTCTGTGCCAGCGGGTCGAGAACCTGGTCGTCGGCGCGCCGTGCGGCGTGATGGATCAGATGACCTCGGCGTGCGGCGAGGAGAATCAACTGCTCGCGCTTTTGTGCCAGCCGGCAGAGTTGCTGGGAACGATTTCCCTGCCCGAAGAGTTGGCTGTGTGGGGCGTTGATTCGGGCGTGCGTCACTCGGTCGGCGGCGGCGACTACGGCTCGGTGCGCGTCGGCGCGTTCATGGGCTACCGCATCATCGCGGCGCTCTCCGGCTTGAATGCCGAACAATTGGGCCAGAGCGTTTCGATTGACGACCCGCGTTGGGGCGGGTATCTCGCGAATTTGACGCCGTCGGAGTTCGAGGAGCGTTTCGCTCCGCGCCTGAAAGAGACACTGCGGGGCGACGAATTCCTGGCGCTCTACGGCGGGACGACCGACACGGTGACGCGCATCGAGCCCGAGAGGGTTTACTCCGTGCGCGTCCCGGCGGCCCACGCCGTTTACGAGAATTTTCGCGTGCGGACCTTCGCGGAGCTGTTGCGGAGCGGCGCGCCGAGCGAGAGCCGCAACGAGTTGCTGGGTGAGTTGATGTACCAGTCGCATGCGAGCTATGGGCGCTGCGGGCTCGGCTCAGCGGGCACGGACAGGCTTGTGGAATTGGTCCACGATTTGGGCACGGCGCGCGGCCTCTACGGCGCGAAGATCACGGGCGGCGGGAGCGGCGGCACGGTCGCCATCCTCGGCCGGCGCGACGCAGAGGATGCGGTTGCGGAAGTCGCGCGACGCTACGGCGAAGAGACGGGCCACGCGCCCTACGTCTTCAGCGGCTCGTCACCGGGCAGCGCTGCGTTCGGACATTTTAAGTTGCGTAAGGGACAATAATCCAGAGGGTCTGTAATGGCGATTTTAGTGACTGGCGGCGCGGGCTACATCGGCAGCGTCACGACTGAACTGTTGCGCGGGCGGGGCGAAGAGGTCGTCGTGCTCGACAACCTGTCGCGGGGGCATCGCGGGGCCGTCGCGCCCGAAGTGCCCTTCTACGAAGGCGACATCGGCGACGCCGAACTCGTCAAGCGCATCGTCGGCGAGCACAAGGTAGATGCGTGCGTCCACTTCGCGGCCTTCGCCTACGTCGGCGAGTCTGTCACGCGGCCGGAGCTTTACTACGAGAACAACGTCGTGCAGGGCGTGCGGCTGCTGGGCGCGCTCGTGGAATCGGGCGCGCGCCGCGTCGTCTTCTCCTCGACCTGCGCGACCTACGGCGAGCCGCAGCGAATGCCGATTGACGAGGAGCACCCGCAGAGCCCGACCAATCCTTACGGGTGGTCGAAACTCTTCGTTGAGCGTATTATGGCTGACTACGACCGAGCCTTCGACCTGAAATTCGTCGCCCTGCGCTACTTCAACGCGTCGGGCGCGATTCCCGAACGCGGCGAGCACCATGAGCCGGAGACGCACCTGATCCCGCTCGTCCTGCGCGCCGCGCAAGGCGGCATCCCTGCCGTCACAGTCTTCGGCTCGGACTACCCGACCCCCGACGGCACGTGCGTGCGCGACTACATACACGTCGCCGATTTGGGCGAGGCGCACGCGCTCGCGCTCGACTACCTGCGCGCGGGCGGCCAGTCCACGGCCATCAACCTCGGCAACGGTCAGGGCTATTCCGTGCTGGAAGTGGTCGAGGCGGCGCGGCGCGTGACCGGGCGAGAGATTAAGGTCGAGATGCAGGGCCGGCGCGCGGGCGATCCGTCGCACCTCGTCGCGGACGCCAGACGCGCGCACGAGGTCTTGGGCTGGCAACCGGGTATTCCCGAAATTTCGGCAATCATCAGCTCGGCCTGGGATTGGCACACGAGCCGTCCGCGCGGCTACGACGCGTAAGTAAAATCTTACTGGAGGAGAGCATGAAAAAATTATTTCTGAGCGCACTCGTTTTCACCTGCCTACTGCTTCTGGCCTCGGCCTGCAACCGTGGCGGCGGGGGCGCGGGCGGAGGCGGCGGTCGCCGCCTGGCCTTCGTGACCAACAACGCCTCTGACTTTTGGACCATCGCGCGCAAGGGCACGGAGAAGGCCGACGCGGAGCTGAACGACGTGACGGTCGAGTTCAAGATTCCTTCGGACGGGACGGCGGCCGAGCAGAAGCGCCTGGTTGACGACCTGCTGGCGAAGGGCGTGGACGGCATCGCCATCAGCCCCGTGGACCCTGACAACCAGACGCAGATGATTAACGAGACGGCCGGCAAGGTGCTCGTCGTCACGCAGGACTCGGACGCGCCCAGCAGCAATCGCGCCTTCTACGTCGGCACAAACAACGTGGAGGCCGGCAAGCAGGCGGGCCAACTGATTAAGGAAGCGCTACCGAACGGCGGCAAGATCATGCTCTTCGTCGGCAAGCTCGACGCGCGCAACGCGCAGGAGCGCTCGCAGGGGATCAAAGAGGTGTTGCAAGGCACGAATATACAAATCATAGACACCAGGACGGACGACACGGATCGCGTGCGCGCCAAGTCGAACGTGGCGGACACACTGGTCAAGTACCCGGACGTGGCGGCGCTCGTCGGGCTGTGGAGCTACAACGGCCCGGCCATCGTCAACGCCGTGCGCGAGGCGAACAAAGTGGGCCAAATCAAAATCGTCGCCTTCGACGAGGAAGACGAGACGCTGGCGGGCGTCAAGGACGGCTCGATTTTCGCGACCGTCGTGCAGCAGCCCTACGAGTTCGGCTACCAGGCCATCAAGCTGATGAACCAGTACCTCGGCGGCGACAAGTCCGTGGTCCCCGCGACCAAGCAGGTCTTCGTCCCGACGCTCGTCATCAAGCAGGCAGAGGTAGATGCATTCACGCAGAAGATTAACCAACTGCGCGGGCGCTCTTGATAAATGACTAAGCTCAAGCCTTTGCGCCTTTGGTTTTTACTTTGCGCCTTTGCGAGAAAAGGCAGTTCACGCAAAGGCGCAAAGACAAGACATAAGGCGCAAGGGGTTGAGTGCTGATTTGGCTTGAGAGGTGATTCGATGAGTGCTCCGGTCTTACAGATGCGGGGAATCGAGAAGCGCTTCGGCGGCGTGCGCGCGCTCAGAGGAGTTGACTTCGAGATCGCGGCCGGCGAGGTCGTCGCGCTCGCGGGCGAGAACGGCGCGGGCAAGTCCACGCTCATGAAAATTCTCGGCGGCGTCTACCAGCCCGACGCCGGCGAGATCATCATGGACGGCCAGCCTGTCAAGATCACGGGCGTCTCGGACGCCACGCGCCTCGGCGTCAGCTTCATACACCAGGAGCTGAACGTCCTCGAAAATCTGGACGTGGCGGCCAACGTCTACCTGGGCCGCGAGCCCGTCAAGGGCGGCTTCCTGAAACTGGTTGACAGCGAGAGGATGCACCAGGAGGCGGCCGTCTATCTGAGGCGGCTCGGGCTGGAGATTCCGACCACCACGCAACTGTGGCGGCTCTCCATCGCGCAGCAGCAGATGGTGGAGATCGCCAAGGCGCTCTCGCTCAACGCGCGCATCCTCATCATGGACGAGCCCACGTCGAGCCTGACGCTGACGGAGACTGACCGCCTGCTCGCGCTCGTCCACGAGTTGAAAGCGCAGAACGTCGCCATCATCTACATTTCGCACCGCCTCAACGAGATTGAGCAGATCGCCGACCGCGTCGTCGTCCTGCGCGATGGTGCGAACGCCGGCCAACTCGGTCGCGGCGAGATTACTCACGACCGTATGGTCAGGATGATGGTCGGGCGCGACATAGAATCCTTCTACGTGCACCCGGAGGGCGAGCGCGCGCGCGGCTACGTTCAGGTCCAGGGCTTGCGGACCTTGCGCTACCCGCGTCACGAGGTCTCCTTTGACGTAGGCCGCGGCGAGATCATGGGCATGGCGGGCCTCGTCGGCGCTGGGCGCACGGAGGTCGCGCAGACCGTCTTCGGCATTGACGGACCCGTTCAGGGGCGCATCAACGTCGGCGGCCAGGACCTGCGCATCCGCTCGCCGCAGGACGCCATCCGCCACGGCGTTTATCTCATCCCCGAAGACCGCCGCCTCGCCGGGCTGATTACGGACATCGCCATCCGCGAGAACGTGACGCTGCCCTCGCTCGAACGCTACAGCCAGGCGTGGCTCATCGCGCGCGACCGAGAGGCGAAGGCCGCCACGGAGGTCTGCAAGAAGTTGAACGTCAAGACGCCCTCGGTCGAGCAGAAGGTCATCAACCTTTCGGGCGGCAACCAGCAGAAGGTCGTGCTGGCGAAGTGGCTCAACCTGGAGCCCAAGTTTTTGATTTTCGACGAGCCGACGCGCGGTGTGGACGTGGGCGCGAAGGCGGAGATTTACGCGCTGATGAGAGACCTGGCCGAGAACGGCGTGGCGATTTTGATGATCTCCTCGGACATGGAGGAGGTCCTGCACATCAGCGACCGCGTCGCCGTCATGCACGAGGGCGTGCTGACCGGAATCCTTGAGCGCAGCGAGTGCACGGAAGAGAATATCATGCAGCTCGCCGTCGGTAAGCGCGCGGCGTGAGGCGAGCGAGTGTTAAGGGAGTGGGCTGTCAAATCCACAGTCGGAGGAGCTGAAAAGCCTTGAAAAAAGAACTCGGCATATTCATCCTGCTGGTAGTGCTGTGCATCATCGTTGCGATCATCAATCCCCAGTTCCTCTCGCCCACCAACCTGCAAAACACGGCGCGGCAGATAGGCATGTACGGCATCTTCAGCATCGGCCTCGGGATCGTCATCATCACGGGCGGCATTGATCTTTCGGTCGGCTCCGTCATGGCCCTGCTCGGAGTGCTCATCTCGATGATGTTGACTGAGTGGGGATGGCCTCCGGCGCTGGCTGTCATAGCCATCCTCTGCATCGCGATGGCGCTCGGTGCGCTGCACGGTCTGCTCATCACGCAGATGCGCTTGCAGCCGTTTATCGTGACGCTCTGCGGGCTGCTCTTCTACAGGGGGCTGGCGCGGTTCATCGCCAACGACGAGACGAAGGGTTTCGGGGCCACAGGCTCATTCAACTGGCTGCGCGACCTGGCGACCGGCAACGTGTTCGGCATCCCGACGCCTTTCGTCCTGCTCGTCATCATCAGCGTCATCATGGGCGTCGTGCTTCACCGCTCAGTCTTCGGGCGTTATCTCTACGCCGTCGGCCGGAACGAAACGGCGTCGCGCTATTCTGGCATCAACTCGTCGCTCATCATCGCCAGCGCTTACGTCATCATGGGGCTGTTGGGAGGCATCGCGGCCATCGTCTTCGCCTTCTACACGTCCTCGGTCTCGCCTTCTTCACACGGCAACTCTTACGAACTTTACGGCATTGCGGCGGCGGTCCTGGGCGGCTGTAGCTTACGCGGCGGCGAGGGCTCAATCGTCGGCATCGTCATCGGCGCGGCGCTCCTACAGGTCTTGCAGAACCTGGTCAACCTGCTGGGCATCCCCTCGTCGCTCAACTTCGCCGTGATGGGCGCGGTCATCCTGCTCGGCGTCATCGCGGACCAATTGCTGCAACGGCGCGCGGCGGCGCGCACGGCGCGTGTGTAAAGGAACAAGGGGATGAAGCTGCTGGGCATAGACGTTGGGACGGGCGGGACGCGCGCCGTGGTCTTGGACGAGGCCGGACGGGTCGTGGCCTCCGCGACTTCGGAGCACGCGCCGTTCGCGTCGCCGCAGATAGGCTGGGCCGAGCAGGACCCGCGCGACTGGTGGCGCGCGACGACCGAAGCCGTGCGCGGCGTTCTGGCCCAGGACGGCGTCAGCGCGGACGAGATTGCCTGCGTCGGATTCTCGGGACAGATGCATGGCGCTGTCATGCTCGACGCGCGGGACGAGGTGCTGCGGCCCGCGCTCATCTGGTGCGACCAGCGCACGGACCCGCAGTGCAAGGCCATCACGGAGCGCATCGGCGCGGAGCGGCTGATCGAGCTGACCTCGAACCCTGCGCTGACGAACTTCACGCTGACGAAGCTGCTGTGGGTGCGCGAGCACGAGCCCGAGATGTGGGAGAGGTTCCGCACGATACTCTTGCCGAAGGATTACGTTCGGCTGCGGCTGACGAATGAGCGCGCGACCGACGTGGCCGACGCTTCGGGGACGCTGCTTCTGGACGTAGCCAACCGCCGCTGGTCCGACGCGATGCTCGACGCGCTCGAACTCGACCGCAATTCTCTGCCCTCGCTCTTCGAGTCTCCCGAAATCACGGGCCGCGTCTCGGCCGTGGGCGCGGAGGCGACCGGCTTACGCGCCGGCACGCCGGTAGTCGCGGGCGCGGGCGACCAGGCGGCGGGCGCTGTCGGGATGGGCATCGTCAAACCCGGCGCGGTCAGCGCGACCATAGGCACGTCGGGCGTCGTCTTCGCCGCGACCTCGCGTCCCGCGCTGGACAAGCGTGGCCGCGTGCACACTTTCTGCCACGCCATCCCGGGCCGCTGGCACGTAATGGGCGTGACGCAGGCGGCCGGACTTTCCCTGCGCTGGTTCCGCGATCGCTTCGGCGTCGGAGACAATGCGGCGGGCGCGGACCCTTACGACCTCTTGTCGAAAGAGGCGGCGACAGCGCCGCCGGGCGCGGACGGCGTCCTGTGGGCTCCTTATTTAATGGGCGAACGCACCCCGCACCTGGACCCGCACGCGCGCGCGGCGCTGGTCGGTCTCGCGGCGAGCCACAGGCGCGCTCACGTAGTCCGAGCCATCCTCGAAGGCGTGGCGTTCTCTTTGCGCGACACGCTGACGATTTTCGCGGAGATGGACGTGCCGGTGGAGAACATACGGCTCGGCGGCGGCGGCGCGCGCTCCTCCCTCTGGCGGCAGATTCAGGCGGACGTGTACGGGCGCGCGGTCGAGACTCTTGAGGCGGAAGAGGGCGCGGCCTACGGCGCTGCGCTCCTGGCCGGCGTCGGCGCTAAAATTTGGCCCAGCGTAGACGAAGCCTGCGCGAGCGCCGTCCGCGTCGCCGAGCGCGTCGAGGCGGACGAGTCTTCGGTCGCCGTGATGAACAAAAGCTACGCGGCGTACCGCGCACTCTACCCGGCACTGCGTAGCATTGCTGAAGCAGCGGGTCAGAACGCTTAACGGTAAAGACAAGGCGCTCGATTGCGGATTGACTCAACCCTTTGCGCCTTTAGTTTTTACTTTGCGCCTTTGCGTGAAGCTTTGTTTCTCGCAAAGGCGCAAAGGTAAGACGTAAGGCGCAAGGGGTTGAGTGGCTGGTCAGCTTGAATCTGCAAGCGAGGGCACTTACATAATTTTCAGAGTGAGGGTTTTGATATGACACAAGACAAGTACACACCGCGCCCGGAGCACAAGTTCACTTTCGGCCTGTGGACCGTGGGGAACCGCGGGCGCGACCCGTTCGGCGACGTGGTGCGCCCGCACATCTCGCCCGTCGAGATCGTGCGTATGCTCGGCGAGATTGGCGCGTGGGGCACGAACTTCCACGACAACGACCTCGTGCCGATTAACGCCACGCCGCAGGAGCGAGACAAAATAGTCGGCGAGTTCAAGCGCGCCTGCGAGGAGAACAACGTCGTCGTCCCGATGGCGACCGTCAATCTCTTCTACGACGCTGTCTTCCGCGACGGCGCGTTCACCGCCAACGACCGGCAGGTGCGCGCCTACGCTTTGCAGAAGACGATGCGCGCGATGGACCTCGGCGCGGAGTGCGGCGCGAAAATTTTCGTGCTCTGGGGCGGCCGCGAGGGCGTCGAGACGGACGCCTGCCGCCGCGCGGACGACGCCGTCAAACGCTTGCGCGATGCCCTGAATTATCTTTGCGAATACAACAGAGAGAAGGGCTACGGCTACAAGTTCGCGCTTGAAGCCAAGCCGAACGAGCCGCGCGCCGACATCTACATGCCGACCACCGGCGCTTACCTGCACTTCATCACGACGCTGGACCATCCAGAGATGGTGGGCGTTAACCCGGAGGTCGCGCACGAGCACATGCCCGGGCTCAACATGACGCACGCCGTCGCGCAGGCGTGGGAGGCGGGCAAGCTCTTCCACATAGACCTGAACGATCAGGTGCCGGGCCGCTACGATCAGGACCTGCGCTTCGGCTCGGCCAATCCGAAGGCAGCCTTCTGGCTCGTCAAGTTTCTGGAGGACGTGGGCTACGACGGGCCGCGCGCCTTCGACGCGCACGCCTACCGCACCGAGGACTACGACGGCGTCAAGGACTTCGCCAAGGGGTGCATGCGGACTTACCTGATTCTCAAGGAGAAGGGCGAGATTTGGAATGCCGACCCTGAGATTAAAGCCCTGCTCGCGGAGATAGCCGAGACGGACGGCGACCACGACGGCGCGAAATATTCACCGCAGGGCGCGGGCGAGCTGCTGTCGTCGAACTTCGACCGCGCGCAGATGTCCTCGCGCGGACTGAAGTACGAACGGCTCGACCAGTTGACGATAGACATCCTGCTCGGCGCGCGGTGAGGAGAAGGACACATCCGTCCCGCAGGGGCAAAGAGAAAATTGGCACATCATGTCCCGTAGGGACAATCGAAAATAGCCCAGCACTTCAGTGCTGGGGAGGCCGGCGACCAACGATTCCCAGTCCCGTAGGGACGGCTGATTTCTTTATCAGCTTTTTCAGCCGTCCCTACGGGACTAAAAATTTTTGCCCCCGCTTTATCCCCGACCCTGTAGTACCGGGCTATTTTCAAATGCTCCTACAGAGCAAAAGAAAGAGCCGCGCTTTAACGTGCGATGTTAAGAAGAACTCTCGCGCTGTTTCTCCTCTTGTGCTTCGCCGGTCTGATGCCGACGCAGGTCCGTGCTCAGAGGCGCGCTTCTTCCGCCCAATCCAAATTCCAAAACCTGGCGCGGACGCCGCCGATGGGCTGGAACAGTTGGGACTGCTACGGGCCTTCGGTGACCGAGGCGGAGGTCAAGGCCAACGCCGCTTACATGGCGAAGCACATGAAGCGACACGGCTGGCAGTACGTCGTCGTTGACATACAGTGGTACGAGCCGAAGGCGCAGGCTCACGGCTACCGGCCGAACGCCGAGTTGGTGATGGACGAGTACGGGCGGCTGATGCCGGCCTTGAACCGCTTCCCTTCGGCGGCCGGCGGGCGCGGCTTCAAGCCGCTGGCCGCTTACGTGCACGGCCTGGGCCTGAAGTTCGGCGTGCATATCGTGCGCGGCATCCCGCGCCAGGCGGTGCGCGCCAACACTCCCGTTTTTGGCACAAACCTTCGCGCGCAAGATGTCGCCAACACAGAGAGCGTCTGCCCGTGGATTGACGATATGTACGGCGTGCGCGCTGACACCCTCGGCGGCCAGGCTTACTACGATTCCGTCGTCAGGCAGTTCGCCGAGTGGGGCGTGGACTACATCAAGGCGGACGATATGTCTGCCTACACGCCGGACGAAAACAAGGGAGCGGACGAGCAGCGGCTGAGCGAGATAGCGGCGCTCGGGCGTGCGATTAAAAAGAGCGGGCGGCCGATGGTCTTGAGCCTTTCGCCAGGCCCCGCGTCTCCGCGTCAGGTCGAAGTCTTGCGACGGAGCGCGCAGCTCTGGCGCATCTCGGGCGACTTCTGGGACCGCTGGGAGGACTTGCGTCGTCAGTTCGATTTGGGCCGCAGGTGGACGGAGCACACTGGTCCAGGCGGATGGGCCGACGCTGACATGCTGCCCCTGGGGCGCATCGCTATCCGCGGCGAACGCGGCGACGACCGAATGTCGCTTTTGACCAAAGACGAGCAGGCGACGTTGATGACATTGTGGTCAATCTTCCGCTCGCCGCTGATGATGGGCGGTGACTTGCCGAGCAACGACGAGTTCACGCTCTCGTTGCTGACCAACCCGGAGGTGCTCGCGGTCAACCAACGTAGCACGGGCAACCGTGAACTCTTCGCGCGCGGCGATCAGCTCGCGTGGGTGGCGGACGCGCCGGGCGGCCGTGAGAAATATCTGGCCGTCTTCAACACCGGCGATGGCGCGGCGGAAATCAAAGTGAGGTGGGAAGAGTTGGGGCTCAGGGGCGCGGCCCGTGTGAGGGACTTGTGGGCGCGGCGCGACCTCGGCGTGCTCCGCGACGAAATCGCTTCGACCGTCAACCGCCACGGCGCGCAACTCTACCGCGTCAGCCCGGTCAGGCAGCGTCATTAGTGAGCCGTTCTTTGCGTCTTTGGTTTTTCTTTCTTTGCGTCTTTGCGCGAACCGTTTTGGTTGCTCGCAAAGGCGCAAAGAAAAGACGTAAGGCGCTGGAGGGTTGAGTCAAAGTGTAGCTTGGGTTTTGAAAGATGATGTACTCAGTTAGAAGAATCAGCGTTGGTTTCGTGCTGGCCGGGAGTCTCCTGCTTGCTTTATCTCCGGCGGCGAGGGCCGACGTGAAAAATACCGTGCGGGAGCGCGTCCGGCGCGAGGCCGTGGCGTTCGATTTGGCGGACGTGCGGCTGCTCGATGGGCCGTTCAAACAGGCGATGATGCTCGACGCCAGGTACCTCCTGATGCTCGACCCCGACCGTTTGTTGAGCTGGTTTCGCAAGGAGGCCGGCCTCAAGCCGAAGGGCGAAGTCTACGGCGGCTGGGAAGCTCAAGGTGTGGCGGGCCACTCGCTCGGCCACTATCTTTCGGCCTGCGCGATGATGTTCGCCTCGACGGGCGATGCGCGCTTCCGCGACCGCGTCAACTACATCGTGGGCGAGTTGGAATTGTGCCAGCGCGCCAACGGCAACGGCTACGTCGCAGCCATCCCCGACGGAAAAAGAATTTTCAAGGAGGTCGCGGCCGGCGACATACGCTCGCAAGGCTTCGACCTCAACGGCGGCTGGGTGCCCTGGTACACGCTTCACAAAATCTTCGCCGGCCTGCTCGACGCACATCAATACGTCGGGAGCGAGAAGGCGCTGGCCGTCGCCGTCAAGCTCGGCGATTGGGCCGACGCGACGGTCGGCCACCTGACCGACGAGCAGTTCCAGCGCATGCTCGCCTGCGAGCATGGCGGCATGAACGAATCGCTGGCCGAGTTGTACGCGCGCACCGGGAACGAGAAGTACTTGAAGCTCTCGCGGCGTTTCCATCACAGGGCCGTGTTAGACCCTCTGGCCCACGAGGAAGACCGTCTCGCCGGACTGCACGCGAACACGCAGATTCCGAAACTGATCGGCCTCGCACGGCGCTACGAGTTGACGGGGGACCAGACGGACAAGACAGCGGCCTCGTTCTTCTGGGAGCGCGTGGTCCATCACCACTCTTACGTGAACGGCGGCAACAGCGAGGCCGAGCACTTCGGGCCGCCCGACAAATTGAACGACCGCCTGACCGTCAACACGACGGAGACCTGCAACACCTACAACATGCTCAAGCTGACGCGCCACCTCTTCGAGTGGCACGCCGACGCCGAGTACGCGGACTATTACGAGCGCGCGATCTTCAACCACATCCTCGCCTCGCAGAACCCTGAGGACGGGATGTTCTGTTATTTTGTGCCACTAAAGCCCGGCGCTCAAAAAACCTACTCGACGCCGTTCGATAGCTTCTGGTGCTGCGTCGGCACAGGCATGGAGAACCACACGAAGTACGGCGAGGGCATCTACTTCAAGAGCGACGACGCGCTCTGGGTCAATCTCTTCATCGCCTCCGAGTTGAACTGGAAGGAGAAGGGGCTGACCGTCTGGCAGGAGACGCGGTTCCCGGACGCGGACACGACGACGTTAACGTTCAAGAGCAGGAAGCCAGTCACCGTCGCGTTGCGGCTTCGCTATCCGAATTGGGCCAAAGACGGCGTCAGCGTGATGGTCAACGGGAGGGCGCAGGGGGTTAATGCCAGGCCCGGCAGTTACGTCGAGCTTCGCAGGACCTGGAAGACGGGCGACCGCGTGGAGATGAAAGTCCCTATGTCGCTCAGGCTCGAAGCTCTGCCGGACAATCCTGACCGCGCGGCGATTCTCTACGGCCCCGTGCTGCTCGCCGGCGAACTCGGCCCCGAGGACGAGGGCGGCGCGGGCGGCATGGTCTTCGTCCCCGTGATGCTTGCCGGGAACAGGCCCGTGGCCGAGTGGGTCAGGCCCGTCGCCGGCTCGCCGCTCACGTTCCGCACGTCCGGCGCGGGACGCCCGCACGACGTGACGCTCTATCCTTTTTACAGGATGCACGGGCGACGTTATTCGGTCTACTGGGACCTGTTCACAGAGCAGCAGTGGGCCGCGCGGCAGACCGAATACATGCTGGAGTTGCAGAGGGCGCGGCAGCTTGAACAGATGACCGCCGACTACGCGCAGCCCGGCGCGATGCAGTCCGAGCGCGACCACAACATGCAAGGCGAGCACACAGAGGCGGGCGAGCACTCGTCGCGCAAGTGGCGGCACGCGACCGACGGCGGGTGGGTCTCCTTCGACCTGAAGGTCGTGCCCGACAGGCCGATGGGGCTGGTCGCGACCTACTGGGGCAGCGACGCGGGCAACAGGACGTTCGACATTCTTGTTGACGGCGTGAAGATAGCCACGCAGACGCTCAACCACGAAAAGCCGGGCCAGTTTTTCGACGTGGTTTACTCCATCCCCGGACAGTTGATAGAGGGCAAACAGAAAGTCACTGTCCGCTTCCAGGCGCACCCCGGCAACATCGCCGGCGGGCTTTACGGGCTGCGCACGATAATCGGTGTCAACGTCATCCGTTAAAAATTCTTGAGAGTCATCATGGCAAAAGGAGAGGTCCAGACAATGTTAAGAAAAGCAACGCAGGTGCTCGTCATCATCCTGTTCGTCTGCACAGCGGCGGCCGCGCAGGGGCAGAGGTGGACGGAGCAGCAGGCCAGGGACTGGTACGCGAAGCAGCCGTGGCTCGTCGGTGCGAACTACAACCCGGCGAGCGCGATCAATTCGCTGGAGATGTGGCAGGCCGACACCTTCGATCCCAAACGGATTGACCTCGAACTGGGTTGGGCCGAGGGACTGGGCATGAACACGATGCGCGTCACCCTGCACGACCTGCTCTGGCAGCAGGACCCTGAAGGGTTCAAGAAGCGTATAGACCAGTTCCTCGCAATCGCGGCGAAGCACAAGATTAAGCCTATGTTCTGCCTGTTCGATTCGGTCTGGGACCCGGACCCGAAGCTCGGCAAGCAGCGCGACCCGAAGCCCGGCGTGCACAACTCTGGCTGGGTGCAGGGGCCTGGCCGCGCGGCGCTGCAAGACCCTTCGCAGTACCCGCGCTTCGAGGCATACGTCAAGGGCGTGGTCGGCGCGTTCAGTAAAGACGACCGCATCCTCGCGTGGGACATCTGGAACGAGCCGGACAACGAAAACAACGGGAGCTACGGCGAGCTTGAGCCGAAGAATAAAGTTGACCTCGTGCTCGCCCTTCTGCCGAAGACTTTCCAGTGGGCGCGCGAGGCGGGCGCGACGCAGCCGCTGACCTCCGGCGTGTGGAAGGGTGATTGGTCAACGCCCGAGAAGATGACGCCGATGGAGCGCGCGCAGATTGATTTGTCTGATGTCATCACGTTTCACAACTACGACCACCCGACAGAGCTTGAGAAGCGAATCAACTGGCTGAAGCGTTACAACCGCCCGATGATCTGCACGGAGTACATGGCGCGCGGCAACGGCAGCTTCTTCTTCGGCGGCCTGACGGTCGGCAAGGTGCACAACGTCGGGATGATTAACTGGGGTTTGGTGCAGGGCAGGACGCAGACGCACCTGCCGTGGGACTCGTGGCAGCGGCCGTACACGGATCGCGAGCCGACCATCTGGTTCCACGAGGTCTTCCGCACGGACGGGACGCCGTACATGCAGGAAGAGGTGGACTTCATACGTCGCATGACCGGCAAGACGAAGGGAAAGACGAAGTCGGCCCGCGCCGTCGTCCCTTCCCTCTTCATGCTCCCCACGGAGATGCTGCGGCAAAGCGCGACGCTGTAAAGATGCCCAACCCTTTGCGTCTTACGTCTTAACTTTGCGCCTTTGCGTGAACCGATTTTTCTCGCAAAGGCGCAAAGACAAGACGTAAGGCGCAAAGGGGTTGAGTCGTCCTGTTTGTAGTTCGTCAAGGGGGATAATGTTTATGAAGCGACGTTTGTTCAATAACACGGGTGAGGAAGTCTCTGAGATTGGGCTGGGGACGTGGCAGCTCGGCGGGGCGGATTGGGGCGAGGTTGATGAGGGTCTCGCTCTTGAGACGCTGCGGGCCGCGGCTGCGGGCGGCGTCAACTTCTTCGACACGGCTGACGTGTATGGCCTCGGCCGGAGCGAGCAGCTCATCGGCAAGTTTCTGAAAGGGACGCCGGGGCGCATCTTCGTCGCGACGAAGCTCGGCCGCTTCCCCGAGCCTGGCTGGCCCAAAAATTTCTCGCTCGACGCTTTGCGCCAACACACCGAAGCATCTCTCGGACGCCTCGGCGTCGAGGCCATAGACCTGACGCAGTTGCACTGCATCCCGACGGACGTGCTGCGCGACGGCGAAGTCTTCGAGTCGCTCCGCACGCTCAAACGCGAGGGCAAGATTAAGCATTATGGCGTCAGCGTCGAGTCAAATGAAGAAGCTTTAATTTGTCTACAGCAGGAAGACCTCGCCTCGCTCCAGATCATCTTCAACATCTTCCGCCAGAAGCCGATTGAGTTTTTCGACGAGGCGGAGCGCAAGGGGGTAGCGCTCATCGTGCGCTTGCCGCTCGCGAGCGGCCTGCTCTCGGGCAAGTTCACCAGGGAGACTCAATTCGCCGCGACGGACCACCGCACCTTCAACCGCGAGGGCCAGGCGTTCAACGTCGGCGAGACCTTCGCGGGCTTGCCTTTTGAAAAGGGCGTCGAGCTGGCGGACGCCCTCAAGCGATTCTTGCCCGAGGGGATGACGATGGCGCAGATGGCCCTGCGCTGGATTCTGGACTTCGACGCCGTGAGCGTCATCATCCCCGGCGCGAGCAACCCACGGCAGGCGCGCGCGAATGTTTCGGCAAGTGATTTGCCGCCGCTCGGCGTGGAGTTGCACGCACGCCTCAAAGAGTTTTACGAACAGGAAGTCGCGGCCCATATCCGAGGGCCATATTGATAAAGTGATGAGTGATGAGTGATAAGTGATAAGTAAAAACTTCCTTCTTTTACTTATCACTTATCACTTATCACTTATCACTCTTTCCGGGAGTATTCAGTCATGAAAGCATTCAGACCTCGGCAGAATTTTTCCGCGAGGATCGTCGCGCTTCTCTGCGCGCTCGGCCTGGTCTTCGGCCAGGCCCAATTCGTTTTCGCCCAGACGCGCACCATCAGCGTGCAGGTGGACCGACCCGGCGGCGCGATTCCGCGCACGCTCTTCGGACTCTTCTTCGAGGACATCAACTTCGGCGCGGACGGCGGCCTCTATCCCGAGCGCGTGAAGAATCGCTCGTTCGAGTTTCCTAACCCGATGATGGGCTGGAAGCAGGTCGAGCGCGGCGGCGCGAAGGGAGGCTTGCAGGTCTATGACCTGACGACTGAGAGCGACGCACCCAACTCTCATTACCTGCGCATCAAGGTCGAGACGCCCGGCGAAGGGTTCGGCGTCTCGAACGAGGGCTTTCGCGGCGTCGGCGTCGAGCAGGGCGCGGAATACATTTTCTCCGTCACGGCGCGGCGCGTGGACGGCGCGCCCTCGGCCCTGCGCCTTGAGGTCGAGGACGCGAACGGGAAACAGATTGGCACAGCCAAAGTCTCTGGCTTCACCTCGGACTGGAAGAAGTACACGGCGACTTTGCGCGCGACCGGCACAGACGCGAAGGCGCACGTTAACTTGATCATGGACGGAAGCGGGGCGCTCGACGTGGACATGGTCTCGCTCTTCCCGAAGGAGACCTGGGGGAACCGCCCGAACGGCCTGCGCGCGGACCTCGTCAAGCTGCTCAAGGAGATGAAGCCTGGCTTCCTGCGCTTCCCCGGCGGGTGCATCGTCGAGGGCAGATACCTGGAGCAGCGTTACCAGTGGAAGACGACCATCGGCGACCCGGAAGACCGCCGCCTCATCGTCAACCGCTGGAACACGGAGTTCAACTGGCGACTGACGCCAGACTATTACCAGTCCTTCGGCCTGGGCTACTACGAATACTTTCAGCTCGCGGAGGACATCGGCGCGGAGCCGCTGCCCATCATGAACTGCGGCATGGCGTGCCAGTTCAACTCGGCCGAGCTTGCGCCGATGGAGGATTTGGACCATTACATACAGGACGCGCTCGACCTGATCGAGTTCGCCAACGGGCCTGTGACGAGCGAGTGGGGCAAGAAGCGCGCGGCGATGGGCCACCCCGCGCCGTTCAACCTGAAGATGATCGGCGTCGGCAACGAGCAGTGGGGGCCGCAGTACGTCGAGCGTTACCGTGAGTTCGCCAAAGCGCTCAAGGCGAAGCACCCGGAGATTTCACTCGTCGGCGCGGCGGGGCCGAGCCCGGACGACGAGCGGTTCCATTATCTGTGGGGCAAGATGCGCGAGATGAACGCGGACCTGGTGGACGAGCACTTTTACATGGCCCCGAAGTGGTTCCGCGACAACGTCGGCCGCTACGACAACTACCCGCGCACGGGGCCGAAGGTCTTCGCGGGCGAGTACGCGGCGCAGAGCGTCGGCATCGCGAGCCCGGACAATCGCAACAACTGGGAGACGGCGATGTCCGAGGCCGCCTTCATTACAGGGATAGAGCGCAACGCGGACGTGGTGCGTATGTCATCTTACGCGCCGCTCTTCGGCCATGTGGAGGCGTGGCAGTGGACGCCCAACATGATCTGGTTCGACAACCTGCGCTCTTACGGGACGCCGAACTACTACGTCCAGAAAACCTTCAGCGTCCACAAGGGGACGCAAATCCTGCCGGTGATGCTCGACGGCTCGGAGAAGAACGGCCAGAACGACCTCTTTACGAGTGCGTCGTTCGACGCCGGGACGAACGAAGTGGTCCTGAAGGTAGTCAACACAGCGCCCTCGGAGAGCCAGGTCCGCATCACGCTCGCGGGCGCGAAGCGGCTCGGCAAACAGGGCAAGGTCTTCGTGCTGACGGCCCCGGACCTCAAGGCCGAGAACAGCCTCGACGCGCCGACCAAAGTCTCGCCCGTCGAGAAGCCGCTCGCCGTCACGTCCGGCGAGTTCGCCTACACTTTTCTCCCGAACTCGCTCACCGTCATCCGCGTCGGCGTCGGAGCTAATCAGGCGAAGCGCTAGGAGAGAAAGGGCAAAACCAGGCAACGAGCAAAACCAACCAAGCAGCCACACGAAAGGCAATCGGTAATTAGAGCGGTGTTCATTTGAGCGAAAGGTAGCGCATAACTGTAGGGGCAGGGCTTGTCCCTGCCCGCTCAACTTCCGTTAGACGCGGGCA
>JADMIO010842066.1_pt1 | contig 17357 bp, 13 predicted proteins | sample 8958161 | NCBI WGS metagenome assembly JADMIO01 (sample SAMN16585339, study PRJNA669376) | soil metagenome | isolation source: Crop rotation soil | place: USA: Cullars Rotation, Alabama | collected 2011
CTTTCCCTTTGCGGCGCGGGCTGCATGGGCTGACCGCGCTGGATGACGAAGGTGCTGGACGCCGGCGGCGCCGGGGGCGGCGGGGACATCCGAACCGGGGCCGGAGGCGTCACCGGGGCGGGCGGTGGCATCGGAGCCGGAGGCATGGGCGGCGGCGGAGCCGCGGCCGTCAGGGTCTGGTTGGGATTGTCGCGCCGGCTGGACCAGGTGAGGTAGGGGCCGTTGTAGGCGGGCGCGGCGGTCTGGGTCACCGTGGCGCGGCCGGCGGGCTGTTCCGGTCCGTAGCGGTCCTGGCCGTAGCGGTCCTGCGCGGCGGCGGCGCCGGCGGAGCACAGAGTTAAGAGAGCAGCGGCGGATAACAGGCGCATGGCGGACCGATTCGGTGCGTATTGGTGCGCACAGCCTTAGTCAGACCGCCTTAACCCTCGGCTAACGGCGATGCCCCGGGCGGTCCTTTATCGCCAGAGTTTGCGCGTGCGCTCCTCGGCCCACTGCAGGACGACGTAGAGGCTGACGGCGAGGACGGCGAGGACCAGCAGGGCGGCGAAGGTGCGGGCGGTCTGCAGACGGTTGGCGGATTCCGTGATCCGCCAGGCAAGGCCCTGGGTAGCGCCGGAGCCGGCGACCTGCTCGGCCACAACGGAGCCCACGAGGGCGAGGCCCATGGCGACGCGGTGCCCCTCCACGAGGTAGGGGGCGGCCGAGGGAAGGCGCAGGCGGACCAGTTTCTGCAGCGGGGTGGCGCCGTAGAGGTCGAAGAGGCGCTCCAGGTCCGGATCGGCGGACTTCAGCCCGCGCAAGGCTCCGGAGAAAATGGGAAAGAAGGCGACGAGGGCGGCCAGGGCGACGACCGCGCGGGTGGGGTGATCGATGCCCGCCCAGATCACCACCTGCGGGGCGATGGCGACCACGGGAGTGACCTGCAGCACGACGGCGATCGGCTGGACGGCCCGCTCCAGGGTGGCGTTGAGGGCGACGAGGAAGGCGACGGTGCAGGCCGCGGCGCTGGCCACCAGGAGGGCGATCAGGGCGTAGGACAGGGTGTTCCAGGCGGAGCTGAGCAGGACCGGGAAGTTCTGCACGACCGCCGCGCCGATCGCGCTTGGCGGAGGCAGGAAGTAGGTGGGCAGGTGAAGGAGCCGGCAGGCCGCCTCCCAGGCGACGAGGATGCCGACGCCAAGGATGACCGGCGCGGCCAGGTGCAGGGCGCGCCTCACGGCTGGCCCCCCATGGCGCGGGCGAGATCCTCGGAAACGCCTTCGGCGGCGTCGCGGAAGGCGGGCGTGGTGCGGAAGGCGGGCGGCCGGGGGACGGGGCCGTCGATGTCGGTCTCGCCGGCGATGCGGCCGGGGCCGGCGCTCATCACCACCACGCGGGAGGCCATGTAGACCGCCTCCTCCACATTGTGGGTAACGAAGACGATGGCCGGCTTTTGCTCGGTCCAGAGGGCGAGAACGTCGTCGGCGAGGTTGCGGCGGGTGATCTCGTCGAGGGCGGCGAACGGCTCGTCCAGCAGCAGGACCTTGGGCCGGGTGACCAGGGCGCGGGCGAGTGAGGCGCGCATGGCCATGCCGCCGGAAAGCTCGCGGGGGCGGGAGGCCAGGGCGTGGCCGAGACCCACCTGGCGCAGCCCCTCGGCGGCGCGGGCGCGGGCCTCTTCCTTGGGAACGCCGGCGAGTTCCAGCGGCAAGGCGGCGTTGGCGGTGGCGTTCAGCCAGGGCGCCAGGGTGGGCGCCTGGAAGACCACGGAGGTCTCCCCTCGCCCCGCGGCGCGGACGACCTGGCCGGAGGTGGGCTGCTCGAGTCCGGCCAGCAGGCGCAGCGCCGTCGATTTGCCGCATCCGGACGGCCCGACGAGGGCGACAATCTCCCCGGCGCGAAGATCGAGGCTGAACGGGCCAAGGACGGTTCCCCGGCCCGGGTAGGAGACCGACACGTCTCTGAGGGAAGCGGCTATGGTCACGAGCCCCTTCTCCCCTTGCGGGAGAAGGTGTCGCCATAGGCGACGGATGAGGGGTCGCGCCCACCTTTCCGCTGCTGGGGGGCCGACGACGCACGGAGAGATTTCGTCGACCCCTCACCCGACCCGCTTCGCGGGCCACCCTCTCCCGCAAGGGGAGAGGGGAATGGGGGGCCGATTCGTCTCACTACTCTTCCGCCGCCGCGTTCGTCGCGGCGGTGTTGGTCGCCGCGGCGTTGGTCGCGTTCGCTACCGGAGCGTTGCGGGGGGCTGACCTCGGGAGGAGGTCGAGGGTGTAGGCGCGGTGGTAGTCGAGATCGCGGGGGTAGACCCCTTGCGTCGAGGCGACGCGGAAGAATTCGGCCCAGCGGGCGTCGGTCATGACGCCGAGGCCGGCGCGCTGGGCGTCGCCGGAATCGATGATGCCGTAGCGGCGAAGCTTTTCACGGGCCTGGTCGAGGAGCGCCTGGGTCATCTCCGGGTTGTCGCGGAGGATGAGGCGGTTGGCGGGGGTCGGGTCGCCGTAGAGGTATTCTCGCCAGCCCTGGGCCGTGGCTTCGTTGAAGGCGCGGATGGCCTCGGGGTTGGAGGCGATCAGGTCGTTATGGGCCAGGACCATCGTGGCGTAGCCGGGGTAGCCCTCATCGGCGAGGAGGAAGACCTGCGGGACGAAGTGGCCCTCCTGCTCGATCGTGTAGGGCTCGCTGGTGAGGTAGCCCTGCTGCACGGCGCGGGGGTCGGCCAGGAAGGGCGCGGAGGAGTAGTTGTAGGCGCGGATCTGGCTGTCGGAGAGGCCATAGCGGGCCCGCAGCCACACCCAGAAGGCGTCACGGGAGGCGGCGGCGAGCAGGATCGGGTGGCCGCGCAGGTCGGCCAGCGAATTGATGCCCTGGCCCGGGTGGGCGATCAGCACCTGCGGGTCCTTCTGCATGAAGGCGGCGACGGCGCGGACAGGCACCCCCTCGCGCACCAGGTTCATGACGATGAAGGAGTTGGAGCCCATGCCGAGCTCCACCGAGTGCGAGGCCAGGAGCTGGGGCACGTTCACGTTCGGCCCGCCCATGATGATGGTCACGTCGAGGCCGCGCTGGGCGTAGTAGCCGTTGGCCAGCGCCTGATAGAAGCCGCCGTGCTCTGCCTGGGCCCGCCAGTCGGTGGCGAAGCGGATGGTGGTGCGATGGGCCGGACCGCCCGCGGCATTGGTGGCCGTATTGGCGGACGGCGAGCAGGCCGCGACGATCAGCGCGACGGCGACAAGAGCTAGACGGACGAACTTCACGGCGGCCTCCCCACGCGAACTGGCGGGGACCCTAATGCGCGCGCCGGGCAAATGCCAAGGCGAAGCGGCTAAGCCGTGGCGACGAGGTCTTGGACGTCTGTTTCGCCGGCGCCGATGCAGTCGGCCAGGGCCTGATAGAGCTGGTCCGGGCGCACCGGCTTGGAGACGTGGGCGTCCATCCCGGCCGCCCTGCAGCGGGCCACCTGCTCGGGCAGCACGTCGGCGGTCATCGCGATGATCGGGGTGTGGGCGGCCGGGCCTTCCATCGACCGGATCTGGCGGGTGGCGGCGAGGCCGTCCATGCCCGGCATGTGCACGTCCATGAGGATCGCGTCATAGGGCGTGGTGCGGGCGGCCTCGACGGCCTCCTCCCCATTCTCGGCGAGGTCGAAGTCGCAGCCCATGATGGTGAGGAGGGCGGCGCCCAGTTCGCGGTTCATGGGGTGGTCGTCGACCAGCAGCACCTTCAGTCCAAGGCCCTCGGCCGCGGTGTCGTTGCGGCCGGCCGCCGCCTCGGCGGGGGCGATTTCGCCCTCGGCGCGCGTGAGCGGAACCTCGAAGAAGAAGGTGGAGCCGCGGCCCGGCGCGCTCTTCACGCCGATGGCGCCGTCCATCAGTTCGACGAGGCCCTTGCAGATGGCGAGGCCCAGACCGGTGCCGCCGTGCATGCGGGCGACGGAGGAATCCACCTGGGAAAAGCGGACGAAGAGCCGGTCGCGGCGGTCGAGAGGAATGCCAACGCCGGTATCGGTGACGGTGAACTCCACATTGTCGATGTGCTCGCCGGGGGTGACGCGAACGCCCAGCTCCACGCCCCCCTCGGCGGTGAACTTCACGGCGTTGTTCATCAGGTTGAGCAGCACCTGCCGCAGGCGCATCTCGTCGGCCATCACGGCCTGCTCGACGGGGCCGCGGAGGGCGAGCTTCACGGTGAGCCCCTTGGCCTCGGCCGGGGCGGTGATCATGGCGATCGCGTCCTCGGCGATGTGGCGGACGCTGGTGGGGCCGAGGCAGAGCTCGATTTCGCCGGCCTCGACCTTGGAGAAGTCCAGGATGTCGTCGACCACGGTCATCAGCGAGGCCCCGGCGCTGTCGATCAGCGACAGCTGGCGGCGGACCTGGGGCGGCAGGTCCGGGGTATCCATCAGGATCTTGGTGAAGCCGATGATGGAATTCATCGGGGTGCGGATCTCGTGACTCATTGTGGCCAGGAACTGAGTCTTGGCGCGGCTAGCCTCGATGGCGCGGTGACGCGCCTGGCGGGTCAGGCGCTCGCGCCGGATCAGCATCTCCTGCAGGCGGGCGCGGCGGGAGACCGCGATAGCCACGAAGAGGGCCGCATAGACCGCCATCAGCACCGAGAGCTGCACCAGGTGGAGGCGGAAGGAGAGTTCGCGGCCGACCATGCCGGTGGGGCCATCGGTGAACAGCATCGCCGGCATGGCGATGATGGTAATCAGCGCGCCGCCCCAGGCGACGCCGCGCGGCCCCATGCGGAAGGCGATCAGCATCATGGTGACCAGCACCAGGAAGGGGGTCGGCACCTGGTTCTGGCCGAACAGCATCACCGCGGTGGCGAGCAGCAGGCCCATCTCGGCCATGGCCTCCAGCGGGGACACCTTGAACGGGCGGGAGTCGCGCGGGCGCAGGGTGAGGAGCAGCAGCGGCAAGGTGATGCCAAGGCCGATGAGGTCGCTGAAGAACCAGTCGCGCCAGACCGGCATGAAGGGCCGCGCGAACAGGTATTGGCAGGCCCCGGCGGCGAGGCCGCTGGTCACCAGGCAGGGGGCCAGGAGGGCGAGGCCCAGCAGCAGCATCACCTTGTTGTTGTCCGAGAGCCTGAGCGCCGGGCCGAGGATGCGGCGCGTGGCGTAGGCGGCGGCGATGGACTCAAGCTGGTTCAGCAGGGCGAAGGCGATGGTGGGTCCGGGTGGGTCACCGACCGAAACGTAGATGGCGATGTTGGCCGCGAAACAGGCGAGCGCGCTGCCGGCGGCCCAGCGGCGTGGCAGGATGAGGAGGGCGGTGACAAGAAAGCCGTTGGCGGCCCAGATGGTGGCGATGCCCTGCCCTTGCCGGGTGAGAAGGACGCAGGCCAGCGCGCTGAGCGCGAACCCGAGGGTGAGCAGCCCCGCGGCGAGCGGCGTGCGCCATTCCCCAACCTTCCGAACCACGGCGTCCAAACGGCGACTCCCCGACATTAGCCGAGGCTTGTTCTAGGCCGTGGGGTGCGACCAGAGGGTTAAGCGCGTGGTGATTTTAAGGGGGGGCCAACGAGCGAGAGGCCGAAGCTCGGGTTGCCCCGCTCTTCGGCCTCCACCCAAGCCCGAAGGCTTGCGCCTCAGGTTAGGACCCCTCGGGATGGTTTTCCAATCGGGGATTGCGCCCCAATCTTCGGTTCTCTCGAGGTCCTGGTCAGACTTCCCGGTGTCAGGGTCGCCCCATCGGCCTTCAGTCCCGCCAGGTGGTCCAGGTCGGTTTGTTTTCCACGCTTAAGGTCGCCCTCTAGCGCTTCGGTCCCCGGCCCTTCCGCCGCCCCAACCTTCCAGTTTCCCGGATCGCTGAAGCCGTGGAATTCCCTTCGGCAAAGACACACTGCTCCCCTCCCCCCGGAGGCGCAACAGGCCTGATTCGGAGCCCTGTGCTTAACCATGCGCCGATCTGTGCACAGACGGTGGATAACTCTGGGGCGGTGTCTGGAAGCTGTTTTCGTTCAGTGTGTTAGGAAGCGCACAGGATCGTGACCGAGGCTATCCGAGCGCCTCTTTCTTCTCTTCCAAGGCAAACCATTCCGCCTCGGAGTCGGCGAGGGTTTTCTCGGCTTTTTGGAGCGCCTGCATGGCGGCCTCGAAGGCCTTGGGATCGCGGGCGTAGAGGCCGGTGTCGGCCAGCTTTTCTTCGTGCCGGGCGATCTCCGCGGAGAGCTTCGGCATCAGGGTTTCCAGCTCCTCCAGCCGACGCTGATCCTTGTAGCTGAGCTTGGTCTGCGGCTTGGGGCGGGCCGGCGGCGGGGTGGGCGCGGGCGGCGCCTTGCGGCTCTCCGGGACGTCGAAGAAGCCGGGGTTCTGGTCGCGGAAGTCGGACCAGCCGCCGGGTGTCTCCACCGCCCGGCCCCGCCCGTCGAGGGCGATGGTGGAGGTCGCGAGGCGATCGATGAAATCGCGGTCGTGGCTGACCAGGATCAGGGTGCCGTCGAAGTCGGCCAGCATGTCCTCCAGGAGGTCGAGGGTCTCCATGTCGAGGTCGTTGGTGGGCTCGTCGAGGACCAGCAGGTTGGCGGGCCTGGCGAAGGCGCGGGCGATGAGCAGGCGGTTGCGTTCGCCGCCGGAGAGACTTTCGACCGGCTGGCGCATCTGGGCGTCGGTGAACAGGAACTGCTTGGCGTAGCCGGCGACATGCTGAGGGCTGCCGCGGACCATGATCTGGTCGCCGCCGGTCGGCGCGAGGGCCTGCAGCAGGGTCATGCCGGGGGCGAGGTCGGCGCGGGCCTGGTCGATGTAGGAGACGGTGAGGTTGGCGCCCAGCTGGACCGAGCCGGTGTCGGAGGGGATCTCGCCCAGCAGCAGCTTCACCAAGGTGGTCTTGCCCGCCCCGTTGGGGCCGACGACGCCGATGCGGTCGCCGCGCAGGATGCGGGTGGAAAACCCTTTCAGCAGGGTGCGGGCGCCGAACGCCTTGGAAAGCCCCTTGGCCTCCACCACCCGGCGGCCGGAGAGCCCCGAGGAGGCCAGGCCCATGGAAAGCTCGCCCCGGGCGAGGCGGAGGGATTCGGCCTTTTCCTGGCGGAGCGCCACGAGGCGGCGGCGGCGGCCCTCGTTGCGGGCGCGGCGGGCGGTGACGCCGCGGGCCATCCAGTGCTCTTCGCGTTCGATGGTCTTGGCCAGGCGACGGGCCTCGTCGGCGCGCATGGCCTCGATCTTGTCGGCCCACTCGTCGAACTCGGAGAAGCCAGCGTCCAGGCGGCGCACGCGCCGATCCTCCAACCAGAAGCAGCGCTGGGTGACGCGCTCAAGAAACGCGCGGTCGTGGCTGACGATCAGGGCGGCCGAGCGAGAAGCGGCGAGGCGCGCCTCCAGGGTCTCGATGGCGAAGATGTCGAGGTGGTTGGTGGGCTCGTCCAGGAGGAGGACATCCGGATCCTCGGCGAAGCCCTTGGCGAGGGCGGCGCGACGCTTTTCCCCGCCGGAAAGGCCGGTGGCGGACTTCTCCGGATCGAGGCCGAAGGCCTGCAGGGCGGCCTCGGCGGCGTGGCGGGGGGCAGTCTGGGAGGCGTAGTCGGCGAGGGTCTCGCCGGTGATCTCCGGCTCCTGGTCGACGAGGACCACGCGCAGCGCCGGCTGTATGGTGCGCTCGCCGTCGTCCGGGGCGATGCGGCCGGCCAGCATGCGCAGGAGGGTGGACTTGCCGGCGCCGTTGCGGCCCACGAGGCAGGCGCGGACGCGAGGCTCGATGGCCAGATCCACCCCATCGAACATGAGGGTGCGGCCGTCGGCGAGACGGACATCCTTCAGGGCAAGGACGGGGGTGGCCATGGGCGGGTGCACATAGAGGCCCGGGCGCGGACGCGCCAGCCCCGGTCAGTAGCGGTTACGGACGATGGGCCGGGGGGGAGGGTCAGCGTAATCCTCGTCGTCATAGCCGGTGTCGGGTTCGTCCACGGGGGGGCCGTCTTCGAACACGGGCGGGCGGTAACGGTCGCGACCGCGGTCCCGGTCGCTGTAACGATCACGGTCCTGATCGCGGGAGGGAGGGCCCGGGTCGCGGTCGCGCAACCGGTCGCGGTCGCGGTCTCTGGGCGGGGGACCCTCGTCCTGGCCGCGGCGGTGGGAAGTGGGAAGCGGTTCTTCCTCGTCGGGCGGCAGCTCATAGAGCGGCCCCTGGCCCTCGGGCATGGGGGGCGGATCGTTGGCCCAGACCGGCGGCTCGCTGTAGCGGTCGGGATCGTCGGTGTAGGGGTTTTCGGCGGCCGCGGCGCCGCTGTCCGGCGCGTCGACGGCATACGGGTCGTCCTCGTTGCCGACGTACTGCGGCACGCCCTCGGGCTCGGGCATCAGCCAGTCGAAGTCGCGGGCGGGCATGCCGCGGTGGGCGCGCTGCATGAACTGGCGCCAGATGCCGGCGGGGATCTCGCCGCCGGTGACGTGGGCCATGGAGCGGCCATTGTCGTTGCCGACCCAGACGGCGACCAGCCAGTCGGGGGTGAAGCCGACGAACCAGGCGTCGCGCCAGTTCTGCGAGGTGCCGGTCTTGCCGGCGGCCGGGCGGCCGATGTCGGCCCGGCGGCCGGTGCCGTGATCGATGACCCCCTCCATCATGCGCACCATCTGGCTGGCGTGGAGGCGGTCGTAGACCGGGGCCCCCTGCCCCGGGTTCATGGCGTAGATGACGTTGCCGCGCGTGTCGGCGATCTCCGAGATAATGTAGGGCGTGGTGCGCAGGCCGCCGGTCTGGAAGACCTGGTAGGCGCCGGCGAGCTGCAGCGGCGTGACCTCGTAGGCGCCCAGCGCGATGGATGGGCCGGCGTTGGCGGGGATGGAGGTAAGGCCCACCCGGCGGGCGAAGTCAGCCACGCCGCCGGACCCTACTTCGAGCGCGAGGCGCACCGAGACGGTGTTGATGGAGCGGGCCAGGGCGTCGCGGATGCTGACCCGGCCGGAGAAGTGGCCGCCGTAGTTCTGGGGGCTCCAGTTGCCGATGCGGATCGGGGAGTCGTCGCGAGTGTCATACGGGGATACGCCGCGTTCCAGGGCGGCGGCGTAGACGATCGGCTTGAAGGCCGAGCCCGGCTGGCGGCGCGCCTGGGCGGCCCGGTTGAAGGACGAGGTGCGGTAGTCGACGCCGCCGATCATGGCGCGGACGGCGCCGTCCGGCGCCAGGGCGACAAGCGCCGCCTGGGTGGCGTTCCGGCCGCGGCCTTCCCGGGCGACGGTGCTCCGCACAATCTCTGCGCCGGCGCGCTGCAGGTCCGGATCAACGGTGAGGCGGATCACGAGATCGGAGGCCGCGCCCTGGGACAGCTGGGCCGCTTGCTGGGAGGCGAGGTCGATGAAGTTGGCGAATTCAGCCTCGGCCGGCCGGTCCGGCGCGGTCAGCACCGGCGGGTGGGCGATGGCGTCGGCTTCCTGGGCGGCGGTGATCCAGCCCTGTTCGCGCATGATGGCGAGGATGCGGTGGGAGCGGGCGACGGCGCCGTCCCAGTCGTTGGTGAGGGCGAGGCGGCTGGGCGCATTGGGCACGGCGGCCAGCAGGGCGGCCTCGGAGAGGGTGAGCTGGCGGGCGGTCTTGGAGAAGTAGCCGTAGGCCGCGGCCTCAAGTCCATACTCGTTGTCGCCGAAAAAGGTGCGGTTGAGGTAGAGCTCGAACACCCCGTCCTTGCCCAGCATCTGCTCCAGACGCTCGGCCAGCATCCATTCCTGGACTTTGCGTTTCAGAGTCTCGTCGCGCTGGAGGAAGAGGGTGCGGGCCAGCTGCTGGGTGAGGGTGGAGGCGCCTTCGACGGTGCGGCCGGCGCGGATGTTGGTCCAGACCGCGCGGCCGATGGCGCGGTAGTCCACGGGGCCGTGCTCGTAATAGCGGACATCCTCGGCGGCCAGGAAGGCGCGGCGGACATGCAGGGGCAGCTCGTTCAGCCGCACGGCGCGGCCGTAGCGGGGTCCGCGGGTGGCGAGCACGGCGCCGTTGCGATCGAGGAAGGTCATCCCCGGCGTGCGCCGGATCTGCCAGAGCTGTTCGGCGTCGCCGACCTCGGGCAGGTCGGAGCGCCAGGCGTCGAGTGTGCCGAATACGGCCGTCATGCCTGTGCCGATTCCGAGCAGCAGCAGGCCGAAGATACCCAGGCCGATGAGGAGGCCCAAGCGACGCTTGCGCTTCCGCGGCTTGCCTGCCGGACCGCCCGGCGGGGGCGGGCTGGGCGGTGACTTGCGGCCGCCGAACTCGCCCTGCGCACCGTTGGACGCGCCCGGTGCAGGCGCGGACTCTGGCGTCGGGTCGGAAGCGGACGGGGGCGAAGGCTCGGTCACGAAGGCCTTAGGGACTTGGGTGAAACCCGTTTAAGACGATGCGCCATGCCGACCAAACCCTTTTGGGAGACCAAGACCCTCGCCGAGATGACGGTGAAGGAATGGGAGAGCCTGTGTGACGGCTGCGGGCTGTGCTGCCTCGTACGCTTCGAGGATGAAGCCACGGGCGACGTTGTGCCCACGCGGGTGGCCTGCAAGCTGTTCGACATCGGCGCCTGCGCCTGCACGGATTACGCCAACCGGCAAAAGCATGTGCCGGACTGCGTGAAGCTGACGCCGGAGAACCTGGACCGGCTCTACTGGATGCCGAAGAGCTGCGCTTACCGGCGTCTCAATGAAGGGCGCGACCTGCCCCATTGGCACCCGCTGATCACCGGCGACCGGGAAAGCGTGCACAGGGCGGGGGTTTCGGTGCGGAATCAGGTCATTTCGGAGACAACCCTCGAGCATGCGGAAGACGCGCTCGACTATGAGGCGCCGGACCTGCTGCGCGACAAGAGTGATGACCCTTTCGATTGAACCCACTCCCCAGGGCCGGCTGAAGGTCATCATCGTGGGCGGTGGATTTGGCGGACTTGAGGCGGCCAAGCGCCTGGCGCGGGCGGATGTCGACATCACCCTGATCGACAAGGAAAACCACCACTGCTTCCAACCCCTGCTCTACCAGGTGGCGACGGCGACGCTGTCGCCCGCGGACGTGGCCTGGCCGATCCGCATGGTGCTGCGCGGCCAGGGCAATGCGCGGGTGCTGATGGCCGAGGTGACCGGGGTGGACAAGGCGGCGCGGACGGTGGCCACCACCGGCGGGACGTTCGGCTACGACGTGCTGATTATCGCCACCGGCGCCACCCATGCCTATTTCGGCCATGACGATTGGGAGCCGTTGGCGCCGGGGCTGAAGCGGATCGATGACGCGACGGAGATCCGGCGCCGGATCCTGACCGCCTTCGAGCAGGCGGAGCTGGAGACCGATCCGGCGGAGCGGGCGCGGAAGCTGACCTTCGTGATCGTGGGCGGCGGACCGACCGGGGTAGAGATGTCCGGCGCTATCGCCAACGTGGCGCGTGAGGCCCTGCCCAAGGATTTCCGCAGCTTCGATCCCCGCGAGGCCAAGGTTCTGCTGGTGGAGGCGGGGCCGCGGCTGCTGGCGCACCTGCCGCAGAACCTGAGCGACTATGCGGCGCGCACGTTGACCGGCATGGGCGTGACGGTGCGATGCGGTTCGCCGGTGACGGTCATCGATGCGCAAGGCGTCCAAGTGGGTGGGGAGCGGATCGAAGCGGCGACGGTGATCTGGGGCGCGGGGGTGAAGGCGTCGCCGGCGGCGGAGTGGCTGGACGCGATGGCGGACCGGGCGGGCCGGGTGAAGGTGGGGCCGGATCTGAAGGTCCCCGGCCATCCGGAGATCTTCGTCATCGGGGACACGGCGCTAGTGATGCAGGAGGGCAAGCCCGTGCCGGGCACGGCGCCTGCCGCGCAGCAGATGGCCGCCTATGTGGCACAGATGATCAAGGCGAGGATTTCGGGGAAACCGGCGCCGGGCCTCTTCACCTTTTACCCGAAGGGAGACCTTGCGGCGATCGGACGGCGGGCGGCGATCGTGCGGCTGGGCGGGGCGTCGCTGACCGGGTTCGCCGGCTGGCTCTTCTGGTGCCTGCTGCACATCTATTTCCTGATCACGGTGAGGAACCGCCTGGCGGTCGCCTTCACCTGGGCGTGGGACTACGTCACCTTTGGCCGGCGGGCGCGTTTGATCACCCACGTTCCTGGCCCCTCGGGCTGACGAGAGGGCTGTGGCCTTTTTGCAACAAGCCCTCTTGCAAGCCAGGGCGTTTGGCTTAACTGAGGCGCTGATCCGCACCCGTTGGAGGACCCTTCTCGTTGGCGAACGACCCCTACAAGGAGCTCGGCGTTTCACGTTCCGCGACCGCGGACGAGGTGCGCAAGGCGTTCCGTAAGCTCGCCAAGGAGAACCACCCGGACACCAACCCGAACAACAAGGCCGCCGAGGAGCGGTTCAAGCGGGTGAGTGCGGCCTTCGACATCGTGGGCGATGTGGAAAAGCGCAAGAAGTTCGATGCGGGTGAGATCGACGCCGACGGGCGCGAGACCATGCGCGGCTTTGGCGGCGGTGGGTTCGGTCAGGGCGGCAACCCGTTCGGCCAGGGCGGCGGGGGGTTTCGGCAGTCCGACTTCGAGAACCTGGATTTGAACGACCTGTTCGGAGAGATGTTCTCCGGCCGGCAAGGCCGGCGTGGCGGCGGCGGCGCGGAAGGGTTCGGCGGCGGCTTTGGCGGGTTCGGCGGCGGCCCATCGCGCGGGCAGGACGTGAGGGCGAAACTCGACATCGACCTGGAGGACGCGATCCAGGGCGGCAAGAAGCGCATCCAGTTCTCCGACGGCCGCACCATCGACGTGACCATCCCCAAGGGGGCGGCGGATGGCCAGGTGATGCGGCTGAAGGGCCAGGGCGCGCCAGGCCGAGCGGGCAATGGCGACGCCATGATCGAGCTGACCATCCGGCCCCACCCGGTGTTCAAGCGCGAGGGCGAGACGCTGACCATGGATGTGCCGATCTCGGTCCCCGACGCGGTGCTGGGCGGCAAGGTGCAGGCGCCGACGCCGGACGGGCCGGTGACGCTGAGCGTACCGAAAGGATCGAACTCCGGATCGACACTGCGGCTGAAGGGCCGGGGCATGCCCGGCGCGGGCGGCAAGCGGGGGGATCTGATGGCGCGGCTGGTGGTGACGCTGCCCGAACAGCCGGACGAGGCGTTGGAAACCTTCGCCGAAACCTGGCGCGCCGATCGCCCCTATCAACCGAAGCGCAAGGTGTGACACCCTGACACCGGGGGTAAATGGCCTATTCAGACGCTATTCAGCCGCGGGGCCTTAGATCGAATGGCATGAAGCGTGTCCTTGTCCTTCTTGCGAGCCTGGTGGCCGCCGCGGTCCTGCCGACCGTCGGCGACGCGCAGGGCCGTGGGCGCGGGACCGACAGCCTCGGCTCCGGATGGTCCCCGCAACAGGACGCCGCACGCGATGAAGTGCGCCGCGGACGGCTGATTCCCCTCGGCCAGGTGATCGACATGATTTCCCGCCGCGTCCCCGGCCGGGCGCTGGATGCGGGGCTGGAACAGATCGGCGAGCGGCCGGTCTACCGTGTGCGTTGGCTGACCAACGACGGGCGGCGTATCGACCTGATCGTCGACGCCACCACCGGCGCGATCCTGGCCGGATAAGAGCAAAGAGAGACGATGCGAATCCTGCTGGTTGAAGACGACCCGGACCTGTCGCGGCAGCTGAAGCTGGCCCTCGGCGACGCCGGCTATGCCGTCGACCACGCCCCGGACGGCGAGGAAGCTCACTTCCTGGGCGAGACCGAACCCTATGACGCGGTGGTGCTGGACCTCGGCCTGCCGAAGATGGACGGCGTCTCGGTGCTGGAGCGCTGGCGGCGGGAGAATGTCGCCACGCCCGTGCTGATCCTCACCGCCCGGGGAGCGTGGAGCGAAAAGGTGGCTGGGTTCGACGCCGGAGCCGACGACTATCTGACCAAGCCCTTCCATACCGAGGAGCTGCTGGCGCGGCTGCGCGCCCTGCTGCGGCGCTCGGCGGGCCATGCGGCGCCGAACCTTTCCTGCGGCGGACTGCGGCTGGATCCACGCGCGGCGCGGGCGAGCGTGAACGGTGAGCCGCTGCGCCTGACCAGCCTGGAGTACCGGCTGCTGCACTACATGATGATGCACCAGGGCCGGGTGATCGGGCGGACCGAACTGGTCGAGCACCTTTACGACCAGGACTTTGACCGGGATTCCAACACTATCGAGGTGTTCATCGGCCGGGTGCGCAAGAAGATCGGGCCGGACCGCATCGAGACCGTACGCGGGCTCGGCTACCGGCTCGTGCCCCTGGAAGGCGAGACCGCCGAGTCGTGACCGAGGCCGCGGCCGCCCCCAAGACCGCGCGGCCGCCTTCCCTCGTCCGGCGCCTCGTTCTGCTGGCGGTGTTGTGGAGCGTCGCGGTGCTGATCGCCGCCGGCGCGGGCCTGTCCTTCATGTTCCACCGGGCCGCCGAGCGGCGGCTCGACTACGACCTGACCGAAGTGCTGGACAACCTGCTGTCGGGCACCACCGTCAACGAGAATGGCCAGATCACCGCCCCGCCCCTGACCGATCCGCGCGCCCTGCGGGCCTACAGCGGCCGGTACTGGGAGATCGCCGTGCCTCAGGGCGATGTGGTGCAGGTGGTGGAGCGCTCGCGCTCGCTGTTCGACGCCGACCTCAAGCCGCCTCGGCAAGGAACGAGTGTGCTGGCGACGCAGGCCGGGCACGTGGTGCACTACAACGGTGAGGGGCCGCGCAATGAGCCGGTGCGGGTGGCGGCGATGCAGGTGCGCATTCCGGGCTATCTGCGACCGGTGATCTTCTTCGTGGCGGAAAACCGGGAGGCGATCGACCGCGACTCGCGCACGTTCGCGCTGATCACGGCGGCCGCCATCGCGCTGATGGGCGCCGGGCTGATATTCGCCGTGGTGATCCAGGTGCGGGTGGGTCTTGGGCCGCTGTTCGCGCTGCGCCGGGAGATCGCGGACGTGCGGACCGGGAAGGCCGAGCGACTGGTGGGGGTCTATCCGGCCGAGCTGGAATCCCTGTCGGGCGAGCTGAACGCTTTGGTCGCGCATAATCAGGAGGTGGTGGAGCGCCAGCGGACCCACGTGGGCAACCTGGCTCACGCGCTGAAGACGCCCATCTCGGTGATGCTGACAGAATCGAGCCAACGCCCAGGGCCGCTGGCCGATGTGGTGCAGCGCCAGGCGCACTCGATGCAGGAGCAGGTGGATTTCCACCTGCGGCGGGCCAGGGCCGCGGCGCGGGCGCAAGGCTCCGGCGAGCGGACGCTGGTGGCCCCGGTGCTTGAGGAACTGGCGCGCACCCTGGAGCGGATCTTCCGCGACAAGGGCGTGACCATCACCTTCGAGGCGCCGCCGCAGCTGTGCTTCAACGGCGAGCGGCAGGATCTGCTGGAGGTGGCGGGCAACGCCTTGGAGAACGCCTGCAAGTGGGCGGTAAAGCGGGTGCGGGTGACGGCGATGGCCACCTCGCCCCGGCAGTTGATGATGACGATCGAGGACGATGGACCGGGCCTTCCCGCGGAACGGCGGGACGAGGTGATGCGGCGCGGCGCGCGGCTGGACGAGAGCGCACCGGGGTCGGGCCTTGGCCTTTCGATCATCGACGAGCTGGTCCGGGCCTACGGCGGACGGGTCACCCTGGGCAACGCGGTGCTGGGCGGCCTGAAGCTGGATGTGACCCTGCCGAGAGCCGAGGGCTGAACCGCGCCGGATTGTCGCGCCGCGCCGGTTCTGCCCGTTTTCTCAAAGCCTTAACCCGCGTTGAGCATACTCCAGGCTGGGGTGACACCTGCCCCGGGACGTGGAAAGCATGGCGCAACTCACAGAGGCGAAGGCCGCCCTGCTGCGGACCATGCTCGGCGCGTCGCCCGACACGGTGATCCGCTCACTGACCCAGGCCCTGTCTTCCGACGGCCCGTACGCCGCCTCGCTCGCCGCCGTGCGGGTGTTGGTGGAAACCGAGGCCCAGGACCGCCGCGTGCGCAACACCGTTTTCGCGCCTGTGGCCCCGCTGTGCCGGCCTTCAGCCTTCGCCGTTGTCACCTTTCCGAGCCAAGCCCTCTCGCTGATGTGGAAGGGCCTGAAGCAGGCGCAGCCGAACGAGACCGCCCATGCCGCCTCTCTGATCGTGGACTGGCGCGAGGAGCACGCCTCGCTGGAGGTCTATGACGTGCTTTGCGAGATGGCGCTGGCCGGCCTGCGCGAAAGACGGGAGGGCCATTTCGCGGCAGTGGTGGAAGCTTGCGACGCCGCGCGCCCCGGACTTTCCAACGCTCTGATCCAATGCCTTTCCCTGGCGCGGGTGACACGCCCCTGCATCGAACGCCTGCCGGACTGGCTGGGCCGGATGACCAGCGAGAAGACCGCCGAGCTGCGCCTGGCCTACCGCGACGTGGTGACGGTCGCCGAGGACGCAGGGCCCCAATTCTTCGAGATGCTGGCCGCGCATCTGGCGGAGCCCTGGCAGATCCTGCGGGTCATCTCCGGCGTCATGGACAGACCCACCGACGCCTACATGTCCGGCTCGGAGCTGGCCACGTTCGCCGAGCGGCTGCTGGACGGGGTGGACGCCGACCTCGCGGCCATTTCCAAGTTCTCGGGCGCGGCGGGCTCTGCCGGCGCACGGCAGGTCGCCAGCGTGATCGACTCTGCCACCCGGCAGCTCGCGGAGATCGAGCAATGCATCGCGCTCTCGCCGAACGGCCCCTGGGGGCGGCGGGTGGCGGCGCAGAAGCGGACCCTGGCGCTGAGCGTCGAGGGTCACCTGCGGGCGATCGACGACCAGGTGGGCAAGGCGCTGCCGCTGCAGACCATCCGTCTGGGGCCCCGTACGCTGAAGGGCATCCCGCGGCTGACCACCGACCCCGATCCGGCGGCCATCGACAAGGCCGTGGCGCTGCTGACCTTCGCGCACGAAATCCGCAACAGCGCAGCCGACGGCGGATACGCCTCCACGCGGGCCAAGGTGCTGGAAGCGATTGAAAAGCGCCTGGACGAGTATGTCGAGGACCTGCTCGACCATCTGCGCACGCCGCCCGCGCCGGATGCGGAGGACGATCATCCAAGGGCCCGCGCCTACCTGGATATCGCAGCGGACTTCTATGGCCTGGCCCGTGACGACAAGGCCGCCCAGATCGTGCGGCGGAGAGCCGCGGCGGCCTAAGGTCCAACCCGGAGTGGAGGTGGCGGCGCTTTTGCCCTAACAGCGCGCGCATGATCCTATTCTGGTTCGCGGCGGCGGTGATCTCGGCCGGGGCGGCGGTGCTGATGGCCCGGTTCGCGGTGTCCGCGGCGCGTGCGCCGGCCGAGGCTGAAGACCCGGCCCGCGCCGTCTATCGCCGGCAGCTCTCGGAAATCGACGACCTCGTCGCGCGCGGCCTGATCGCCGAGGCGGAGGCGCGCGCGGCGCGGGCGGAAACGGGCCGGCGGCTGCTGAAGAGCGGCGCGGCGGCGGCGCAATCGCGG
>JADMIO010849036.1_pt1:0-10000 | contig 17354 bp, 10 predicted proteins | sample 8958161 | NCBI WGS metagenome assembly JADMIO01 (sample SAMN16585339, study PRJNA669376) | soil metagenome | isolation source: Crop rotation soil | place: USA: Cullars Rotation, Alabama | collected 2011
CTTTCCCAGATCCGTGAGCGTGCGTTCGGAGCTCGCGTGCCAGCGCCGCGAGCGCCGCGGCTGTGCAGCGGTCGCTGCGACGGGGTCGGGCGCAGCCTCCGGCGTCGTGGCTGCGGCTGCGCTGGTGTCCGAACCGACCGGGCCGTAGTCGAGCGTGCTGCGTTCGCTGCCGCCGGGCTGCGTGGCCGTGCTCGCAAGCGTGCCGCCGGAGCTCGGCTCGGCGCTCATCTCGGTCGGTCGCGCGATACCGGGCTCGGTGCGCGTGAGCGTGCGCGCCTCTTCGCCGCCGAAGCTCAGCAGCTGGTCGAGCGTGGTCGGGTCATTCGGTCGCGCCGCCGGCTCCGAGCCGCTGACCGCGGGCAGCGACGTCTGCGACGCGCGGTCCGATGTGCGCGACGGCTGCATGCTGCTGCCGTACGCGGTGCGTCGGCCGGTGTCGAAGATCAAGCCTTCGAAGAACAGCTTCGAGATCACGGTCAGCGTCTCGAGGTCGTCCTGATCGCAGCGGTCGATGATCTGCAGCACCGAGCGCTTGCCGTCGAAGTGCTTGAGCACGGTGTTGATCTCGTCCGGCAGCTCGGACAATCGCGACAGCAACTCTTCGTCGCTGACCTCGAACACGCTGCTCAGCTCCGGCATCTGTTCGAGCAAACGGCCCCACTCGTCCAGGCGGCGCATGCCTTCCATCAGCACGCCCTGCGTCGAGGTGTGGATCACGTCCTCGCGCCGCACGTCGCGGAAATCGATCTCGAAGCTGCCTTCGCTCCAGATCAGCGCGCGATACACCGCGCGTTCGCCGTGCAGCGGGCCAAGCTCGGCGTCGACGAGCGTGCCTTCGCGGAAGTAGATCGCGCCGCGCTGTGAACCGGAGGTGACGTACAGCACGCCCGACTTCTTGCTGTTGTCGATCGTCTGCAGCAGATCGACCAAACCCATGTCGGCGAGCGAGCCGGTGAAGCGCGCCTTGGGCGCCCCGGTGCCGCCGCCCGTGGTCGTGCTCGAACGCTCTTCGAGGCCGGCGCGCTGCTTGCGCTGCAGCACGAGGTTCACGCGCGCGATGATCTCTTTGATGTAGATCGGCTTGGTCAGGTAGTCCTCGACGCCGCGCTCGAGGCCTTGCACCTTGCTCTCCACCGAGACGTCGCTCGACAGAAAGATGATCGGGATGTCGGCCCAATCGCTGCGTCTGCGCAGCGCTTCGACCAGCGCGAAGCCGTCCATGCCGGGCAGCCGCGTGTCCGACAGGATCAGGTCCGGCTTCATCAGCTCGAGTGTTTCGAGCGCGCCCTTCGCATCGGCGCTGGTTGCGACGTTGTAGCCGGCTTTGCGCAGACTGATCTCGAGCACGCGCAAGCTACGCGGGTCAGCGTCGACGAGCAGGAGATTCTTCTTCACGTTCGGATGCTTTGCGCGCTCGCGGAAGCGGAGCGGACGTCGGCAGTGAGTGAGGCGTTGGCTCAGTTCGGGGACGCTTGACCCTGCATCATGGCCTCGCGTATCGTCGCTCGGGTCAGTGTACCTCGATTTTATTCATGTTTTCGTCGGTCTCCAAGACAGGGGACGAACACGAGGTGTGGGGAATGTCGGAGCGCGCGCGTAATCTGGTGATCGGCGGCCTGGCCGCGGGTCTAATCCTTGGGTTCGCATCGGCCTGTGAGAGCGGCGGCGAAATGGCCATCTTGGACGTGAATCCCAAGGTGGGCGCGACGCAGGGCGACCAGCCCGTCCGCATCCTCGGCAAGAATTTCCGCCAGGACATTGGCTACACGATCTACTTCGGGACGAAGAAGTCGCAGACCGTGACGATCCGCGACCCCGAAACGCTCGAGGTCCTCACCCCGTCGGGCATGCCCGAGGGCAAGGTCGACATCATGATCCGCGCGGACGACGGCAATGCGTTCCGCATCGCGGACGCCTTCCAGTTCCAGAACATGGGCGGCAACATCGTCGAGGGCCTGGGCGCCCCCGGTGCCGGCGGCAAGAAGGAACAGAAGGGCAATCTGGCTTATTAGAGGGGGTCACGCGACCCGCTACGCCGCGCGCCTAGAGCGCGCGGCTACCCCCCGCGAGGGTCGCTTCGCGCTGCTCCGCTCCCTCATGCTGGTGGGCGCTGGCGGGTTAGCTCGCTTCGCTCGCTACGTGCTGGGGGCGGTTCCGATCCGGGTACGCACCAAATCCCGCTAGACTGGCCCGATGCCGCAGGTCCACCCCACCGCAGTCATCGACGCCGACGTGGTGCTGGGTGAAGGGACGCGGGTCTGGCACTTCGTGCACGTGAGCAGCGGCGCGCGTCTGGGGAAGAACTGCGTGCTCGGGCAGAACGTGTTCGTCGGCCGCGGCGTGCGCATCGGCGACGGCGTGAAAGTGCAGAACAACGTCGCGATCTACGAGGGCGTGGAAGTCGAGGACGACGCGTTTCTCGGACCGAGCTGCGTGTTCACGAACGTGATCAATCCGCGCGCGTTCGTCGAGCGCAAGAGCGAGTTCAAGCGCACGCGCGTCGGGCGCGGCGCGACCATCGGAGCCAACGCGACGATCGTGTGCGGCTATGACGTGGGCGAGTACTGCATGATCGGTGCGGGCTGCGTGGTGCCGCGCGGCGTGCGTCCATATGAGCTGGTCGTCGGTAACCCCGCGCGACGCCTTGGTTGGGTATGCGCCTGCGGCGTACGCTTGGCTGCGGGCAACGGCGAACGTACCTGCAGCGCCTGTGCGCGGCGTTATCGCGTCAGTAACGATGCGTGCGAGCCGCTGCCGTCCGAACCCTGACGAAAAAGGGACTGGCGCAACCCAGCGCAGCTCCCTAGATTGGACTGCATGGTGTCAGCCTCGCGTTACAGCGCGCCGTTCGGACCGCAAGGCAGCATGCCGATCGATGCGTCGATCGCGCGCCGCTTGCTCAGCACGGCACTCAGTCAGGGCGGCGACTACGCGGATCTGTTCTTCGAGTACGGCGCGTCCGGAAGTTACGTGCTCGAAGAAGGCATCCTCAAGTCCGCGGGCCGCTCGGTGTCGATGGGCCTGGGCGTGCGCGTGATGAAGGGCGATGCGACCGGCTACGCGTACGTGCAAGAGCTGACGCCCGAGGCGATGGCGAGCGCCGCGCGCACTGCCGCGCAGATCGCTTCCGGCAACGCGACCAAAGCTCCGATCGAGCTCAAGACGCGCAACCTACCGCAGCGCTACGCGCTCGAGCTGGCGTCGCTCGACGTCGAAGGCGAGGCCAAGCGCGCGCTGCTGCTGCGCGCCGACGCCGCCGCGCGCGCGGCAGATCCGCGCATCATCCGCGTCGAGGCCTCGCTCAACGAAGAGCTGCGCGAGATCCTGGTCGCGACCAGCGACGGCAAGCTGGTCGGCGATCGCCAGCCGTTGATTCGCTTCAGCGTGCGGACGATCGCCGAGCACGAAGGCAAGCGCCAGTCGGGCAGCTCCGGCGGCGGCGGGCGCATGGGCCTGGAGTACTTCAGCGCCAAGTCGCCCGAGCAGCACGCGCGCGAAGCCGTGCGCCACGCGATCGCGATGCTCGACGCGCGCGAATCTCCCGCCGGCGAGCTGCCGGTCGTGCTCGCACCCGGGGACAGCGGCATTCTGCTGCACGAAGCCGTCGGTCACGGCCTCGAAGCCGATTTCAACCGCAAGGGCACGAGCAACTACACCGATCAGATCGGACACAAGGTCGCCAGCGACCTGTGCACGGTGGTCGACGACGCCACGTTGATCAACTCGCGCGGCAGCATCAACGTCGACGACGAGGGCAACGAGCCGCGCTCGGCGGTGCTGATCGAACGCGGCACGCTCGCCGGCTACATGCACGACCGCCACTCGGCCGACTTCTTCAAGACGACGCCGTCGGGCAACGGCCGGCGCGAGAGCTTCCAGGCGCATCCGATGCCGCGCATGACCAACACGCTGCTGCTCGCGGGGCCGCACGATCCGGAAGAGATCCTGCGTAGCGTCAAGCGCGGCGTGTACGCCAAGAAATTCGGCGGCGGTCAGGTCGACATCTCGAACGGAGACTTCGTGTTCTCGCTGACCGAGAGCTATCTGGTCGAGGACGGCAAGATCACATCGCCGCTCAAGGGCGTGAACCTGATCGGCAACGGCCCCGAGGTCATGCGTCGTGTGACCATGCTCGGGACCGACCTGGAGACCTCGGACGGCATCTGGACCTGCGGCAAGGACGGCCAGTCCGTACCGGTCGGCGTGGGCTGTCCCACCATCAAAATCTCCGCCGTCACGGTCGGCGGAACGGTGACATGAGCAACTACGATCTCGAGGCTTTGAAGTCGCTGGCTGCGTCGGTGGTGGAGCGCGCGCGCAGCGCCGGCGCGGACGTGGCCGAGGCCACCGTCGGCGAAGGCAGGCATCTCTCCGCCAAGGTGCGGCTCGGCGAGCCCGAGCTGCTCGAGGAAGCCGGCTCCAAGTCGGTCGGCCTGCGCGTGATGCGCGGCCAGCAAGTCGCGGTGTCGTCGACCAGCGACCTGAGCCACGCCGGCATCGAGCGTCTGGTCCAGGACGCGATCGAGCTCGCGGACCTCGCCCAACCCGATTCGTTCGCGGGTCCACCCGATCCTGCGCTGCTCTCGAAGCCGAGCCAGCACAAGGATCTCGATCTGTTCGACGAGTCGGTCGACTCGATCGACGGCGCGCGCGCGCTCGACATGGCCAAACGCGCGGAGAAAGCCGCGCTGAGCAGCGACAAGCGCCTGAACAACAGCGAAGGCGCGAGCGTGAGCCGCCAGTCGGGCGCGAGCGCGCTGTGCACCAGCGGCGGCTTCTGCGCCGCCGTACGCGGCACGTACGTCTCGATCGTGGTCAACCCCGTCGCCGACGACGAGGACGGCAAGAAGCGCAGCGGGTACCACTGGAGCGCGCGCCGCCACCTGAGCGAGCTCGAAAGTCCGGAAGCGGTGGGCGAAGAGGCCGCGCGCCGCACGCTCGCCAAGCTCGGCTCGCGCAAGGTCGACACGCAAGAGTGCGCGGTCGTGTTCGAGCCGAACGCCGCGCGCTCGATCATAGGTTTGCTCGCCAGCTGCATCACGGGCGGCGCGGTCTGGCGCAAATCAAGCTATCTCACCGAACGCGAAGGTACGCAGATCGCCAGCGATCTGGTCACGATCGTCGACGACCCGCTGATCGCACGCGCGCCTGGATCGCGGCCCTTCGACGGTGAAGGGCTGCTGTCGCGCAAGAACGCCATCGTCACGCGCGGCAAGCTCGAGCAGTTCCTGCTCGACAGCTATAGCGGCCGCAAGCTCGGCAAGCCGAGCAACGCCAGCGCCTCGCGTGGCGGTGGCGGCGGCGTCGGTGCGTCGACCAGCAACTTCTTCCTGCAGCCGGGAACGCAGACGCCGGAGCAGCTGCTCAAGGGCACAGAGCGCGCGCTCTACGTCACCGACATGATGGGCTACGGCTTCAACGCCGTCACCGGCGACTTCAGCCGCGGCGCCGCGGGCTTCTGGCTCGAGCGCGGAGAACGCATGTTCCCGGTCAGCGAGGTGACCATCTCGCTGAACCTCGACGACATGTTGAAGCGGATCGATGCGGTCGCAGATGACCTGGACTACCGTACGTCGACCAGCGCGCCGACGTTCCGGGTCAGCGCGATGACGATCGCGGGGAAATAGGGACGAGCGCGTGTGGCCGAGCGCTAGAGCTCGCTCTAGCTCTCGCGCCCGCTCTCACCCCAGCGGGTCTTCTTCGACCTCTTCTTGCCTTCTGCGCTGCTGCTGCTTCGCCATCGCGCGCTTCTGCTGCTGCGATCGCACGTAATCCACCATCACCGTCAGATAGCTCGCCGCCCTCGGGCACTCGATTCCGGTTCCCGCCAGCAGCTCGCGCGTGTTGCGCGCGTCGTACGCGACCTCGGTCGCGAGCTGCTCGATGAACGTGCGCGGGATGTGGCTGAAGCGCTCCAGCCCCGGTGTCCGCAGCAGCGCGGTCGCGAGCTGGCTCGGCAGACTGCCGACCGGTCCGGGACGACCCGCGGCCTCGGCGATCAGCTCGAACACGCGGCGTGCGGTCGGCGGGTTCTCGTCGACGATGTGGAACGTGCGGCCGATCGAGCGCGGGTCCCTGCTGATCGCATAGCCCGCTTCGACCACGTAGTCGATCGGCACCAGATTCAGGGGTACGTCGCCGCGTCCGGGTAGCGGTACGCGCAAATCGACCGGCGAGCTCAGCATCAGCAAGATCAGTAGGTACGGGCCTTCCATGCGATCGATCTCGCCGCTGCGCGTGTCGCCGACGATGATCGATGGCCGCAAGATTGTGGTCGGCACGTGGTCCATGGACGCGCGCACCATCTGCTCGGCGCGGAAGCGTGTCTCCTCGACCGCGCTGGGGAAGCTCGGCGGCCGCACCAGCTCGCTCTCCGCGACGCGGCCTTGCAGCTTGCCGCTCACGCTCGCGGTCGACCACAGCACGAGCCTGCAGCCGCGCTCGCCCGCCTCGCACAGCTCGAGCACCTCGGCGGTGCCGCCGATGTTCATCCGCTCGGCGGCGTGGCGGCGCACGCCCGCGTAGGTCGCGAACGCGCAGTGGTGCACCACGTCGATGCGCCGGGCGAGCTCGAGGAAGCGCTTGCCGGACAGACCGAAATCCATGTCCGAGGTGTCCCCCGCCAAGATCTCGGTACGCGCACGCTGTTCGGCAGGCAGCGCGCGCAGCGCAGCCTCGGCGGCTTCGCTTTGCTTGCGCGGCGTCAGGCACACGACGCGCGCCCGCGGCTCTGCCGCGAGCAGCTTGAGCAGCAAGCGCCGCGCCAGGAACGCCGACGGGAATCCGGTCAAGAGCAGCGTGCGTTCGTCGGCCATCGCTAGCCCGTAGCTCCTGGGAGGTCGAAGCGCTGCGCGATCTGCGCATGCACCTCGCGCGTGCGGCGTTCCAGCTCGTCGAGCGAGCCGTCGTTGTGGATCACGTAGTCCGCGGCCTCGATCTTGCGCGCCAGCGGAAACTGCGCGGCGATGCGGCGGCGCGTCTCGGCCTCGGGCATACCGCCGCGCACGAGCGCGCGTGCGACCTGATTCGCTTCCTCTGCAGCCACCACGATCAACGCGTCGAGCCCCTTGTGCGCGCCGACTTCGACGAGCAGCGGAGCATCATACACGACGTACGGCGCGTTGCTCGCGTGCAGCGCGGCGATTCGCTCCGCGCTCAAGCGTCCGATGCGCGGATGCGTGATCGCCTGTAACTGCAGCCGCGCTGGCTCGTCTCCGAAGACACGCGCAGCCAGCTTCTCGCGATCGAGCGCGCCGTCGGGCGCGAGCACCTGCGTGCCGAAAGCGGCCACCACCTCGCGTAAGCCCTCGCTGCCGGGCGCGACGACCTCGCGCGCGATCTGGTCGGCATCGACCACACCCACGCCGAGCTGCGAGAGCACGCCCGCGACCGTGCTCTTGCCGGATGCGATCCCGCCGGTCAGGCCAATCGTCGGTTTGTTGGCCATCTCGCGCCCTAAAACCGCTTCTCGCTGTCGATCAGGATCGTGACCGGGCCGTCGACCACGCAGTGGACGTCCATCATGGCGCGAAACCGACCCGTTTCAACCCCGAGCTGGCGTGCGCGCAATCCCGCGCATACGGCTTCGTAGAGCGCGTTGGCTCGCTCGGGCTCGGCGGCCGCATCGAACGACGGACGGCGTCCCTTGCGAACGTCGCCGTAGAGCGTGAATTGCGAAACGACGAGCACGGCACCCTGGGCCTCGCCCACGTCGCGCGACATGCGGCCTTGCTCGTCGGCGAAGATGCGCAGCCCGGCGATCTTGCCGGCCATCCAGTCCGCGTCCTCGTCCGCATCCTGCTTGCCGGCGCCGAGGTACACGAGCAGCCCACGCGCGATGCGCCCGACCGTCTCACCCGCAACCACCACATGCGCGCTGCTCACGCGCTGCACGACGGCCCGCATTCGGCGGAGCGTACTATGCCCGCGTCGCGCTGCGCGAAATCGCTGGCTCGGCAGCGGCTGCGTGTGCTCCAATTCGATCGATGGACGACGATGCGGCTCTGCTCGCGAGCTACGAGGTGCGAGCGGCCACGCGCGAGCACCACGCGCATCTGTGCGAGCTGGCGCGGCATCTCGACACCGTCAACTTGCCCGACGATCCGGCCGCGCTCGAGGCCGTGCTGCTGCACTCCGAGCGCTCGTTCCGCGCCGAGGAGTATCCGAGCAAGCGCGAGTACGTGTTCGTGCTCTGGGATCGCAGCACGAACAAAGCAGTCGGCACGTCGATGGTGATCGCGCAGCTCGGCCGTCGCGGCGCGCCGTACATCTACTTCGACGTTCGCAAGGAAGAGAAGTACAGCGCGACGCTCGACCGGCACTTCGTGCACACGATCCTGGCATCGACGTATTCGTACGACGGCCCGACCGAGATCGGTGGATTGGTCGTGCATCCCGGCTATCGGCGCAGACCGGAGCGACTCGGCACGCTGATCTCGTACGTGCGTTTCTTGTTCATCGCGATGCGCCGCGCCGATATGCGTGCTGAGGTGCTCGCGGAGCTCTTGCCGCCGCTGCAACCCGACGGCACGAGTCATTTGTGGGAAGCGGTCGGCCGCCGCTTCACCGGGCTCACGTATCGCGAAGCCGATCGACTCTCGAAAGCGAACAAAGAATTCATCAAAGGTTTGTTCCCCGACGAGGTGTACGCGACGTTGCTGTCCGACGAAGCGCAGCGTGTGATCGGCGAAGTCGGCGCCGACACCAAGGGCGTCGAGAAGCTGCTGCGCCGCATCGGCTTCCGCTACGCGGAGCGCGTCGACCCGTTCGACGGCGGCCCGCATTTCATCGCGCCGACCGACGAGGTCAGCCTGGTTCAGCGCTCGACCGAGGCCACGGTCGAGCTGGTTCCGGCGCGCAGCCCAGGCGCGGGCGTGGTTTTGGCCGCCTGCCAGAGCCCGGACCCGCCCTATTTCGTGGCCGTCGTGGCCGAATCCGGGGCTCCCGGGGCGGTCCGGCTCACTGCGGCGGCCGCCGCATCGCTCGGCGTGGCTGCCGGCGATCGCGTCTGGGCGCTGCCGCTACGCTGATCCCCCTGCAGCGCAGCGGGCGAAAACCCTGTTTTCGCCGCGAATTTCGACGAAATCCGACACGCTGAGGAAATCTTCTTGACGGCGCAGTGACGGCGAGTACAGTCCGCCACCCACGACGGAAACGCCGTCGGCAACTCGGGCCTGGCCCGGTTGGTTTCTGAAGGTCGGACAGCGCCAGAGCGCGAAAAAAGGTTGACCTCGTCGCGGACCGCCGCTAGGTTAACCGGCCCTGTCTGTCAGACCGGCAGCATCGGTCTTTGAAAACTGAATCGGAGACAACCATTCGCGAATGGTCGGGTCCCGTCGGATTCATCTATAGAGATGACCGACACCGAACAAGAAGCCCTATAGAGATGGTTCTTCGAACCATCAGGGTCATGCTCACAGTTTTAACTGGAGAGTTTGATCCTGGCTCAGAGCGAACGTTGGCGGCGCGCTTAACACATGCAAGTCGTACGAGAAAAGGGGGCAACCCCTGAGTAGAGTGGCGCACGGGTGCGTAACACGTAGGCAATCTTCCCTCAGGAGGGGGATAACCATCCGAAAGGATGGCTAATACCGCGTAAGACCACAGTTGCTTCGGCGACAGCGGTCAAAGGGGGCCTCTCCTTGGAAGCTCTCACCTGAGGTCGAGCCTGCGGCCCATCAGCTAGTTGGTAAGGTAACGGCTTACCAAGGCTAAGACGGGTAGCTGGTCTGAGAGGATGATCAGCCACACTGGCACTGAAACACGGGCCAGACTCCTACGGGAGGCAGCAGTGGGGAATATTGGACAATGGGCGAAAGCCTGATCCAGCGACGCCGCGTGGGTGATGAAGGCCTTCGGGTTGTAAAGCCCTGTGGGAAGGGAAGAAAACGTTGCAGGCGAATAGGCTGCGACCTTGACGGTACCTTCTCAGAAAGCACCGGCTAACTCTGTGCCAGCAGCCGCGGTAAGACAGAGGGTGCAAACGTTGCTCGGAATTACT
>JADMIO010849036.1_pt1:15000-17354 | contig 17354 bp, 10 predicted proteins | sample 8958161 | NCBI WGS metagenome assembly JADMIO01 (sample SAMN16585339, study PRJNA669376) | soil metagenome | isolation source: Crop rotation soil | place: USA: Cullars Rotation, Alabama | collected 2011
CGTCGCCGCGACCAGGTGGCCGGAGCGCGAAACCGTCGCTGACGATTCGCAAGGCGTTCCACTCGCGCTGATGCAAGAGCTCGCTCGTCACTGGGCGACCGACTACGACTGGCGCAAGTGCGAGGCGAAGCTGAACGCCTTGCCGCAGTTCATCACGAACATCGATGGACTCGACATTCACTTCATCCACGTGCGTTCGCAGCACGAGAACGCGTTGCCGCTGATCGTCACGCACGGCTGGCCCGGCTCGGTCGTCGAGCAGCTGAAGATCATCGAGCCGCTGACCAATCCCACCGCACGCGGCGGGAGCGCATCGGACGCCTTCGATGTCGTGATCCCGTACGAGAAGCTGAAGCACTTCTACACGACGGGCGTTAGCTACGCACTCGAGATGGGAACGCGCCCGCAAACGCTCTACGGAATCGCGGACTCACCGATCGGTCTGGCAGCGTGGCTGATCGACCACGGTGATGGTGATGGCCAGCCTGCAGCTGCGATCAGCGCGGCCTTGCGCAGACCGACGCAGGGACAGCCGCAAGACGAGCTCACGCGAGACGATGTGCTCGACAACATCACCTTCTACTGGCTCACGAATACCGGGGTTTCTTCGTCTCGTCTGTACTGGGAAAACAAGTTGTCGTTCTTCGACGTCAAGAACGTCTCGATCCCGGCAGCCGTGAGCGTGTTCCCGGGCGAGTTCTATCAGGCGCCGCGCAGCTGGGCGGAGCGGGCTTATCCGAAGCTCATCCACTACAACCGCGTCGAGAAGGGCGCCACTTCGCCGCGTGGGAGCAGCCGCAAATCCTCGCCGAGGAGCTGCGCGCGTCGTTCAGATCGCTGCACTAACTCGCTTCGGAGTCGAGCGTGAACCCTGATGTGGCCCTGGCACGAGAAATCGAGCCGGGGGTTTCTTTTTCCGTCCCGCTCACATGCAGGCGTTGATCAGCTCGGCCAGCCGCGGTGCTTGCTCGAGGTCGAGCACGCGGCTGTGTGCGCACGGCAAGCTGCCCACGAAGCGCGTCTCCGCCGCCCACTGCCGCCATCCGTTGGTCGGATCTGGATCGAATGCTCCGATACCGAACTCGGATTTGTCCTCTGCGGTGATCACCAGCATGCGCCCCGAATACGGTTCGAGCTGGTAGCGCTGCGAAGCGTGATAGATCATCAGCGCGCCCTGCGTCAGATCGCTGATCAGCGGCGACGAATGCTGCTCGTTCAGGCCTTCGTACAGCTTTGGCCGTACGTCGACGACGAACCGCCGCAGACGAAAAGCGTACTTCATCAGATACGGCCACATCCGTAGCGGGCCCAGCTTTAGCGCCTGCCGCAAGTGCAGCAGCGCACGCACGAAGAACGGCGGCAGCGTCGGGTGTCCGGGCGCGTAGTCGTCGATCAAGATCAGCTTTTCGACGACTTCGCCGTCGGCGTGGAGCTGGCGCGCCATCTCGTAGACGACCTTGGCGCCGAGCGAGTAGCCAATCAAATGGTAGGGTCCGTTGGCCTGAAGTCCGCGCATCTCCGTGATCAGCTCGGAAGCGATGCGCTCGATGGTCGGTGGAGGAGCGCATTGCGCTTGCGGTCCGACGTAGTCGAGCAGGTACAGCGGCTGTTCGGGACCGAGCGCAGCCGCCAGTGCGCGCAGCGACAGCGTGGGGCCACCCCAGCCCGACGCGAAGAACAAGCGCGGGCGCGCACCACTGGCATGGATCGGAACGATCGAGCACACGCCGGCTGCGGCCAAACCACTGCGCAGCAGCTCGGACTGCGCGCGCACGGTCGGCGCGGCCAGAAGCGACGCCAACGTGAGGCGCTGTCCGAAGCGCTTCGAGATGCGCGCGAGCAGCTCGAGCGCGAGCAACGAATGTCCGCCGAGATCGAAGAAGTCGTCGTCGAGCCCGACTGCATGAACGCCGAGCGCGGATCGCCACTCCTCGGCCAGACTGTGTTGCAATGCGTTCATGTCGGCAGCGCCCGGGCTCATCTCTGGATCGGCCGTGTGCTGCACGGGCAGCGGCAGCGCGTCGCGATCCAACTTGCGGTTGGCGGTGAGCGGCAGTGCATCGAGCGTGACGATCGCGCTCGGCACCATGTACCCGGGCAGCTTGCGCGCGAGGTGTCTTTTGAGCTCGGCGGCGCTCGGGACCTCGCCCACCACATACGCCACGAGCCGCTGATCACCGGGCCGATCCTCGCGAATGATCACGGCGCTGCCTTGCACGCCCGCGCACGTGTTGAGCTCGGCTTCGATCTCTCCGATCTCGATGCGAAAGCCGCGCAGCTTGACCTGATTGTCGATGCGGCCGGAAAACTCGAGCTGGCCTGCAGCGCTCCAGCGCGCTCGATCCCCGGGAAAG
>JADMIO011437940.1_pt1 | contig 17354 bp, 14 predicted proteins | sample 8958161 | NCBI WGS metagenome assembly JADMIO01 (sample SAMN16585339, study PRJNA669376) | soil metagenome | isolation source: Crop rotation soil | place: USA: Cullars Rotation, Alabama | collected 2011
CCGCAAACCTTTGCTATTTCGCTGATAACGGTCACATACTCAAAATAGCTAAGACCGGAACCACCATATTCGGTTGGTACCAATACGCCCATCAATCCCAGCTCGCCCATTGCATGGAAAAGTTCTACCGGAAATTTTTGAGATTCATCCCATTCCATCATTTTGGGGCGGATGTTCTTATTTGCGAAATCACGGATCATTTCCGTAATACTAACTTGTGTATCTGTCTGGTTAAAATTCATAGTCTTTTTGCCTCAGTAAATCAGGGTGCAAGTTTACGATTTTTTCGTCATGTATCAACCTGTGTGCTGTCTTATTTCAAAAGGTCGGTATTGATATGTATATATGGCTCAATACGTTCATAGTCTTCAGTTGTAAGTGTGTACACCTTTTTAAGCTCCTCTTTATGGTAGAATTTCTTGCCTTTTGCCCTCCAGTGCAGGAAAATGCTCGCTGTTTTCTCTTTTAAACCCAATTTCATGAGCCCTGAGCTGTCTATTGTATTTGGGTCGAAATTGAATAAATGGATTCTTTCGTGTTTGGAGGGTGTAACTGCATTTTCTACGTGGCTTTTCACCTCTTTGGGGTAGTATGGTGTAGAAGTACTGGTTGTGTATGCAGGTTTTGAATTGGATTGCGCCTTGAAGGCCTCCCAGCTTTTGATAAGCTGTGCTTCTTTTACTTTATCATATTGCGGATGCACCCACATATGCATTGTAGTTTTTATGGCAATCAGTAGTATAATGATGGAAAGCAATACTATAACCCCTGTCTTTTCGGTACGGGTAAAAGAAGTATAGGCTTTCAGCAGGCGTTTCATAAAATGAAAATAGTAAAACGTTAATATTGCAGGATGAAATCTTTTGCCAGCGATAATTATGCAGGAGTTTTGCCGGAGGTAATGGCAGCTTTGCAGCAAGCTAATACTGAACATGCAAAATCTTATGGTGCCGATGAGCTAACTGCCAGGGTAAGGAAATTGTTTTGTGATGTGTTTGAAGCTGATGCAGATGTTTTCTTTGTGTTTAATGGTACAGGTGCTAATGTATTAAGCATCAGCAGTGCTACGCAGTCATTTAATTCTGTGCTCTGTGCAGATATCTCGCACATTTATAATGATGAATCCGCAGCGCCTGAAACCTTTACGGGGTGCAGGTTCTTTCCGCTTGCGAGTAACGAAATGGGTAAGCTGGTACCCGAAGTGGTGCAACAACGCCTGATACGAAAAGGGGATATGCATTATGCACAAACCAGGCTATTATCGATCACGCAATCAACTGAGTATGGTACTGTCTATATACCTGATGAGATAAAAAGCCTTACCACCTTAGCCCATGCTAATGACCTGTATGTACACATGGACGGTTCCCGCTTTTTTAACGCTGCTGCAAGCCTTAATTGCAGCTTTAAAGACATTACCGCTGGTGCAGGTATAGATATACTTTCGCTGGGTGGTACCAAGGCAGGTATGATGTTTGGGGAGGCAGTAGTAGTGTTCAATAAAGACCTGGCAAAACAAATAGCCTATAAGCATAAGCAAAGCATGCAGCTGGCATCAAAGACGCGGTTCATCGCTGCCCAGTTTGAAGCAATGCTTACTGACAATACATGGCACACACATGCCAGCCATGCAAATGCTATGGCACAGCTATTATCTGCAGCTATATCTAAATATCCCGGTGTGAAGGTTACTAAGCCTGTACAGGCAAACGGTGTGTTTGCTGAACTTCCCAAGGCCTGGAACCAAACATTACAAGAGCAATACCCTTTTTATATCTGGAAAGAGGCTACTAATGAAGCACGCCTGATGTGCAGCTTTGATACTACAGAAAAAGATATCAATGCTTTCGCAGCCTTAATGGGAAATATGTAGTCTAATTAATCATTCACGTGGTGGCATGTTCTTAGTACCACCTTATAGATGTATCAGCAAAACTTATTCAGTTTTTTACGCTATATCATTTAAATATTCTTACATTTGTATAGTCAACTAATGTATATACAACAATTAAAAATAAATTTAAATAAATAGACTATGCAAAAGACAACCTGGAAGATTGATCCAACACACTCAGAAGTAACATTTAAGGCAAAACACCTGATGATAACTACGGTTACAGGCCATTTTAAACAATTTGACCTGCAGGTAGATACAGATGGAGATGACTTTACCAAAGCCTCTAAGATCCATTTTACAGCAGAGGTAGATTCTTTAAGCACGAACAACGAACAACGTGATGCCCACTTGAAATCACCTGATTTCTTTGATGGTGTAGGGCACCCGCAAGTAATATTTGAAGGCACCAAAATGGAAGGCTCCGGCAGCGACTATAAATTATATGGTAACCTTACCATGAGAGCTATTACAAAACCTGTAGTGTTGAATGTGGAGTTTGGTGGTATAGTAACTGACCCATACGGACAAGTAAAAGCAGGCTTCACAGTAAATGGTAAAGTAAGCCGTAAAGAATATGGACTTACATGGGATGCTGTTACAGAAGCAGGCCAGATAGTAGTAAGTAACGAAATTAAAATACACTGTGAGATACAAATAGTAAAACAAGCATAGTGCATCATAGGTAGTAAAATTAAGCCCCGGTAAATACCGGGGCTTTTTTCACACTTCCACCATTAACTAATATTTGTTAGTTTCTTTAAAAGTCTTCGGTTCTCCCGCTTATGCATAATGTTATATACCCTTGAGTAGATAACAGGTAATATGAGCAGTGTAAGCAGGGTTGATGTTATTAACCCGCCGATGACCACAATAGCCAATGGCTTTTGTGTTTCAGAGCCTATACCTGTGCTGATAGCAGCAGGCAGTAAGCCTATTGCTGCCATTAATGCAGTCATCACCACAGGTCGCACACGGGATATTACGCCTTGCTCTATCGCTTCATTCAACGGCATTTTGGCCTCCAGGTTTTTACGGAATACACTTATCAGTATCACGCCATTCTGTATACACACCCCAAACAGTGCAATGAAACCTATACCTGCACTGATGCTAAAGTTCATACCCGTTATGTGCAAAGCCAGTATACCACCAATTAATGCAAACGGTACATTCATAATAGTAAGTGTTGCATCTTTTACATTACCGAAAGTGATAAACAATATCATGAAGATGGCAAGCAAACATAATGGTACTACCTCCATCAGTGTATTGCCTGCTCGTTGTGCATTTTCAAACTCGCCATTCCATGTCATGGTATAACCATCAGGTAATTTTACATGCGCAGCTACTTTTTTCTGTGCCTCTTCAACGGTACTTCCTAAGTCACGCCCACGTATGGAGAACTTAACAGGTATATAACGCGCATTATTATCGCGGTATACAAATGAAGGACCGGTAAGCAGTTTTATTTCGCTTATCTCTTTAATAGGTATTTTAGAACCATCCTGGGTAGGTACACGCAACTGTTCTATTTTCTCCTGTGTATTACGTGCGTCCCAGTCATAGCGAATACGTACATCAAATTTCCGCTCACCTTCATACAATTCAGTAGCAGCTTTACCACCAAGTGCCATTTGTATCACTGCATTAGCATCCTGTATATTTACGCCATATAAAGCCATTTTTTTCTGGTCAAGCTCTATCCGGAATTCGGGCTGACCAAGATTGCGGAGTACGCCAAGGTCTTCTACACCTTGTACAGTTTTAAGTTGCCCCATCACCTGGTCGGCTAAACTATCCAGTGTCTTAAAGTCGCGGCCAAATATCTTAACAGCCAGTGATGCAGGTACACCTGCAACAGCTTCTTCTACATTATCACGTATGGGTTGCGAATAGTTGTATAATATACCCGGTAGCTTAGACAGGTCTTTGTTGAGTGAATCTACAAGGTTGTCGGTAGTTACGCCTTTAGGCCACTCGTCTTTTTGCTTTAGGTCTACCGCTATCTCTACATTGAAAAACCCTTTAGGGTCAGTGCCGTCTACTGTTCTGCCTACCTGCGCCATAGTATGTTTTACCTCGGGATACTTATTAATGATGTTCATCATTTTCCTCGCCATATCATTCGATAAGTCAAGAGACGCACTCATAGGTAATTGTGCTTTTACCCACAATGCACCTTCATCCAGTTCGGGTAAGAATTCAGAACCAAGGAATTTTGCAGAACCAAAAGTAAGTACCATGATAATAATAGATACCATAATGCTTTGCACCTGATGCCTGTATACCCATCGAAATGCGTTACCTATATTTCTTTCAAAGAACAGCACTACAACATTGTGCTTTTCTTTCACGTTCTTCTTAAGCAATATGCTTGCAAATGCAGGCACAAAAGTGAGGGTGTATATTAACGCGCCAAGTAATGCAAAACCCAAAGTAAAAGCCAGCGGAGAGAACATCTTTCCTTCTACTTTTTGAAAAGCGAAAATGGGAATGAGACAGGTTAATATGATAACCTTAGAGAAGAAAATGGCTTTACCCATTTCAGTACCTACGTTCTTAAATAAGCTGAGCTTGGCAAGTTTGTTGAATTTCTCCATCCCCACCTCCCGCGATTTATGATCCAATGCCACAAATAACCCTTCTACCATGACGACGGCACCGTCTATTATAATACCAAAGTCAACAGCGCCCATAGATAGCAGGTTTGCCGTCATACCTTTTAAACGCATCAGCATAAATGCAAAGAGTAGTGCAAGCGGCACTATCAGCCCTACAATAAGTGTAGTGCGCCAGTCTGCCATGAAAATGAGTACTATTAACGTTACCAATATGATGCCCTCAAACAGGTTGTGTAGCACTGTATGTGTAGCGTAATCCATAAGATTAGTCCGGTCATAGAACGGTACTATTTTTACATCTTTTGGCAGTATATGTTCATTCAGCTCTTTTACCTTAGCATGCAGCCTTGTTAATACCTCTTCAGCATTCTCGCCCTTCCGCATCACTACAATACCTTCTACTACATCTTCCTTATCATCACAATGCACTTGGCCAAGTCGCGGCTTTTCTGTTTCTACCACAGTTGCCAGGTTGCGGATAAGAATGGGTACACCATTTAGTTTGGTAACAATAATGTCGTTTATCTCGTCAATATTATTTAGTAAGCCAATACCCCTTACTACAAATGCTTGTCCATTTTTGGTCAGCACATCACCACCAACATTGATATTGCTGCGGGATACCGCATTGTACACATCCAGAGATGTAAGGCCGTAATTCAATATCTTATTAGGGTCAACCTGTATCTCATATATCTTTTCACCACCGCTAAATGTATTTACATCGGCAATGCCTGCAATTGATTTAAACTGCCTGTCCAGTACCCATTCCTGTATCGTGTTCAGTTCCCTGATATTGCGGAGTTTACTTTTCAATACATACCGGTATATCTCGCCGGTAGGCCCGTATGGTGGCTGCACATCAGGCTTAATACCATCTGGCAGGTCTATATTGCTGATACGGCTAAATACCTGCTGACGTGCAAATGCGTCATCTACATCATCATCAAATATCAGCCGTACATACGACAAGCCAAATGAAGATGTAGAACGCAGGTTTATCTTCTTTTGTACCGAGTTCAGTTCCGTTTCTAAAGGGATAGTCACGAACTTCTCTACTTCTTCAGCGCTTCTTCCCGGCCATTGGGTAATGATAATGATCTGTGTATTGGTAACATCCGGAAAAGTTTCTATGGGTGTGTTCCTGTAGCTGATATAGCCAATAACAGCAAGTGCACCGGTAAGAAAGAATATTAAATACCGGTGCCTTAATGAAAAGTGTATGATCTGTTTGATGAACTTGTTCATAAATATCAATTTGGCGCATAACGCGCAACTCCAAAAAAATAAAGGGTAAAAACCTGATGTAGTAGTAAGGCGGGCGGGAGTATGGATACACGCGCTATATTAAAGCTGCTGCATAGCAACACTTTTAGATAGATGGAGTACCATTAATATTTATGAAAACTTAGGAGGCGGAGGATTGATCTCCCTAAAATACCTGTAGTAATAACAAACCTGTCCGGCTGTATGGATGTCCATATTTAGCCTCATTTTGCCATAAGCTAGCTCATCATACTTGTCCAGCAGGCATTTAAAGCCGGCGTGTTTTGCAGACTTGTGTTTATTGTGGTGCTTATGCTGCATTGGTGCAGCAGGATGCTTAGTATTTAGGTTATGGTAATTGTAGTAAGCTATGGGCAGGTGTACATCTGGTGCAGGTGTAATAGTAATAGCCTCCGCATCTGTAGCAGGGTCTAATAACAGGTCTACCAACTGTGAATTCAAAAGAAATGAATGCAGCAGTAAAACCAAACCTATAAGGCCGAATATGTATTTATACCTGTATGACATGCACTACCGTGCAATATTAATACATTAGGTACTCAATAAATGTTAAAATCTACTATAAGGACTTGATAAACCTCACAAGGGCTTGCCTGTCTGATTTGTTTAGCTGGGTGAATTTGGTTTTAGATGCTTCTGCCTCGCCACCATGCCATAGTATAGCTTCTTCAATAGTACGTGCACGGCCATCATGAAGATAGTAAGGTGTGCCGTTCGTTTTTTCAAAAAGGCCTATGCCCCATAGAGGTGCTGTACGCCATTCTTTGCCATTAGCCATAAAGTCGCTATAATTATCAGCAAGACCCTCACCCATATCATGCAGCAACAGGTCTGTAAACGGTTGTATGCGCTGATTGGATATAGCAGGGAAAGTGACATCAACGCCTGTCTGTACTACCGGTTTATGACAACCGGAGCAATTCAATTGTGTAAACAGTTCTTTGCCGTGTTTCACATTAGCATCTGTGACATCTCGGCGTGCAGGTACTGCCAGTGAGCGGATATAGAATATGACACGGTTAAGTGTGCTGTCAGGTAATTCTGCATCATCGTTAAGGCCATCATATTGAGTTTGTCCTGCACAGCTTTCGTGAGGGAATATGCTGCTGGTAACGCCCATATCCTGGTTGAATGCACCTGCTGCCTGTGTACGTACTGTAGCAGTATTTGCCTTTAACCCAAACCTGCCGATCTCTCTTTTTTTGGTATCAGGATTGTAGACATAATTGGGTCTGCCGCTGATGCCATCATGGTCCATATCCCCTTCATCAGCAAACGAAAGCAAAGTGCTTTCCGGGATATTTTCCAATAGACCGAGACCGAAAACTGGCGGTGCCAGGCGGGGAGATAAAGAGTAACCTCCTGTAATATTGATGTATGTATTCTGTAGTGTGTAAGTGGGTTTGCGCAGGGTGACTGTTTCACCGTCTGCATAGGTAACTGTAACATTGCTGTAGCTGATGTTAACCTTTCCTTCAGGCTGCCAGCCAAATATCGCCACATCCTGCAATTGACCACCGTAGCCGTCCATACCTGCAGGACCACCAAATTCGTTAGTGCCTGATGTACTGATACGAAATAACAGGGAAGACGTAATGTCTCCCGCGGTAGGGGTACCCTTGCCATCATTATGGTGACATGATATGCAGGATACATTATTGAATATAGGCCCCAGCCCACTGTTTACAGGGGCGGGAGCCGATACATAAGTTTGTTCAAAAGCTTTGTCGCCTATTTCATGAGCGGTCATATCATTTTCACTAAGACCTTCCATAGCATGGGTAAATGCCCTTGATGTTTCATCAAAAACAGTTGCCATACCACCACTCAAACGCTCATCATAACCATCTTCACTAAAAGGCTGTGCTTTACGGCACATAGTGAATACTGTAGTGACACCAACGATAAAAATAAGAACGGATACTTTTTTCATATTGCCTTACGGCTGTTTTAGTCTGTTATGTATTGTATGATGAACGGTTTCAGTTCGTTCTCTAATGTTTCTTTCAATGTACCAAGGGCTGCCATAGTATTTTGCGCTTGTACACGCTGACTGATGATAGCACTTTCATATGGCTGGGTAATATTATCGAACGAATTGATGGCAGCAGTCATTTGTGTTTGCAGTTTGTTATCAAGTGCTGTATTCTTATTGCCTACTACATCGTTGATACCTGTGCCGTCTTCTTTGTATTTGCCGAGGTACACGTTTTGCAAGCCGATGATATTGTTCTTGAAATCGGCAGTAGAGTTGCCTGAGTACGGAGACTCTACGATATTAGGGTCTTGCGCATCAAATGGCTCTTTCATTTTGCCTTCACCTACTTCTTCGCAGATAGCAATCATTGATTCTACTATTGCAAGGTATGCTTCCTGCTTTTTAGCGTATTTGGTGCTGCCGCTACCTGCTTTCAGTACCTCTTGCGCAAAGTTAACTGGTGCTTCTGTCCAGCTGGCATATAATGCATGGCATGTAGATCTTAAATCGGTAGCGAGGCTTAGCATATACTTCTTCTGACGTGCAGTGATGCTAGCAGCAGTACGGTCGCCATGATTACCGAAGATGATGTATTCTATAGGGTGGTAGCCACGCAGGGATAAAGTTGCATTCTGAACATCGCTAACTTCTAAAGCATTGCTGCTATTCAATAAAGAGTCCATTTGTACATAATCCGTAGGCCATGTATCCATATTAGGGTCATAGTCATTGTCTTCTACCGGGCCAAACAGGAAGCCTTCACACCTTTCCCATACGGTACGCATATTTTTCCATGAAGTGCGTGCAGTCGCCAGGTTAGCTTCGGTAGCATTGGTGTTCAGGTCAGCTAATGCAGTGTACAGGTTTTGTGATGCATCATCCAGATCTTTATACCCCGGTAGTGCCACCTTATTTGTAAAATCAGTAAGTGCCTGCTGTTTTACTGTATTGAAGTCGGCTGCGGGTAATGTAGCGGTTTCTGATGCTTTGTGGCAGGCAGTTGCTGATAGCAATAGTGCTGCTGATGCTGTTATTAAAAGCTTGTTTTTCATATAGCTATTCTTCTTCTTCGTTATGAGGAATTGTGATCAATAATGTCTTGTCTTGAACTGTTGTTGCATACGTGGTCAATGGTGATTCTGCGGGGCCTTGTGTTACTACGCCCTTCTTATCAAACTTGCTGCCATGCAGGCTGCATTGGAAACCCTCGCCCGTAATGTTCAACTGGTTATCCATATGCGTGCATTTCATCAGTATGGCAGTGTAGGTGGCATCTTCTTCCTTATGCACAGCTATATCGTAATACCAATGCTTGATGCGGATGAATTGGAGGTTACCGCTTTCAAACAGGTCTAACGGTATCTCTGCCTGTTTGTTCTCATTGATGGTGGTTTTATAGACCTTGGTCTTATCGCCGGCATAACTAAGCAGGGTAGGCAGCATAGTACCTGCTGCTGCCAGAAGGCAGAAACTACAACCCGTTTTTAGAAATTGCCTGCGTTCCATTAGAATGAGTAACCTATGCCTATGTTTAAGAATGTATTGCTTGTTTGGTAAGGCACTGCATTAGGCGCAGGGTTAATAACCAATGCAGGGTTTTGATCGCCTGTATGAGCTAATTGCACATCTGCCTTTACTACTACGTTAGGTATAGGCAGATAACTGAAACCGGCGAAAAAATGTGATTGCTTTAAGGTACCATCATATATGCCGTTTGGTGCATCGGGCATAGATGAGTTGAGGTCAAACATCTCGTAGCGGGCAAATACATTGAGTTGCGGGTCTTTCTTCTTCTTGCCAAAGAAGCGCAGCACGTTATAGCCTAACTCTGCATATGCGCCATACATACCGGTAGAGACGTTCTTGCCATATGCCGTATTGATCTTAGCAGCATCAGGGAAAGCTACATAGCTACCCAATACCTTTGCTGACAAACCTTTGTGAGCGTATTGTATATCAGCTTCTCCAAGATATACAGGAGTGCCAAATGCACCGCTGTTAAGCCCTAAACTATCTGCACCTTTAGGTCCAAGACCTACTGTGCCGCCTGTATAGCCTGATAACTGGAATTTGAACCTGCCGGGAGTATATTGAATAGCTGCAGATACTGCCAGGTTGTTTGCTGTTGCAAAGCCACCTTCTGCGCGACCTTCTCTGATACCGCTGCCATGCTCAAAACCTTCGGAATTCAACCCGTTCATTAATGATACTGTATAGGTTACCGGGGCATTGTTCAAGCCACCGTAAAAGCCAACACCTAACTCGCGCCAGGTGGCAGGTATAACCAGTTCTTCTACCAACGGACGGTGAACACCATTGAAGTTAACAGGCAGGTGATTCTCATTAATGATACCTATGCGCGGTAAGAACAGACCTGCAACTATGTAATGCTTAGGATTGATACTGAACTTCAGGAAAGCCTGCTCCATCGATATCTCACCTTTCTGCTCCAGGCCTGCAACCAATGCGTTCTCGATCTCCATTTCGGAGAAGAAGGAGATGCGTGAGTTGAACTGATGACCAACAAACAGCACCACCCTGTCGAGGCTGGCACCTGCTGTCTTCATATTCATATCGCGTGTATAATAGGCGCTGCCGTAGCCGGAAATAACGGTCCTCTTCTTAGATATGCCTGAGGTAAGGGAATCTTCATTGGTTATGATCTGCTGTGCAGGAGTGCGATACTGTGCATGGGCAACACTGTAACAGCCTATAAAACTTAATAATAGTAGTTTCTTCATATGTGTACGCTCGAAAATGTGCGCGAAGAAAAGACTATTACTGCTGGGGGGCTTTCAAAAACGGGAAAAATATAATTCCGTATAATAATTAAGCATTATACGGAATTGTATTTTATAATTAATTATATACTACCAGCGTTTAGTAGCGCTCTTGTTAAAACGCTTCCTGGCGGCGGGATTGTTAGTATGTATAGCATCCGGGCGCTTCACCACCTGCTTGTTTTTAGGCAGGTTTATCTTTACGATGCCTGAATTAGTAGCAGGAAAAGGGTGGTTCTCTATAACCGGTATCTGTAAACCTATCAGCTTTTGAATAGCCTTCAGATCATCCCTTTCTTCCTCATCGCAGAAAGAATAAGAAACGCCATCTGCACCTGCGCGACCTGTACGGCCTATACGGTGCACATAGGTTTCCGGTACTTCCGGAAGGTCGAAGTTGATAACATGCGATAACAGGTCTATATCTATACCACGCGCCGCAATATCAGTAGCAACCAGCACCTTAATGGTACCTGCCTTGAAATTCTTTAACGCGCGCTGACGTGCATTTTGTGATTTATTGCCGTGGATAGCTTCAGCTGTAATACCATCTTTGAAGAGGTCTTTTACCACCTTATCAGCACCGTGCTTGGTACGGGTAAAAACGAGTGCGCTTTTAACTGCCTCGTCTTTAAGCATAAAGGCCAGTAACTTCTTCTTGTCCTTTTTATCTACATACAGCAAGTACTGGTCTATCTTTTCTACGGTACTGGATACAGGGGTTACTTCTACCTTTTCAGGATTCACCAGTATTGTATTAGCCAATTTCTGTATCTCAGGCGGCATGGTAGCAGAGAAGAACAGGGTTTGCCTTTTTTGCGGCAGACGTGTTACAACCTTCTTTACATCATGTATAAAGCCCATATCCAGCATGCGGTCGGCCTCATCCAGTACAAATATGCCTACATCTTTCAAGCTAATGTATTTCTGGTCCATCAGGTCTAATAAACGACCTGGAGTAGCGATTAGTATATCTACACCGGCGTGCAGTGCCCTTGTTTGCGAGCCCTGCGGCACACCGCCAAATATCACCAGGTGCTTCAGGCGCAGGTGCTTGCCATAAGCAGCAAAACTCTCGCCTATCTGTATGGCCAGTTCACGTGTTGGGGTAAGTATCAGCACCTTAATAACCTTGTGGCTATTATCTATAGGCGGCTGGCTTAATATCTGTAAGATAGGCAGTGCAAATGCTGCGGTTTTACCGGTACCGGTTTGCGCACAGCCTAAAAGGTCTTTGCGCTGCAGTATAATGGGTATGGATTGCTCCTGAACGGGCGTGGGTTGTGTATATCCTTCGGTGTTGAGCGCATCCAACAGGGGCGCTATTAAATTTAATTCTGTAAAATTCATTGATAAAATTGGTGCGGGCTGATAACTGATCAAAAATTATAAGGCAGGAAAGCCAGCGATTAAAACTGTTGCAAAGGTAGGTTATATTTATTTAATGGGTTTTTAGTGCTCTTTTCTGAATCACAGATGAGGTGGATTTAAGGATTACACAGATGTCATGTCTCTCTAAAAAAGTCAAGTTTTATCAAGTTTTGTCAAGTTTTTAGGGTGTTTTTATTTTTTTTGAGCCTGTCTTTCCTGGTTTTGTTTTATAGTTTGGTTAGGTAATCGTGTATTTGGGGTACAAGTGTGTATGTTCTTGTATGTATCATTACAAATTTACAACGGTTTATACGGTTGTAAAAAAGTGTATAGTTTACACTTTTACCAAGTTATGCGGGTCCATATTTATAAAACTATTGCTTATCAAGGGTTGGAGCTGTGAAAGTGTAAATTATAAATATAGGGATGTACCCTTCGCCACTAAGAAAGGGAGTTCTTATACGAAAAGCGTTTTGTGGTTCTGCGCGAGCTACCGAGTCCCTTCCGGGAGACATCGGCGGGGAAGGTTTATAGTTTATACTTTTTGAGTTTTGAGTTATTATATTTGGGTATAAACCTGCTCTATGCGTTTCTGCGTTTTTATATTGCTTTTACTTTTGTGTTTTTCCTATTTACCTGCCCTAACTGCAAAGCCTAAGTATATTTTCAAGATTGATAATAAGCTTCAGTCTATTGAAAGCAACAATCAATGTAAAAGCCTGCGCGTAATAGACGCGAGAAAGAACCGTGATAATATTGGATTTTTGAGGGAAGGACAATTTGACGGCTCTATACCTGTAATTACTGAACAACCATTTGACACCTTTTTGCAAAATATATATGGCAAAATGAAGGTTGATGCAAAAAGTACAAGCGATGAGCTGATCATGGTCTTATACGAGTTTGAAATGTACGATAAGCCTGCTCAAATCGGTACGTTATGTATAAGGGCGGATTTGTTCAGAGGTAATGATGGAAAGTATAAGCTTGTAGCAATTATGGATTCATTATACGAACTGCGTTCAAGCCGTACTGTTACAGATGACTTGCTCGCGAGTGTGAAGCAGAAAATACCATCATTATTAACCTACTATGCCTGTAAGCTGACTGAGGTAAATACCAAATTGTATTCGCTGGAGGAATTAAGTAATAAGCGCGATAATGAAAAATTATCTTATCCTATTTATAATACTACTCAATATAAGAAGGGGGTATACTATACGTGCGATCAGTTTCTCAATAATATGCCGATTGATACGCCACTTATTAAATGGTCATATCTGAAAGGAGATAATAGAGTGACCCAATTTTATTACCAGGATGGGAATGGTAAAAGGAGTGAAGGTTTAAAAAATTCAGATTTCTTTGCGATATACGATGGCGCAAGTTGGTGGCTGGGCGATAGCTTAACGATAAGAGAGATCAAGTATATGGATGGAGACTTCTATGCAACAAAACATATTAGACAGGCATTTACAGGTGGTTTCGGTAATATTTATTTCCCAATGGGTCCGGTGGTCGTAATGATAAAAGATGTAGGTGCAGATAAGGTGAGGGTAAACAGTGCGTTATACAACTGCATATTTAACCCAGGTACAAAGCAATTTGTTCCTGTATCGCGGCCTAAATAGCATTATAGTTGCTACTTAATAAGTTATGCACACTTGTTATATTCATAGTATTCAACCCTAAATATTATATTAGCAACATAAACCTACTCTATGCGTTTTTATACTTTCGCGCTGTTTGCTGTTACTTGTTTAATTAATCTTCCGTCCACCTTCGCCCAAAATGGTTTTGTGTTTAGTTATGAAGGTGCCTATGCGTCTTTTGGTGGTAATAATCAATGTAAGAACCTGCAGGTAATAGATGCAAGAAAGGAAAAGGATAATATAGGCTACCTGAAAAAAGGTGCTTTTAACAGGAATACACCTGTTGTTACGGAACAACCATTCGACGTTTTTCTGCAAAGCACTTACGATAGTATGAAGGTTGCAGCAAAAACAAAAAATGAAGAATTGATTATGGTACTCTACCAGTTTGAACTACAGGACAGGCCCGATGCCGGCGAAGTAGGTACTTTTTGTTTCAGTGCAGATTTTTTCAGGGGCGAAAACGGACAATACAAGTTTGTTGCTAGTGTGGATTCATTTTATGAAGTTCGTTCTTCTTTTGATGTTACGAAGACTTTAATAGGAAACACACAGAAAAAGTTGTCATCCATATTGGGATATTATGCCAGTCAATCTGCTGATATAAATGCCAATAAATTATACAGCCCCGAGCAATTGAAAAATAAACGTTCTGATGATAAGCTTTTGTACCCTATTTATAATACCACTGAGTATAAAAAGGGCGTGTATTACACTTGTAACGATTTTTTGAATAATAAACCCGATGAAGTACCTATAGTTAAATGGGCATATTCTTCGGGTGCAGATAATGTTACTCATTTTTACTACCAGGATAACAGAGGTAAAAGAGGAAGCAGGATAGAAGACAATGCGTTTTTTGCAATATATGACGGTAAAGAATGGTGGGTAAGTGACTTGTCGACTGCAAGGCACTTAAAATATGCTGATGGCGATTTTTATGCTACAAGGCTATTCAGGCAGGCATATACCGGAAGTAATTCAAATGCTGCTATGTTCTTTGGATTGACAGGAGCATTGATAGCCTCAGCCGTAGATGGAGGAAACGTAAAAGCAAGCTGGACTTTATATAAGTCAAGACTTAACCCTGCAACAAAACAATTTGTTCCAGTATCAAGGCCTAAATAAGCCTACGGCTTCCGCTTAAACTTATCATACCGTTTCTTGCCTTTGCTTGCTCCGGGTTTACGGGTATCTTCCTGTATAGCGGGTGTAGGGCCAAACTGCTCAGGCACCACAGCCTTTGTTACCGGTTTGCCAAGAAGTTTTTCAATACGGTGGAATTTGTATTGCTCTTTATCACTTACAAAAGTATAGGCTGTGCCTGATGTAGCTGCACGGGCCGTACGGCCAATGCGGTGTACATAATCTTCACCATCATGCGGCACATCAAAGTTGATAACGAGGTCTATATCTTCAATATCTATACCACGGCTTATAAGGTCGGTAGCTACCAGTATCTTCAGCTTCTTGCTGCGGAAGTCTATGAGTACCTGCTCACGTTTATCCTGCTCCAGGTCAGAGTGTATCTCGTTAACGGAAAATTTGGCCCTTCTCAATTCAGCCGCGAGTTTCTTAACGCTTATTTTACTGCTGCAGAATATCAGTACACTGTTAAACTCCTTTTGCTGTAATATGTATTTTACCAGTGGTATCTTTTGCTCATCATAAACAATGAATACTTCCTGTGTTATTTTTTCCGGTGGCTTGGATATGGCAATGTTTATCTCTACAGGGTTCTTTAGAATAGTATTGGCCAGCTTGCGTATAGTAGGGGGCATGGTAGCAGAGAACATCAGGTTTTGCCTCTCTTTAGGCATATGCGATATGATCTTTACCAGGTCGTCATAAAAGCCCATATCCAGCATACGATCGGCCTCATCCAGTACCAGGTACTTCAGCTTGCTCAGCTTTACATATCCCATGTTGAGGTGCGATATCATACGCCCCGGTGTACATACTACTATGTCCACACCTTTTGATAATGCTTTCTTTTCGGCAGCAAATAAAGCACCGTCACCACCGCCATATACTGCGATGCAACTGATAGGCGAGAAGTAGGAAATACCTTCCAGCGTTTGCACTATCTGCACTGCCAGCTCGCGTGTAGGCACTACGATCATGGCATTCACCTGGTGGTCGTCTTCGGTATGCCACAATACATTTTGTATCAGGGGTAGTAAGAAAGCAGCAGTTTTGCCGGTGCCTGTTTGTGCAGCGGCAATAATATCATGACCATCCAGTATATGGGGTATTACCTGCTCCTGTACCGGTGTAGCTTCGGTATAGCCCATACTGTCTATGCCATCCATCAGGCTATCACCAAAACCAAATTCTGTAAATTTCAATACTTATATATTTTATCAAACGGAGTAAAATACGCAACTATAGCGTACAACCGTATTATTATTTTGCTACGTCTATTTTTACTTTCTTGTTTTTCATCTTCTCGTCCTTTATCAGGTGCAGCACATGGTTCACCTTTATCTTTTTAATAGCTACAAACGAAAAGAAGTCTTTTACCTCTATCAGGCCTATATCTTCTTTCTTCAACTCGCCCTTGTTAGAGAAGAAGCCCATGATATCCACTTTATTCACCTTATCCTTTTTACCTGCACTAATGAACAGGGTAGACCATTTTGGCTTATCAGGTATAACCGCTGTTTCAGGCAATTCTATTGGTTCTGTCGCTTCATCTATATAGTTAGGCAGTTTTTCATCCTGCGATAATATAAGGATAGCTGTGCCGCTTGCATCCATACGTGCGGTACGACCATTACGGTGTGTAAATATATCTTCGGTATGCGGCAGGTGGTAGTGTATGATGTACCTGATATTAGGTATATCCAGCCCGCGCGCAGCAAGGTCGGTAGTTACCAATACATTCACGCTGCCATTTCTGAATTTGCATAGCGCACTATCCCGCTCGCGCTGTTCCATAGCACCATGATAAAATTCATTGATGATACCTTTTTCTGACAGCAGCTCACTGGTGCGTTCTACAGACTCGCGGTGATTGCAAAATACTATTGTAGACCTGTTACCTAAATAACAAATCAGCCTGAAAAGCGTATCTACTTTATCTCTGTCGGGAGAAGCAACTGTTTTTATAATAAGCTTGTTGGGGTCTTCATCTTCGTCTGTTAAGAAGCTAAGCTTTACCGGTGCTGACAGGTTTACAAATTCGGGTATCTCTAAAGCCTGTGTAGCAGAGGTGAGCATTTTTTTGGTAACACCCGTAAGTGACTGTAAGATAAACTCCACCTCTTCCTGGAAACCTGCCTCCAGTGATTTATCAAACTCATCCAGTACCAGTGTGTTGATAGCATCAGCAGTAATATTGCCCCTGCGCAAGTGATCGCATATTCTGCCGGGTGTGCCTACTATTACTGCAGGGGGCTGTATCAGGTTGTTTTCTTCTATCTCTCTTTTATGGCCACCGTAGCAACTGCTTATTTTATAACCGGTGCCCATTTGTTTAAAAACCAGTTCTATCTGCTGTGCCAGCTCGCGGCTGGGCACTACTATCATAGCCTGTGTTTGTTTATTGGTTTTATCCAGTGCATGCACCATCGGCAACAAGAAGGCCAGCGTTTTGCCGGAGCCTGTTGCAGATAATAGTATGATCTCGTTTTGATTTTCAGCAGCTTCAATAGTAGCTACCTGCATATCGTTCAGCGCTTCAATATTAAGGTTGGAGAGCGTTTTGTCAATTTTCCAGCACATTGGGATCCTAAGCTTAGAATTCCACGTGGACAAGTTGTCGCG
>JADMIO010007381.1_pt1 | contig 17352 bp, 17 predicted proteins | sample 8958161 | NCBI WGS metagenome assembly JADMIO01 (sample SAMN16585339, study PRJNA669376) | soil metagenome | isolation source: Crop rotation soil | place: USA: Cullars Rotation, Alabama | collected 2011
CATCGCCGGATTGGTGCTGCCCCGCTCGGGCCTGGCGGCTCGCCACGGCATCACGACGCTGAACGCGCCCGGTCTGATCGACCCGAACTACCGCGGCGAAGTGAAGGTCATCCTGCACAACGCGGGCGCAGAGCCGTACGAGGTGCGCTGCGGCGACCGCATCGCCCAGCTGCTGCTCGTGCCGTACTGGGCTCCCGTCATGCGCATGGTCGACGAGCTGCCCGACGCGCCCGACGAGCGGGGCGACGGTGGCTTCGGCTCGTCGGGCCGCTAGTCGCGCCCGTTGACCGACCAGCGAGCGAAGCGCTCCGCGATCGTCGGCGGCACGCGGACCCGGACGCGCACGCCGTCGGGCGTGTCGGTGCGCTCGAGGTCCCCGGCGACCTCGTGCAGCTCGGCGAGCCGTCCCCCCTCCCAATACGGCAGCAGCAGCTCGAGATTCCGCAGCGTCGCGCGGAACGCGGCCTCGATGGCGTCGGCGAGGGCCTCGAGACCCTCCCCCGTCAGCGCCGACACGAGCACGGCGTCCGGATGCTCGATCGCCAGGTCGGCGCGAGCCTCGTCGCCGAGGGCGTCGACCTTGTTGAGCACCAGCAGGCGCGGCTGCTCGCCGGCGCCGATCTCGGCCAGGACCTCGTCGACGGCGCGCATCATCTCGAGCCGGTCGTGCTCGTCCGCCGAGGCGTCGACGACGTGCAGCAACAGGTCCGCGAGCCTGGTCTCCTCGAGCGTCGCGGCGAAGGCGTCGACGAGCTGGTGCGGCAGCTTGCGGATGAATCCGACGGTGTCGGTGACGAGATAGGAGCGGCCGTTGAAGCGTCCGAGCCGAGTCGTCGGGTCGAGCGTGTGGAAGAGGCGGTCGCGGACGCCGACGTCGGACCCGGTGAGCGCATTGAGCAGCGTCGACTTGCCGGCGTTGGTGTAGCCCGCGAGCGCGACCTGGGGCAGGTGCGCGCGCGTTCGCTCCGCGCGCATCGTCGCGCGCGAGCCCTTGACGTCGACGAGGCGCCGCTTGAGCGCCGCGATGCGGCTGCGGGCCAACCGGCGGTCGGTCTCGATCTGCGACTCGCCGGGCCCGCGGGTCGCGAAGCCGCCGCTGGAGACGCCCCCGAGGCGTTCGAGGTGCGTCCACAAGCCGCGCATCCGCGCGAGGTTGTACTCGAGCTGCGCGAGCTCGACCTGGAGCTTGCCCTCGGCGCTGTGCGCGTGGTCGGCGAAGATGTCGAGGATCGTGGCGGTGCGATCGACGACCGGAGTCGGATCGAGCGCCTGCTCGAGGTTGCGCTCCTGGCGCGGGCTGAGCTCGTCGTCGCAGGCGACCATGTTGGCGTCCGATCGGCGGACGACGTCCTTGAGCTCGTCGAGCTTGCCGGGCCCGAGATACGTGTTCGGGTGCGGCTGATCGAGGTGCTGCACGACCGTCCCGACGACGGCCACGCCCGATGTGCGCAGCAGCTCGGTCATCTCGGCGAAATCCTCGCCCTTGGGCGTGACGCCGATCACGACCGCTCGATGCTGTGCACGTTGCTCCAACCCCTCCGAGTCTAGGCGAGGCGGCGGCACGGCATAGGCTCTGACATCTCGATCATGGATCTTGCCGCCCGCACACTCGAGCTCGTCGACATCGCCTCGGAGTCGCGCGACGAGGCGCAGCTCGTCCGCCACGTCCTCGAGGTGCTCGGGGACCGTGCCCGCGACGCCGGCGACACCTGCGTCCTCGCCGGCGTGACCGAGCGCCGGGAGCGGCCGCTCGTGCTGGTCGCGGGCCATCTCGACACCGTTCCGGCCCAGGGCAACCGTCCCGGCCGAATCGCCGCGGGCGCCGTCCACGGCCTCGGCGCCGCCGACATGAAGGGTGCCGTCGCGGTGATGCTCGAGCTCGCGCTCGCCGACCCGGCCGACCACACGGTCGACCTCGGGTTCGTGTTCTTCGGTCGCGAGGAGCTGCCGGCCGCGGACTCGGCGCTGACACCACTGCTGCGGCGAACGCCGTCGTTGCACGAGGCCGACCTCGCGATCGTGATGGAGCCCACCGCCAACGCGATCCAAGCCGGCTGCCTTGGCAACATCCAGGCGCGGTTGGTCGTGCACGGCCGTAGCGGACACTCGGCGCGCCCGTGGCTGGCCGACAACGCGATCCACCGCCTCGCCGACGCGATCGCCGCGATCTCGCGAACCGAGGTCGAACAGCACAGCTACGGCGGCCTGACGTACCGCGAGGCGCTGTCGGTCGTCGGCGTCAGCGGCGGCATCGCCGCCAACGTCGTGCCGGCGCAAGCGAGCGCCGACGTCAACTTCCGCTACGCGCCCGGACGCGACGCTGCCGAGGCCGAGCGGTTCGTGCGCGAGCTGTGGAGCGAGGGCGACTGGGAGATCCTGTCGAACGCGCGCTCGGGACCCGTGCCGGACGGCAATCCGCTCGTGGCGCGGCTGCGAGCCGCCGGCGACCTCGCACTCGAGCCCAAGCAGGCCTGGACGCCGGTCGCCGAGCTCGCCGCCGTCGGCGTCGACGCCGTCAACTTCGGTCCCGGCGATCCTCGCCACGCGCACAGCGCCGACGAGCAGGTCGCGATCGACGCGCTCGAGCGCAGCTACGAGGTGCTGGAGCGGTTCGCGTGTGGCCGCTGAGTCCGGTCCTGTCCGGGCTCGAGAGCTACCCGTTCGTGCGTCTGCGCGAGGCGCGGGCGGCTGTCGAGGCGGCTGGCGCCGACATCATCGACTTCGGAGTCGGCGAGCCGCGCGAGGCGACGCCGGACTTCATCCGTGAGGCGCTGATCGCGGCCGTCCGCGACGAGCCCGTCTCGACCTACCCGCTGGCCGAGGGACTGCCCGAGGCGCGAGCCGCGATCGCAGGTTGGATCGAGCGCCGCTTCGGCAGCGTGCTCGATCCGGACAGCGAGGTCGTGCCGACGCTGGGAACCAAGGAGGCGATCTTCGGCTTGTCACAGGTGGTCGGCGGTCCGGGCTCGCTCGTGGCGGTGCCGACGCCCGGCTATCCGGTGCCCGTGCGCGGCGCGCTGTTCGCCGGCGCCACCGTCGTCGACGCCCCGCTGGACGCGACGCGCGGCTGGCTGCCGGACCTCGATGCGCTGCCGCTCGACGACCTCGCGCTGCTGTGGACCAACTACCCGAACAACCCGACCGGCGCTCGGGCGCCGCTGGCGTGGCTCGAGCGTGCGGCCGAGATGGCTCGCGGCCACGACTTCGTGCTCGTCTGCGATGAGGCCTACTCGGAGCTGTGGCTGGACGGCGAGCCGCCGTCGTCGGGCCTCGAGCTGGCCGACCGCCGCAACGTGCTCGTCCTCAACACGCTGTCGAAGCGCTCGTCGATGCCCGGCTACCGCGCCGGGTTCGTCGCCGGCGACCCTGACCTGATCGCGGCGATCAAGCGCTACCGGCCCAACTGCGGCGTCGCGCCGCAGGCGTTCGTCCAGCGCGCGGCGATCGCCGCCTGGGGCGACGAGCGCCACGTCGAGCAGGTGCGGGCGCTCTATCGGGCCAAGCGCGACGCCCTCCTCCCCGCCCTGCTGGCGCTCGGTCTCGAGCCGGCCGGTGGCGACGCGACCTTCTTCCTCTGGATGCGCACGCCGATCGCCGACGACGAGGCGTTCGCGACGTCGCTGCTCGCCGAGCACGGCGTCGTCGTCGCGCCGGGCTCGTTCCTCGGCGCCGGCGGGGCGGGCCATGTCCGGATCGCGCTCGTGCCGACGGTCGAGCGCTGCGCCGAGGCGGCTGCCCGGCTCGCGTAGCGCCGGCGCTCAGTCGTTGGCGTGCAGCACGGCGTTGAGACCGCCCCAGCTGCCTTCGCGCGGGAGCGCCTCGACGGCGCCGGTCTCGCTGTTGCGGCGGAACAGCAAGCCGCTGGCGCCGGACAGCTCGCTGCCCTTGGCGACGGCGCCGTCGGGGAGCGCGACGCGCGTGCCGGCGGTGACGTACAGGCCGGCCTCGACGACGCAGTCGTCGCCGAGCGAGATCCCGATCCCCGAGTTGGCCCCCAGTAGACAGCGCTCGCCGAGCGAGATCACGGCGGTGCCGCCGCCCGACAGCGTGCCCATGATCGACGCCGAGCCGCCGATGTCGGTGCCGTCGCCGATGACGACGCCCGCGCTGATTCGGCCCTCGACCATCGAGGCGCCGAGCGTGCCGGCGTTGTAGTTGCAGAAGCCTTCGTGCATGACGGTCGTGCCGGCGGCGAGGTGCGCACCGAGGCGGACGCGGTCGGCGTCGGCGATCCGCACGCCCGACGGCACGACGTAGTCGGTCATGCGCGGGAACTTGTCGACGCCGTGGACGCCGAGATGCGCGCCGCCGGCGCGGGCGCGCAGTCGGACCTCGGCGAGCCGCTCGACCGCGACGGGCCCGTGGCTTGTCCAGGCGACGTTCGGCAGCACGCCGAAGATCCCGTCGAGGCAGAGCCCGTGCGGGACGACGAGACGGTGCGAGAGCAGGTGCAGGCGCAGATACGCGTCCGGGACGTCGGCAGGCGCCGCGTCGAGGTCGGCGACGATGGTGGTCAGCGGCTCGACGCGCACGCCCCGCACGTCGTCCTCGTAGGCGTTGAGGCCGTCGACGGCGATGGGCTCGTCGCCGAGGACCGGCTGCGGGTACCACGCGTCGAGCGTCGCGCCGGAGGCGCCGTCGATCGTCTGCAGGCCGTGTGCGGAGGCTGAGGGCATCGCGTCAGGACGCTATCCACTCGCCGGCGAACACGGGCACCGCCCAGCCGGTCAGGTCGATGTGCAGGTCCTCGCCGACGTCGACGACGAGCTCGCCGCCGTCGAGCCGCACGGTCACCGGCGAGTCGCCGCCGCGCAGCACGTGAGCGACCGCGGCGCCGATCGCGCCGGTGCCCGAGCTGAGCGTCTCCCCGACGCCGCGCTCGAAGATCCGCGCGCGGATCGCACCGGGCGACAGCGGCGTCCAGAACGACACGTTGGTGCGATCGGGAAAGCGGGCGTCGGTCTCGATCGGCGGTCCCTCGAGCTCGAGGTCGAGCGCTTCCAGGTCGTCGCGGTCGCCGACGTGGATCGCGAACTGCGGGTTGCCGATCCGCAGCTCCTGGCCGCGTCGGCCGGCGACGACCGCCTCCTCGCCGAGGACCGCGCGGCCCATGTCGACGCGGCAGGTGCGCTCGTCGAGGATCGTCGGGCGGATCTCGCCCGCGATCGTCTCGATCGAGAACTGCCGGGCGTCGGTCCAGCCGCGGCGGTGCAGGTACATGATCGCCTCGCGGGCGCCGTTGCCCGACAGCTCGGCCTCCGAGCCGTCGGGATTGAAGATCCGCAGCCGGGCGACGAAGCCCGGCGTCTGCGAGCGCTCGAGCACGAGCACGCCATCGGCGCCGACGCCGGTGTGCCGATCGCAGATGCGCCGCACCTGAGCGGGCTCGACCGGCACGTCGACGATCACGTAGTCGTTGCCGAGCGCTTGCCACTTCTCGAACCGCATCGCGGGCCGAGTCTATGTCGCGCCCGCCGGACATGGCATTGTCTCGATGCCATGGAGCTACGCGATCGCAGGGTCCTCGTCACTGGCGCCACCGGCGGGCTCGGTCACGCGATCGCCCGTGCGCTGCACGAGCGCGGCGCGCGCCTGGTCCTGACGGGACGGCGCGCCGAGCCGCTCGAGGCGCTCGCGACCGAGCTGGATGCCGATCGGGTCGCGATCGACGTGCGGTCCGCTGACGATGCCGCGCGGCTCGCCGACGAGGCCGGCGAGATCGACGTGCTCGTCGCCAACGCCGGGTTGAGCTCGTCGGGGCTGCTGACGAGCCTCGATGCCGACGACGTCGACCGCGTGATCGACGTCAACCTGCGCGCGCCGATGCATCTGGCGCGGCTCGTCGCGGCGCCGATGGCCGAGCGCGGCGCCGGCCAGATCGTGTTCATCTCGTCGCTCTCGGGGATGTCGGGGCAGCCCGGATCGGCGACGTACAGCGCGACGAAGTTCGCGCTCCGGGGCTTTGCCCAGGCGCTGCGGGCCGAGCTCCGGCCGCTCGGCGTCGGTGTCTCGACGGTGCTGCCGGGCTTCATACGCGACGCCGGGATGTTCCACGATGCCGGCGCCAAGCTGCCGTGGTTCATCGGCACGAGCACGCCGGACGCAGTCGCGCGCGCGGTCGTGCGGGCGACCGAGAGCGATCGCGCCGAGGTCGTCGTCGCGCCCGAGCCGATCAGGTCGATGACCCGGTTCGCCGCCGCCGCGCCCGTCACCGCGGCCAGGGCCGCGCGGCTCGTCGGCGGCGACCGCATCACCGCGCAGATCATCGACCAGCTCGTCGCAGGTCGCCGTCGCGAGCCCTAGCCGCCGTTGCCGTCGCGGTCGGCGGCGGGCCACCGCTCCGGACCGACGATCGCGGCAGTCAGCACCTCGTCGCTCGTCACCGAGCGGCCGCGACGGCGCGCGATCGGCGCCACGAGCGCGACGAGCAGGCGCTGGATCGGCTGGGGCGGGCGCTCGAAGACGATCTCGTCGCCGAACGCCTCCGCCAGCAGCGCCGCGTCGACGATGCGCGGCATGCCCTTCGCGTCGGACCGCCCGAGCGCGGCGAGGCCCCAGACCGCTCCGATCATCGCCGCGAACTTGCCCGGCGGCGAGACGGTGATCCGCGCGCGCAGGTTGTCCTCCCCCGCGTTCCACCAGTCGTGGACGACGCCGGGCTGAACCGTCATCGACTCTCCGGCGGTCAGCGTGCCCTCCTGGTCGCCGCGCTTGTAGCCCATCACGCCCTCGATCACCTCGAAGCGCTCGGACTGCTCCGGGTGGTGGTGCGGACCGGCGACGGCGCCGCCCGGTACGGCGACCATCTCGCCGACGCTGCGCTCGGCCGTGTGCTCGAGCACGAGCACGTACTCGCCGGTGATCGGGTTGTGGGCCACGGTCCCGGCCGGATACACCGTCCGAAGGCCGTCGGCCGACAGTGCTCGACCAGACATCGCCGCGAGTCTACGTCGCGACACGTCGTCAGAACAACCGCTGCTGGACGTCGTCGACCGACACCGCGGAGCGCGCGGGCCGCTCCGGCTCCCGCCGCGCCGTGCCGCGGCGAACGGCGCGGGCGCCCCAGTCGCGCCCTCGCGGGCGCCTCTGGCGCACCATCGCCGCCAGCTCGTCGCGCACGTCCTTGGGCGCGTAGGCGCCACGGGCGTAGAGCTGCTCGTAGCGCTCGACGAGGTCCGGCCGGTACGAGCGCAGCCAATCCATGAAGACCCCGCGGACGTCGCCGCGCAGGTGCAGGCAGATGCCGCCAATACTGACGGCGCCCATCTCGCCGGCGATCGTGAGGATCTCCTCGACCCGGCGCGGATCGTCGTTGATGCCCGGCATCAGCGGCGCGACGAGGACCCCGGTCGGGATGCCGGCCCGGTTGAGCGCGCCGACGGCCTCGAGGCGCTTGCGGGGATGGGGCGTGTGCGGCTCGCTGGCACGCCACGCCTTCTCCTCCAGCGTCGGAACGGAGAACGCGGCGCTGACGTCGACGCCCGCGGGCGCGAACGTCCGCAGCAGCTCGAGGTCGCGCAGCAGCAGCGGCGACTTCGTCAGGATCGAGCACGGCGTGCGCGAGTCGCGCAGCGCCTCGAGGATCGGCGGCATCAGCCGATAGCGCGACTCGACCCACTGGTACGGGTCGGTGTTGGTCCCCATCGCCACGTGCTCGCGCTTCCACGACGCCCGCGCGAGCTCGCTTCGGAGCACCTCGGGCGCGTTGACCTTGACGACGATCTCCTTCTCGAAGTCTCGCCCGGCGTCGAAGTCGAGGTAGGCGTGGGTCGGGCGAGCAAAGCAGAAGGCACAGGCATGAGAGCAGCCGCGATACGGATTGATCGTCCACCGAAACGGCATCCGCGACTTCCCCGGGACGCGATTGAGCGCGGATTTCGCCCGTACCTCCCAGAAGCGCGTGTCGAGCGCCTCGGGCGCGTCGAAGTGGCGGATCGTCGCCGGCTCGCGATAGCCCGGGAGCGCGGCCTGCTGGGCTCCGTCGATCGTCAGGCTCTGCCAGCGCACGAACACATGTTCGCATGCCTGCCGGGCGTCAACGCGCCGGGTACCAACCCGGCGGCGACTCAGCGAGCGAGCGCTCGGGCGACCAGCGACGCCTCCCCGGCGAGCGTCTGGCTCGTCGCCGAGGTGATCTGGACCGGCACGATCTCCCCGGGTGCGGCGAGCCCGGTGAAGTTGACGACCTTGTTGTGTCGCGTGCGACCTCGCGACCGCGACGGGTCGGTGCGCGAGGCGCCCTCGACGAGGACGTCGAGCTCGCGGCCGACGAAGCGCTGCGCCCGCTCGGCGGCGCGACGCTGCACGGCCTCGACGAGCCGCTCCATCCGCGCCACCTTCTGCTCGTGCGAGACGTCGTCGACCAGATCTGCCGCGCTCGTCCCGCGACGGGGCGAGAAGATGAACGTGAACGCGGCGTCGAACCCGACCTCCTCGACGACCTCGAGCGTCTCCGCGAAGTCCGCCTCGGTCTCGCCGGGAAAGCCGACGATGATGTCGGTCGTCAGCGCGCAATCGGGCACGTGCTCGCGGATCAGCGCGACGCGATCGAGGTAGCGCCGGCGGTCATAGGTGCGGCGCATCGCCTTGAGGATCCGCGACGAGCCGGCCTGCAGCGGCAGGTGGATGTGCTCGCAGACGCTCGGCAGCTCCGCGTGGCAGCGGATCACGTCCTCGTTGATGTCCTGCGGGTGCGGCGACGTGTAGCGCACCCGGTCGATCCCGTCGAGCGCGTCGACCGCTCCAAGCAGCTGCGCGAACGAGGCCCGCGGACGCAGGCCGCGGCCGTAGGAGTTGACGTTCTGGCCGAGCAGGGTCACCTCGCGGACGCCATCGGCGGCCAGCGCCCGCACCTCAGCGACGAGCTCCTCGAGCGGTCGCGAGACCTCGCGACCCCGCGTCGACGGCACGATGCAGTACGAGCAGACCTGATTGCAGCCGGCCGAGATCTGGATCCACCCGTGGAGGTCGCGCTCGCGCTTCGCGGGCAGGTGGCCGGTGAAGCCCTCGAACTCGAAGTAGCCCTGCGCCGTCAGCGACTCGCTCGTCAGGAACTCGGCGAGCTTGTGGACCTGTCCGGGCCCGAAGGCCACGTCGACGAACGGGAAGCGAGCGAAGACCTCGTCCTTGACCGACTGGGCCCAGCAGCCGCCGACGCCGATGATCCGGTCGGGATCCCTGCGCTTCAGCGCCCGTGCCTCGTAGAGGTGCGCGATGAAGCGCTCGTCCGCCTTCTCGCGGATCGAGCAGGTGTTGAAGAGGATCAGGTCGGCCGCGCCGCGCTCGGTCGCCTCGCGGTACCCGATCGACTCGAGCATGCCCTTCATCCGCTCCGAGTCGTGCTCGTTCATCTGGCACCCGAAGGTGGTCACGTGGAACAGCTTGGGCACGACGCGAAGGCTAGAGGACCGTCGGTGCCTGCCCCTCTGCTGACCGTGCGGCGCCGGGGGCTCAGCTCACCGTCGTGACGCCGACGGCGGCCAGCGTCATCGCGAATGCCGCGGTCAGCAGCAGCGGGATCACCGCGCCGGCCAGCCCGGCCGCGTGCTCCTCCAGCGTCTGGCTCGCGGTGGCCGCCCCGGGCGTATCGGAGACGAGCACCGCCGCCCCCGTCGCGGCGACCACCGCGCCGCCCACGCCAAGCCCCGCCGAGAGCCAGGCGAGCCACTCCTTCTCGGTGATGAGGTACAGGATGCAGCTGGCGAGCCCGCCGATCGCCAGCGGCGGAACGATCCCAAGCGCCGGCGCGGACAGCCCGCCTCCGGCCGCCACAGGGCCGGCCAGCATCAGCACGATCACCCAAACCACCAATCCGACCCACTCCACCTAACGCCTCCTTGGGGACTCGGGGTCACGCTACGCCGCCGACGGGCACGCCGCGTCACCCATGAGGGATGAGCCTTCACGTAGGGTGGACGCATGGCCAAGCGGGCCGCGAAGCCGGCGCCGACCCTCCTCGCCGGCGGCAATCCGCAGATCGCGAAGGGTGACGGCGACGCTCCCGTCCAGCAGTACGTCGCGGCGATGCCCGGCTGGAAGCGCGCTGTCGGGCGCCGGCTCGACACGCTGGTCGTCGACACCGTCCCCGAGGTCCGCAAGGCCGTCAGGTGGAACTCGCCCTTCTACGGCATCGAGGGCCAGGGCTGGTTCTTGAGCTTCCACTGCTTCACGAAGTACGTGAAGGTGACGTTCTTCCGTGGCTCCTCGCTGGACCCGCCTCCGCCCGGCGCGTCCAAGGACCAGGACGTGCGCTACCTCGACATCCGCGAGGGCGACGAGATCGACGAGCCGCAGCTCGTCGAGTGGATACGGCAGGCCAGCAGACTGCCGGGCTGGGGCGACGCCTGACGTCGCCCCAGCGTCTACGCGGCCTCGCGCTCCAAGCGCCGGACGGCGTCGTAGGCGAGCTCGAGCTCGTAGCCGCGGCGCACGAGCAGCCCGAGGGCGCGCTCGCGCTCGCGGTCGCTCGCCGGCGGCACGGGGAATCGTCGCCGCAGCAGGGTCACCGCGGCGTCCAGCTCACCGTCCTCCCCCGCTCTCACCGCCGCGGCGATCAGGTCGCCGTCGACGCCGAGCTCGGCAAGCCGGCGCTCGATGCGCTCCGAGCCCCATGAGTCGAGCGTGCGGCGATCCTCGGCGAAACGCTGGGCAAGACGAGCGTCGTCGAGGTAGCCCTGGTCCTGCAGCCGCCGGATCGCCTCGTCGACCGCCTCGTCGCCGATGTTGCGGCCGAGCAGGTGGCGACGAACCTCGGCCACCGAGCGGTCGCGATAGCCGAGGAACCTGTAGGCCCGGGCGAGTGCGTCGTTGACGCTCTGCGTCAACTCAGGCAGCCGCAGCCACGTCGTCGACGCCCGCGACCGGAGCCTCGTCGTGCTCGATCGGTGCCACGAGGTCGCGGTCGATGCCGAGCGCGGCGTAGATCTCGTCCTCGATCGCCTTGGCGATCTCGGGGTGCTCCTTGAGGAACGCCTTGGCGTTGTTGCGGCCCTGGCCGAGGCGCTCGTCCTTGTAGGAGAAGAACGAACCCGACTTGGCGACGACGTCGTGCTCGAGGCCGAGGTCGATCAGGCATCCCTCGGTCGAGATGCCGGCGCCGAACTCGATGTCGAACTCGGCCTGGCGGAACGGCGCGGCGACCTTGTTCTTGACGACCTTGACGCGGACGCGGTTGCCGACCGCCTCGGTGCCCTCCTTGAGCGTCTCGATGCGGCGGATGTCGAGGCGCTGCGACGAGTAGAACTTGAGCGCGCGCCCGCCCGGCTGCGTCTCCGGCGAGCCGAACATCACGCCCACCTTCTCGCGGATCTGGTTCGTGAAGAGGATGATCGTCTGCGTGCGGTTGAGGTTGCCGGCGAGCTTGCGCATCGCTTGGCTCATCATCCGCGCCTGCAGGCCGACCGTCGTATCGCCCATCTGGCCCTCGAGCTCGGACTTCGGCGTCAGCGCCGCGACCGAGTCGACGGCGATCAGGTCGACGGCGCCCGAGCGCACGAGCATGTCGGCGATCTCGAGCGCCTGCTCGCCGTAGTCGGGCTGCGACACGAGCAGCTCGTCGATGTCGACGCCGATCCGCTGCGCGTAGAGCGGGTCCATCGCATGCTCGGCGTCGATGAAGGCGCAGACGCCGCCGAGCTTCTGGGCCTCGGCGATGCAGTGGTACATCAGCGTCGTCTTGCCCGACGACTCCGGCCCGAAGACCTCGACGATCCTGCCCCTCGGGACGCCGCCGATGCCGAGCGCGAGGTCGAGCGAGAGCGCGCCGGTGGGAATCGCGTTGACCTTCACCTGGGCGCCGGGATCGCCCATCCGCATCAGGCTGCCCTTGCCGAACTGGCGCTCGATCTGCACGAGCGCGCCCTGAAGCGCTGCGTCGCGGGCCTTCGCGGCCTTCTCGTCGACTGGTACGGGCATGGCTGGACTCCTGACAGACGGTGAAACGCCGACGCTACGGCGCTCTTCGGACGGATCGGGCGACGCTATGCGGCGCGCCCGATGCGAACACACGTTCTCTGTCACAAGCATGCGCGGCGCGCCGGACGGAATCCGGCGCGCCGCGCGCTGACCGCTGCCGCGAGCGCTACTTCCGCGGCTTGACCTTGATCGCGACGCCGGCGCTCGAGAACGGGAGATGGGCGCCCTCGTTGACCCCGACGTAGACCCGATACGTGCCGCTGTGGCGGATTCGGACGCGCTTGGCGAAGCGCGACTTGTCCGCGGTGTATGACCGCAGCGTCCCGCCTGCCACCGTCACCCACGTCGTCCCCTTCTGCTTCTGGATCGCGTATTGCGCGCCGTCCTCCTTCGGCGCCACCGAGCCGGCGAAGCGCAGGCTTCGGCCGGACGTCACCGTGCGGCCGACCGAGAAGCGGATCACGAGGTGGGAGCCGACGAGGACGACCGGGCTCGTCACCGAGCCCGAGCCCGTCGTCACGACCCGGTACTGGGTGTTCTGCGTCAAGGGCGAGATCGGGAACGAGAACTGGCCCTGGGCGTTGACGATCTGCGCGTTGCCGACGTTGGCGAACGCGGCCGTGTACGGGTACGGGCGCTGCTGCAGCTGCACGCCCTTGCCGGCGTTGCCCGTGCCCGTCAGCTGGCCTGCGACCGTCGTCGCGCCGCCGAACTGGACGGGGTTCGGCGTCGCCGCCAGCGAGAAGCCGAGCGGCTGCTTCGGCGTCGTGAACTTCTTGTCCGCGCCGACGGTCGCGCCGATGGCGTTCGTGGCGACCACCCGGTAGTGGTACGTGGTGCTCGGCGTCAAGCCGACGATCGGCGCCTTGACGTCGACGGCCGTGGTCCCGGAGCCCGCACTGGTGGGACCGGTCTGCGCCCCGTAGGCCGTCGTCTTGCCGTACTGGAAGTAGTACGTCGTCGCGGCGCCCTGCGGGTTGACGGTCCCGTGGAGCGTCGCGCTCGTCTGCGTCACGGCGGTCGCGCTTCCCGTCGACACGGTCGGCTTCACCGCCGCGACCGCGTTGCCTGCCAGCGCCAGCGCACACACGAGGCTGACGCCGGCGATCAAGAGCTTCCGCATCGTCTGCTCATCTCCCTGTAGTCGAAGTGCCTCCGCCAACGAAAGCACTGGAAATCGCGCCGAGTTGCGCCCGCCTGGACGCATCTGGACGGCATTTCGCCGCCCTGCGGCCTACCCCTCTTCGAGCAGTCCTCGCACCAGATGCAGCGCGAAGGTGGTCGTTCGGTCACGAACGTCGGCTCGCGAGCCCGGCATCACGATGCTCTCGCTCCGAACCGGCCGGTCCCGCAAGGCCACGGCGATCCAGACCAGCCCGACGGGCTTCTCCTCGGTCCCGCCGCCGGGTCCCGCGATCCCCGTGACGCCGACGCCGACGTCGGCGCTCAAACGCTCGCGCGCACCCGCTGCCAGCGCCTCGGCGACCTCGGCCGAGACGGCGCCTTGACGCTCGATGAGGCCGGGATCGACCCCCGCGAGAGCGACCTTGGCGGCGTTCGCGTACACCACCAGCCCACCGGCGACGTAGGCGGACGATCCCGGCAGCTCGGTCAGGCGCGCGGTCAGCAGGCCGCCCGTGCACGACTCCGCGGTCCCGATCGTCCAGCCGCGCCGGCGCAGCCCTTCGGCGACGAGCTCGTCGACGCTGCGACCGTCCTCGGAGAACAGCGCATCGGCATGGCGCTCTCGCACCGTCCGTACGAAGGCGTCGTAGATCGGCTGCGCGACGGGCTCGTAGCGCGTCACGACCTCGATCTCGGTGCGGCGCATGCAGGTCGTGATCTCGAGGCCGTCGAGCGTATGCGCGGCCTCGCCGGCGACCAGCGTCGCGGCGATCTCGGACTCCGGGATCCCGAACAGCCGCAACGTCTCCTGGCGGTATTCGGTCCGTCCCGCGGTCGCGGCCAGGAACGCGTCGGTCGTCACGGCCTGGCGCCACATCGGCTGCAGCTCGCGCGGCGGCCCGGGCAGGACGACGATCGTCGGCGCGACCGCGTCGCCGGTCCCGGGCGGCACGACGAGTCCGGGCGCCGTGCCGACCGGCTCGAGCACGGTCGCTCCGAGCGGCACCATCGCCTGCTTGCGGTTCGACGCCCGCAGCGCGCTCTCGTCGATCTCGGGCCAGCGCCTGCGGATGCGCTCGAGGATCGTCCAGATCCGCTGCTCGAGCGCCGCATCGAGCTCGGACGGCCGCCCCTGGAACCGGCCGACGACCTCCGCGGTGAGGTCGTCGGCGGTGGGGCCGAGCCCGCCACTGGTGACGATCAGGTCCATGCCCTCGTCGCGGAAGAACCGCAGCGCCCCGGCGATGTCGTCGGGGCGATCGCCGACGACCGCGATGTGGGCGATCTCGACGCCGAGCTCGCGCAGCCGCTCGGCGAGCCAGGGGCCGTTGCGGTCCGCGACGCGGCCCGTCAGCACCTCCGTGCCGGTGACGACGATCCCCGCGCGCGCGCTCACGCGCAGAGCACGTCGGAGTCGGCCTTGATCGGGCGGTGCCCCTTGGCGGTGATCGCGAACGCGATCGGCTTCGACGACGGAGCAGGCTGCCACTTCTTGCCGTCGATCGTCAGCTTCAGGTTGTTGTTGCCGAGCAGGATCCGAAACGACGGCGAGCGGTAGATCCTGATCGGCGTCGAGGCGTTCAGCGTCTGCTTGTCGATCACGAGCCGGCCACCAGCCCTGAGGCAGACGTACACGGACCCGGTCGGATGCAGGCCAAGTCGCACGCGCTTGGGCGCCGCCGGCTTGCTCTCCGTCGTCGTCGCCGTCCGGTTGTCGTTCGTCGTCGTCGCGCCGGCGTTCGTGTCCGTCCCGCGCGACGGTGGCGAGGAGTCGTTGCCTCCTCCCCTGCCGAGCACGATCAACAGCGCGACGAGCCCGACGACGCAGGCCGCGACGATCACGTCGCGGCGGGCGCTCGGCCTGCGCGATCGGCGCGCCGCCCTGGCTCGCTCCCGCGTCGTCTGCGGCGTGATCGGCAGCAGCTCGCTCTCGGGCAGCTCGTAGCGCAGCTTGTACTCCTCCAAGAGCGACCGCGAGTCGACCCCGAGCGCCTCGGCGTACGTGCGCAGGAACGACTTGACGAAGGTCGTGCCCGGGATCAGATCCCATTCCTCGTTCTCGAGCGCGCGCAGGTACTTCGCGCGGATCTTCGTCTGCGCCTCGATCTCTGAGATGTCGATGCGCTGGCGCATCCGCGCCTCGCGCAAGGTTGCGCCGATCTCCGGCATGGGAATGTCGCCGGGAGGCTACTCGTCGGCGAGCGGAACGGGCGCAACGGCGCTCTCATCGACGGCGACGGCGTCGCCCCTGGCGGCGAGGCTGGCGAGCACGCGCGGCAGATCGCCCTCGGTCACGAGCACCGTCCGCGGCTTCGAGCCCTCGTAGCCGGAGATCACGCCGCGCCGCTCGAGCATGTCGATCAGGCGCCCGGCGCGGGTGTAGCCGAGCCGCAGACGGCGCTGCAGCATCGACGTCGACGCCGTGCCCATCTCGACGACGAGCGCGATCGCGTCGCCGAGCAGCGGATCCTCGTCGGGATCGAACTCGTCGTCGCCCTTGCCGCCCCCTGCGTCGGCGGGCGGCTCGACCTCGTCGAGCAGCTCCTCGCGCAGCTCGGGCTCGCCCTGGCGCGCCCAGTGCTTGGTCAGCTTGTCGATCTGCGCCTCGTCGATGTAGGCGCCCTGGATCCGCTGGAGCTTCGACGATCCGACCGGCGAGAACAGCAGGTCGCCCTGACCGAGCAGCGACTCGGCGCCGTTCTGATCGAGGATCACGCGCGAGTCCGTCTGCGAGCTGACCGCGAACGCGATCCGCGACGGCACGTTGGCCTTGATCATGCCGGTGATGACGTCGACGCGCGGGCTCTGCGTCGCCAGCACGAGGTGGATGCCGACGGCGCGCGCCTTCTGCGCCAGGCGGATGATCGAGTCCTCGACGTCGGCGGGCGCGACCATCATCAGGTCGGCGAGCTCGTCGATCACGCAGAGGATGTACGGCAGCGGCTCGTCCTCGTTGGCGATCCGGTGGCGGTTGAGCTCGGGCAGGCTGCGCGTCCGCGCCATCGCCATGATCCCGTAGCGCCACTCCATCTCGCGGACGAGGTTCTGCAGCGCGTTCGCGGCCTTGCGCGGGCTCGTGATCACCGGCGTCAGCAGGTGTGGGACGTGCTCGTAGTGGTTGAGCTCGACCTGCTTGGGGTCGACGAGCACGAGCCGGACCTCGTCGGGTCGCGCCTGCAGCAGGATCGACGACAGCATCGCGTTGACGCAGGCCGACTTGCCGGCGCCGGTCGTTCCGGCGACCAGCACGTGCGGCATCTTCGCCAGGTCCGACGCGATCGCGTTGCCGCCGACGTCCTTGCCGAGCCAGACGGTCAGCGGCGACCAGTCGGCGGGCCGCGGCTGGAAGATGTCACCGAGCTGGACGATCTTGCGCTTCGCGTTGGGGACCTCGACGCCGACCGCGGTCTTGCCCGGGATCGGGGCGAGGATCCGGATGTCGGTCGCCGCCAGCGCGTAGGCGAGGTCGTCCTTGAGCTGGGCGACCTTCGACATCTTCACGCCCGGCGCCAGGCGCAGCTCGTAGCGGGTGATGTGCGGACCGGCGACGGCGCCGATGACCTGCGCCTGGATGCCGAAGTGGCTGAGCGCCTCGATCAGGCGCGCGACGGTCGCCTCCTGGCCGCGCGTATCGGGCCGCTGCGCGTCCTCGCTCGACATCCGCAGCACGGCGGCGGGCTCGGGCAGGGCCCACTCGACGTCGCCGATCGGCGCATGGGAGGCCGAAATATCGTCGGTGGCGCCGGCGATCGCGACGATCGCCTCGTCGTCGTCGTCGGCTTCGACCTCGGCGAAGCCATCATCGCCGAAGTCGTCGTCGTCGGGCTCTGGCTCCTCGAGCCGCGGGAGCGAGCGCTTGACGACGGGCTCGGAGTCCTCGGGCTCCGGCAGCGCGATCGGCGTCGGCGTCGGCGAGGCGAAGCCGTCGTGTGGCCCCGGCCTCGCGCGCGCGCTGCCGCGCGCGAGCGTCGCCAGGCCCTCCGAGCTGCGGCGCAGGGCACGCGTCGTGTCGGCCACGCCGGAGCCGGTCGCCTTGAGGATCCCCGCCAGCGAGGCTCCGGTGAGCAGGATCACGCCGGCGAGGAAGAGGAAGACCGCGATCAGATGCGAGCCGGGGCTGCCGACCAACGACGTCGTCGCGTTGTACAGCGCATCGCCGATGATGCCGCCGCGCGCCTTGAAGTACATCGGCGTCCAAGGCTCCGGGGCCGGCCCGGGGCCGAAGCCCATGGTGCCCGTGGCGAGCGCCAGCGTCGATGCTTTCCAGCACATTGGGATCCTAAGCTTAGAATTCCACGTGGACAAGTTGTCGCG
>JADMIO011678514.1_pt1 | contig 17352 bp, 14 predicted proteins | sample 8958161 | NCBI WGS metagenome assembly JADMIO01 (sample SAMN16585339, study PRJNA669376) | soil metagenome | isolation source: Crop rotation soil | place: USA: Cullars Rotation, Alabama | collected 2011
TATGGTGAAAGTTGGAACCTCTTACGTGCCGATCAGATTAAAACGAAAGGCCCAGTCTTTCGACTGAGCCTTTCGTTTTATTTGACCATGTTGGTATGATTTAAATTAATACGACTCACTATAGGGTCAGTGCGGCCGCGACTTCAAGTCACGTGAATTCCAAGCTTCGGATCCCACTGTGCTGGAAAGTCCCGCGATGCAGCGAGGTCGGTGACGACGATCTCCATGTAGGCGCAGCGCAGGATGTCGGGCGGCGTCGCCGCCGGGGTGGGGATGGTGTCATTCGTCATCGAAGTGACCTTTCGTGTGTGGTGCGTCAGTCGGCCTGGCGTGTTCAGCGACCTGGTGTGTTCAGCGACTCGGTGTGTTCAGCGACCTGGTGCCTTTGTCCGGCCCCGTGCGTTCAGCCGGCGCGTTCAGCCGGCGGTGACCGCTGCGTCGGCGGCCCCGAAGCGCGCCGTGTGCACCTCGCCGAGGGTGATGTGCACGGCCTGCTGGTCGGAGTAGAAGTCGAGCGAGCGGTAGCCGCCCTCGTGGCCGAGGCCCGAGGCCTTCACACCGCCGAACGGGGTGCGGAGGTCGCGCACGTTGTGCGAGTTCAGCCAGACCATGCCCGAGTCGACCGCCTGCGCGAAGGTGTGCGCGCGCTCGAGGTCCGAGGTCCAGATGTAGGCGGCGAGGCCGTACTTCACGCCGTTGGCGAGCTCCAGGGCCTCCTCCTCGGTGTCGAAGGGAGTGATGGCGACGACCGGTCCGAAGATCTCCTCCTGGAAGATCCGCGCATCCGGCCGCACGTCGGCGAACACGGTCGGTGCGACGTAGTTGCCGGTCTCGAAGCCCTCCGGGCGTCCACCGCCGGCCACGAGCCGGCCCTCGGTCTTGCCGATCTCGACGTAGCTCATCACCTTGTCGTAGTGCTCGGGATGCACGAGGGCGCCGACCTCGGTCTTCGGATCGTGCGGGTCGCCCACGACGATGCTCTTCGCCCGCTCGGCGTAGCGCTCGACGAACCGCTCGTAGATCGGGCGCTCGACCAGAATGCGGGAACCCGCCGTGCAGCGCTCCCCGTTCAGGGAGAACACCCCGAAGAGGGTGGAGTCCAGCGCTGCCTCGAAGTCAGCGTCGGCGAAGACCACGGCGGGCGACTTGCCGCCGAGCTCCATCGACATGCCTTTGAGGGTCGGCGCGCAGTTGGCGAAGATGATCTGCCCGGTGCGGCTCTCCCCGGTGAACGAGATGAGCTGAACGTCGGTGTGCTTCACCAGGGCGTCGCCCGCCTCCTCGCCGAGACCGTTGACGAGGTTGAAAACGCCGTCGGGCACGCCCGCCTCGCGGAAGATGTCGGCCCAGAGGCTCGCCGAGAGCGGCGTGAACTCGGCCGGCTTCAGCACCACCGTGCATCCTGAGGCGAGCGCGGGGGCCAGCTTCCAGCTCTCCAGCATGAACGGGGTGTTCCACGGGGTGATCAGGCCCGCGACGCCCTTGGGCTTGCGGTTGACGTAGTTGAGCTGCCGGCCGGGCACCTTGTAGGCGTCGTCGGTCTGCGCCACGATCAGGTCGGCGAAGAAGCGGAAGTTCTCGGCCGCGCGCTGCGCCTGACCGAGGGCCTGGGTGATCGGCAGACCCGAGTCGAACGACTCCAGTTCGGCGAGCCGAGCGTCCCGCGACTCCACGATGTCGGCGATGCGGTTCAGGATGCGCGACCGCGCCCTCGCCTGCATGCGAGGCCATGGCCCCTCGTCGAAGGCCCGGCGGGCCGCGGCCACGGCCAGGTCGATGTCCTCCTGCTGCCCGGCGGCCGCCTGCACGTAGGTCTGGTTGGACACCGGATCGAGCACGTCGAAGGTCGCGCCGGAGACGCTGTCGACGAACTCGCCATCGATGTAGTGCTGGATCTTCTCCGGCAGGCCCTCGGGAACATGGGCGATGCGGGGGGACTGCTCGGTTCTCATCAGAACTCCTTCACACGGACTCCGTCGTACGGCTCTCAAATCATATACGATAAGGTGCACAATCAGAACACCCACCTGCCGCCGTCGCCACCTCGCGACTAGAATTCCAGCGGCACCGCGAGGGAGGACGAAGACGTCATGCTCGACCCCAGCACGATCGAGGCGATCGCCGACGAACTGGTGGAGGCGGCCCGCAGTCGCGTTCCCGTCCCGTTGTTGACGGCGCGGTATCCGGAGATGACCGTCGAGGACTCCTACGCCGTGCAGCGGCTGTGGCGGTCGCGCAACGAAGCCCTGGGCCGAGAGGTCGCCGGCCACAAGATCGGCCTCACCTCCAAGGCCATGCAGGCGGCGACCGGCATCACCGAGCCCGACTACGGCATCATCTTCGCCGACGCGGTGCTCGAGACGGGCAGCGTGCTCGACTGGAGCGCCTACGCGAAGCCGCGGGTGGAGGTCGAGCTCGCGTTCCGCCTGAAGCACGACCTCGAGGGGCCGGGGTGCACCCTCTTCGACGTGCTCGCGGCCACCGAATACGTCGTGCCGGCCCTCGAGATCCTCGATTCCCGCATCGAGATGGAGGGCCGCACCATCGTCGACACGATCAGCGACAACGCCGCGATGGGCGTGATGGTGGTGGGCGGCCGCCCGGTGCGGCCCGACGACGTCGACCTGCGCTGGGTGGGCGCGATGCTCTACCGCAACGAGACCATCGAGGAGACCGGCCTCGCCGCGGGGGTGCTGAACAACCCCGCCTCCGGGGTCGCGTGGCTCGCCGACAAGATCGCCGCGCACGGCGACGGACTGAAGGCGGGCGAGCTGGTGCTCGCCGGGTCGTTCACCCGGCCGATGTGGGTCTTCGCGGGCGATACCGTGCTCGCCGACTACGGCCCCCTGGGGGTGGTGACGTGCCGCTTCCAGTGATCCCCGAGGCCGGCTTCTCGGCCGCCCTCGCCGCCGCCGGCCGGCCGCTCGCCGGGATGTGGGTGTGCAGCGGCAGTCCGCTGGTCGCCGAGCTCTGCGCCGGGTCGGGCCTCGACTGGCTGCTGATCGACGCCGAGCACTCCCCCAACGGACTCGAGTCGCTGCTGGCGCAATTGCAGGCGGTGCACGGCTATCCGGTGCTGCCCGTGCTGCGGCCGCCGGTGCTCGATCCGGTGCTGATCAAGCAGTACCTCGACCTGGGCGCGCAGACCCTGCTCATCCCGATGGTCGACACCCCCGAGCTCGCCGAGCTGGCGGTGCGCAGCGCGCACTATCCACCGCAGGGCATCCGCGGTGTCGGGTCGGCGCTCGCCCGGGCATCCCGCTGGAATCGCGTCGACGGCTACCTGCAGACGGCCGGCGACGCGGTGTCGATCATCGTGCAGATCGAGTCGCGGGAGGCCGTGGAGAACATCGAGCAGATCGTGGCCGTGCCCGGTCTCGCCGGCGTCTTCCTCGGCCCGGCCGACCTGGCCGCGTCGATGGGCGTGCTCGGTCAGCAGGAGCATCCCGACGTGATCGCTGCCGTGGAGCACTGCATCGCGGTGGCCCGCGCCCACGGAGTACCGGCCGGGGTCAACGCCTTCGCCGAGCCGCTGGCGCGGCGCTACCGGGAGGCCGGAGCGTCGTTCGTGCTGGTCGGGGCCGACGTGTCTCTGCTGGCCCGCGGATCCGAGGCCCTCGCGGCCCGCTACATCGGCGACTCCGGCGACTCCGGCTCTCCGGCGCGCCCCGGGTACTGAAACCCCGGGTACCGAATCCTGGCTACCGAGCCCGGTTCAGCCGCGCGACCCCGCGTGATGATCGGCCTGGTACGACAGCAGGGCGTCGAGCGTGCCGGTTCGATGGGCCCGGGCGGCGAGCTCGATCTCGAGCGCGGGCGCACCGGCCTCGATCAGCTGCAGCAGGCGCTCGTGCTCGGCGACCGATTCCCGCGCCCGGCCCGGCACGAAGCTGAAGGTCGAGTCGCGGAGCACGGCCAGGCGGTCCCAACCCCGGTGCACGAGATCGAGCACGTGCGGATTGGGGCAGTGCTCGAAGATCACGGCATGGAACGCCCGGTTGAGCTCGGTGAAGCGGTGCGGGTCGAAGTGGTCGAGGCAGTCGGCCATCTCGGAGTTGATCTCGCGGGCGTGGTCGAAGTCGCGCGGGGTGACGAACGGCGCCGACAGCGCGGTGGCTGCACCCTCGACGAGGCTCAGCGTCTCCATCGTGTAGAAGTACTCGCGCTCGTCGACCATCGCCACCTGGGCCCCGACGTTGCGCTCGAAGGTGACGGCGCCCTCGGCTTCCAGCCGGCGGATGGCCTCGCGCACCGGCACCACACTCACCCCGAGCTGCTTGGCGATCTGGCCGAGCACCAGGCGGAACCCCGGCGTGTAGCTGCCGTTGCGGATGCGCTCCTTTATGAACGCGTAGGCCTGCTCCGACTTGCTGCCGAGCGCCTCGGCCACAGGCTCGGCGATCGGCGCGGCGACCTGCTCGGCGACCGTCTCGCCCTCCTCGCGAATGGCATTCGTCATCGCGTCTCCTCCTGGTAGCGCTTCCTCCACGTCGCGTTCATAGGGTAGAGGCCGTCCACGCCCTCGCCGCGCGCGACCTGCGCCGCGATGAACATCTCCTCGCGCTCCTGATCGACGGCGTTCGCCGCCACCTCGGCCACGAGCGCGGGCGGGATGACCAGCACGCCGTCGTCGTCGCCCACGATCACGTCACCCGGCTGCACCGCCGTGCCGCCGCAGGCCACCGTGAGGTCGACATCCCATGGGACGTGCCGTCGTCCGAGCACCGCCGGATGCCCGCCCTGCGAGTACGCGGGGATCGCGAGCTCCGACACGGCGGCCAGATCACGGATGCCCCCGTCGGTGACGATCCCGGCCGCACCCAGCTGCAGGGCTCGAAGCGCGAGGATGTCGCCGACGGTGCCCGTGCCGGCCTCGCCGCGTGCCTCGATGACGAGCACGTCGCCCGGCCGCAGCGAGTCGAACGCGCGCTTCTGGGCGTTGTAGCCGCCCCCGTGGGCGGCGAAGAGGTCCTCCCGATTGGGGATGAAGCGGAGCGTTCTGGCCAGGCCGATCATCTTCTCGCCCGGCCGGGTGGGCCGCACGCCGTCGATCGTGACGTTGTCGAGCCCGCGCTTCCGCAGCTGCGAGCTGAGCGTCGCCGTGCCGACCGACTCCAGCTGCGACCGCAGCTCGGGCGTGAGCACGAAAGGTGCGGTCTGCTCAGGCGCAGTCTCCTCGGGCGTCTCCTGCTCGGGCGCGAGCCCGGCCGCCTCCCGGCTGCCCCACGCCTCGGCGCGCTGCACGTCGTCGACCTGCGGTCCGGCGCCGTGGCCGCCGGGGGCCACGCTCCCCTCGACCACCCGCGTGACGAGGCGGCCGGTGCTCGGAGAGCCGGCGGCATCCGGAGCGTCGACCTCGACCTCGACCACCTGACCGGGCGCGACGACGCTCGAGCCGGCCGGCGTGCCGGTGAGGATGACGTCGCCGCGCTCGAGCGTGATCAACTCAGAGAGGTCGGCGACGAGCTGCGCGAACGGGAAGACGAGGTCGGCGGTGCGGTCCTCCTGCACCAGCTCGCCGTCGACCCAGGTGCGGATGCGCAACGCGGCCGGGTCGAGCGAGGTCGCGTCGAGCAGGGTCGGGCCGAGCGGGGTGAAACCGTCGCCGCCCTTGGAGCGGAGGTTGGAGCCTTTGTCGGCCCAGCGCAGGTCGTAGACCCCGAAGTCGTTCGAGGCGGTGACCGCGGCCACGTGGCTCCACGCGTCCTCGCGGGAGACGCCGCGCGCCGGGGTACCGATCACGAGCGCGATCTCGCCCTCGAACGCGAGGAGCTCGGTGCCGAGCGGCCGCTCGATCACTCCCCCGCTCGCGGCGACGGAGGTGGAGGGCTTCAGGAAGTACGACGGCTGAACGGGCGTCCGGCCCCGCTGAGCGATGCGGCTCGGGTAGTTCAGGTGCAGTGCGATCACCTTGCCGGGACGGTGGCGACCCGTGGGATCGAACGACGGAACGGCATCGACGGCTTCGTCAGTCATGACCAGATCGTATATTATTTAGTACACTTCTCAAAGCCTCGCAGCCTGCCTATACTCGCATCGTCTGGTCGAAGTCGACCGGTGCTCGAAAAAGGGGCACGAAGCGCGCCACCGGCGAGCGAGACACATACGGATCCCTCCCGTCCCTGTCTCGAAAGGCCGCCATGCCCTCCGTCTCCGCCCACGTCGCCCTCACCCTCGCCCAGCACGTCGACCACGTGTTCGGCATCATGGGCAACGGCAACGCCTACTTCCTGGATGCGCTGCTCGAACGCACCGACGCCGTCTTCACCGCCGTGCGCCACGAGGCCGGAGGCGTGGTCGCCGCCGACGCCTTCCACCGCGCGGGGGGCGGGCTCGCGGCGGCGACCGCCACCTACGGAGCCGGCTTCACCAACACGCTGACCGCGCTGGCCGAGGCGGTTCAGGCGAAGATCCCGCTCGTGCTCGTGGTGGGCGACGAGCCCACCTCGGGTCCGCGCTCGTGGGACGTCGACCAGATCGCCCTCGCCGCGGCGGTCGGCGCCCGCACCTACACCGTCGGCCGGATGGATGCGGCGGCCACCACGGTGATCGCCGTCGAGCACGCCCTCACCTACCGGGTGCCGACGGTGCTCGCGATCCCGTACGACGTCGCCGCGCTCGAGGCGGGCGAGGTGCCCGCCGTGCCCGAGCCGGCCCTGCCGGGCCCCCTGGTGGTGCCCGGCCCCTTCGCCGAGGCCGCCGTCGCCGGGCTGACCGATCTGCTGGCCGGAGCGCGGCGACCGCTGCTGCTGGCCGGGCGTGGAGCCTGGCTCGCCGGTGCGGGTGAGGCCCTCGGAGAGCTGGCGGAGGCCACCGGAGCACTGACGGCCACGACGGCGCTCGGCCGCGGCCTGTTCCCCGACGACCGCTTCGACCTCGGAGTCACCGGGGGCTTCGGCGCCGAGGGCGCCATGGCGCTCGTGCGCGACGCCGACGTCGCCGTGGTGTTCGGGGCGTCGCTGAACCAGTTCACGATGCGCTTCGGCGAGCTCTTCGCTCCGGGCACGCGGGTGGTGCAGGTCGACGTCGCCCCGACGGCGAGCCACGCCCACGTGAGCGGCTACGTGCGGGGTGACGCCCAGCACGTCGCCACCGAGCTGGTGCGGGCGCTCCGCGAGCGCGGCGTCGCTCCGAGCGGCTGGCGCGAGAGCGTCGACGCCCCCTCGGCCCGCCGGCAGGAGCCGGGCGAGGAACTCGCGGAAGACGGACGTCTCGACCCCCGCTCCGCCGCCCGCCGCCTCGGCGAGCTGCTGCCCGAGGATCGCGTGGTGGTCTCCGACGGCGGACACTTCATCGGCTGGGCGAACATGTACTGGCCGGTCGCGTCGCCCGACCGCATGATGATGGTGGGCACCGCCTTCCAGTCGATCGGACTCGGGTTCCCGAGCGTGCCGGGCGCGGCGATGGCGAAGCCCGACTCGACCGTCGTGCTCAGCACGGGCGACGGCGGCGGACTGATGGCCCTCGCCGATCTCGAGACCGCCGTGCGGGTGGCCGCCGGGCGCGGGATCGCGGTCGTGTGGAACGACGCCGCCTACGGCGCCGAGGTGCACGTCTACGGACGCAAGGGTCTCTCCGCGGCGCCGATGCGCATCCCCGAGGTCGACTTCGCGGCGCTCGCCACCGCGGTCGGCGCCCTCGGTGTGGTGGTGCGCGAGCTCGCCGACCTCGACGTCGTGGCCGAGTGGGCCGCCCGCCCGGTCGACGAGCGGCCCTACCTGCTGCTCGACCTGAGGGTCTCAGGCTCGGTGGTCGCGCCCTATCAGCATGAGATCATCCGCGTGAACCGCTGAGCCCGCTGCTGGTCGGCATGGCGCCTGGTCGCGCCTACCAGCAGGCGATCATCCGCGTGAGCCGCTGAACGCCGCGGTGGCCCGCGGCTTCTCCGCCTCGAGCATCGCCCTGGCGAAGAACGCCGCGAGCTCGCCCGTGGCCGTCAGCGGCAGCACGTGCGCGACGTACTGATCGGGCCGCACCACCACGACGCAGCCACCTGGCGCCTGGATGCCCCGCAACGCGAAGATGCTCTCCTCCGGCCGCGCCGCGTACACCTTCTCGTAGTCGATCAGGTCGAACGGCCCGGTGCGCGGAAGGAAGACCGACGGCACCGTCAGGATGTCGACGTCGACATGCGGCTCCGGGTAGACGACCTTCACGTCGAACACGCTGTCCAGACCGGTTCCGGCCGGCGTGTGCCGCACCACGGGCGACTCGGGGTCGTGCTCCAGCCAGGCCGCCCAGTCGGCGAGCGCCTCGCGGCCTCCGGTGGCCGCCCCGCCCGCGAAGGCGTACAGGCGCCACCGGCCGTCGGCCGTGGCGTGGTGGCCGAGGTGCACCGGATTGCCGTCGGCGACCCGCACGACTGGTGCCGACTTGAAGCGCTTTCCGATCGGGAAGCCCTCGGCGAGCGCCTGGTGCCCGGCCTCCCCGATCAGCATCGACGGCGGGTACTGGGTCATGAAGCCGGCCGGGAACTCGGCGGTGCGCACGTAGAACTCGGCGAGCTCCTCGGGGTTCTCGAACTCCTCGGGCTTCTTGGCCATGAGGGTCGACCACTCCTTGTCGAAGTCGATCAAGTTCTTCGCGATCACCTGCCGCTCCGCGGAGTAGGTCTTCAGCAGCTCCTCGGGCGCCCGGCCCGTGAGCACGTGGCCGAGCTTCCAGCCCAGATTGAAGCCGTCCTGCATCGAGACGTTCATCCCCTGGCCGGCCTTCGCGCTGTGCGTGTGGCAGGCGTCGCCGGTGATGAACACCCGCGGGCAGCGGTCCTCCCCCTCCGGCACCTCGTCGAACTTGTCGGTGAGCCGGTGGCCCACCTCGTAGACGCTGTACCAGGCGACGTCCTTCACGTCGAGCGTGTAGGGGTGCAGGATCGCGTTGGCCTTCGCGATGGCCGTCTCGACCGTGGTCGTGCGCACGGCTCCGTTGTCACCGGGCGCCACCTCGCCGAGGTCGACGTACATGCGGAAGAGGTGCCCGCCCTCGCGCGGGATGTGCAGGATGCTGCCCGCCTGGGACTGGATCGCGCACTTGGTGCGGATGTCGGGGAAGTCCGTCACCGCCAGCGTGTCCATCACCGCCCAGGCGTGGGCGGCCGAGGCTCCGACGAGCCGGCGGCCGATCGCCTCGCGCACCCCGCTGCGGGCTCCGTCGCATCCCACGACGTACTTGGCCCGCACCGTGCGCTCCTGCCCGGCGCGCTCCCCCGCCGTCTCCCGCAGGGTGACGAGCACGGGGTATTCCTGCTCGGGGTACTCCTGCTCGGGGTACTCCTGCTCGGGGTACTCCTGCTCGGGGCGCTCAGGATGCTCCGCCCCCTCCTCCACGGAGAGGGTGACGAACTCGAAGCCGTAGTCCACGCCCATCCGGGCCGGTGCGTTCCTGGCCGCCTCGGCGAAGTAGTCGAGCACGCGGGCCTGGTTCACGATCAGGTGCGGGAACTCGCTGACCCCGGTGGCGTCGTCGACCGCACGGGCCGAGCGGTGGATGCGGCTCGGGTCGTCGGGGTCGGGTGCCCAGAAGGCCATCTCACTGATCTGGTAGGCCTCGGCGGTGATGCGCTCCGCGAAGCCGAAGGCCTGGAAGGTCTCGACGCTGCGGGCCTGGATGCCGTCGGCCTGGCCGATGGCCAGGCGCTCCGGCCGGCGTTCGACGATGCGCGCCTCGATCTCGGGGAACTGGGCGAGCTGCGCGGCCAGGATCATGCCGGCCGGGCCTGCGCCCACGATCAGCACGTCGACCTCGTCGGGCAGATCGCGGGAGCGATCGAGGCCGACCCCTGCCGCGGGGGCGATGCGCGGATCTCCCGAGACGTAACCGTGGTGGTGGAACTGCATGCGATTGTGCTCCGTCTTCATCGACCTTCCCCTCGACAGCGGTGTTCAGAGGGGGTATGTTCGCAGTGGGTTTGATCGATAATCGAACGCATGGTTCGACTATCGCTCACGCGATGCTAACCCGCTCTCCCCAGGTCGCGCAATGTGCGGACTGAGACCCCTGAAGGAGCACTTTGAGCGACCGGAACAGCACGGCACGCCCGCGCAGCACGGCAGCCACCCGCAGCACGGCACGCACGCAGAGCCCGGAGAGCGCAGCCGGCGCCACGTCGCAGACCCTCGACCGCGGGCTGCGCATCCTGGAGCTGCTCGCCGACGCCGGGCACCCGCAGAGCATCGACGAGCTCGCCGCCGCACTCGGTGTGCACCGGTCGGTGGCGTACCGCCTCATCCGCACCCTGGAGCTGCACGCCCTCGTCGGCCGGGACGCGACCGGCAGGCTGCAGCTCGGCGCCGGGCTCGCGGCCCTGGCGGCCGGAGTGGCGCACGACCTGCAGGCCGAGGCCCTGCCCGAGCTGACCGCGGCCGCCAACGACCTGGGCATGACGTGCTTTCTCGTGGTGCTCGACCACGAGGAGTGCGTGACGCTCGTGAGCGTGGAGCCGCGGCACGCCGTCGCGGCCCTCGCCCAGCGGCCGGGCACGCGGCATCCCGTGGGCGTCGGCGCTCCGGGCAAGGCGCTGCTGACACAGCTGAGGGTGGCCGAGTGGCCGGCCAGCCTCGATGCCGCGGTCGCCGGCGAGGTGCACGCGGCCGCGCTGCGCGGGTGGGCCGAGAGCCAGAACGAGGTGGTTCCGAGTCTTCATGCCGTGGCAGTACCGCTTGCGCTGCGCGGCCGCGCGCCGGCCGCCGTCGCCGCCGTCTACCTGCCCGATGGCCGCGAAGCGACGGCGGTGGCCAACCGGCTCACCCGATCGGCCACCGCCGTGCGCGCCGCCCTCGGCGGCTAGAGCGGTCCGAGCCCTATAACCTCAGGCCCGCGAAGCGCCATAAATCGGGCTCTTCGCCTGCTCCGCCTCGTGGTCGGGCCCGAGCGGGATGCCGCTGCGGTCGCGCAGCAGCAGCGTGGCGATGAGCCCGATCACGGTCATCCCGGCCAGGTACCAGGTGACCGACCAGGTGGTGCCGGTCGCCTGCACCAGCGCGGTGGCGATGGTGGGCGCGAACGCCCCGCCGAGGATGGCGCCGATGGCGTAGGAGATGGAGACGCCCGAGAAGCGGATCGACGCCGGGAACAGCTCCGAGTAGAGCGCCGCCTGAGGCCCGTAGGTGAGCCCGAGGCCGATCGTGAGGATCGCGACTCCGGCGAACAGACCGCCGACCGATCCGGTGTTCACGAGCGGGAACAGGGTGAACACACCGATCAGCTGCAGCACCCAGCCCACGATGTAGGTGGTGCGGCGGCCGATGCGGTCCGAGATCCAGCCCGCGAAGAAGGTGGAGAGCAGCCACGTCACGGCGCTGCCCGCCACCGCCCAGAGCACGGGGCCGCGCTCGAGCCCGATCGGGCCCTCGGGGTTGGTGGAGTAGTTCTGGATGTAACCGCCGGTGGTCATGTAGCCCACGGCGTTGTTGCCCGCGAACACCAGGGCGGCGATGATGACGAGCAGCGTGTGCTTGCGGAAGAGCTGCACGATGGGCATCCGGGACTTCACACGGCGCTCGGCGATCTCGGCGAACACCGGGCTCTCCTCGACACGGCGGCGCACCCAGTAGCCGATGGCGATCAGCACGATGCTGAGCAGGAAGGGCACACGCCAGCCCCACTCGAGGAAGGCGTCGCCCGGGGCGATGACGGCCATCAGGGCCATGACGCCCGAGGCGAGCAGCAGGCCGAGCGGCACGCCCAGCTGAGGCGAGGCGCCGAAGAGGCCGCGCTTGGCCCTCGGCGCGTGCTCGACCGCCATCAGCACGGCGCCGCCCCACTCGCCGCCGGCCGAGATGCCCTGGATGATCCGCAGCAGGATCAGCAGGATCGGCGCAGCGACCCCGATCTGCGCGAAGGTCGGCAGCAGCCCGATCAACGCGGTCGCCGCCCCCATCAGGATGAGCGTGAGCACGAGCACCACACGCCGCCCGTATTTGTCGCCGAAGTGCCCGGCGAGGAACGCGCCGAGCGGGCGGAACAGGAAGCTGACGCCCACGGTCGCGAACGACAGCAGGATGGCCGCCTGAGCGCCCGCGGGCTCGAAGAACAGCTGGCTGAACACGAGCCCGGCGGCCGAGGCGTAGATGAAGAAGTCGTACCACTCGACGGTGGTTCCGATGACGGTGGCGAAGACGACGCGTCGGCGGTCGCCGACACTCGCCAGGGATCCTGTGGGGGTGAGCCCGGTGGCACTCATGGGTGAATCTCCTTCGACCCGAGACGTCGTCGTCGTCCGGAGAGGCGCCCCGATGCGCCGCCGGTTCGGGTAGTGGTGATGATATACGATTTCAAGTACGAGAGGGAAGACCCTTTCCTTCACCGGGTTCGGCAGGCATCATGAGGGGCATGACCGGTCGCACGATGACGGTGAACGGCGTGGAGCTGTGGCTCGAGGAGTTCGGCGCGGCCGGCGATCCGGGGGTCGTGCTGGTGCCCGGGGCCGCCTCGGCCTCCGACTGGTGGGACGACGAGTTCTGCCTGGCCCTCGCCGCCGGCGGCCACCGGGTCGTGCGCTACGACCTGCGCGACACCGGGCAGTCGGTGACGCGTCGTCTCGGCGACGCCGACTACACCGGCGACGACCTCGTCGACGACCTGGCGGCCCTCATCGTCGACCTCGGCCTCGCGCCCGCGCACGTTGTGGGACTGTCGCTCGGCGGGGGTCTCGCCCAGCAGCTGGGCATCGTGCATCCGGAACTCGTGCGCTCACTGACGCTGATGTCGACGAGCCCGGGCTCTGACGGCCTGCCCGGGCCCACGCCCGAACTGTCAGCGTCGTTCGCCGAGGAACCGGGCGAGCAGTCAGACGACGAACCGGGCGATGAACCAGACGACCAGCAGCCGTCGACCGACCTGACAGCCCGCGACGCCTACCTCATCCGAATCGTCGCCGAGGAGCACCTATTCGGCGGCTCGATCCCGGTCGACGACGACCGCATCCGCCGCATCGCGGGCGCCGTCTTCGACCGATCGATCGACCTCGAGGCGGGAGCCAACCAGTGGGCCGTCCCGTCGGCGAGCGGAACCCGGCAGCAGCTCGCCGACATCACGGCCCCGACCCTCGTGGTGCACGGCACCGACGACCCGCTCTTCCCGCCGGCGCACGGTGAAGCGCTCGCCCGCGAGATCCCGGATGCCCGCCTGCTGCTGATCCCGGGCCTCGGTCACCAGTTCCCCCCGCCGCCCACCTGGCCGCAGCTCGTGCCGGCCCTGCTCGAGCATTTCCGCGCCGCCCAGGGCCCTTTATCACAGCGCGATCTGGAACCGCAGCACGAGTATTCGGAGCCGACGCGCAATTCGGATTGAAACCGCCTCCCACCTGGCAGTTCGCCCGGCTCCCGGCACGCCCCACCGATCCGCGCTACGGTCAGGCAACTCACATCTCGTGATTGATGCCCCGGACGAACGGGGATTCTGGAGGGCTTCATGAGAAGCACTGTTCCGCGCCCGTCATCCGCTATCTTCACCCGTTCCGGCGCTCGCGCCGGCGCCGTCGGACTCGCCCTCGTGGTGGGGACGATCTCCGTGGCCGCCCTCGGTTCGCAGTCGGCCGGAGCCGTCGCCACCACGGTCGATCTCGGCCTCGCCAGCCCCTACTCGGTGCTCGCCGGACAAGAGGTCACCAACACCGGTTCGAGCGTGCTCTCGGGCAGCCTCGGCGTCAGCCCGGGCAAGCCCGCGGGCCCGCGCATCTCCGGATTTCCCCCGGGCCTCGTGACCGCGCCGGCCGAGGTGCACGACATCGACGCCCAGGCGGCCTCGGCCCAGGATGCCCTGGTGACGGCCTACCAGGCCGCGACGGCCCAGGCCTCCGACGGTGCGATAGACGGCGACATCGGCAACACGATCGTGGGGCCGGGCGTCTACACGGCGGCGAGCTCGATCGGCATCACCGGGCCGCTGACGCTCGACGGCGGCGGCGATCCCGATGCGGTGTTCGTCTTCCAGATCGGTTCGGCCCTCACGACGGCCACCGCGAGCAGCGTCGTGCCGGTCAACGGCACCCGCGCCTGCAACGTCTTCTGGCAGGTCGGCAGCTCCGCCACGCTCGGCACCGGCACCTCGTTCACCGGCACGATCATGGCGCTCACCTCCATCAGCACCCAGGCCGGCACCACGATCGCGGGTCGGGCTCTGGCCCGCAACGGTTCGGTCACCCTGATCGACACGGTCTTCACGGGCCCCGGATGCACCACCCCTGTGCCCCCGTCGACCACGCCGCCCACCAGCCCGCCGCCGACCGGCGGCCCATCCTCCCCGCCGCCGAGCAGCCCGCCCGCGACGACCACTCCCCCGAGCACGCCTCCCACCACCCCCTCGACCTCGACTCCCCCCGTCGCACCTCCCGGCACCGGCACCCCCGGTGACGGCGGCGTCGGCGGAGTGGGCGGCGCCGGTGGATCCGGCGGCGGCACGGGCGGTTCCGGCAACGGCGGAACCGGAAACGGCGGCGGCACCGGCTCCGGCTCCGGCAGCACCGGCTCCGGCAGCAGCAGCTCCGGTGGCAGCGGCTCCGGTGGCAGCGGCAGTTCTAGCACCGGAAACGGCAACGGCACGGGTTCCGGCTCGGGCACCACGGGCACTACCGGAGCCACGGGCGACCTGGCCTCCACCGGCGCCGGCGCACTCCCCTTCGCGGTGGGCCTCGGCGGAATAGCCGCACTCACCCTGGGAACGATCCTCGCCATCGCGATGATCCGCCGCCGTCGCGCGGCCTGATCACCCCTCCCGAGGCCGCCGATCCCCCAGTGGGCTCGGCGGCCTCGCCACGCGAGTCCTTCGCCGCGCATGACCTGTCGCCCGCCTGGCGCGCCCCGGTCGCCCGCCCGGCACGCCCCTGTCGGCCGCCTGTCGGGCAGCTGTCGCCCGTCTGTCGCGCAGCTGTCGTGGTCCGCTCCGGATGCACGCCCTAGCGTTGCAGGCATGAACGAAACACGCATCACATCCCTCCGCCGAGAGCGGGGCTGGACCCAGGAGAAGCTCGCGGCCGAGAGCGGTGTCGCCGTCCGCACCGTCCAGCGCCTCGAGGGCGGACAGGACGCCAGCCTCGAAACCCTCTCGATGGTCGCCAAGGCCCTGGGAGTCACCGTCGGCGAACTCTTCACGGCCGTGGCAGACGATGACTTCAACGCCGCAGTCGATGCCCTCGACGACCGCACGGCCACCCAGCAGCGCCAGCGCGACGCCGCCGTCACCGGCTACCGCCAGCTGTACACCGGGGTGGGCATCGCGATCACGCTGGTGATCATCGCCCTCATCGCGCTCCAGATCGTGCCCGGCATCACGATCCTCGTCACCGCCGCCTACTGGGCAGCCGGAAGCCTGCTCGCCCGCTCCCTGCTCAACTCCGTGATCAACCCCCGCCTGGACGCACGGTACCCGCTCTCCTCCCCCACCCCTCGCCGCCAAAGCCGCAGCCGCTGACCTCTGCAGGCCCGGCGAACCGCAGCGAGCCGACCATGCCGAAGCACTTTGAAGGCGTGCCACTTCCCGTCATTGCCGTATCGGCGGAACCGGTGACCGAGCTCCCAGGCCAGGCGGCGCAGCCCCTCCCAGTCCGACCGCCGGAGCCGTGGAGTACTCGCCCCCGTACGGACTGGTCCAGCTGAGCCGGCGCCCACGCCCGGCGGCGACCGTCCACCCTCCGTCGTGCTTCAAGTGGTGATGCCGGGAGCACAGATGCGCCAGGTTCTCGGCCGTGGTCTCGCCGCCGAGTGCCCAATCGCAAGTGTGATCGAGTTCGCAGCGACCGGCCCGCCGGCTGCAGTTCGGAAAGCGACAGGTTTCATCAGCCACCATGAGGGCCGTGCGCAGCAGTGCCGGCGCCACATAGCCCGCGCGCTTGCAGCCGCCGTCCCCGCTGTCGGCCACGGGACGGTGCCGATGACGCGTCACCACGAGTGGCTCCCCCGAGTCGGGACTGGTCAGCGCCCGGATGAAGGTCGGCGCCCACGAGGCGATCTCCCGGGCCGTCTCCGCATCGATAGGCCCGTACCCGTGCAACTCTCCGAGCTCGTCGGACACACCGGCGATCGTCGTGGCGGGAACGGTGATCAACACGGTCGGAGTGATGCCCCGCCGCTCACCGTCGCCGAGCACCAGCCCCGTCAACGCATCGCTGCGCCGCTGCGCATGGGTTCGCGAGTCGTCATCGGATCGCATCGCCCGCGCCATCTTGTCGACCAGATCGTCGATCGCGAGAGCCTCCGCCGCGGCAAGATGATGAACCAGCGTCGACATCCCGTCGCAGCCCGGCTCGAGCCCGACGTACCGCTCGTCGCGAGCCGCCCGCGCCCGCTCGGCGATGGACTCCGGATGAGCCCGCTCCCGCAGGCGCCGGGCGCGGTCGTCGAACCGGTAGGCGGGCTCCGTCGAAGCGAATGGCAAGACCTGCGCCTCGAAGTCCGGCCGCGCAGCCTCGGGGAGGGTACGGGCATGAGCGACGATCGCCCGTGCGTGAGCGTAGGTGATCCGCCCCGCTTCCACCTCCCGCAGGGTTGCAGCCAAACCGTCGACCAGATGCTCGCTCTCGTCGACGAGTCGAGCGACGGTGCGCTCCGACCGCCGAGTGGCGCACCCGATCTCGGCATTCATGCTCCGACGAGCCATCTCTCGCCCCGCGGCAGTAGCACTCCGCCCACTCGCGGCAGCCCGCTGATCGGCCAGTTCAGCAGCCTTCGCCAGCCACCGGGTGCGAGCCCCCTCCAGAACCGCGATCTGCGAGTCGATCGACACCAACGAGGCCAGCACACCCCGCACCTCGTCATCGAGCGCGTCGAAGTCACTCACCCCACCGGCGGAGCCGATGGAGGAGAACGAAACACCCGTGGCCTTCATGAGTTAAATTCAACACCCACCCACCGACATCCGGCTGGCGCAGACATCCCCGGCCCAGCCGAACGACACACCCCCGCACAGCCGAAACCCGCCGACCCAGCCCAACGACCCACTCCCGCGCCCGCCGGCACAACCGAAACCCGCTGACCCAGCCGACCCACCCGACCCAGCCCGCCCACCGCACCCGACCTCGACAACGCATCCCCCGACCATCATCGGCAAGCGCTGTGCGCGCGGCAGCCCGCCGGAGGCCGCTCCGCAGGGGTCTCTACCGAGAACCCACCATCCTCAGCGACGAACACACCTCGACCCGAAGCCGAAACCCGAACCCGAACCCGAAGCCCGAAGCCCGGAGGCCGGAGGCCGAAGCCAAGACCCTTTCCAGCACATTGGGATCCTAAGCTTAGAATTCCACGTGGACAAGTTGTCGCGGCCGCTTCTATAGTGTCACCTAAATACTAGTGACTCCAGCGTAACTGGACTGGCCACAGTTAGGCCGCAAATGTAATCACACTGGCTCACCTTCGGGTG
>JADMIO010835440.1_pt1 | contig 17350 bp, 24 predicted proteins | sample 8958161 | NCBI WGS metagenome assembly JADMIO01 (sample SAMN16585339, study PRJNA669376) | soil metagenome | isolation source: Crop rotation soil | place: USA: Cullars Rotation, Alabama | collected 2011
CTTTCCCGCTGATCCCGCCGATCTTCGGATTCGACTGAGGTTCACGCAACTTTTGGTTGCGTCTCGTGCTTTCCTCGTGTACGTTCATACGCAACCAAACGTTGCATGAGCGGCGAGGTCGCAGGAGGAAGCCATGGAGTTCGGAACGATCGAGCGGGAGATCTACGTCGAGGCGGCACCAGAAGTCGTGTTCGAGGTGGTCAGCGATCCCAACCACGTCAAGCAATGGTGGCCCGACCAGGCCACCTACGAAGCGCAGCCTGGGTCGACCGGTGAGATCGTGTTCGGCGACCCCGACGGCGACGGTGCAGTCGTTGCGCTGACCGTCATCGACGTCCAACCACCGCGGCTGTTCTCGTTCCGCTGGACGCAGCCGGCCGGCGAGGACGCCGCCGAGGGCAACTCGCTGTTCGTCACGTTCGACCTGATCCCGTCGGGCGGCGGGACGCTGCTGAAGATGACCGAGACCGGCTTCCGAGAGATGGGCTGGGACATCGCCCTGCTCGAGCAGCAGTACAACGATCACGTCACGGGCTGGGACTTCTACGTTCCGCGGCTGGCGGCCTATGTGGAGTTGCTCGAGGTCCGGCCGTGACGACCGCCCTCGCGGAACCCGTCGACGACGACCTCTGGTCGGCGATCGGAGACCCCACGCGACGCCGGATGCTCGACCTGTTGCTCGCCGACGGTCACGGCACTGCCACGTCGTTGAGCGAGCAGCTGCCCGTCACGCGGCAGGCAGTGTCGAAACACCTCACGGTGCTCGACCGCGCCGGCCTCGTGCGGGCGACGCCGGCCGGTCGCGAGAAGCACTACCGCGTCGACGACATCCAACTCGCTCGTGCCGTGGCGCAGCTCGCCTCGGTCACCAACGCCTGGGACGCCCGACTGCGGCGGATCAAGCGCATCGCCGAGACGATCCAACGCGCGCAACAGCACTGACAATCCAAACGACACAAGGAGCAATCGACATGGACATTCTTCACAGGATCGGGGTCAAGACCCCATCACCGGACCTCGTGTACGACGCGCTGACGACAGTCGACGGACTCGCCGGCTGGTGGACCGACGACACGTCTGGTGACCCCGACGTGGGCGGCGTGCTCGAGTTCCGCTTCATCCCCGGCGGCTTCGACATCGAAGTGCTCGACGTCGTGCCGTCCGAGCACGTCGAGTGGAAGGTGATCGACGGCCCCGAGGAATGGATCGGGACGACGATCGACTGGGATCTCCACCAGGACGGCGACTACACGATCGTCCTGTTCAAGCACGAGGGCTGGAAGGAGCCGGTCGAGTTCATGCACCACTGCAGCACGAAGTGGGGCTCGTATCTGATGAGCCTCAAGTCGCTCGTCGAGACCGGCGAGGGTGCGCCCTCACCACGCGACGTGCAGATCAGCAACTGGCACTGACTCCGTCTCACGGATCCTTCAACAGCACGGCCGCGAGTGTGCGACGAAGCCACGAGCGGTATTGGTCAGCGTTCCAATCCCGCACGTGACGGAGCAGGTGGAACATCTCAGGGCTGGCGATCGCCCAGACGGTCGTCGAGGCTTCGTCCGGCGGTCGTTGGAGCTGGGCGCGCGGCAGCATGCGAACGGCCTCCGTGAAGGTTTGCAGCCTTCGCACTTGGGCAGCCTCGAAGTAGCCGGCAGCCGAGGCGTCGACCGCCGCAGCTTGACGGTAGGCGGCCTGGATCGATGCCGAGCGCTCCTGTACCTCCGCAATCAGATCGGCGAGCATCCGAACCTGGCGGCGCGGGTCGTCTTGTCTTGCCAACGCCTTGAACGCCTCGCGCTGGGCGAACATCACCTGTTCGTCGTCACCGGCGACCTCGAGGTCGACGACCATGTGCAGTAGTTCCGCCTTGCTCGTCCCGGCCGTGTAGACCGTTTGCAGCGCGACGCCCGCCTCGGCGGCGATGTCGGCCATCGACGTCGCCGTATACCCCTTGGCGACGAAGAGCTCGCGCGCGGCGGCGACGACTCGATTCCTCGTCTCGCGTCGTTCGTCGTCTGCTCGTTCCCGTCGTCGACGTGCGTCGTAGGTTCGCTTGCTCTCACTCATAGCCCACTTGACAGTAGAGCCATAATCTGGCCAGAATCAAGCTCTACGCTAAATGATGAGGAGGATGTGTCGTGCTGACGACGATCGATGGAGTGATGGCGCTCGAGCGCTCGTACGAGGAGCTCGCCGCCGTGGTCGCGGGTGTCACCGATGAGCAACTCAGGTTGCGCACGTGCTGTCCCGAATGGGACGTCCGCGCGCTTCTCAATCACGTGCTCGGCGGCGCGCTGATGTACATCGGCGCCAACAACGGCGAAGCCCTCACCGAGGATGCGGGTGACGTCGTCGGCAGCGACGCGCAGGCCGCGGTCGCGCGAGTCGCGGTGGCGAACGTCTCCTCCTGGCGCTCGGCTGGCGCACTCGATGGTGTGCGCGTGTATCCATGGGCGACCGTTCCTGCTCCGTGGGGATTGATCATCAACGTCGGCGAGGTCGCGCTCCATGCCTGGGACATCGCCAAGGCGACCGGCCGGCCGACCTCCATCGACGCCGACGTTGCCCAGGTCGTCTACGACTTCTACCAGCACGTCCCGATGGACGAGATGCGCGCCACGGGCGTGTACGGACCCGAGCTCGTCGCACCGGCCTCCGCATCGGTGCAGGACCTGCTGCTCTGCTTCCTCAGCCGCCAGCCATGACGACCATCGCCACAGCGGCGGCAGGCGCCGTCATCCGCGGGGCAGCGGCTGAAATGCTCCGGCTCCAGAGTGGCTCCACGATGTGGCTGCTTGCGGAAGACCTCGGTGGGGCGACGACATTGAGTGCCCACCGTTCGATGCTGCGGGACGGCGCGCAAGGCGCGCAGCCCCATCACCATGAGCACACCACGCACCTGCTCTTCGTCGTGGCCGGCTCGCTCGACCTGATGCTCGACGCGCAGTTCACCCGCCTCGACGCGGGAGACATCGCGTTCATTCCTCCCGGAGTCACTCATGCCTTCCGCGCTGCCCCCGACACCGACGCCGACGTGTTCGATGTCGTGACGCCAGGCCGGAGCTTCGACATGTTTCGCGAGTTCGCGGACGCCGCGAACGGCCGCGAGCCGCGGCCGAGCACTGATCCGGTCACTGTCGACACCTACGCCGACGGGGTGCCGGACCGGTGGACTGAACCGGCTTCGCTCGGAGCGCGCCCGTGAGCGACGAGACCACCCTCAATCCCGCGATTCACGCCGCCTTCCGGCGCGATCTGAGCAGGTTCGACCACGCACTCGATGTGCTCGATCCGGACAACGGGCAGCGCGTCGACCAACTGGTTGCCGCCTGGGACAACTTCTCGTACCAGTTGCACAGGCATCACCAGGACGAGGAGTCGTTCTTCTGGCCAGCGTTCCGCGAGCTCGGGGTCGATCCGGCGATCGTGGATTCGCTGAACGCCGAGCACGACCTGATGGTCCGGGCGCTCACCGAGGCCGACGTCGCGATGCGAGCGCTCGGTTCCGACTCGACCCCCGTCAACGCCAAGCACCCACGAATCGCGATCGCCGAGCTCGCCCGCGTCCTCAAGGATCACCTCGATCACGAGCAGCGCGACCTCGATCCGTTCTCAGTGCGCCACAAGCGTGCCAAGCAGCACAAGGCCGCCGAACGGTCAGCCCGTCAGGCTCACACCGAGGGCGCCGGCACGTTCTTCGCCTGGCTGAGTGACGGTTGCGACGAAGAAACACTCCGCATCCTTCGTCGTGAGGTCCCCCGCCCATTCCTGTGGCTGATCACACGGGTTGGGGGCCGCGACTACACGAAGCGGATCGCCGCCACGTGGGCGTGACCGGGAGACCCGACATCGTCAGGCGGGCATGCGAGCGATCACCGAGAGCATCGTTGTTCCTCCTGGGTGGTCGCCGGTCGTGACGTCGGTGAAACCGATTCGGCCGCAATGTTCGGCGAACGACTCGGATTGCTCGACGGTCCAGCCGTGACTCGCGACGCCCTCGGCGTTCATGTCTTCGATGCGGCGTTCGAGTGCGACCAGGCGTCCGCCCGGCGCGAGCACGCGGCGAGCCTCCCGCAGCCCGGCATCGACATCGGCCCAGTGGTGGACCGTCGAGAGCGACCACCACACGGTCGCCCAGCCGTCGTCGACCGGGAGCGATTCGGCGGTGCCGATCCGCCAGTCGATCCGCGGATCAGTGCGCCAGCGCGCACGGGCGACGCGCAGCATCGCCGACGACGGATCGATGCCGATCGCTTCGGCTCCGACGGCCCGCGCCCGCTGAACGGCAATCCCCGGCCCGCACCCGACATCGACGAGCCGATCGCCCGACCGGAGATCGGCGAGATCGATCGCCAGTCGAGCCGCGTTGTCACGGCCGAACAGGAAGCCGATGCCTGCGAACAGACCGCTCACACCGGCGAAGCCGGGATGTGACGCGTGGTGGTTGGGGACGGGCAGCGGATCACCGGTCTGCACCGGGTCAGTGTGGCGAGCGTTCATGTCGGCTACAATGACAGTTGAACCCGGGTTCAAGTCAAGCGATGATGTGGCGATGAAACGAGACGAGGCGCTCCCGATTGGCGAAGTTGCCGACATCCTCGGCGTTGCCACGTCGGCACTGCGCTACTACGAGCGGCGCGGGTTGGTGACAGCCGACGGACGCGTCTCCGGACATCGGCGATACGGGTCGTCGACAGTGCGGCGCCTGGTGTTCGTGCAGATGTTGCAGGACGCCGGTCTGTCACTCGACGACATCCAAGGAGTGCTCGAAGCCGACGACAACGCGGCTTGGAAGGACATCGCCCGCCAACGGCTTGTCCAGCTCGACGACGAGATCACCCGACTCCAGCATTCGAGAGAGTTGCTCGCCGCCGCCCTGTTGTGCCGCTTCGATCACCCGCTCGACGAGTGCAAGATCATGAACACCGAGATCGATCGCCGACTCGCAGACGCCGGCTGACCGTAGGGCCGGGCGCTCGGCGCTGGCCCGACAGATTGCGAGACATTTTCCTGGTCGGGGACTTGTGATCGAACGTATGTTCGTATAGAGTTCTCACATGTTCGCCGAGCTACTGGCCGACTACGTCGAGAGGACACCGGCCGCCCTGCACGCCGAGCTGGCACGACTCGAACTCGCGGCCCGCGACCTCGACGCCCGCCGGCTGGCGGTACGCGCCGCGGCCGAGTCGAAGCAGACGCCGGCGTTGGATGGTCACACGTCGACCCAGGCGTATCTGCGAGCGACGACCAACCAGCCTGCGGCGGTCGTGTTGGCCGAGGTTCGGCGGGCGCGGTTGTGTCGCGACTTCCCCCACGTCGGCGAGGCGTTGATGCTCGGCCGGATCGGGGTCGGCCAGATCGACGAACTGGTGCGGATCACCCGCAACCCGCGCGCCGTCACGTCTCTCGACGACGAACAGGTCGACATGTTGCTCGGCCATGCCGAGCATCTCTCGATCCGCGGTTTCGCCCAGGCCGTCGATCGCTGGTTGCAGTGGGCCGACCCCGACGGCGCGTGGCGCGACCACACCGAATCCGTCGAACACCGCTCCGGTCACGTCGTCATCACCAACGGCGAGATCTCGATCTCAGCGATCGGTGGTGATGTGCTCACCGCCGAAGGATTGACGAACATCTACGACCATTTCGTCGACGTCGAGTTCCGCAACGACGTCGCCGCCCGCAAAGCCCTCTACGGGGATCGCGCCGACGAATACCCGTTGCCACGCAGCGACGCCCAACGCCGCTTCGACGCCCTGGTGGCGATCTTCCATCACGCCTACGCGGCGACTGGTGACGGCACACTGCCCGACCCGATCATCAACATCGTCTGCGACCAACACACACTGCACGACTTGATGGCCCGCGCCGGGATCGTGCTCGCCGGCGGCGACACCATCGACCTCGACGCGTTGACCCGTTCTCAGATCGATGCCGTGCTCGCCGAGTTCGTCGCCGACCCCGCCTCGATCCTCACCCGCCGCTGCGAAACCTCATCCGGTCACCCGATCCCACCGAGACTGCTGATCCAAGCGCTGCTCACCGCCCAAGTCCGCCGGGTCGTGCTCGACGCCCGCTCAACCGTGATCGACTTGGGGGAACGCAAACGGCTGTTCACCGGCAACGCCCGCATCGCGGCGACACTCCTCGAGCGCTACTGCGCCCACACCGGTTGCGAGGTCCCAGCCGACCGGTCCCAGATCGACCACAACCACTCCCACACCGATGGCGGTCGCACCGACCAGGACAACGCGGCGCCCGTGTGCGGGTCGCACAACCGGTTCAAGTACCGCAACGCTTGGCGGACACGACGATCCGACAACGGCCGGATCTACAACATCCGATCCGACGGCACCCTCGTGCTGTTCATCGGCGAACGACCACCCCAGTTCACCCAAGCCGACCACCACGACCGAACCCGCACCGGCCTCACCCAACTCGAACAAATACGACAACGCCTCCGAACCGAAGCCGCCTGACTCTGTCTGCTTCAGGTCGCACGTTCGAGCAGTTCGATGATGATCCGTTGCTCGGCCTTGGCTTCGTCGGAGCCGGTTCCGCCGCGACCTGTCGTCCAGTGCGCGAGATCGAACGCTGTCGATCCGCTGTCGTTGGCGAGGTGTGGATCAGCGCCGGCGTCGAGCAGTGTCTCGACGGCCGCCGAGCATCGGTTCCGTACCGCACGATGAAGCGGTGTCACGCCACCCGCGGCCTTGGCGTTGGGGTCGGCGCCCAAACCGACGAGATACCGGATCATCGCCTGCTGCCTTGTCGGATCCCAGCGCAGCGAACCGGGCCCCCCGAACGTCGCCGCGTGCAGCGGTTCGGCGCCGCGGCGGTTTCGCGCACGAACATCCGCGCCGAGTTCGATCAGCCTCCTCGCGATCACCACGTCAGAACTGAACGCTGCGGCGTGGAGCGCCGTATCGCCCGCGTACACCTGGGCGCGTCGCTCCTCGAGGAGGCATTCGTCGCTTCGAGCCAGCACTTCGGTGGCCAACGCCGGCCTTGACTCGAGCAGCGCTGTCGAAGTTCGCCGATCATCGCCGGTGATCGCTCGCAACAACTGAATCAACTCGCTCACGCATGTCGAGCCTGCCCGATCCGGGCCGGTCGAGTCGAGCGCACGGTTGAAGGCCAGTTGACTCTCGACGACCTGTTACGTGGCGGGATGCGTTGCATACTGCGGAATCGTGGACAACGCCTTGTTCGACGCGATCAACGACGACTTCGAGCCGCGCACTCTGTGGGCGCATAGCGCGATGAGGCTTTACGCAAACGACGGCATCGTCCTGTTCGCACTGCTGCTCCTCTGCGGTTTCCTCCTCGCCCGTCACCGGCGGGACATCGCCGGCGTCGCCACCTCGTTGTGGACCGGAGCGGCAACGTTGATCGCGCTCGCGATCGGCCAGGTGATCGGCAACATGGTCGGCCGCGCCCGGCCCTACGACACGTTGACCAACGTCCACCTGCTCGTGCACCGGACCACCGACTTCTCGTTTCCCAGCGACCACGCCACGGTCGTCGGTGCTGTCGCCGCCGGGCTGTGGTTCGTCGACCGCCGGGTGGGTGTCGTCGCCACTATCGCGGCGGCGATGATGGCGTTCACGCGCGTGTACGTCGGCGCCCATTATCCATTCGACGTGCTCGCCGGCCTCGCGCTCGGCGCCGGAGTCGCGATTCTGGGCCGGAAGCTGATCGTGCCGTCGCTCAGTCGGCTCGTCGGTCGTGTCAGCTCGTCGTCGTTCGGCTGGATCGTCGCCGCGCCGGTTCGCGAGCTGGCGTCGACTCGCGGGTGAAGTTCACCTCGGACCCATTGCGGTGACGCATCGCCCGTGATTGACTCGCCGGATGGCTGATGATGCACAAGCGGGAGCGGACGAGAGCGAAGTCGAAGGCGAGGTCGAGATCACGATCGACACCGAGGTGATCGACGTCGACGAGGACGGCGTGCCGGACATCATCACCGAGACCACGACGATCGTCGCCGACCTCGACGGTGATGGCGTGCCCGACGTGATCGAGCAGACGACCGTGACGGGCTACGACCTCGACGGCGACGGCGTGCCCGACGCGATCGAGAAGACGACGGTGACGGGCTACGACCTCGACGGCGACGGCACGATCGATGTGATCGAGTCGACGACCATCGAGGCCGCTGATGTCGACGGCGACGGCACGATCAGCGAGGACGAGGTGAGCGCCGAAAGCATGATCGCCGTTCGCGAAGACATGCTCGACGAGGGCGACGAATCAGAGGCGGACGACTCGAACGACGCCGGCGACTCCCCCGCCTGACCGCTCAGGTCAGGTGGCGCACTCGCTCTCGCCGATCTCGGCCACGTACGGGCCGGTCTCGCCGTAGTCGATGTAGAAGTCGGGGTTGTCCTCGAAGCTCGGGAACACGTCGAGCTCCTTCAAGCTGGCACCGATCGTCGCCGCCCCGCCTGAGCGGTCGAGCCAGCTGCGGAACGTCTCACCCGCCTCCCGTTCGCCGGCGAACTGACGGATGACGCGGACCGCACCCTCGGCGGCGTTCTTGGCCGGCAGACGCAACGCCTTCTCACCGAAGTACACCTGCTCCTGCCCGACGTAGCCGCCCAGCAGCATCTGATAGCCGGGCGCCGAACGGCCGTTGGCGCGGCGCTCGGCGCCGAAGAACCCGATGTCGGAGGCGTGGTGCTGGCCGCACGAGTTCGTGCAGCCCGAGATGTTGATTCGGACGCCGCCGACCTCACCGAGGCCCTCTTCGTCGAGCCGGTCGCCGATCGCCTTGGCCAGCCCGCGACTCTGAGTAACGGCGAGGTTGCAGGTGTCGGCGCCCGGGCAGGCGACGACGTCGCGCACGAGCTCAGCGCCCGGCTGCGCCATCCCGATCGCGTCGAGCCGCTGGAACAGCAGCGTCAGCTGATCCTCGGTGAGATCACGGAACACCAAGTTCTGACGGTTGGTCGTGCGCACGCTGGCCTTGAGGTCACGCTGGATCGCGGCGAGCGAACGGAACTGGTCGGACGTGATGTCGCCGAGCGGCGCCCACGCGTAGGCCGACACGGTGCGGTTGGCGACGCCGCGGACGACGTTCGCGTGATGCCAGCGGACGTACGGCGACAGGCCGCCGATCGACACCGGCGTGCTGTTCTCGACGTACTGACCCACCGGCGTCACCTCGCCATCGGCGACGACGCCGGCGGGTGCGTCGCCGTGCTCGGCGACCTCGGGCGGGATGCCGCCCGGCCACGACGACGACGCCGGCAACAGGTGGCGGATCTTCAGGATGCGACGCTTCACCTCATCGAAGCCGAGCGTGTCGATCAACCACTTCATGCGCGCCCGCAACTTGTTGTCGCGGTTGCCGGCTTGATCGAACACCCGCAGGATCGACTCGATCGTCGGCAGCAGATCTTCGCGTGACGTGAACTCTTCGAGTGCCAAGGCCGGGTGCGGGTTGGCGCCCAGCCCGCCGGCGATGAACACGCGGAAGCCGCGTTCGATCTCACCGTTGGGCAGCGTTCGCGTCACGGCGATCACGCCGGCGTCGTTGAACATCGCCTGGCCGCAGTCGGTGGCGCAGCCCGAAAAGTTGATCTTGAACTTGCGCGGCAGCCGCTGCGCCAGCGGGTTGTGCATGAAGTGCTGGAACGCGGCCTCGGCCCACTGCGTGATGTCGAGCACTTCCTGCGGGCAGGCGCCGGCGAGATGGCAGCCCTGGATGTTGCGCACCGTGTCGCCACATGCCTCGCGGGTCGTCAGGCCGACGGAGGCGAGGTGCTCCATCACATCGGGCACGTCGTTCAGCTCGACGAAGTGGAACTGGATGTTCTGACGAGTCGTGATGTGACCCCACCCGCGGCTGTAGCGGTCGGCGATGTACGCCATCATCTCGAGCTGCTCGGGCGTCACCGACCCGTACGGCAGCTTGACGCGAACCATCTGGTTGGTGCCGCCTTGGCGCTGACCGTAGATGCCGTTGTTGAGGCGGAACACGCGGAACACGTCCTCGGGCATCTCACCCGATTGATAGCGGCCGAGTTGCTCGCGGAACTTGACGATGTCGGCGACCTGGTCAGGGTCCCATTCTTCGCGCGGCTTGACCGCGATCAACGGCGGGGTATCGAGCCGGATTGGCTTCGATTCGAGGAGCGTCATTGCGATTCTCCTGCAGCGAGGGCGGCGAGCGACGCCGCCGCGGTGACATCGAGGGCGGCGACTTCGCCGATCACGATCGTGGACGGATTGCACACCGGCATCTCGCCGAGCCGGCCGAGCGTCGTGCGATCGATCAGTTGGTCGGGGTTGGTGGCAGAGGTGATGACGGCCACCGGCATGTCTGGCCGCATCCCGCCGGCGATCAACCGTTGCGAGACCTGGCGGGCACGCGCGGCGCCCATCAGCACGACGAGCGTCGTGCCGGAACGGGCGAGCGCGTCCCAGTCGAGCCCGTTCTCGTGTGCGGGGTCTTGGTGGGCGGTGACGATCGTGACGCCACTGGCGATGCCGCGCATCGTGACCGGGATGCCGGCGGCGGCCGGCGCGGCGACGCTCGACGACACGCCTGGCACGACCTCGACGGCGATGCCGGCGGCGACCAGCGCCTCGGCCTCCTCGCCACCGCGGCCGAACACGAACGGGTCGCCACCCTTGAGACGCACCACGACATCGTGCGTGCGACCTCGCTCGACGAGGACGCGATTGATCTCGGCCTGACTGTGGCACGGCGATCCGGGTGTCTTGCCGACATCGATGAGCTCCGCCCAAGGCGCCGCCGAAGCGAGCACCCGATGGTCGACCAGGCGATCGTGGACGATCACGTCGGCGCGGGCGAGCAGCGACACGGCGCGCATCGTCAACAGGTCGGGGTCACCAGGACCGGCACCGACGAGATACACCGTCACTGCGCCGACCCCTCGAGGCCGAGCGCGGCCCGCACACGGTTTCGCGCCTCGTCGATCTCACCGGCGGCGACGAGATCGATCAGCTCGTCGTCGATCGCCGTCTCCCATTCCGGCAACTCGGTCGTGCCGTTGGCCGCCCTGACCTCGTCGCGCACTTCGCTCAGCAACTCGAGCAAGCGAGCGTGCGTGTCGGTGAACGTCTCCTCGAGACGGCGCCGCGCCCAACTCGCGAACGCCGGGCTACGGCCGTTGGTCGACACCGTCAACTGCAGGTCGCCGCGACGGACGACGGCGGGGAGGATGAACGAGCAGTTGGCGGGATCGTCGGCGGAGTTGACGAGCACGTTGGCCGCCTCACCGTCGCGTGCCACCTGGCGATTGACCGTGGGGTCATCGGTGGCGGTGATCGCCAACCGATACGACGCTGCCTCGCCGCGCCGGTATTCACGCTGGTGCCAACGAACGTCGGGATCCTGGGCGATCTCGGCAACCGCTTCGGGGGCGACGACGGTGACCACCGCGCCTGCACGCAACAGCCCGGCAACCTTGCGCGCCGCGACCTCGCCACCGCCCACCACGAGCACCCGCCGACCTGCAAGGTCGAGGTTCACCGGATAGGGAGCTTGGAATACCGCTGTCACAAGTGCAGTCCGCATTCCTTGTTGTCGCGGCCGGCCCAGCGTCCGGCGCGGCCGTCGGTCGACGGCTCGGTGCACGGCCAGCAACCGATCGACGCGTAGCCGTCGAGATGCAGCGTGTTGATCAGCACGTCGTGATCGGCGATGTAGCGCTCGTACTCGTCGTCGGTCATCGCCGCCATCGGGTTGACCTTGACCAGTCCACGCTTGTCGGCCGACACGATCGGGGCGTCGGCGCGGGCGGGATCGTCGGCACGGCGCAGGCCGCTCAGCCAGGCGTCGGCATGACCGACCATGTAACGCTCGAGCGGCACCACCTTGCGGGCGTCGCAGCAGGCCTTCGTGCCGGCCGCCCACAGATCGGCGGCATCGGAGTCGGGCCGCAGCACCGTGAGGTTGAGGGCGTAGCGGTCCATCGCCCGCTTGACGACGTTGAGCGTTTCGGCGAAATGGAAGCCGGTGTCGAGGAACACGACCTCGATGTCGGGATCGACGCCCGTCGCGATGTCGATCAGGGTCGTGTCCTGGAAGCTGGCGGTGAGGACGAGCCGGCTTCCGAACGTCTCGGATGCCCAGCGCACGATCTCGTGCGGAGTGGCGCCGGCCAGCATGGCATCGGCTTCGGCGATCTCCGAGGAACTGAGCGCGGTCCGTCGACGCAAGGCAACGGCGGTCGCCAGCTGGGGCGCTTCGCCGGGAGGGTCGAGGAGCAGGCTCATTGGGCTAAAATCCGATCAATTCACTCCGGTTTCGACGACGTTACCGGACTGCTCGGCCGACCTACAAGAGATAACCGATCAAATTTGTCAGGATTTGCCTGGTAGGCATGTGACATGCGCCGCTCGATCGACGACCATCCCGCCGGGCCGACCGACATCCCACCCGGGCTGGACGGCGAGCTCACGCCGGTGTCGTGGGCGGTGGCGATCAGCGACGACTACGACGACGCCGAGCCGCGCGTCGTGCTGACCGTGGAAGAGGTCGGACACGCCGGCGAAGGCCTGGTCACCCACCTCTCCCCGGCGCTCGCCCGCCGGCTACGGGCCGCACTGCGCGACGCCCTGCGCGAGATCGGCGAACCGGTCGAGTAACGCCTTCATGTAAGGAGTCAGAGCGCAGCCCGGCGGCGTTCGAGGAAGCGACGCTCGGCTTCGTTGGTGGTCAACGCCAGCGCCCGCTCGTACTCGGCGATCGCGTCCACCGTGCGGCCGGCCCGCCTGAGGAGGTCGGCTCGGGTCGAGTGATACGGCTGGTAGTGGTCGAGCGGGAGGCCGTCGAGCTCAGCGAGGCCGACGTCGGGACCGTCGAGCTCGGCGATCGCGATCGCACGGTTCATCGCCACCACCGGCGACGCGGCGACCTGCATCAGCTGGTCGTAGAGCTGGACGATCTGGCCCCAATCGGTGTCGGCCGCGGTCGGCGCATCGGTGTGGACGGCGTTGATCGCGGCCTGGATCTGATACGGCCCGGGCTGGTCGCGTCGCAGGCAGGCGCGCACGAGATCGTGGCCCTCGTCGATCAAGGCGCGTTCCCACAGTGCCCGGTCCTGGTCGCGCAGCGGGATCAGCTCGCCCTCGGCAGCACGCGCCCGCCGTCGCGCCTCGCTCAACAACATCAGTGCCAGCAGGCCGATCGCTTCCGGCTCGTCGGGCATCAGGTCGACGAGGATCCGTCCCAGCCTGATCGCCTCGAGACAGAGGTCGTCGCGTGCGAGGTCGTCGCCGGTCGTGGCGACATACCCCTCGTTGAACACGAGATAGACCACCGCCAGCACGGCCGCCAGCCGCTCCGGCAGCTGGGCCGCCTCGGGCACGCGATAGGGGATGTTGTTGGCGGCGATCTTGCGCTTGGCGCGCGTGATGCGCTGACGCATCGTCGCCTCCGGTACGAGGTAGGCGCGAGCGATCTCCGCCGCGTGCAGACCGCCGAGCAGGCGCAGCGTCAGCGCCACCTGTGCATCGGGCGCGAGCGATGGATGGCAGCAGGTGAAGATCAGCCGCAGCCGCTCGTCTTCGATCCCAGCCGCGGCGAAGGCGTCCTCGAACACGTCGTCAAACGGATCGTCGCGTCCCTCGGTCATCGTCGCCCGCTGCTCGCGATGGGCACGTGTGGACTCCCGACGCAGGCGGTCGAGGGCGCGGTTGCGCGCCGTGACGGTGATCCACGCGCCGGGATTTGGCGGCAGGCCCGTCTCCGGCCAGCGTTGCGTCGCCACGAGGAACGCCTCCTGGACCGACTCCTCGGCGAGGTCGATGTTGCCGAGGAGCCGGACCAGGCCGGCAACGACACGCCCGTACTCCTCACGGAAGACCCGCGCGATCGCGTCCGATGCGAGGGGAGCCATCGGACCTTGACGCACTCAGACTTCGGTGTCGTCCTGGAACGGACGGACCTCGACCGCGCCGTGGCAGGCGACAGTGGCCTTCTCGGCCCATGCCAATGCCTCGTCGAGATCGTTCACCTTGATGATCCAGAACCCGCCGATGTGCTCCTTCGATTCGAGGTAGGGCCCATCGGTCGTGATGATCTCGCCGCCCTCGGAACGCACGACGGTCGCGGTGTCGGACGGATGGAGCCCGCCGCCGAAGACCCACACACCCTGCTGTTGCATCTCCTCGTTGACCTTGCCGGTGTCGGCGTACGCCTGCTCGATGTCGTAGTCAGGCGTGAAGTCGTCAGATCCATGGACGGACAGCAGATACACGGTCATTGCTCTCTCCTTGTGCTCGTGCGGGCGGCACCGTACCTACCCGACACTTGCACAACGAACGAGACGGCCCCGATGCGACACCTGCATCGGAAATCCTCACAAGTACTCGACCAGCTTGTCGGCCAGCGCGACCGGTTGGCTGAGTGCCAGCAGATGGCCACCGGGGAGCTCGTCGAGGTCGAGGCCGAGGCGCTCCTTGACCACCCGCCGCTGGTACTCGATCGGACTGAAGCGGTCGTCGCGTCCCTGCACGAATCGGATCGGAACGTCGGGCCAGCGTTCCAGTGGAAAATCCTCGAACGGCTTGTCGGCCTGTTCGGGCGGCGGCGGCCCGCTCTCGACGACCTCCGGGGGCACGTCGTGCAGGAACTCGAACTGCGGATCGAAGCGAGCATCGGGGTCGCGCCCGTGCCGACGCGCCTCCTCGATGCGCGCTCCCCGCAGCCCGGTGGCCTCCCACATGTGACCCGGGAGTTCACCGAGCTTTGGCACCATCGCGTTCACGAACACGAGCAGCCGCGCCGGCACACGGTCACACACCAGCATCGCCGTGTACGAACCCATCGACTGTCCGACGACCACGACATCGCGATCGCCTGCGACGTCACCCATCGCATCGATGGCGGTGTCGGCGTAGTCGGTCAGCCCGGCATCGGGATCGGCGGCCGGCAGTTCGACGGCGATCGCGCGATGACCTCGCCGCTCCAGTTCGGGCACGAGCCGATGCCAATACCACGCTTGCCCGCCGGCGCCCGGCACCAACAGGAACGTCGTCATCGTTCCGCTCAGCGAGTCCAGGCCGGATTGCGGCCGCTGGCGGCGATCAGTCTGTCCTCGATGCTGGCGCCTTCGGCGACCGCCACCGCCGCCTTGAACTGGCCGCTCTGGACGAGGACGTCGCCCATCGCCGCCAATCCGTCGAGTAGGCGGCCGGACATCTCATGGTCGATCGTCGCGTCAACTCCCGCAGCCTTGGCCAGGTCCCACGTGTGGACCACGACGTCGTTCGTCACGAACTGCTCGATCGCCGCCGCAACGGTGTGGCGTCCGACGGGCTCGATGTCGATCTCCGATGCGGCAACCGCGGGATCGTCCAACTTCGCCTGCAAGCGGTCGCGCAACTGCGCCCACGCCTTCGCCGGGTCGTCGTCGACCGACACCGAGATCGGCAGCTCGACGCCCGCTCGCGCGAAGAATGCGGGGACCCACTCGACGAGATGCCGCACGACATCGCGCGCCGTCCATCCCTCGCACGGCGCCGGCTCCGACCACGCCGAGGCCGGCACTGACTCGACGACATCGGTGAAGCGCGCTGCCACCCGCCTGAACCGCTCCCGCTCGGAATCGAAGTCGACGAGCAGTTGGTCGAGCCGGTTGAACGTGTCCTGCATGCCGCCTTCCATGCCGGAGTCGACGTGTCCGTCGCGGTGCTCCTTCGACGTGTGGCGCACCAGCGTCGTCAGCGTCGTCACGCCGTCGGACTCGGTCAGCGTCATCGTGTTCAGCGACTCGGCTTCGGGGAACCCCTCGAACACCTCCCTCGACGTGATGCTGCGTCCGGAGTCGATCGCGGTGTACTCGCCGTGCCAGCCGAGTTCGGTGCCGTCGTTCATCCGGCAGACGTATCGCCACGTGCCGCCGACGCGGACGTCCATCTCGGCGGAGGTGACCGGACACCACTCCGGTCCCCACCAGCGCTTGATGTGCTCGGGCCGGGTGAGTGCCTCCCACACGAGCGCCGCAGGAGCGTCGAACTGGCGGGTGATCAGGATCTCGGTGTCGGACGGCAGCGTGACGACTGCCGACCCCTGGCGGTTGCTCATGACGGATGTCCCTTTCTCGGAACGGATGGTTGGTCTTGTTCGCTTGCCCGCTCGGCCTGCAGTTCGGCGAGGTAGTTGTCGAGCCGGTCGTACCGGGCGTTGATGAGTTGCTCGTACGTGCTGAGCCAGCGTTGGAGCGGCGCCAGCGCCGGTGCTTCGAGCCGGTACAGGCGGTTGCGGCCGGCGGCGCGCACCCGGACGAGCCCGACGTCGGCCAACACCTTGAGGTGCTTGGAGACCTGTGGCTGGGCGAGCTCGAGCCGTTCGACCAACTCGTTGACCGACGCCTCGCCGTCGATGAGCGCATCCAGGATCTGGCGACGGTGCGCTTCAGCGATGGCGTTGAAGACGTCGGTCGTGGTCGCGGCGCGAGCCATGCGTCGAACTATATATTCCCATATCGGAATATGTCAAGCGATCACTGCAGGAGCGGGCTGCGAAGCAACGAACGCCAGCTCCTGGACGGCGCGCGTCATCGCCACGTAGAGCAGGCGTGCGCCGCGGGTCGAGCCGTCGAGGATCTCGTGCGGGTTGACGACGACCACGCCGTCGAACTCGAGACCCTTCACTGTCTCGGGGCCGAACAACGGGACGTCGTCGTGCCCCAGCTCGTGCACGTGGTCGACGGCGACCAAACCGACCGCTGCCAACGCGGCGGTGATCGCCTCGTGCAGCGCGGCCGGAGCGACGACGCCGGTGAGGCGGTGACGATGCTTGACGATGGTGACGACCTTGGCGGTGACATCGGCGACGTCGCGAGGCGTCGCCGCATGCCAAGCGGGCGGCTCACCCTCGGCCCTCACCGATCGGCTGGCGACGGCATCGACGCCGGTCAGTGGGAGCAGCCGGTTGGCGACATCGAGGATCGGCTCGGGCACGCGATAACCGATCGTGAGATCGGCGACCGAGCCCTCCGCGCCGAGATGGGCGAACACGTCGTGCCAACGTTGCTGACCGGCGGGGGTCGTGGACTGGGCGACGTCGCCCACCATCGTGATCGAACCGCTCGGCGAGCGCCGGCCGATCACCCGCAAGGCGACGGCGGAGTGGTCCTGGGCCTCGTCGACGACGACGTGGCCGTACGTGAACGGGGTGCCGTTGAGCAGCGTGTTGGCCTGGTCGACGAGGAACTGATCGGCCGCCGTCCAGCGCCGCCGACGTCCAGACGTGCCGGGCAGCATGCGATCGACGAGGGTGATCGGCCGTTGCGTCGGCCAGCAGGCGTTGATCATCTTTCCAGCACATTGGGATCCTAAGCTTAGAATTCCACGTGGACAAGTTGTCGCG